>Ga0209343_10008473_pt1 | contig 11960 bp, 11 predicted proteins | sample RifCSPlowO2_02_FD_184026 | JGI IMG/M metagenome (GOLD analysis project Ga0209343, IMG submission 184026) | Groundwater microbial communities from Rifle, Colorado - Rifle CSP2_plank lowO2_0.2 (SPAdes) (version 2) | ecosystem: Environmental > Aquatic > Deep subsurface > Groundwater | place... | reverse complement strand
CGTGCCGCGTGTCCCACACGGGATAGCCGACGTTCCCGGGGCGGAAGTAGAACTTCTCCTGGAAATGCGAGCTCATCGGGATGTGGTGCTTGCGGTAGATGCCCAGCACCTCGCCCGTCGCATCGACCAGGGCGGCGCTGTTGTACAGCTCGCCGGCCATCACGCGCTCGTAGAACGGCACGATGAGCACGAGCTTCAGCGCTCGGGCCACCGCCCGCATGCGGCTGACGCTTACGCCGTCGAGCGGTTCGGCAAGCTCCTGATTCGTCGCGTCCAGCTTCTGCGCGAAGAACCACGTCGCGAACATCTCTTGCAGGCAGACGACCTCGGCGTCCTGCCGTGCCGCCTCCTTCAAGAGCTCCTCGGCTCGGTCGAGATTCTCCTCTCGTTTCATCGCGGCCTTCATCTGAACGAGGGCTGCTCGCATCAGCGTCTCTCCTTGTGCACAGCGAGGACCCGGCAGCGGTCCCGTGTGTCAGCGCGCGCGTTTCCGAAAGTAGGGGATCACCTGCTCGCCCATGAGCGAGATGCAGCGGAGGGCGTCCGCCTGGGGGAGCCCCGGCCACTGGATCCGCCCGATGATGTGGTTGAGCCCCAGCTCGCGCTCATACCACTCGATCTCGCGAATGACCGTCTCCGGGTCCCCCACGATGAAGCGCCCGGGCGCAAACCGGTCCCACGGCTGATCGAACTTTTCTTCCTCAGGCAAGAACCGGTCCTGTCCCCAGCTGGCGTAGGTCCGGTATTTGCTCTCGATGTAGGGGCGGGCCTGCCGCTCCGCCTCCTCACGGGTCCGCGCGACGAAGACCTCCTTGATGGCCGGGTACTCGGCGGGGACGGTCCGTCCCGCCGCGCGGGCAGCGTCCCGGAACAGCTGCATCTGTGGCTTCAGCATCTTCATCGACGGATAGAACGTGATGATCCACCCGTCGCCGTGCTCCCCGGCCCGCTTCACGGCGGCATCCACCAGGGCGGCGATCCAGATCGGCGGCCCTCCGGGCTGGACTCCCCTCAGCGACAGGTGCGCATCGCGCACCCGGTAGTGGCGCCCTTCGAAGGTCACCCGCTCCTCCCGGAACAACCGCCGAATGAGCGTGATCGCCTCCACCATGCGCCCCGGCTTCTCCTTCTGCGCCACGCCGAAGGCGGCGTCCTCGGCCGCGCGATAGCCCAGTCCGACGCCCAGCACGAACCGTCCCCCGGTGATGTAGTCGAGCGTCGCCGCCTGCTCGGCGACCTCCACCGGGTTGAGGAGCGGAAGGACGAGGATATTGGTCCCCAGCGTCATGCCCTCCGCGTCGGCCGCGAGCCAGCCGAGCAGCGGCATCGGTTGGAACATCGCCATGGGGGCGGCGAGGAAGTGCTGCCCCGCCCAGATCGAGTCGAACCCAGCCGCGCGGGCCATCCGCACCTGTTCGCGGAGGTCGCGCAGACGCACTGACATGTCATCGGTTTCCGGGTGCTGCGTGCCCAGGAAGATCCCGAACTTCATCGTCTCACCTCGGTTCGCTGGCGCCGCGGCCCGCCCGCCAGGCTCAGGACTCGAGCGCGGGGGCGGGCCACCACAGGAGCCGTCGCTCCACGACGCCCACAGCCGCGTAGAACACCGTTCCCATGGCGGCGCAGGCGACAATGCCTGACCAGAGCCGCACCGTGTCCTCGGAATGCAAGGCCTGCAGGATGAGCGTGCCGACGCCGTTGTTGTCCCCGAACCACTCGCCGACGATCGCCCCGATCAGCGCCGTGGTGGTCGCGACGCGCAGCGCGACGAAGAGGAAGGGCAGCATCGTCGGGATCCGGATCTTCCAGAGCACCTGCCAGGATCCGCCCCCAAAGGTCCGGAGCAGGGCGACCGACATCGGGTCCGCGGACTGGAGCCCCTTGACGGCGCTCACGGTGATCGGAAAGAAGGACAGGTAGAAGGCGATGGCGATCTTGGACAGCGGCCCGTTCCCCAGCCAGAGAATCACCACCGCGCTGAACGCGATGACCGGCACGGCCTGGGAGGCCACGAAAAACGGGAACAGCCCTCGCTGGAGCGTCCCGGAGTGTGCGAATACGATCGCCAGCAGCACGCCCACCACGAGGGCGGTCGCGTAGCCCTGGACGGCGCTGCTCATCGTGTATGCGGCCGCGCTCAGGATCACGGCGTGGAGCTCCAGCATCTCGGCGGCGATCGCCGAGGGCGCGGGCAGGATCGCGCTCGTGATGCCGAGCAGGCGGACCAGCGCTTCCCACCCCACCACGAGGCCCACCGCTGTCGCGGCCCGGCCCGCCAGGTCGCGCCATGGCCGGCGGGCGCGTGGGGGACTCGCGGGCACGCCGCCTCGCTCACGCGCTCGGCCCCCGGGCGCGCCCGAGGTCACGACGGCCGCCCCCCCTCCTCGGCGGCCAGCGAGCGCAAGCTCTCCTCGCGGATGGCGTCCAGGATCTGTCGCTTGAGCCCGACGAACTCCCCCGTGGTGACGATCTCGGGCGACCGGGGCCGCTCGAGCGGCACCGGCAGCTCGAGCTTGAAACGACCCGGGCGTGCGGTCATGACCACGACGCGGTCCCCGAGGAAGATCGCCTCCTCGACGTCGTGCGTGATGAACAGGATCGTGCGCCGGTACTTCGCGCAGACCTCGGACAGCCACTCCTGGAGCACGCTGCGCGTCAGCGCGTCGAGGGCGCCGAACGGCTCGTCGAGCAGCATGATGTCGCTCTCGAAGAGGAAGGTCCGGAGCAGCGCCACGCGTTGTTTCATGCCGCCGGAGAGCGCGAAGGGGTAGAAGTCCTCGAAGGCCTCCAGCCCGAACTGCTTGAGCATCGCGCGCGCCCGCCCTCGCGCCTCGGCCCGCGGCATGCCCTGGACCTCGAGCCCGAGCACCGCGTTCTCCATCACCGAGCGCCAGGGCAGGAGCAGGTCGCGCTGCGGCATGTAGCCGACCCGACCGAGCGTGGACGCCATGACACGCCCGTCGATGGTCAGTCGGCCCCCGGGGTCCGGCGGCAGCAGCCCGGCGACGATGTTGAACAGCGTGGACTTGCCGCAGCCGCTGGGACCCACGATGGTCAGAAACTGCCCCTCGGGGACGCACAGGTCGATCGGGAGGAGCACGGCGAGCCCGTGCCCCTCGACGTCGAACGTCTTCGCGATCTGCTCCAGCCTGAGCTTTTCGGCCGCCACCCCACCTCCGTCCAGCGCAGCTAGCGCACGACTTTCAGGCTCGCCGGGACCTCGTTCCAGAACTTCAGCGTGTAGACCTGCTCCATGGGGATCGGCTTCTGGAGCTGCTTGTTTTCCAGGAGGAACTTGAGCGTGAAGTCGGCCCATTTGGGGTCGATGTACCCGATGCCCTTGTCCTTCGCCGCGCCCCACGTGAGCAGCTTCCCCACTTCTCGCAGCATGGCCACCTGGTGGTCACGCTTGAGGGTCGGGTTCTGCTTCATGACGATGTCCACGGCCTCCTCGGGATGCTCCACGGCCCACTTCCATCCCCGCAGGCTCGCGCGCAGGAACCCCTGCACGACCGCGGGGCGTTCCTTGATCATCTTCTCCGACGTGACGATCGGATCGCGGGGCACGACGACCCCGTAGTCGGCGGGGTCGAAGAGGACCAGGTCCTTGTGCCCCCCCTCGTAGAGCGTCTGAAGCTCGTTGTACGGCGTCACCGAGGCCACATCGACCTCGCCCCGGAGGAAGGGCGCCATCGTCACCGCCTGCGGCACCTCCGTGATCTTCGCCGGATCGATCCCCTTCGCGCGCAGCATGCCACGCACGATGAACTGCATGCCCGTGTACCACATGCTGATCTTCTTCCCGGGGAAGTCCTCCAGCTTCGTGACCCCGCTCTCCTTCTTCGCCACCAGGAGGAACGGCGTCTTCTGGAACAGGGCGGCAATGACGACCAGCGGCAGCCCCTTCTCGCGACCGGTCATCGCGGTCTCCAGCCCTCCGCCGTGCGCGAAATCCTCGGCGCCGGAGGCCACCAGGTTCTCGGCGACGATTTGCGGGCCCCCGGGGTTGATGGTGACGTCGAGCTTCTCCTCCGCGTAGAAGCCCTTGTCCCTCGCCACGTAGTAGCCCGCGAACTGCGCCTGATGGAGCCACTTCAGCCGCAGCGAGACCTTCTCCTGTGCCCCGGCCGCGCCCACCCCGACGCTCATACCCAGGACCAGCACGAGGGCCACGCTGAGCGTCCTCACGCCACGACGGTTACTCATGGTCAAGCCTCCTTGTGCGGCGGCGGCTCCTTCGTTGGGCGCCGCCCACGGATATGTGCCACCAGACCAGGCGACGTTCGAGGGTGGACACCAGCAGGAAGAACATCACGCCGGCCACGCTCGCCGCCACCACCGCGGCCCAGAGCCTGAGATAGTCCATGCTCGCGGTCGTCTCGAAGATCACCCAGCCCACGCCACGATACGCGCCCAGCATCTCGGCGACGATGGCGATGATCACGCTGCGGATGGAGCCGATCCTGAGCGCGGTGAAGAGGTAGGGCAGCGCGGCGGGGAGCCGGAGCGTCCAGAAGATCTTCCACTCGTGGGCCCCGAAGCTCCGGAGCACGTTGACCGCCAGCGCATCGCATTGCCGAAGCCCCTGGAGCAGGTTCTGGAGCGCGATGAAGCACGTGATGAAGGCGACGAGCACGACCTTGGAGGTCATCCCGATGCCGAACCAGAGGATGATCACCGGGGCGAAGGCGACCGCCGGAACACTGTTCGACGCGACGATGGGGAGCATCGCGACCCGCTCCCACGCGGGCCGGTAGAAGAACACGACGGCGAGCACGACGCCCGCGGCGTTGCCGAGGAGATAACCCCCCACGGCCTCGCCCAGCGTCGTCGCGACGGCCGGCGCGAGCGCATCCGCCTCCTGCGCCAGCTTCAGCGCGATCGCGCTCGGCGCCGGCAAGACGTACCCGGGCACCCGCCACGCCCGCACCGCCAGCTCCCAGGCGGCCAGGACGCCGACGAACAGCCCACCCGGGAGGAGCGCGCTCCGGGCTCGAGTTCCCATCGTCTCAGGCGGACCGGCCGGAGGCCTTCGGCGCGACCTCCTTCAACGCATCCTCGAATGCCTGCAACGTCTCCTGGATGTCGGCGTCATTGTGTGCCAGCGAAAGGTACATTTTCGCCGTCAGGTTCGTCAACACGCCACGCTTCAGCAGGCCGCGACCGAGTCCTTGCGTGATCCGCGAGTCCCCCTTGAGGCTCGAGCGATAGTCGGTGATCGGATCCGGGGAGAAGTAGATGTTGGCGAGCGGGCCGCGCCCGAGGACCTGCGCCCCGAGGCCCAGGCGCTCGACGATGCCGCGCAGGCCGGTGCGCAGGGCCTCGCCGATGGCGTTCAGCCGAGCGTACGCACCGGCACGCTCGAGCACCGCCAGCGTGGCGAGCCCGGCACACGCGGAGAGCGGATTGCCGTTGAGCGTGCCGCTCACGTACACGTAGTCCGGAGCGCCCTTCTTGCGGGGGTTGGCGAGCTCCAGCAGGTCCCGCCGCCCCGCGACCGCGGCCAGCGGAAGCCCCCCACCGATGATCTTGCCGTAGGTCGCGAGGTCCGGCGTCACCCCGTACAGCTCCTGGGCGCCGCCCCAGCCGACGCGGAACCCGGTGACCACCTCGTCGAAGACCAGCACGGCCCCGACGTCGCGTGTGACCTGCCGCAGGCCTTCCAGGAACCCCGGCAAGGGCTCGAGCATGCGGTTCAGCGGCTCCACGATGACGGCCGCCAGCTCCTCCCGGTGGCGGCGGACGATGTCCGTCGTCGCCGCGAGGTCGTTGAAAGGCGCGATCAGTACCTGGCGCTCGACCTCGTCGGGGATGCCGGCCGAGTCGGGCACCGGCGTCGGGAACGCCGGCAAGCGCGCCGGGGTCACGCTCATCATCGCGTAGTCGTGGTGCCCGTGGTAGCCGCCCTCGAACTTCAGCACCCTCGGGCGACCCGTGGCCGCCCGCGCAAGACGAAGGGCGTAGAACGTGGCCTCCGCGCCCGAGCCACAGAACTTCAACGCCTCCGCGCACGGCGCGGCGGCCACGATCTTCTCGCCCAGCTGGATCGCCAGCTCGTTGAGCCCGTAGAAGGTCGAGCCGCGCTCGATCTGACGCTGGACCGCAGCGACCACCTCCGGGTGGGCGTGCCCGAGCACCATCGGGCCCGAGCCCATCACGTAGTCGAGATACGCTCGACCGTCCGCGTCCCAGACGCGACTCCCCTGGCCGCGCTGGACCACGAACTCCTGGTTCTCGGGGAGATAGAACGATCCCAGAGATGCCCCCGGAAAGATCTGGTACGCGCGCTTCACCCAGTCGGCGTTCGAGGCCATCGGATCTCCTTTCCTAGCGCAGGGCCGGGAGCACGCGCTCCCCGACGAGCTGGATGGACCGGAGGATCCGCCAGGGCTCCATGCCGGGCCAGTTCAGCACGACCGAGAAGTGGCTGATCCCCACCTCGTCGCGATACCGCTTGAGCTCGGCCGCGCAATGCTCCGGGTCCCCGACGATGGCGCGGTCCCGCCGGAGATCGTCGAACCCGAGCGTCGGAAAACCCGCGGACTCGGCCGGCAGCTCCCGGTGCTGGCCCCAGCGCGCGTACATCCGGAGCTTCTCCTCGATGTACGGCCGGCCCTCCCGGAGCGCGGTATCCATATCCGGGGCGATGTACACCTCTTTCATGCACGCGAGCTCGGGGGCCGGCGGCCGCCCGGCCTCGCGCCGCGTCTCCGCGAAGAGCCCGGCCTGGCGGGCGAGCGTGGCGATCGTCGCCTGCGGGTTCATGAACAGGACGTCGCCCACCGTCGCCGCGCGACGGACGCCGGCGTCGTTCTGCGCGGCCACCCAGATGGGCGGGTGGGGCTTCTGAAACGGCCGCGTGACCGGCCGGACCGGCGGCAGGCGGAAATGGCGGCCCTCGAAGCTGGTCTCCTCGCGCGTCCAGAGGCGCTTCACGACCTCGAGCGCCTCCGTGAACCGCGCGCCCCGCTCCGCCTTCTGCACACCGAATCCCTCGAACTCCACGTCGCGGTAGCCCACGCCCACGCCCAGGATCAGCCGCCCCTCGGTCACGACGTCGAGCGTCGCCATCTCCTCGGCCACGTAGACCGGATTGAAGAACGGCACCAGGAGCACGCCGACGATCAACCGCATGTCGCCGCTCTCCGGAGCCAGCCGCGCGAGCATCGGCACCGGCTGGAGCTTCTGATACTCGGTCAGGAAGTGCTGGCCGATGGCGATCGACGCGAACCCGTAGTCGCGCGCCACGCGAACCTGCTCGAGCGCGTCCCGGTACCTCAGCTGGATCGGCTCGTCGCCGCCGAAGTTGGTACTGAGGAACAACCCCACCTTGATCATCCTGGTCTCCTGCGTGTGTGCCTTCGCTCGGTCAGACCGTGCAGCCCTCGGCGCGGCCGCCCGCCGTGCGCGGGACGTACCGGCCGTACCCCGGCGGAGCCTGCACCTTCCCGTCACGCAGCAGCGGCCGCCCTCTGAGGAACGAGGCCACGACCTTCCCCCTGACCCGCCACCCCTCGAAGCACGTGTAGCCGGCCTGCGAGTGCAGCTCGGCCCCGCGGATCGCCCATTCCGCGCGCGGGTCCAGCAGCATCAGGTCGGCGTCGGCGCCGACCTTGATCGCCCCCTTCCGGGGGTAGAGCCCGAAGATCCGCGCGGTGTTCTCGCTCAGAACGGCGGCGACCTGTGGAAGCGAGAGGCGATCCGACGTCAGGGCGGCGCTCCAGACCAGGGGCGCCATCGTCTCGATCCCGGGCATGCCAAACCCGGCCTCGAAGATATTCGTCTCACCGATCCTCTTGTCCTCCACGGTGAACGGCGCGTGATCGCTCCCGACGGTCTGGACGAACCCGTTCCGCAGCCCCCTCCACAACGCCTCCCGATCGGCGTCCCACCGCAGCGGCGGGGCGATCTTGGCGAGTCCCTTCTGTCGACCCATCTCGGCGTCCGTCAGGTGCAGATACTGCGGGCACGTCTCCGCGTAGACGTCCTGGCCCCGCGCTCTGGCTCGGCCGATCTCGTCGAGGCCCTCGCGCGTGCTCAGGTGCACGACGTAGAGCGGGCACTCGGCGAGCTTCGCCAGCGTGATCGCCCGCGCGACCGCCTCGGCCTCGGCCGCGTGCGGCCGCGACGCCAGGTAGTGCTCGGGCGCCGTCCGGCCCTGCGCGAGCAAACGGTCCTCGAGGTGATCGATCACCCAGCCATTCTCCGCGTGGACCATGGCGAGGCCCCCGTGGGCCGCCACCGTCTCCATCGTCCGGAGCAGGAGGTCGTCGCTGAAGAGCATGCCTCGCTTGCGATAGGCCTGGAACATCTTGACCGAGGTGACCCCGAGGGCGAACGCCTGCGGGACTTGATCGATCAGCGCGGGATCGGGCCGGAGGCGGCAATGCACCGCGAAGTCGACGACCGAGCGACGCTGCCCCTCCGCGATCCAGTGGCTGATGCCCTCGGCCACGCTCATCCGCTCGGTGCCGCTCACGAAGGGCATCATGGTGGTGACCCCCCCGTAGGCCGCCGCCATGGATGCGGTCTCGAAGTCGTCGACCATGGCGTTGAAGATCTTGAAGTGCACGTGCGGGTCGATTGCGCCCGGGAGGACATAGAGCCCGCTGGCGTCGATCTCCTCGGCGGCCGGGATCGGCTGCTCGGGGACGCACACGGCGCTGATGCGCTCGCCGTTGACGGCGATGCTCGCGGGAACGACGGCACCGTCCGCCACCACCTGGCCTCCGCGGATCACGAGGTCGGCCACCATGCTGCGCCTCCCCACTTGTACCGATGCTGAAAAATATGTTTCGGGATTATGCGACGAAGAAAAGTCCTTGACAAGCCCCTTCGGAGGACGTGTACTCCCTGCACCCGTGGCTCCTCGTCGACGGCGCTCTCGGGGCGCACATCCCGCCTCGCTCCTCGAGCGAGTCCAGGCGGTATCCCCTCGCCTGTCGCCTGTCCACCGACGGATCCTCGACGTCTTCCTCAGCCGTCCGCACGACGCTGTGTTCTTCACCACGACCGCGGTGGCGCGCAAGCTCGGCGTGAGCGAGGCGAGCGTGGTTCGGCTCTGTCGAGCCCTGGGGTACGAGGGCTTCCGCGAGTTCCAGGCGGCGTTCCGAGAATATGCCTGGGAGCCCCTGTCGAGGGTCTCTCGGGTCGAGCTCGTGGCGCAGAAGCGACGGCCCATGGCCCAGCTCCTCGACGACGTCATGACCAACGACATCAACAATTTACAGATGACCCGCCGGTCGCTCGACCACGCCCTACTGCTCGAGGTCGCCGATACGCTGTGGCGCGCCCGCAACGTCTTCCTCATCGGGATGCGCAGCGCGCACTCGCTGGCGGTGTTCCTCCACTTCGCGCTCCGACTGCTCGGGCGGAGCTCGCGGCTCGTGACGCCCGGGATCGGAGACCTCCCGGAGCAGCTTCTCGAGGCGGGCCCCCAGGACGTCGTGCTGGGGATCAGCTTCCAGCGCTACGCGAAAGTTTCGATCGAGCTCTTCGACGCCTGCGTGGCGCGCGGCGCGACCGGGATCGCGCTCACCGACAAGCCGACGTCGCCGCTCGCGAGGAACGCCAGGCTCGTCCTGACGTGCCAGACGCGCTACCTGACCTTCATCGACTCCTACGTGGCTCCGTTCAGCCTCGCCAACGCCATCCTCACCGCGCTGGCAGTGCAGTGGCGCCGCGTGGCGGGCCGCTCCCTGGCGCGGATGGAGGAGGCGTGGCAGGAGATGGACACCTATGTCTCGGCCCCCGAGGTCGATCTCGCACAACTCGCACGGAGCGGTCGCCGTCAGGGCACTCGGACCTCAGCGCCAGGTTCCACCGGCCGACCAAGCTGAGCGCTTCCGTCCGGCCGGCTGCCCTCTCCCGAACGGACTTGACATAACGTACGAAATAGCCGTATTGCCCATTCTGTCTCTGGATGAGGAGGCTGGGAGGAGTTCATGGTCAAGGTCGAAGCGACGAAAGCCCGAAACGAGTTCTCGGAGCTGCTCAACCAGGTTCGCTACCGTTCGGATCGGGTGCTCATCGAGCGACGGGGCAAGGACGTTGCGGCCCTGATCTCCGTGGAGGACCTCCGCCTGCTCGAGATGCTGGAGGACCAGATCGACATCGACGCCGCGCGCAAGGCTCTGGCGAACCCCAAGAACAAGGTACGGGTGCCTCTCGAGATCGCGAAGCGCCGTCATCGAGAGCGGGCGAAGATCCGGAAACGGAAGGGGTCCTGAGCCATGTACGGGCACCTCCTCACGAGCCTGGCCGAGATCGTCCAGCCGGCCTACCTGCTCCCGCTCGCGGTCGGGACGTTCGCGGGCATGATCGGCGGCGCGCTCCCCGGCGTGACGATCACGATGACGATCATCCTCGTGCTCCCCTTCACCTTCGGCCTCGACCCGCTGCAGGGGCTCGCGGCGATGACCGGGGTCTACGTCGGGGGCTCGGCCGGCGGGCTCGTCACCGCGATCCTGCTCGGCATCCCGGGCACGCCCTCGGCGATCGCGACGACGTTCGACGGCTTCCCGATGGCGCGCAAGGGCCAGCCCGGGCGCGCGGTGTGGCTCGGCACGTGGGCCTCGGCGCTGGGCGGCCTGCTCGGCGCCGTCTTCCTGATCGGCGCCACCGGCCCGCTCGCCGCCTTCGCGCTCGAGTTCGGCCCCTGGGAGTACTTCTCGCTCTTCATCTTCGCCCTCTCGATGGTCGCGGGCCTCACCGAGGCGTCGATCCTCAAGGGATTGCTCTCCGGCGCGCTCGGCCTCGTCGTGACCGTGATCGGCTCGGACCCGATCATGGCGGTGCCGCGCCTGACGCTCGGCACCGAGTTCCTGCGCTCGGGCTTCCAGTTCCTGCCGGTCCTGATCGGGATCTTCGCGTTCGCGCAGATCATGACCGATCTCGAGAAGATGGCCGGGGGCGCGGCGCCGCTGCGGGTCGAGGCGCCGAATCTCTCCGTCTCCCACCTGTCGGTGCTCTGGGAGATCCTGCGCCGGCCGTTCCTGCTGCTCTGGTCGACGATCGTCGGCGTGTGGATCGGCGTCCTGCCCGCGATCGGCGGCAGCGCCGCGAACGTGATGGCCTACGACCAGGCCAAGAAGTTCTCGAAGCACCCGGAGAAGTTCGGCACCGGCATCCCCGAGGGGATCATCGCCTCCGAGGCGTCGAACAACGGCAACGTCGGGGGCTCGCTCGTGACGATCATGGCCTTCGGCATCCCGGGCGACGCCGTGACCGCGGTGATGCTCGGGGCCATGATCATCCACGGCATCCAGCCCGGGCCGCTCTTCATCAGCCAGGAGCCGCGCGTCGCCTACGGCATCTTCGCCGCCTACCTCGTCGCGCACCCGGTGATGCTCGTGCTCCAGTGGCTCGGCGCGCGCTTCTACCTGAAGATCGTGCAGGTGCCGAAGTCGGTGCTGATCCCGGTGGTGCTGGTGCTCTGCACGGTCGGCGCGTACGCGCTCAACAACATCATGGCGAACGTGTACGTCCTGCTGATCTTCGGCGTGCTGGGCTACCTGCTCGTGAAGTTCCGCTTCCCGCTCGCGCCGCTGATCCTCGGCGTCATCCTGGGCGACCAGATCGAGGTCAACCTGGTGCGGGCGCTCATGACCGACGCCGACCCCTGGCTCTTCCTCACCCGCCCGCTCTCGGGCGGGATGCTCGTCCTCTCCGTCGGCTCGGTCGGGCTGGCGCTCTGGCAGCACCGGCGCCAGCAGCGCAGGCTCGCCGCGCAGCTCGAGGAGCCCGACACCGACTTCTGAACGGCGGAGGCGGCCTCAGGGCTGGCCGAGGTAGGCGGTGCGCACGCGCTCGTGGCGCAGCAGGTCCTTCGAGAGGCCCTCGATCGCCATGACCCCCTGCTCGAGGACGTAGGCCCTGTGGGTGAACTGGAGGGCCGCGGTCGCGTTCTGTTCGACCATGAGGATGCCGACGCCCTCGCGGTTGATGGCGCGGATGAGCTC
>Ga0209343_10008460_pt1 | contig 11969 bp, 14 predicted proteins | sample RifCSPlowO2_02_FD_184026 | JGI IMG/M metagenome (GOLD analysis project Ga0209343, IMG submission 184026) | Groundwater microbial communities from Rifle, Colorado - Rifle CSP2_plank lowO2_0.2 (SPAdes) (version 2) | ecosystem: Environmental > Aquatic > Deep subsurface > Groundwater | place... | reverse complement strand
ACAATCTCTTCCACGCTCTTGCCCTGACATTCCAAGGCTCTCCGCCTCAGCCCCGCTTTGCTTAACAAAACATCTGGGCGGCTGGTGGATACCTGAGTAGTTACGAAATTTTTTCCGCAACGCAGCAGTTGGGATGAAATGTGGACTTTTAGAGGTTCCCTCGACAGGCTGCCGCAATTGCTGGTAAATTCCGCCCTTATTCAATCATCGAAAGAGCCCTGCCATGAATTCCCCCATCCAGCACCACCCGCTCATCATTCTCGGCTCTGGTCCCGCCGGATACACAGCCGCCGTGTACGCCGCACGCGCCAACCTCAACCCGGTACTGATCACCGGCTTGGCGCAAGGCGGTCAATTGATGACCACCACCGAAGTGGACAACTGGCCGGCCGACCCGGACGGCGTACAGGGCCCGGATCTGATGGCGCGCTTCCTGAAGCACGCCGAGCGCTTCAACACGCAGATCATTTTCGACCACATCCACACCGCCAAGCTGCAACAGAAACCGTTCCTGCTGACCGGCGATGCGGGAAGCTACACCTGCGACGCGCTGGTCATCTGCACCGGCGCCTCGGCGCAATACCTCGGCCTGCCGTCCGAGGAGGCCTTCATGGGGCGCGGCGTATCCGGCTGCGCAACCTGCGACGGGTTCTTCTACCGCAACCAGGAAGTGGCGGTGATCGGCGGCGGCAACACCGCAGTGGAAGAAGCGCTGTACTTGGCCAACATCGCCAGCCGCGTAACACTGGTGCATCGCCGCGATACCTTCCGCGCCGAACGCATCATGATCGACCACCTGATGGAAAAAGTTGAGGAAGGCAAGATCGTCCTGCAACTGAACAGCGTGCTCGACGAAGTGCTCGGCGACGCCAGCGGCGTGACCGGCATGCGCGTCAAGAACGTGCAGTCCGGCGAGAAGCAGGACATCGCCCTGACCGGCGTGTTCATCGCGATCGGCCACAAGCCCAACACCGATATTTTCGCCGGGCAACTGGAAATGGATAACGGCTATATCCGCACACAAGGCGGCAACAAGGGCAACGCCATGGCGACCAGCATCCCCGGCGTATTCGCGGCAGGCGACGTGCAGGATCAAATCTACCGCCAGGCCTGCACCAGCGCGGCGACCGGCTGCATGGCGGCGCTGGATGCGGACAAGTATCTCGCCTCGCTGGGCAAGACTTAAAGGCTATTAGTCCACGAAAAACACGAAAAGCACGAAAGATACAAACCCTCTTTTTATTCCGGGTGGCGTATTGTTTTCTTTCGTGGCTTTCGTGTTTTTCGTGGACTAACTGTTTTTCAAATGAATAAGCCACCATCACAAGAAACCGAAGATGCCGCGCTGTTCCGCACGGCAGTCGGCGATGTAAAGCCGTTACCCGACCAGAACCGCATCAAGCCGCAAAAACCCCCACGCAAATTCCCGCCTCGCGCCACTGTCACACCGCCCACAATCCCCGACACGCTGTCGGATTCCGCCCCCGAGAATACGCCGGATGATTTTTTGCGCAACGGCCTGTCGCGCATGGCCCTGCGCAAACTGCGGCGCGGCCACTGGCCGGTACAGGACAACCTCGACCTGCACGGCAATACTGGCGATGCGGCGCGCAAACTGTTTCAGGAATTTCTGCATGAAGCAGCGCAGCGCGGGCTGCGTTGTGTGCTGATCATTCACGGCAAAGGAATGAACAGCCGGGGCGGCGAAGCGGTGTTGCGCAAGCTCACGCGCCACTGGCTGATGCAGCGCCCGGACGTGCTCGCCTATTGCGACGCACCACCCAGGGACGGCGGCAGCGGCGCGGCGCTGGTGCTGCTGAAGGTTGTTGAGCCGTCTATCGAATAGCTGCAAAACCGCTCTGGCATACCGGGCTTGACCTTGACCGCTTCGGATGACGGCGGCCTGACGCACCTCAAGTTCGCTCATGCCCCGACAGTCATGCCCCGGACTGATGGTGCGCGATCAACCTGTCGATGAACTGGCGCAGAAAATGATCCGGCTGCATGCTGTGGAAGCGGTCGGTCTCGGCACCGCGGCTGTAGGCGATGACCGTCGGAAAACCCCGCACCTTGTGCTTGCCGGCGATGCGCATATTCTCGTCGGCATCCACCTTGGCCAGCAGGAACTTACCGCCGTATTCTTTCGCCAGCATCTCCAGGCGCGGCCCCAGGACGTTGCACGGCGCACACCAGTCTGCCCCGATGTCGAGCAGAATAGGCGCCTCTTGAGAACGCGCAATCACGCGCTCGTCGAAATTAGCTTCTTCCACATCATAAGAAAAGGGATGGGTGTTGTGCGTATGCATGGTCAATCAGTTTCTGTGTGGGTTTCTGTGTGGGATTCTCACTCGTCACAGTATAAAATATCTTGCATGCATTGAGTGTGTCCGTTTCGTATCATGTTATTGCATTTCACCTCAACCGTTAAGAATCCGGCACCTGCTAGCGAAGCTCGCTCCTTTAATAACCCTTATTGAACCCACCATGGCACGCCGTAACCACTATCACGTCTATGTGATCGAACTGTCGAAAGATGTTTTGCGCGAAGGCAAATTCAGGAAATGCAACCCCGGCTATATTCCCGGCAAGCCCTGCGTTTACGTCGGCATGACCGGCATAGACCCTGACGTGCGCTTTGACAAACACAAGGCAGGCATCCAATCCAATCGCTACGCCAAGGAATACGGACTGAGGCTATGGCCCGACCTCTATGAAGCATTCAACCCGATGTCCTATGACGAGGCGTGCGAGAAGGAAGTAGAGGTAGGGATCGATCTGCGTGAAGCCGGATTCGGGGTTTGGCAGGCTTGAGCGCCACAAATTAGCAGCGCAGCCAAAACAATTCGGCTCCACTACATTTCACCTGGCACACTTCATCTACGTGCGGCTGATGTTGACTGACGGGTACACTGTGGCGTATTTTGCGCCCGCGAACTTCACACAACGGAAAAACATGAAAAATATTCTCTTCCTTCTTGCCTTCTTCACGGCAAGCGCCGCTTTCGGGCAAACCATCTACGGCGAAAAAACCACTGCGGCTCGCGCAATCCCCGCCAGTTCGATCACCTCGAAAATGAAAGGCCTCGATTCCCTCAAGATAAAAATAAAAGGAACCGTCACCAGCGTTTGCCAGCGGAGAGGCTGCTGGCTGCAGATCGATATCGGCGAAGGAAAAACGATGCGCGTGAGATTCAAGGATTATGCCTTCTTCGTCCCGAAAGACCTTTCCGGCAAAACGGCTGTGCTGGATGGCTATGCTTACAACAACATCACCAGTGTGGCCCAGCTCCGGCATTATGCGCAGGATGCGGGCAAGAGCGAAGCCGAGATCGAGAAGATCACAGAGCCTGAGGTGAATCTGGAGTATGAAGCGCAAAGCGTGATCGTACCGTAATACGCAAATGGCTTTGCGGGTTTATCAATTTTCCGGCTGCGCTCCTGATAATGCAATTCGATCTGTATTTAGCCAGCAAACGGATCAGACGGCCTGCCCCGCCGCATGGCCTGACGCCCATGCCCACTGGAAATTATAGCCACCCAACTGTCCGGTCACATCAACCACTTCACCGATGAAATACAGGCCGGGCACGTCGTTGCATTCCATGGTTTTCGACGACAGCGCGCGCGTATCGATCCCGCCACAGGTCACCTCCGCCTTGGTGTAGCCTAAAGTGCCGCTTGGGGTGATCTGCCAGTCGTGCAGTTGCGCGGCGATCTGCTTGCGCTGTTTGTCGTTGTATTGGTTGAGCGGTTTATTCTCTATCTGCTTATGCTCGGCCAACTGCGCGCACCACACTTCGGCGAAGCTTTTTGGAAACCATTGCGCCAGGTAATTGCCGAGCAATTTTTTGCTGCCCTTTTGCTCATCCAGCAAGGTCGCCATGTCGCAATCCGGCAACAGGTCGATGTGCAACGGCTGTCCATGTTGCCAGTAGGATGAGATTTGCAATATCGCCGGGCCGCTCAGGCCGCGATGGGTCACCAGCACATTTTCGCGGAACGACCGTTTACCGACGGTGACAACCGCATCAAATGAAACGCCCTTCAAATCGGCATAAGGCTTCCAGTCGTCCGGCGCGAAGCTCAACGGCACCAGCCCCGGCTTGAGTTTGGCGATGGGGATGCCGAATTGTTCGGCGACGTGATAACCAAACGGCGTCGCGCCGGTATTCGGGATGGACAGGCCGCCTGTGGCGATCACCAGCGATTTCGCCTCGAATTCTCCGCGCGAGGTGGCGACATGAAAAGCTAGCGCTTTTCCCCTCTCCCCCTGCCCCTCTCCCGCAGGCGGGCGAGGGGAGTATTTGATTTCCTCAATCTCGCAGCTCATGAAACGTTTCACGCCCGCCGCATCGCACTCTTCGCGCAGCATCGTGACAATCACATCCGATTCGTCATCGCAGAACAATTGCCCGAGCGTTTTTTCGTGATAGCCGATGCTGTGCTTTTGCAACAGCGCGACAAAATCCTGCGGTGTGTAGCGTGCCAGCGCCGAACGGCAAAAATTCGGATTGGCGGAAATGAAATTTTCCGGCCTGGTGCTGAGGTTGGTGAAGTTGCAATGCCCGCCGCCTGAGATGCGTATCTTCTCCGCGAGTTTTTTTGCATGGTCGAGCAACACCACGGAACGCCCGCGCTGCCCTGCCTGCAAGGCACACATCATGCCCGCCGCACCGGAGCCGATAATAATCACATCTGTTTTCATGTTTTTTCCATAGCCCGGTAAGAGCGTTTGTAAATTTAAGAGCTCTTTGTGCAAGCTTCAAGCAGTATAAAGGCTGCTCACGCTTTTTCCAGTTGCGCCCACAGGCAATGGCCTTTGCTCACCTTGTCGATATCGGCAAGCCGAAGCGCATGTTCGGCCAATTCTTCCGCACTCGGCTCCAGCACGCGCAGCTTTGGACGCGATGCATCGTTGCTCAGCACCGCCGGTTTGCGCGCCTTGGGTGCCTGATCGTCGCCAAGCAAACTGTCCTGCCCGCGTGTCATGGCGAAGTAAACCTCGGCGAGCAATTCGGTATCCAGTAGCGCACCGTGCAGGCTGCGATGAGAGTTGTCGATCTCATAACGTGAGCAGAGCGCATTCAGGCTGTTCTTCTTGCCCGGATGCATTTCGCGCGCGATTTTCAGCGTATCCATGACCGTGTTCTGCAACGCCGGTAGCCCGATCAATTCCAGCTCGTGATTGATAAAACTCATATCGAACGGGGCATTATGGATAATAAGCTCCGCGCCTTCGATGAACTCCATAAAACTGGCCGCGATATCGGCAAACTTCGCCTCGTTCTGCAAACGCTCGTAGGTCAATCCATGCACCGCCACCGCCCCCGCTTCGATCTCCCGCTCGGGGTTGAGATAGCGATGGAAGCGGCGCAGCGACAGCTTGCGCCCATCCAGTTCGATCGCCGCCAGCTCGATGATGCGATGCCCTTGCTTGGGATCAAGGCCAGTGGTTTCGGTATCTACTACGATCTTACGCATTACCCTGCTCCTGTATCAGTTCCACACCGCGGTTTGCCAATTCGTCGGCGCGCTCATTGCCATCGTGCCCGGCATGCCCCTTGACCCATACCCATTCGATGTCGTGTTGCGCCGCCAGCGCATCCAGCCTGCGCCACAAATCCTCGTTCTTCACCGGTTTTTTGTCAGCCGTCTTCCAGCCGCGCTGCTTCCAGCCGTGTATCCAGGTGCTGATTCCCTGCTGCACATACTTCGAATCGGTATGCAGGCGAACATGGCAATGCCGCTTCAACGCCTCTAGCGCGGAGATCGCACCCAGCAATTCCATGCGGTTGTTGGTGGTAAGCGCTTCGCCGCCGAACAGCTCGCGCTCCTTGCCCTTGGCGCGCAGCAACGCACCCCAGCCGCCCACGCCGGGGTTGCCCTTGCATGCGCCGTCGGTAAAAATTTCCACCACATCTTTATTCATTACTGATCTGTCCCGTTGCGCTGCGTGATCCTGTTATTCAATTTCGGCGACACCGGCAACAGCCTTTTCACCAAACCGTTATTCCACTGCGGTTTGATCAGGCGCATCCCGGGCACACGTTTGATCGCGTGCAAAAAATACACCCCGCCGCTCACCGCCCACCAGCGGTCGCCCGCCGCCTCCATAAAAGAATATCGCTCCAGCCATTTTGTTTTATAAAACGGCGGCGCATAGGCGGCAAAGCGTCCGCCCGCCACCTCGAAACCGAGCAACGCCAGCCAATCCTTGAGGCGCGGCAAGGTAATGAAATGGCCGTTCCACGGGTAGCACTTCTTGTTGCCCAGCGCGCGGCGCAGCCCCCAAAGGCTGCGCGGGTTGAAGCCGCTGATGACAAGACTGCCTTCCGGCATCAGCACCCGTTCAACTTCCCGCAATATCTGGTGCGGGTTCTCGGAAAACTCGAGGACATGCGGCATCAACACCAGATCGAGGCTGGCGCTGGCAATCGGCAGCTCCGTGCAACACAACCGCACCTTCGACACGTTACTGGCAGAGCCAGCCGATTGCGGGAGAAGGTGCGATGCGGGCACTCCCGCACCAGAAGGCTCCGCCTCACCGTGTCGTGCCCGCACGGCATTACCAACCTGATTGCCCGCGCTGAAGCGCAACGGTATCCGACTGCCGCGCAGAAAATCATGCTCCGGCAACCCTAATTGCAGCGCGTTGTAGCCGAATATATCGCTCACCGTGCGGTCGTAATACGCCTGCTCGCGCGTGAGCACATAGCCGCCCTGCGGGGTAGCGAACCATTCGCTCAAACTTTGCGCAGTTAACTTACAATTCGGCATCGTCTACTTTCCAATTTGCCCCATGACCGACATTACCGCGATACCCGCACTGCGGGACAACTACATCTGGGCGATCCACAATGGCCGATACGCTGCCGTGGTCGATCCCGGTGAGGCTGCACCGGTGCTGGATTTCATCAATGAGAAAGGCCTGCAATTAAATGCCATCCTGTGTACCCACCGCCACGCCGACCATATCGGCGGCGTCGCGAAATTGCGCGAAGTATACAACGTGCCGGTGTACGGGAGACAGCATCCCGGCAATCCGCACATCAGCCACGACCTGCGCGAAGGCAACCGGCTGAAAATTGACACTCTTGGCATCGATTTTGACATACTCGAAATCCCCGGCCACCTCGATGACCACCTGGCCTTTGTCGCCTCCGGCATTTTATTTTGCGGCGATGTGTTATTTGGCGCAGGCTGCGGCAGGAACTTCGAAGGAACGCCCGCGCAACTGCACCGCTCCCTGCAACGCCTCGCGCAACTGCCCGGCGACACCCGCGTGTATAGCGCGCACGAATATACCGCCGCCAATCTCCGTTTTGCGCTGGCATGCGAACCGCATAATCAGGACATACTGCGGCGCATCGAACAGGTTGCGCGGCAACGCGCTGAAAACCTGCCGACCCTGCCCTCCAGGATCGCGCTAGAAAAAGCCACCAACCCGTTCCTGCGCTGCACCCAGCCGGAGCTCATCCGCACCCTGCAACGGCAAGGCTTGTCAGATACGGACGAACTCAGCGTGTTTATTGCCTTGCGCGAATGGAGAAACCACTTCTAGATGAACTACTTTTAGATTGCGATGATTACCGTTCTGGTTTATCCTGCGCGCCCTTTCGGAGAGGTGGATGAGCGGTTTAAGTCGCACGCCTGGAAAGCGTGTTTGGGGTAATACCCCAACGGGGGTTCGAATCCCCCCCTCTCCGCCATACAGCAACAAGCAGTAAACCGGCAGAAACCAACACAGACAAGCCATTCCAGCGGCTTTCTTTCTCACCCAACAAACCTAAAAAAAGCACGTCACCGCGACGAACACAGAGATCACGAAGATTTTTCAAGGGGTTACGTGATATTTGGCAACCACCCGCAAGGTGGGCTCAATTTTTGGAATAACTCGTTGTTCTTCTTCGTTGATTCAGCTATTGTTTTTGTGTGTTTCTTTAGATAGCATACGCGGTCGTTTTAAGGGGCTTTGGGCGTTTTTTCTGGAACCCAATGGCTTTTTTAACCCAAAAATTTGAGGAAATATCATAAAAAAAATTATTGCAGTTACATTGTTGTCTGCTGTTGTTGCAACCCCTGCTCTTTCGGCTGCCGGCGCAGCTGAAAATGGCCCATATATCGGTGTAGCAGTTGGAAGAGCCAATACGGAAAATCCGTATTACGATGTTACGACGACAGATACCAAGACAGTTGGAAGCCTTTTTCTAGGGTATCAGCTCACCAAGTACTGGGGTGCTGAAGCTTTCTACACAGGCGCAGGCAAACTGGCAGGTGGAAATGTTGCGGGAACATCAACAGGCTCCGTCAGTGCTAATGCGCTAGGCATCAGCGTCGTGGGTACGCTGCCAGTGACCGACGGTTTTTCAGTATATGGCAAGCTGGGTTTCGGCAGCACCAGGACAAGTGCTGCATCCACGCCAACCGGTCTTGCTGGCCGCAATCACAGCGATGTAATGAGTGGCCTGGGTGCGCAATTTAATGTAAAAAAGAATTTCTGTATTCGCATAGGTGCGGATTCGTATAATTTAGCCACCTTGAACGGCAACGCCACCGGAGTTGAAGACAAATTCAGAACCACTATCTGGTCGGTGGGCGGCTTATTTAAGTTCTAAGCTGGCTTGGTCGCCACAGAACCTCAACTCCCCTCACGGCATGTAAAACATTCGCCCCGGCTTTATTGGCCGGGGGCTCTTCTGTTTTAATTCCGTTTCTAAATTAAAAGTGCGATGTCATAGGGTGCGTCCCACGCACCGCCATCATTGGTGCGTGAGACGCACATGATTATTGTTGTTCCAAAATAGAATTGGAATAACATGGTTGAGAATGAGGGTAAGTTGCAACCAATTATGCAATGTAATAGCCCGGAGGTTTTCCGTATCTGAATGTGATCAGCCCCTAGCAAGGCCAATGCGCTATAGGGACTTGCGGCAGCATTAACGGCGCTTACTTGCATTGTTATTGGCGGGCCGAACAAATACCCCATCAGCAAAACTACCTTCATATTTGCTTCCGTTATGCAATGTTAACGTTCCCTTGCCGTGCATTTTGCCGTCAAGCCAGTCGCCTTCGTATTTGTCTCCGCCCGCCTCTGTCAGCGTTCCCTTGCCGTGCATTTTGCCGTCAAGCCAATCGCCTTCGTATTTATCTCCGTTCTGCCATGCATACGCCCCCTTGCCGTGAGGTTTGCCATTGGCAAATATACCGCTATATTCATGCGGCCCTTTTGCAACACCTTCACCATGCGCCAAACCATCCTTGCAACTTCCAGAATAGCTACCGGCAAGATTTGGAGATAACACTTTGTACGCGGTTGTAGGGCCGGCAATAGCTGTAACAACGACCGAACCGGAGCCGGGGCATCCGTTTACCGTGTTAAACCCATGAAATTTTGTTTTTCCCTTCCACTGAACAGTGAGCTGCCCTTCTTGCTGAGGGGTAATTTCAATAACAGTTTCGTAGTTAGGGGCTGTAATCAGCCTTTCTACATTACCCACGCCTGGAATCGAAATTTCCACATTACACTTGGTCATGTATTTGATATCGACCTTGAGTGTGAGCGGAGCTTTTACTCCAACTGCAAAAGGCTCTGAAGGAGTTTGAGCAGAAGAATTGCAAACGACCAGCAGCAATCCAATGGAAAAAAATATTCTTGTTTTCATTCGTATTGCTCTCGCGAAAATGAAGTTACTTTTGTTATCACCCATTAGCCTCTAAAAAAGGCTGGTGCCAAATTGAGTGCCTTTGCTGACTCATTGATTCAGCAAGCTTGAGGCAGTTCATTATCTTGCCGTTGCCGGCAATCTATCAGCAAAAATCGTATTCTGCCAGCGGGAATAGCGTGAGTTTTGAGTCCGGATCGGGAGGCAATCAGAACTTGATGCCGGTTATCCGACATTGGCATGCAGCTGGCTTTAAAGCATTGAAGTAGCCTGCCCGCTACGCGATCAACGCCACGCTCTTCACCTGCGCAAACACTTCCATGCCCGGCGCCAGCCCGAGCTGGTCGCATGAGCGGCGGGTGATGCGCGACAACAGTATCTGTCTGCTGCCGACTGACATGCGCAAACTCACGCGATCCGGCCCTTCATCCCGGATGTCGTCGATGCGCGCCTCCAGAATGTTGCTGATGCTGGAGTTTTGCGGCATGACGGTCGCGATGCTCACGTCGCGCGCCAGCACACGGGCACGCACCATGCTGCCGATGGCGTGTTCCACCTTGCTCACCCACAGGCTGCCGCCGTAAAAATCCAGGCGGGTGAGGTGGTATTCCTCGTCATGGATGCCCACGCTGGCTTCGATCATCGCCCCCGCATCATCCAGATGCGCGGTGGGCAAATCCAGGTGTACCAGCATTTCATTGAGCGGGCCGCTGGCGATGATCTCACCCCGATCCATCAGCACCAGTTGGTCGGCCAGCCGCGCCACTTCATCCAGCGAATGGCTGACATAGATCACCGGGATATCCAGCTCGCTGTGCAACCGCTCCAGATACGGCAGAATTTCACGCTTGCTGGCGGCATCCAGCGCCGAGAGCGGCTCGTCCATCAACAGCAGGCGCGGACTGGTGAGCAGCGCGCGACCGATGGCGATACGCTGCCGTTCTCCGCCGGACAGGCCGACCGGGCTGTCGCGCCCGATCAGCCTGTTCAGGCCGAGCCACTCAACCACCTGCTCCAGCTCTATCCTGCGCTGCTCCGGCGGGATGCGCTTCAGGCCATATTCCAGGTTTTCCTTCACCGACAGATGCGGGAACAGGCTGGCCTCTTGAAACACATAACCCAGCGGACGTTTATGCACCGGCATGAAATTTTCACCGCTCTGCCATACCTCGTCCTTCACCTGCATCGCCCCGGTGTTAACCCGCTCCAGCCCCGCGATACAGCGCAGCAAGGTGGTCTTGCCCGAGCCGGACGGGCCGAATAGCCCGATGATGCCATGTGCAAACACCTGCATGTCCGCGTGCAACGCGAAACCGGGATAGGTCAGATCGAAACGTGCGTGGATCATTTACGCCGCCCGCTCGGGTTAAAGGTATAGAGCAGCAGCAACACCACAAAAGCGAACACCACCATCCCCGCCGACAGCCAGTGCGCCGAAGCATATTCCATCGCCTCGACATGGTCGTAAATCTGCACCGATACCACGCGCGTCTTGTCCGGGATATTGCCGCCGATCATCAGCACCACGCCGAATTCGCCGACGGTATGCGCGAAGCCGAGCACCGACGCGGTGAGAAAGCCGGGTTTGGCCAGCGGCAGCACCACGCTGAAGAAAGTGTCCAGCGCGGAAGCGCGCAGCGTCGCGGCCGTTTCCAGCGCGCGTTCGGGGAGGGCTTCGAAAGCATTTTGCAGCGGTTGCACCACGAACGGCAGGGAATAAAACACCGAGGCGATCACCAGCCCGGCAAAGGTGAAGGGCAGCAGGCCGATCCCCAATGCCTGCGTCAGCGCACCGAGCAGGCCGCTCGGCCCCATCGCCACCAGCAGGTAAAAACCGATCACCGTCGGCGGCAGCACGATAGGCAGCGCCACCACCGCGCCGACCGGCCCCTTCCACCAGGAACGGGTGCGCGCCAGCCACCATGCAATCGGCGTGCCGATCAGCAGCAGGATGATGGTCACCAGCGCAGCCAGCTTGAAAGTAAGCCAGATCGCGGACAGGTCGGCAGAAGAAAAAGCGGATTCCATTATTTCGTCATTCCGGCGCAGGCCGGAATCCAGTCAATTAAACAGCATCCCCGCAACGCGGACAAAACCCAAAGGCATTTTAAATAAAACCGCTGGATTCCGGCTAACCCTCTCCTCAATCCTCTCCCGCTTGCGGGAGAGGAGGCAATTGCTCCTTTCCCTTTGGGAGAAGGTTGGGATGAGGGATAGCCGAAATGACGGTGTGGCAGGCATCCATAATTTTTCTTTCATACCTGAATGATAAAACAGGTTCAAGAAATGCCCATCAATTATTTCGCC
>Ga0209343_10008458_pt1 | contig 11969 bp, 7 predicted proteins | sample RifCSPlowO2_02_FD_184026 | JGI IMG/M metagenome (GOLD analysis project Ga0209343, IMG submission 184026) | Groundwater microbial communities from Rifle, Colorado - Rifle CSP2_plank lowO2_0.2 (SPAdes) (version 2) | ecosystem: Environmental > Aquatic > Deep subsurface > Groundwater | place: Rifle... | reverse complement strand
GATGATCAAAAAAACCGATTTAAACAAGGATATATTCCTCATACACCCTTACCCATGAAGATGCGAAGTTAGAACCCAAGAAGGGGGTTTAGCGCTCAAACGGAAATATCTTTTTCCAATCTTTTTTCATGCTTACAACAAACCAGCCTTGTTTTTTTGCCTCATCCATCAATGCATTTGAAAACGTCCCCACCTTCGTATCCGGCCCATAACTGTATTCACGCACCGCATCATCGTGATGAATAAGCAACATTAAATGCGGATGGCTTTGATCGCTTGTCGTTTTGACAAATTCAATCAAGGCTGTTTTAATCGGACCTTCATTCCAAGAGGGCAAGGGATCTGTTTTTAAATCTTGTATTTGCGCTGCACTGACAATCCAAAAATTTAATAATAAAATTAGAAAAAAATAAATCTTGCAATTCTTTAACATAGTCACTCCCTGACAAAAAAAATTATGATAATTTTTATAGGCTAGCATGTCAAAATTCAATTTTAAAATCACATTGATCATTTTTATTTTTCTATTGCTACTTTCAGCAAGTTTTTATTTTTTCTCTTCCTCGCCTGAATCAAAAAAAATAATCCTCGGCGATGATATTCATGGCCCCAAAGGCATGGTATGGATTCCCGGTGGCACTTTCATTATGGGCAGCCAATCTCGTTTGGCCCAAGCCAATGAAAAACCCACACATAAAGTGACTGTCGACGGCTTTTGGATGGATCAAACCGATGTAACAAACAAACAATTTGCCGAATTTGTAAAAGCAAGTGCTTATATTACAACAGCTGAGCGTAAACCTGATTGGGAAACCTTGAAAACTCAACTTGCCCCTGGCACACCCAAACCATCGGAGGATCAATTAGTCCCTGGCGCCATGGTATTTATCGGTACTTCACACCCTGTTCCTTTTGACGATAATGCACGTTGGTGGCAATACACGCCGCTCGCCAATTGGCGTCATCCTCAAGGCCCTCAAAGCAATATTATTGGAAAAGAAGATCATCCTGTCGTACAAGTTTCTTATGAGGATGCGCAAGCTTATGCACACTGGGTAGGCAAACGTTTGCCGACAGAAGCGGAATGGGAATATGCCGCACGCGGCGGTTTGAAACAAGCAAATTACAGTTGGGGCAATGAATTTAAACCTCAAGGAAAATGTAGAGCAAACACGTTTCCCGGCAAACAATTTCCTGTTATTGATCCCGCCTATAAAAATAAAATAGGCACAAGCAAAGTTGCAAGCTACCCTCCTAATGGATATCAACTTTATGATATGGCAGGCAATGTATGGCAATGGGTCGCTGATTGGTATCGAGCAGATGCGTTTGTAAAAGCCGCTAAAAACTCTATTTCGGTTAATCCGCAAGGACCCAAAGAAAGCTATGATCCTTTTGATACCTTTGCACCTGCCGATGCCCCCAAACGCGTCATTCGCGGGGGATCATTTTTATGCGATGAAAATTTTTGTATGAGTTATCGTCCCAGTGCCAGACGAGGTGTTGATCCTTATAATCCCATGTCGCACATCGGGTTTAGATTGGTAATGACAGCTGCAATGGCAAATGAATACTTAAAAAAATGCGGCGTTACTACAAAACAATAACGCCGCATTTATGATTTAACCGCCAATGCTGGCTGTATGCTTCAAATTTTTATTTTTATACAGCGGCACAGGATTTTCAGGCTCTTGCAAATTAGGAATTAAATCTGTAGACGCACCGCCAGGAGTACGCCTGATATTAGGATATTTCACAATGCTATTATCAAAATCAATCAGTGACGGCCCAATGATCGACATCACCCAACCATTATCTTGTCCTGAATATCGCCCCGGCGAACTTGTCATGACACGCACCGGTGCAGCACCATTAAAAATCATATCGTACTTTTCGTAAGGATCCATCGTAAGATTATAAAGCGCACCAATAGCACCTAAATTCGCTTGCGCACCTAACCAAGAATCTTTTGCGGTATAGAGATATTTCCAAGCGATATGTACCCAAGGTTGAGCAGGGTCACCTCCAATGTCGGCTCTTGCGCCTTGAAAAGTTTCACCATCAATATAAATCCATGATGTACGCGCAGAGTGTGGCGTTTTTCCAAGAATATAAGCGCTATTGTCGATACTATCGAAATAAATTCCCTTACCATCATTACCCACCCAATCATGCGGCGGCGGCTTTAATCCCACCATGGTTGCCAGCGTTGCCCAACAATCAATATGCGACATCATTTCATGATATTGCGCGCCCGCAGGAATATGATCCGGCCACCACATAATAGCCGGCACACGCCAACCTCCTTCAAATGGCGATCCTTTCTCACCACGGAAAGGCGTCGTACCTGCATCAGGATAAGCATCCAACCACGCACCATTGTCTGCCGTGATAATCACAATTGTATTCGGCGCTTCTGCACGAATGACATCCATAATTTTTCCAATATTCGTATCCAACTCCATCAATGAATCAGAATAATTACCTAAATGCGATTTCCCTTTAAATTCAGGGGCGGGATGAGTAGGGTTATGCATCTTGATAAAATTAACATCCATAAAAAATGGTTTGCTATCCTTGGCATGCTGCCTAATGTATTCAACAGATGAAGCTGTTTGTCGCAGATCAAAGGTACTGAGATTGTCATAAGTGATCGTATCTACACGCTTAGCAGGCTGCCCTGCTACACCTTCCCACTCACCTAGGTTCACAATATCATCGTAGGTTTTTACAAATTCAGGATTAAATGAAGGAAACCACGGATGAAAATTATTGGCAGTATCACTATAAGCATAAACACCTGCATAATACGCAGCAAAATGCTTCATTTGATCAAAGCCATGTTCAGTCGGATACGCAATGGGTTTATCGCCCATATGCCATTTGCCTGAAAAATAAGTTGAATAACCTTTCTTTTTAAAAAATTCTGCAATCGTTGGTGTTTCTTTATGAAGATAATTTTCATCACCTGGCGCAACCACAACTGAAAGTGCTGAGCGAATAGGAATACGCCCCGTTAAAAAGGAAGCACGACCTGCGGTACAACTGGCTTGACCATACCAACTGGTAAAAAGCGCCCCTTCTTTTGCGACACGATCGACATTTGGTGTAGGATGCCCCAGCGTTGTACCACCGCCTAAGTAAGCACCAAAATCATTCCATCCTGTATCATCGGTCATGAGCATAACGATGTTAGGTTTTTTCGCAGAGGTATTTTGGGAAAAGACAGCACTAGAAATAATTAGCGCGCCGCTTATAACAGACAAAACAAAGAACCACTTCCCTCTTTTGCTTCCTTGCATCATAAAAGCTCCTTTAAAAACGCTGATTTTTCTCTCTAAATTTACGATTTCAAGCTAATTACTATAACAGTTTTTACAAACCAACCCAAAACATGAGTCAATAATAATTTACATTAAAATTTAAAAATTAATTTCAGATTTTTTCTTATTTTTTTCTTAAAAGTTTTCCACCTTCAAATGTATCAAGCTCCTGCCAAGAGACATTAGAAATATCAACAGTAACCACGCTTGAATTTCCCGCATCATAGTTTGGTAATGTAACCCAAAAAAACAAATCACCTTGTTTGAGTTTTGAAGGTGTATCAGTAAATTCAGAATATATTTTTTGATGCACATCCAGTACATGAAATGAATTCGTATATATTTTTTCTTTTTTAAAATTGATTTCTGAAAACAACGCTGCTAATTGTTTATAATGAGGATCATTAATTCCCATTGCATTAGAAGTTAAAGAATTAATAGTTGCAAGAACGAGGGTAAAACCACCATACAAAAGCCATAGCCTGTTAAACGCACAGCACCACCGTATTCTCTTACACATTGCAACAGAAGAAAGAAAAAGATCAGTATGATAGAAAAAACAAAAAACTTTTTATCTTTTAATTTTAATGTTAACAAACATACAACACCGATAAGCAATTCAATAGAAAACAGCAAAAAATAATTTAAATTTTTTATCGTTCCATACCAGTGACTTAAAAAAAACCGTGGAATACTGGAAGCGAATGACTTTAATTCCTGGAGAATACTATGGATATCAGGCCCCCATGGGATGCAGGAATTAAAACCCCCAAGCTGATATAGTTAAATACTAATATACTCCCCAAAAAAAACGACCAAAGCAAGCTCGCTATTAAAAACTCTCCTCTCTGCCTTCTTACACAAGAAATACCAGTAATCCATATCCTTGTAAAAATTGCAGCAGGAATAAAAACAACAGCAATTAACTTAAGGGGTATTAAGACAGCCCAGAATAAGTAACTCCATACACGTGGTACTGTTAATTTTTCAAAAAAAATAGCGCACGCAAGAAGAAAAACAGCGTACGTCAAAATATCAGGCATCACATTATTTACAAGACTACGAAAAAAACCAAATCCAATAGCCAATGAAAACCCCAGCGCTGAACTACACGCCCAGTTATTTTTTCTCGCCAAAAAATAAATAAGCCCAATGGACAAGCCAAAAGATAAGTAATTGATAATTTGCGCCGCAAAAATAGGTGATGAAAACAAAGAAAGTATAAAAGAATAACTCGGCGGCCAATGGTTTAATAATTCGCCCCCCAAACTCACGTATCCCTTGCCATCATGAATTGAAAATGAACCTACGATATAAGCATAAGCATCAACACTTCTAATGCCAATATTGGGTTGCAGAATCCATAGAAAAACAAGCGAACTCAACCCTAAAAGAATGGAACTAAAAACAAGATTTTTTTTTCAAAACCGACATAAATAAATTTCAAAAATTTCCTCCTTACTATCTAGCGCGCCAAAAGATATTTCCCTAAATATAAAAACCCCCTTTGCAGGGGTTTTTATATAATTTTTGACTTCTTCAGACTTAAATATGGTGGAGGCGGCGAGAATTGAACTCGCGTCCGCAAATCCTCTACTCTCCGATCTACATGTGTAGCCACGTCTTTAAAGTTAATTTATCGTCGTCCAACGGGCAGGACTTCAATAAACGAGTCTGAGAAAGTTTAACATTAACAACCTCAAACATATTGTTAACGCGGTCTTATGTAAATGACTCTAAGCTTAAATGCATAAGCACAAAAAAGTTAGAGTGCCTGCCGGGTTTTAATCGGCATGGCATCGCTACTCAATTAAGCAGCAATAGCCATATCAGCAAAGTCGCTATCATTTGCAACTATAATGTGTAGCCTATTTTACGAGACATGCTACAACCTCGACATGCACTTTGAGCTTCGCAATCTGCGTCGAAACCAAGTCGCCCCCCAAAATGACAAAAAAATTCAAAATGGCAGTTGGGTATTATATAAAAAATCAAGTTTGTTTTCAATTAAGACAAAATTAAGACTTAAAACACCCCAAAACCTTCCAACTCTTCACATTACGATAAAAAAACATATAATCAAAAGTTTCGTGTTTCAATCTTAGTAGAAAATATTTTTCAAAAGGAATTATTTTATGAAAACAAATTTATACTCGCAGAAAATAAATCACATCAACTCTTCTTTTATATTACATCCGAAATATTCTACTTCTTAATAACTTTTATCTCCTAACTCTCCTTTCCTACTTTGATTTTAGTCTCTATTTAAAAAAGGGAATTTATATGGAATCACAGACAGATACATCTAGCTCAACAGGAACGCAAAGCATACCTGCATCACCTATGATAAATAAAAAAAAGTTACGGAAAAAATTAGCACAACTTGCGCCAATAACAAAAAAAGATAGTACCGAAAGCATAAAAATTAAAAACCTACAACAAACACTTCCAACTGAATTACAAGAAGTCATACTTGATTTCAAAAAAGCAGTTATTGACACCTTAGACAATTATGAAAGAAAAACATGTAAAAAAAATCCTCGCCCTGAACGTAAAGCCAATATTGAAGATCTTAAAAAAATCATCACAGACCCTTCAATTAATGATTTTTACGAATTAACAAGAAAAATAGGTATTTATTTTTTAAGTACCGATGGAAAAAGAAAAAGACGTGAAGCCTTGTGCACAAAATTAGAATTATCACAAAACAATGGCTTTAAAAAGAAATCTGCTTCTAGTTCTTCAAGATTGCAAGATGCTGTTAATGCTTGCATCGCAGATCACACACGTATTTTTCAAGCCGCTAAAGAGTCTTTGGTCGACTCTCCTATGCCTCCAGCTAAAGGATATAAAATTCTTCTGGATTTCACTCTTGAAGGTTTTTTCTTTCACGCAATCGACAAATACCTTGAAAAAAACAGTGCTCAGAAAGAACTTTACCAACTCTACAAAAATCCTAACAAGGTATTACACCCTTACGCTCCAAAAAAATCTTATAACATCCATCGATATCGCTTAAAAAATATTCTTGATATCCGAGATATCCTTCATTCAAAAAAATCAACTAAAAATAAAATAATAGAAATAAAAAATTATCTAAAAAGCAATAAATTCAAACATACTTTTTTAAGTGATTTTAAAAAAAATATCTTGGATACATTGGATTATTTTGAGACCCTAGAACAAATATATCTCCTCGATGAAGATAAAGGCGGCTTCCAAAAAGAAACTCAAACACTATATTGGTCATCTTCAAGCAACACTACCAGAACAGCTGTGTTATTCATTCCTGGCTGGTCTGATTGTGCTGAGGCAGGGCAAGGATTAGCACCTTATGTTCAAGAAGCAGGGATGGATATGTTTAGCTTTGATCTGTGGGGACATGGTAAAGATGATCAACGACCTGAGTTATGTAACCGTGATAATACTTCTTCAAAAAAGCTGGCTTTTGAAAAATCACCCGCCGATATACTTGCTATTCATCTCAGAGCATTTATAAATTATATTACCTCACTTCAACAATATGACAATATTGTCATCGTTGCACACAGTCTCGGCGCCTCACTCACCATTAATAATTATCTTTCTACTATTGAAAATAATCCTAAAATTAAAGGCACAATCCTACTGACCCCTGCCATCGTTCAACATATACTTTCATTGTTAAACCCAGATCGTATGGAGCACCCTTCAGCCCCAACAGGACGTTATTTCTCAAGCGAACCCTTACCTTTAGGGGAACAAAAACAAAAAACAGATAAAATGCCTCGTCGGATGGGTTCAACAGCATTTGCATTATGGTGGGAACTACTCTATTTGATGCGATACGCATTTAATGCTTTAAAAAGACTTTTTTCTTCTGGATTTGATAAAACAAAATTTCATATTTATGGCGCAGGCAGAGATCACTATAATATTCACAAGGAATTAAATAAATTAATTCCTCATGATAAAAAACTCACGGGAAAAAGTGTTATTAAAATCAAACCTGATCTTGTTCATGCCATCCCCATTGATCATGCTTACCAAGGATGGATTTTTCCAAAATTAATAAACAGAATGAAAAAAATGTTATCGCATTCAGAAGAAAAAATAATAAAAACAGCAGCAAGCAATTCTCCTATAACATCCGTCGCATCACCAACAGCAAGCAGTTCTTCTGTAACATCATACTTACAAGTAACATCAGCAATGACAACTCCGGTGCCACGCCCACAAACACCACCAAACGGAGCAGAAGTAGCACTCACACACCCCCCTTCTACACCGCCAGCGATAGCGTTAGATAGTGTAATTTCAGCACTCGAATGCCCCCCAGACCACCAACAACATCATCGCAGCCTATCCTATAACCACCTTGCTCGCACCGCTTCTTAACGCCAGGAGTAATTTCTCATGCACATCTTCGAATGCACTGTTACTCATTGCAACAACATGATCTTGTGATCGAAGCCGAGGCAATATTGTTGAAATCATTTCTTCAACAGAATTGAAAATAGCATGCGGTACATTTAGTTGATTCACGCTGGTTTCAATATCCCACATTTTTTTAGAAGGACGTAAAAAATAAATTTCATTCGCCTGCGCTAAAGCAGGAATCAAACTGTCTTTGTGCACACCTGCCTTCATGCTGTAAGAACCCAATTCAAGCAAAACAATTAAACGCTGTTCGCCAATACGCGCACGCAAGCCAGAAAGAGTCGTCTCAATCGCTGTGGGATGGTGTGCAAAATCATCATACACTGTGATACCCCTCTCAACTCCTTTTACTTCCAATCGACGCTTTACATTACGGAAAGAATGTAATGCTTCTAGCACTTTATTTTTTGAAATACCAAGATACTCTGCTACCGCAAGTGCGGCCAAAGCATTTTTCACATTATGCATACCTATTAAATTCCAATTAACTTCTCCATAAAATTGATTTTTGTAAAAAACATGAAATTGACTCCCCTCTTCATTCATTTTCTTGGCTTGCCAATCTCCCAGACAAAGACCAAAACTTATGTTTGGCGTCCAACACCCTCGCGCTAAAACTTCATCGACCACTTTTTCTTTTGCAGGTACCACAATACATCCTTTGCTGGGTACTGTTCTCACTAGATAATGGAATTGCGTTTGAATAGATTCTAAATCAGAAAAAACATCAGCATGATCGAATTCAATATTATTAATGATTAAACTTTCCGGATAATAATGCATAAACTTAGGGCGTTTATCAAAGAAAGCACTGTCATACTCATCTGCTTCAATAATAAAAAAAGGACTCTCTGTGATACGCGCAGAAATACCAAAGTTTTCAGGGATCCCGCCTATCAAAAATCCAGGATTTAACCCTGCTTGCTCGAAAATATGGGCGACCAAACTCGATGTGGTTGTTTTTCCATGTGTACCCGAGATTGCAATAACACGCTTTTTTTTCAAAATTGTTTCATATAACCACTGCGGACCAGAAATAAAATTTAATTTTTCATTTAATATATATTCTACTACTGGGTTATCTCGGCGGATCACATTGCCGATCACAACACAATCAGGTGATGGTTTTAAATGTTGAATTTGATAGCCTTCTTTTAAAAGAATAGCTTGATCTTGCAACTGTGTGCTCATCGGGGGATAAACTTTTTCATCTGAGCCGCTCACTTCAAAACCCAATTGCTTGGCCAACACAGCAAGCCCCGCCATGAAAGTACCACCGATTCCTAAAATATGTATTTTCATAAAAATGCTCTTAATTGTTAGGAGTTACGCAAAAAAAAGTATTTTTACGTAAGTCCTAATTGTCGTAAAGCCGACATAATGCCTGTAAATAACAAGCTTTGCATGTTCTCAATCCTTCTTTTGGATTTAAACTGGCATCGCCCTCTTTTAACGCTTTGATCAAACCATTTAAATTTTGATGCCAAGCTTTGAGTTGATCTTCCCATTCTTGCGCTGTATGTGGTTTTAAGATTTTATCATCTGCCAAACCCATGCCTCTAAATCCTAAATTATCCGAACGAAGCTGCCCAAACAACAAACCGGCTACAGGCAGATCACTTGTAATAGCATAAAAAGGCAATTGAGGTTCGCTGGGTCGTTCTTCTAGCCAGTCACTCACACTCAAAACATTTGTTTTATAGTCAACAATGTAATATCTCTGAGAATCGGTGCAATCAATACGGTCAATACGCAGCGTGAACTTCAAACCCGAAAATACAACCTCAAAAGATTTTTCAAGCTCGTGTATGGAAAATGATTCTCTATTTTTTTCATGCATGAACCAACGATGAATCAATTTTTTAAGTCGTTTTTTTTCTAAAAAGATAATTTCAGAATTAAATAAACTCATGCGCTTTTTTACTATTTTCATTACCGATTGATCAATTTTTTCAAGTATGATTCCTTCGAGTGCTTCCAAAGGCATTTTTATTAATCTTTCTTGTGTTTTCAATTCTTTCCAAATTAATTCTAATGCACGATGTATCACGATACCTTTTTCACGCGGTGTTAAACCATATTCTATCGAAGGCAGCGGTTTTGTTTTTAATTGTTGATAGGCAAAACCACGGAACGCACACATGGATTGTTCTTTTAAAGCCGTCATTCCCCCTCTTATTTCTACATTGTCTAATTCCTCCCCTCGATCGTCTTCATAATATTCAAACTGATTTTCATCTTTTTGAAATTCTTTTTTAAAATTAAAATACAAATCGGGTGATTTTATTTCTTCTATTGAACTTAAAAAAGAAGAAGCTTCCAATTCTTCCACTTCATTTTGTTTAGCATAACTAAAAATAATCTTATCTGATGTTTGGTTTAAGGCATAAAACAAACGATGTGCATGACGAAGCTCCCAATCATGACTGGCATGCGCCACTTTTTTTTGTCTTTGTAAATTTAAGGGTAAAAAAGGATTGGGTTTGGGAGAGGCAGGCAATACACTATCTTGCATCCCTAAAACCCATACCGCGTCAAATTTCAAACCTACCGATTGATGCAATGATAAAATGTGAATAGGTACATCCAGACTTCCCGACGGCTGAAAGCTCCAAATAGCCACCAATGTATGAAGTTGTTCTAAAGCTGATTTTAAAAAAAATGTTTCTTTTAAAAAACTTAAACGTTCAAATTCAAGCAAGAGCTTATTCCAAGATTCAAAGACACGTTGTTCTTTGCCAGTCAACTTTATCTCTTCCCTCCAACCCATCACACTTAAAATTTCGACAAAAAATAATTTCCATGCCGATAGAGTTTGATTTTTTCTAGAAAAAGAAATTTGTTTAAGACGCAATAAAAGGTCAGGGCAAGATTGACTTAATTCACAAACTTGTTTCACACTGAATTGGTATTCGTTTTTTTCATACAAGGTTTCAAGTAGTTTTAATCGTTCATATTTTTCTTTCTCATAAGCACCCACCCAGGGAGACCGCAAAAGATAACTCCAGTCTTCAATACTTAATTGATATCGCAATAGTTTTAAAATGGTTAACGCGGAATACACCAAAGGAATATTATAAAAATCTTCTTTTGAATGGATGTAAATATTTTTTTCTTTTTCAAAAAAAAATCGCTCTATTTCATGTTTTTTATTGTTTAGATCCGGCACAAGACAAGCAACCCTTTTGATATTGTTTTTTGTTTCTTCTGCTGCCCAAGCCACCATTGCATACATTTCTTCTTCACTTGAGGAGAAATTTATTTTTTTTCTTGTTGCATCGATTTTATCTGAATTTATATTTTCAACGATAACATCTTTATCTTTTAATACATCCATAAATCGTTTTTGCGCAGGTGAAAATTCCAGAAAACCAAAAAAAGCTATTTTATTTGGAATTTTAAGTTTTTGAAAATTAATATCAACGCTTGATTTAATTAAATCTATTAAACACCAAAGCCACGCCCATTCATCAAAAAAATTATTTTTTTTACATTCATTAAGATAGTCTTCTTGCCACTCAAGCCAATTTTGTGTTTGCTCAAGAAGAACTTCAGATAACTTCAAATCCCAAGCCATTTTCAACTGATAAGCTGACTTTGCAAGCGATACAAGCGCTTTTGTATCTGAACGAGGTTCTTGATTTCGTTGAATGCAGCGTAACCATAATTGATTTTGTTGATGCTCAGAAAGCAAAACAGGTAAGCTCGGATCCAAAATAGCACATTGCTGCCATTGCGCTTGAAGCCACAAAAACCATGGCATGATGTGAAGCTTAGGATATTGCCTTATTAGCAAACGAGATTGAGTTGCATTTTCTGTGAGAATCAAACAAGCTTCTTGTACTAAATCAGAAGGAATCAAACCTACACTCCAATTTTTTAAATTCTTGTTCCTGTAATTTCGCTGCGCTCGTTACCTGTACTACGCTTCGCTTCGTTACAGGCTACATTCCTGTCATTGCGAAAAAATGCGTTCTGTGATTTTGAAAAAAGCCAGAAGGTTCACGCATTTTTGAAGCAATCCAGTGCGCAACTAAATAAGAACTCAGCGCCGGATTGCCACGAAAAACACAAGAAAGATCTCTCTTCTTTTTGAAACATGGGGTGTGTTTTTCTCGCAATGACTATAATCACGCTTTTATGATGAAATCAAATTTTAATTTTCAATCTCAAGATCTTCGGTCTGAAAACTGGAAATCAAACCTTGACTTTAACACAGTAACCTAC
>Ga0209343_10008452_pt1 | contig 11973 bp, 8 predicted proteins | sample RifCSPlowO2_02_FD_184026 | JGI IMG/M metagenome (GOLD analysis project Ga0209343, IMG submission 184026) | Groundwater microbial communities from Rifle, Colorado - Rifle CSP2_plank lowO2_0.2 (SPAdes) (version 2) | ecosystem: Environmental > Aquatic > Deep subsurface > Groundwater | place: Rifle... | reverse complement strand
ACCGGTGTCCAGGTCGAAGCTGTACTGCGTCGTGCCGGCATCGTCGGCGCCATAGGCGCTGTCGAACTGCGACTGCACGATGGCCGCGCTGAGCACCGCTTGGGCGACGCCGTCGTCATGCGCACCGTCCAGGGCCGGTAGGCTTTCGTCCACCAGCACAGTGCCGAGCTCTTGGGGCTGTTCGCTGGGTTCGACCACAGGGCCGTCATCATGGAAGCTCAGGAAACCGCCCAAATCCAGGCTGGCGTTCTGGCTGTCGCCATCGGCATCGGTCACCGTCGCCACCAGGGCGATGGCGCCGTCGGCCACGCTGACCGCATCGTCCGGGTCGGTGCCGTCCGGGTGTTGCAGGGCACGCAGTTGATCCAGGGTGACGGTGCCGGAACCGTCCACGCTGACGGTGAAGGCCACCAGGCTGGAGTCGCCGCCGACCCAGCCTTCCACCACAGCACCGTTCAGGCCCAGCACTATGACATCGCCCGTGGCGACATCCACCAGGCCGCTCGGGCCACCGCTGAGGCTCAGGGCATAGCTCACAGCGCCCGCCCCGTCGGCACCGAAGGCCGAGCTAAAGGCGCCACTGAAGTCGGTCGTGGCATCGGTAGTCAGGTCAGTCTCATCCACCACCAGGGTCGATAGTTCAGTGTCGACTCGCTCGATACTGGGACCGTCATCGTGGAACACCAGGAAACTGCCCAGTTCCAGGCTCGCCTGGCTGTCGCCGTCGGCATCCGTCACCGTGCCTCGCAGAATGATCGCGCCAGCCGCGATACTCACCGGGTCGTCCGGATCGCTGCCGTCCGGGTGTTGCAGGGCGCGCAGTTGATCCAGGGTGACGGTGCCGGCACCATCGACGCTGACCGTAAAGGCCACCAGGCTGGAGTCACCGCCGACCCAGCCTTCCACCACGCCGCCATTTATGCCCAGCACTATATCCAGGCCGGTCGCTACATCCACCAGGCCGCTCGGGCTGCCGGTAACGTCCAGGGCATAGCTCAGAGTACCGGGGATGTCTGCGCCGAACGCCGAGTCGAAGGCCACGCTGAAATCGGCCGAGGCATTGGCGCTCAGGTCGGTTTCATCCACCACCAGGGTCGGCAGTTCCCTGTCTGCCAATTGGATGGTCGGGCTGTCGTCATCGACTGTGATGGACAGGCTGCCGCCAACCGTGGTGCCGTTCGAGTCGGTGATGCTGTAGTTGAACTGGAAGTCCAGGTCGTTCTCGTTGCTGGTACCCGGCTCGGGCAGCGGATGATCGAGGGGCTGCAGCAGGGTGAACTCGTACGTACCAGCAATGAGGCTGGTGAGGGTCAAGACGAAGACTGGGGTTTCACCAGCCGTTGCAGTCAGGGTCAGGCCGTCTGCGCTGACGCTATAAACCAAGGGTATGCCGCCGGAAGTCAGAACAGGCAGGCCGGCGGTGCTCCAGGCGAAGCTGCCCGCACCGTCAGGGCCAAAGTCGTAGCCCAGCGAACCACTGACGCTACCGTTCTCTCCCGGCAGATCATTCACGCCGCCGGGAATGCCCCCCGGCAGGCCTTCCTCATCCACCGCGTTGCTGGCGTCACCACCAGCAGGGATGCCGTCAATGATGACCACCGGCTCTTCAATCAGCACCGTCGGATCAGGGTTCGGGAATTCCGGCCCGCTGCTCAGCCCTTCGGTCGGGAAGCCGATAACCGGGTCCAGCGCACCGCCGGTTTCACCCAGCAGTACAAAGGAATGACCGCCACCGGCAGCACCGGCACCACCCGCCCCGCCGGCACCAGGACCTGCGGCAGTGGCCTCACCTGCCAGGGTCGGGTCGACCCCCGCCTCAATGGCGGCTTGCAGCCGTTCGACATCGGTTAGCTCGCTGTCACTGGGTGCGGCAGGCGCGGTATCACCGGTTGGAGGCGGGGCGTCAGGCGCTGAGGCGAGCATTTGTTCGTTGAGGGTCAGGCTGCTGTCGCGCCCAAGGGTCAGTTGCTGACCATTAGTCATGGCGACCGCGATCGCACCCGATGCGCCCGTGACGATCTGCTCACCGGCATAGACGCGATCACCTTCGACCAGGGGTCTCCGCGCTCCATCGCCGGCTACTGCAAAGACTTCGCCAACGACCTGACTGACGACACCAATTAAAGTAGCCATGATCCCATCCTCGCTACAGCTGCCGAGCACAGCCGGCATGTACGTAAAAAGGCCAGAACACCTTCACTGAGGACGGGGTGATAGCAAGAACAGTTAAGAGAGAGCGCAACGCAGGGCCCAAAGAAAACGCTAATAAACCCAAAATGTCACACCAGCCTGCGTCGTACTACTCCAGCGAACAGCTCCCAGCCCGAATCGTGCTTGACCACCTGCGTTAATAGCGCATACCACCAAACAGCCAAAACGCTTGGCCGTACGTAGAACGATGTGCTGCTTTTCTCGGCCCGCATAAGATTTTTTCCTCATAACCCGTGTAATCAATTTTTCTAAGCTACAACTAAAGGTGTTCTTAGCTGTGAAGTTAGAAACTCGGGCCAATCCACCCATTGAATGAGCCATTTTTTTGGCGACCGGATTTATAAGATCTAATTAAGGAGAGTTATCAGATGCGCGCACTCAACCCCCTATGGAGCGCCGTGCTGCTGGCGTCTATCAGTGCACAAGCTCAGGCCATTAGCCTTTCGGAAGCCATTCAGAGCACCCTGGACAACCACCCAGAAGTGCACGCGGGGGCAAACAGCCGTCTTTCCTCAGATGAAGAAGTGAAGATCGCCAAGGGGGGCTATCTCCCCACTGTCGATCTGCTGGTCGGTTATGGCCGGGAACACACCGATAGCCCCACCACCCGGGCGGCGGGCAACCACAATACGGAAACACTGACCTATGGCACCTCAGAACTGCGTCTGCGGCAGATGCTGTTCGACGGTTTCAATACCCCCAACGAAGTCGCCCGCACCGAAGCCGTGGTCAACTCACGGGCGTATCGCTTGCTGGGCACTTCAGAGAGCTTGGCGTTGCGTACCGTCGAGGTTTACCTGGATGTATTGAAACGCCGCGAGATGTTCGAGCTGGCCCGCAACAACCTGCAGGCGCACCAACGCATCAACGATCAGATTGGCCTACGCAGCCAACAGGGCGTGGGTAGCACCGCCGACCTCGACCAGTCGGAAGCCCGTCTGGCCCTGGCGCAGAACAACCTTTATACCGAACAGGTGAACCTGGCTGACGCTGAAGCCAACTTCTTCAGTGCCGTTGGGCGCATGCCGGATGAGCTGGAGTCCCCAGTTTCGGTCAAAGGCACTATGCCGGAAGACCTGATCACGGCCCGCCAGACCGTGATGGACAACAACCCCTTCCTGAAGTCTGCACAAGCTGACGTGCAGGCTGCGGAGAAACAGTACGAGGTGGCCAAGTCGCCTTTCTACCCACGGCTCGACGTCGAACTCGCCACCACGGCCAATGACAATACCCAAGGCATTGGCGGGCATGACAACAGTTGGCGTGCGGCTGTGGTGATGAACTACAACCTGTTCAATGGCATGCGCGACAAGGCTCAGCTGCAGTCATCCGCTCACCAGATCAACGAGTCGATGGATATTCGCAACAATGCCCTGCGGGTGCTCAATGAAAACCTTTCCCTGGCCTGGAATGCCATGGAGAACGCCCGCCAACAAACCCCTACTGCGCGCGACTACGCGGACTACACCGCGCGGGTTCGCGAGGCTTATCAGCAGCAGTTCAGCCTGGGGCAACGCACCCTGCTCGACCTGCTGGACAGTGAAAATGAACTGTTCACCGCTAACCGCCGTTACACGGAGGTGCGTTTCCTCGAAGAGTTCTCCATGTACCGCGTGGTTGCCGCCATGGGCGACCTGCTGCGCCAGCAACAGGTGGTAGTACCGGCCGAAGCTGTAGCCCTCAGCGAAGTGAAGAGCGAGGCGCGTTTGCCGGCAATGAAGTAGCACCGGTTCAGGAGTAGTGAAACTTGACCACCATGGAACGATCAGACTCATCCAGCGATCCGCGGCTGAGCCATGACGACCCGCTACTCGATGGTTTGCTGATCCTCTGTAGACTCCACGGCTGCTCAGTCAGCCGTGGCAGTTTAAGCGCAGGCCTGCCGATGCCTCAGCAGTGCCTGACCCCCGAATTACTGCCGCGCGCTGCGGCACGTGCGGGCCTGCAAGGTCGTCTGCTACGGCGCGACCTGGCCAGCATCTCGCCGCTCAACCTGCCAATCTTATTGCTCCTGAAAGATGGTCGTAGCGCGGTGCTACGCCAATGGGGGCCGAAGAATCAGGCGCAGATCCTGCCCTGCGAAGCCGATGGTGGCGCGCAGTGGGTCAGCCGCGAACAACTGGCGAGCGAATACAGTGGCCAAGCCTTCTTCGCCCGTCCGCGCCATGAACTGGAGGAGGCGCGCACGCCCCTGGTACCACGCATTGAGGCCTGGTTCCGCGACACCCTCAAGCTGTCCCGCTGGCTCTATACCGATGCCCTGCTCGCCAGCCTGCTGATCAACGTACTGGGCCTGATGGTCCCGCTGTTCGTCATGCAGACCTATGATCGCGTGGTCCCCAACCAGGCCACCGCAACCCTGTGGGTGCTGGCAATCGGCTTGTTTATCGCCATGGGCTTCGAGCTGCTGCTGAAAATCCTGCGCGCCCATTTACTGGATACCGCCGGCAAGAAAACCGACGTGGTGCTGTCTGCCACCCTGTTCGAGCGCATCACCGGCATGTCGATGAAAGCCCGCCCAGCGACCATCGGCGGCTTCGCCCAGAGCATCCATGATTTCCAGGGGCTACGAGAATTCCTCACCGCCGTCACCCTGACCAGCCTGATCGACCTGCCCTTCTCCTTTCTGATGATTGCGGTGATCTGGCTGATTGGCGACTGGCTGGTACTGATTCCGTTGCTGGTCTTCCCGATTACCGCCCTGTTCGCCTTTGCCGTGCAGACACGCCTGCGCGACACGGTGGAAAAAAGCCTGCAACTGGCCTCACAACGCCAGGCCCTGTTGATCGAAACACTGGGAGGCCTGGAAACCCTGAAAGCCTGCGGTGCAGAAAGCGAACGCCAGCATCAATGGGAAAAGACCCATGGTGCGCTGACCCGCCTGGACATCCATGCCCGTTCGCTGGCGGCCATCGCCACCAACGGCACCCTGTTCTTCCAGCAGTTCGCCGGCATGGCCACCATAGTCGCCGGGGTCTACAGCATCATTGCCGGCAACCTCAGCGTCGGTGCCCTGGTCGCCTGCTATATGCTCGGCAGCCGCATACTGGCCCCGCTCGGGCAGATCGCCGGCCTGATCACCCGCTACCAGCAAGCACGCCTGACCATGACCAGCACAGACGCCCTGATGGCGTTGCCGCAGGAGCGCCAGGCCAAACAGCGGCCGCTGGACAGGACCCAATTGCATGGTGCGCTGGACGTGCGCCAAGTGACCTTTCGCTACCCCGGCCAGAGCACCCCGGCCCTTAACAATGTCAGCCTGCGCATGGCAGCCGGCGAGCGCATTGGCATCATCGGCCGCAGTGGTTCGGGCAAAAGTACCCTGGCGCGCCTGATCATGTCGTTCTACGCCCCCGATGAGGGGCAGATCCTGCTCGACAACATCGACCTGCGGCAGCTCGATGTTGCCGACCTGCGCCACCAAATCGGCTATGTCGCCCACGACCTGCCCCTGCTGGCCGGCAGCCTGCGCGATAACCTGACCTTGGGCGCACGTTACGTGAGCGACGCCCGCATGCTCGAAGTCGCCGAATTGACCGGCGTGGTCGACTTGGCGCGGCAGCATCCCCAGGGCTTCGACCGCCCGGTGGGCGAACGCGGCCAACTGCTTTCCGGTGGACAACGCCAAGCGGTGCTGCTCGCTCGCGCCCTGCTGCTCGACCCTCCCATACTGGTACTGGATGAGCCCACCAGCGCCATGGACAACACCAGCGAGGAGATACTGCGCAGCCGCCTGCAACCCTGGGCCCAAGGCAAGACCCTGCTGCTGATCACCCACCGTGCCTCCATGCTCAGCCTAGTCGATCGCCTGGTGGTGCTGGATAACGGCCAAATAGTTGCCGACGGCCCGAAAGAAGCGGTCATCGAAGCACTGCGCAAAGGTCGGGTCGGCCCGGCTGCGGTCTAGGAAACCATCCCCATGAGCCTCTCGTTCAGCAAATATTTCGCCAGCATGCGCCAGCGCAGGCAGGACACCGAATTTATGCCGGAAGTGGATGGGGCCATTCTCGAGGACTCGCCCTGGTTTACCCGGATCACCGTCTGGATTATCAGCAGTTGCCTGCTAGTAGCGCTGATCTGGGCCAATTTTGCCGTGTTGGAAGAGGTCACCACGGGCGAAGGCAAAGCCATTCCCTCGAGCAAGATCCAGGTCATCCAAAACCTGGAAGGCGGCATAGTCACTGAGATTTTCGTGCGAGAAGGCCAGGTCGTGGAAAAGGGCGATGTGTTGCTGCGCCTGGACGACACCCGCTTTATCTCCAACCAGGGCGAAACCGAGGCCGACCGCCTGGCCCTGGTTGCCCGGGTCGAGCGCTTGACCGCCGAGGCCGAAGGCCGCCCCATCGCCATGCCGGAAGAGATTCTGCGCAAGGCGCCGCAACTGGCTGAAGATGAACTGGCCCTGTACCGCTCACGCCAGGGCCGCCTGCAAAGCGAACAGCGCACGCTGGGCGAACAGCTGCGGCAGAAAACCCAGGAACTCGCCGAATTTCGCGCCAAGGCTCAGCAATACCGTTCCAGCCTCGGGCTGGTACAGCAGGAACTCAACATGTCCCAACCGCTGGTGACCTCCGGGGCTATCTCCGAGGTCGAGATCCTGCGCCTGCGTCGCAGTATGGTGGAGTTGCGCGGTTCCCTGGACGCCACCAACCTGGCGATTCCCCGAGCCGAATCGGCGGTGGCAGAGATCAAAAGCAAGATCGAAGAGTCGGAACTGGCCTTTCGCTCCGATGCCTTCAAGGAACTCAACGAGATACGCACCGAGCTGAAGAAACTCACCTCCACCAGCGTCGCCATTCAGGATAGGGTCAGCCGCACCACTGTGGCCTCGCCGGTTCGCGGGGTGATCAAACAACTCAAGGTAAACACCATAGGCGGTGTCGTGCAGCCGGGCAGTGACATGCTGGAGATAGTGCCGCTGGATGACAGCCTGCTGGTCGAAGCCAAGGTGCGCCCCCAGGATGTGGCCTTCCTCCACCCGGGGCAGGATGCCATGGTCAAGTTCAGCGCCTACGACTACACCATTTATGGCGGCATGAAGGCCAACCTGGAGCTGATCAGCGCCGACACCATCACCGATGAAGAAGGCAACAGCTTTTACCTTATCCAAGTGCGCACCGACAAAAGCCACCTGGGCAGCGACGAACATCCGCTACTGATCATTCCCGGGATGGTCGCCACCGTAGACATCATCACCGGCAAGAAAAGCGTGCTGGACTACCTGCTCAAGCCAGTGCTCAAGGCCCGCGCCGAAGCGCTGCGCGAACGCTAAACGCTGGGCGGGAGACGCATTCTGCACAGCCGCCAAGCAGACTGGAGCGCCCGGGTCCGTTAGCGTGAAAGTCGCGCAGCGAAGGCTTTCATCATTCTGGGTGCCTCTCGCGGCATGCCCGTTAACGCCAGCCTTATCCCGTGGCCATCATCGGCTAATACGAGGACAGCAATCACCGAGCGGCGCGGTCACAGAGTCTTGGCATCACCGCCATGATTGCGTCTGTAGGTTGGTTCGCCCATGGCGGTAATCTGCCCCTCGATCAAGGCCTCGAAGGGCCGCAGCAGGGCCTCGAAACGCTGAGGCGCCTCGATAATCTCCAGCGCACTGACAATCGCCTCTATGGTCGATAAGGCCCCGGGCATGGGGGCCTTGCGCAAGCGGTAGCGCGACTGCAAGCCAGGCGGCAGAGTGACCCGCGGCAAAGCCGCCAGCAGCGGATTGCAGTGCAGCAGCTTGCGCGCCTTGCGCCAGGTACCATCCGGCACCACCAACAGCAACGGCTGGCTAACCGCCTGCTCAACCAACTGCGGCAAAGGCAGCGCGCCCTGCCCCGGGAACAACAAACAGGCCTGGTAACCCGCGGGAGCCAGCAACTCAGGCAGGTCCTCGAACACTTCGCCGACCCGCAACTCGGCGTTGCACAGCCCCAGCGCGGCAAGGCGCGCGGTATTCAGCGCATGTTTGACTTCACTGGGGTGCTGCAGCAGCAACACGCGAGTCTGGCTCGCCAAATGGGGAATAAGGGCACATAAGCAGTGCGCAAGCGGGCGCTGACAAGCGGGGCATTGAAGGCGTGACATCGCTATCTCCTGATGTCACGCAGTTTGCCACAGCCGGCCGAGTGACAGGTAAACAGGCCCCTGCATTGACCCGGATAGACGCAAAAGCAAGATGGGGTGCAGTTGCAGCAGCTGACCCTGCTGACAGATCAGAAAGGATCAGCCATTCCTGCTCGGCAAAGCGCCTTCACTTGACTGAGTTCATGGCCACAAAACGACTCGACCTGCCCATGCACCAGGCCCTGGGTACACGCATGGCGAACAGGCTCGAAAAGACCGCGCTCGCCGGCCGCAAGCAGAGATTAGAAGGGTGGAGTGTCTAACCGGTCTTCCGTCAGCGCCGCCGAGGCCGCGCTGCAGGCCGGTCCTGGTCGCCGTGTCGCACAGGGATGGGTTGCAGCTTCGGCCGGTCAAGCAAACCAAGGGCCGCCAGCAGGTCATGTAACAGGTTATGCAACTTGGCGATCATGGGACACCTCCTGCCAAGGACTTCGACCAGGCGCTTAAATGCCTTATCTGAGCCTAGTTCAAGCTGAGCGGGGTTGCCGCCGTTTATTGGCATAAGCAGCGTTAAAGACTGATCGCCCTCAGTCCGCCACACGCTCGGCACAAGGCCGCAAACGCACGCGCCTTAATACTCCTTGTCGGCCTGATCCTTGCGCCGGTAGGGGAAAACATCTATCACCTTGCCCGCGCGAATCGCCTCCTGCAGGCCTTTCCAGTAATCGGCGTCATACAGATCGCCATGCAGCTGGCTGAATAGCCGGCGCTGCTTGATATCGGCAAACAGGAAGGGCGGGAACTCCTCGGGGAAGACATCCAGCGGCGCCACCGAATACCAGGGCTCGGAGGACATTTCATCCTCGGGGTAACGCGCTGGCGGAATACGCCGGAAGTTCGCCTCGGTCAGGTAGCAGATCTCGTCGTAGTCGTAGAACACCACCCGGCCATGACGGGTGACGCCGAAGTTCTTCAGCAGCATGTCGCCGGGAAAGATATTCGCCGCCGCCAACTGCTTGATGGCCAGGCCGTAATCGTCCAGCGCCTCGCGCACCTGGGCCTCACTGGCGCTTTCCACGTAGAGATTGAGCGGCGTCATGCGCCGCTCGGTCCAGCAGTGACGCACCAGCACCGTATCGCCCTTGACCTCGACGGTCGAGGGCGCCACCTCCAGCAGCTCGGCCAGGCACTCCGGGTCGAACTTGCTGACCGGGAAACGGAAGTCGGCGAACTCCTGGGTATCGGCCATGCGCCCGACCCGGTCGACGGTCTTCACCAGGCGATACTTCTCGATCACAGTGGCGCGGTCGACGTTCTTCGACGGCGAGAAGCGGTCCTTGATGATCTTGAACACCGTGTTGAAGCCCGGCAGGGTGAACACGCTCATCACCATGCCGCGCACGCCGGGGGCCATGATGAACTTGTCGTCGGTGCTGGCCAGGTGGTTGATCAGCGCGCGGTAGAACTCCGACTTGCCGTGCTTGTAGAAGCCGATCGAGGTGTACAGCTCGGCAATATGCTTGCCCGGCAGGATGCGCTTGAGGAAACCGACGAACTCCGCCGGGTAACCGATCCGCACCATAAAATAGGAACGGGTGAAGGAGAAGATGATCGACACCTCCGCCTCGTCGGTGATCAGCGCATCGATCTGGATGCCCTGCCCCTCGCGGTGCAGCAGCGGAATCACCAGCGGCCACTGCTCGTCGCGGGTATAGATGCGCCCGACCAGGTAAGCACCCTTGTTGCGGTACAGGCGCGAGGCGAACAACTCGATGCGCAGGTCCGGGTCCTTGCACACCCAGTCCGGCAGGCTGTCGCGCAGCTGCTTGATCAGCCGCCCCAGGTCCCGCTCGAAATTCTCATAACCCACCTCGAAGCTGAAATCCTCGAAGACCTGCCGCAGAGCCTGTTCGATATTGCCCTTGGGCTCGTACACCCGGGTCTGCGGCGCCCGCTCATTGACCCGCAGCGCCGGGCGGGTGGTGTGGATAAACATGCAGCCATCGCTGATCTGGTCATGGCTGAACAGGCCGCAGAAGATCGAGTTGTACCAGGTTTCCGCCAGTTCATCGTCGTAGCGCAGGTCGATCAGGGCGATATAGGCCGACTTGACCAAGGGCCACTGCGCCACCTCCAGCAGCACCTCCTCGCTGTAGGCCTGGCGCAAACGCGCACCGACTTCGCTGACGAACTCTTCATAGAGCGCGATGCGCGCCGCCGAGGCCTGCTGGATTTCCTGCCACTGCGCCTGCTCGAAACGCACCCGCGCCCCATTGGTGATCTGGCGGAACTGCTCACGATAATCATCGAAACCATCGAGAATCAGCTGGGCGATAGCGCCGGCGGGCCATTGCTGTGGCATGAACGAACCTCTACAGAAGAAATGCGGATAATCCGCCGAGCTTATCCAGTGACTGCGCCAAGTAAAAGCCGGCAAAGGGGGTAAAAAGCGTTATCTGCTGTGAAATATTGGCAAAAACACCTTTGAAAGCGCTTTTCGAATTGCCTTGGCCCACTGGCCCGGCAACACTGCTCAGCCTAAATAAACGCCTGTGGAGACTGTCGTGCGCCTTGCCGATCTGCTGCGCCTGCTCTTGCTCGCCGCCATCTGGGGTGCGAGCTTTCTCTTTATGCGCATAGTCGCGCCGGTGCTGGGCAGCATGCCGACCGCCTTCTTCCGCGCCAGCTTCGGCATGCTCGGCCTGTTGGCGATCCTGCTGCTGATGCGGGTGAACTGGGATTTTCGCGGCAAGCTTAAGCACTGCCTGGTGCTCGGCCTGATCAACGCCGGTTTGCCGTCGGCCATGTATTGCCTGGCCGCCCTGGTGTTGCCGGCAGGCTATTCGGCGATTCTCAACGCCACCACGCCGATGATGGGGGTGCTGATCGGCATGCTGTTCTTCGCCGAGGCACTGACCCTGAGCAAGGCGGCCGGCGTGGCGCTAGGCCTATTTGGCGTAGGAGTGTTGACCCGCACCGGCCCGGTGGAATTCGACCTGACCCTGCTGCTGGGCGCGGCCGCCTGCCTGGTGGCCACCACCTGTTATGGCTTTGCCGGCTTCCTCACTCGGCGCTGGATCGGTCAGCAAGGCGGCCTGGATAACCGTTTAACCGCCTTCGCCAGCCTGTGCGGGGCCAGCCTGTTTCTGCTGCCGTTGTTCGGCGGCGCATTGATCTTCCAGCCACCGGCCAGCTGGGGTGGTACCGAGGTCTGGCTATCCCTGGCCGGCCTGGGCTTGGTCTGCACGGCCTTCGCCTATGTGCTGTATTTCCGTTTGCTTAGCGATATAGGCCCGATCAAGGCCAGCACCACCACCTTTCTGATCCCGCCCTTCGGCGTGCTCTGGGGCGCGTTGCTGCTGGATGAGCCGCTGTCCTGGGCCTATCTGTATGGCGGTGTGCTGATCGCCGTGGCGCTATGGCTGGTGGTGCGGCCAACGACCCCAAGCACGGTGCCGATCAAGGCGTAGGATCGGGCGCTGGCGCAGAAGTCACCGGAAAGGCGCAGGGGCTGGGCGCCGTAACCCATCAAAGGCGATGGGTATCGCTGCGCTCAACCCATCCTTCGGTTGCCGCAGGCATAAAAATCCGCCCGGCATGGGCTAATGCCGATCAGTTAAGCCCTCTTGCTTGACCTTTGGTCGCAAGAAATCAAAATCCGATGCCAGTATTGGCATCGGATTTTTTATGCGTCTCGCTCGGGCACTG
>Ga0209343_10008451_pt1 | contig 11973 bp, 9 predicted proteins | sample RifCSPlowO2_02_FD_184026 | JGI IMG/M metagenome (GOLD analysis project Ga0209343, IMG submission 184026) | Groundwater microbial communities from Rifle, Colorado - Rifle CSP2_plank lowO2_0.2 (SPAdes) (version 2) | ecosystem: Environmental > Aquatic > Deep subsurface > Groundwater | place: Rifle... | reverse complement strand
AAGAGTTCTTCTGGAACTCCTGGAAAGGTATGTGGTGATGGCAATATAGATAATCCTAATGATGATGGGGATACTGAAGTTTGCGATGGCGATGATGGATGTGGTGCGGGTTTGAGTTGTAATGATCAGTGTACGGCTTGCGTGGTTGCTCCTGTGATAAAACTGGCGGAGTGGAGGAAAGCGAAAGATACTGTTGAGGGTTATGAGAGGGCTTATAAAGCGGCTTTAGATGATGAAATTATTCTTTATGGAAAGACAGAGAATTATAATGAGGGGGACAAATTTAAGATTCAAGTATTTAAGAAAGTTAGGCGTGGTGAAAGTGAACCAGTAAGTCCAGAATTTGAAGCTACACTTATTAGTGGAGAGATAAGAATTGATAGCAGGCCCCGTATTGCCCCATTTACAGGTAATGTTTTGAGGGAATCATTTCCAGAAGTAAGCGATCTTGTTGGAAGTGGCGCTCAGGAAGGAGAGGATTATACTTTTATGATATCTCATTTTAATGAAGAAGGAGTTCGTGATAATTTTCTTGAGAGTGATCCTCTTCAAATTGATAATGGGGGGATAGTTACTAATTATATAAGTGAGTGTGGTTTAATTAAACCAATTGAATTTGAGGGGCTTTCACTTAATGAGGCTATGAATTTATGCTCAACGACTAGGTCTACTTCTATTTTGGATGACCCTGCTTACTGCAATAAAGGAAGCGAGACAGTAGAATGTAAGTGGAGCGGTGATGACAAATGTGTGAATGAACTTAAGAGAATAACTCCCGGGGGAGTTATTGGCACATGCACTTATACTGTGGAATATGATGAGGTCTGTACTGATGGATTTAGAGATGCTAAAATAACTACTGAGTATACTGGTGGAGATACTATTTGCGAGAATGATTGCCAAGGCAAGGTCTTGCAGAATATTCCTTGCGGAAGAGCTTTCTTATCACTGCCATTCTTTACAGCATGGCAGATTGTCGGGGCGGTGATAGTGTTATTCTTGATTTATTTTATTTTATTAAGGACTAAAGTGATAGGGAAAAGAAGTGAGAAGAAGATGAATAGGAAGAAAAAGTAAGGCTGATTATTCTATAACCTCGGGAATATAAAATCTCATTGAGTGCTTTTCTCGGACTCCCTTATCTATGTAATGGAGAGGAGCGTAATAGGGGACATCAGGTGGTACTAGCATGATTATTTCGTTAGTTGCTAGATTATCCCAATTTTTGAAATCAGATGTTGCTTTTATTCTTATTCTTTTTTCATTAGGAAGAGCATCATAGGGCGGCAAATAGAGATAATTGTCTTCTCCGTTTGTATCTGTATCCTGTATTAGTTCAAATTTGTTTGTGGCATAGTATTCCCACTTATCAGGTACGACTTTTATTGTCATTTGAGTGCCTCTTGTAGGGATTGGCTCTCCTTGCGGATTGAATGCCTTTGGATTCAGGACATGGAAAGTGTAATTGCCTAGAGGGCAGTCAAGTGGGATTTCAACATAATACATTCCTATCCATCCTTTGGTTTTTTCTACAGGAGGCCTGGTTGAGCCTTGCTTTGTGAATCGGACATTTTTTCCTGCAGGCCATTTTGTTTGTCCATGGGGATGAGCTGTATAATTAGATGAGGGGTCCATAGGTTTTGGATAGAAAAAGTCGTTTGTTCTTGTTTCTGGATGTGAGTCAGTTATATATAGATAAGGGTTGGGTGCTACTCTACCTAGATATTCAAGCTCTTCAGGCATTTTGATTTCCCATTGCAGGCCTGATACTTTTTGAGTGGGAGAAGTGTTTTCTGCGTAGACTATTAATTGTAACATTTGTCTGTTTTGCGCCCAGATTCTTGAAGGAAAAGCAGCACCATTCCAAGAATCCATTGTAAACAAGACTTCAGCATTTGCATCTTGGGTTGTGGGGGGAGAAGCTAGAAGAGCTGTTCCTAAAGCTATAGAAGATAAGGAGGTTTTGGCTTTTTTAGTGGCGTTAGAAGCGAGAGTTGAGACTGTGGAAGCTAGTTTATTTCCTGTGGATTTCACCTTGCTTAAAAGGTTTTCTAATCCTGTTTTCATGTTGTTACTAAGTAGTTACAATATATAAATATTGCGGTTTCACTTAAATTTATATTTTTAACCCTTTTTACCCTAGAATTATTAGGTATATGGAGATTATATAGTTTTTTAGTCTGGAAGATGTGGATTTGGCAGACCTTAGCGGAAAAGCCAGATATAGCGAAAAACATAAATGTCGATAATTCTGGTAATTAGCCTAAGAATTGTCCAGAATTTTCGTGATAGATCCCGATAACTGAATTGATTAAGTAACATTTTGTATTCAGTATAAAGCTGTTGAAATCTTCTCTTTTTTATATTTAACAAAGGATATATTTCTTTGTTTGCTATTCCATTGTCTTTTTGCTTGAAAGCCCATTCTAATTTCCTCTCTTTTAGCCTAACCATACGCAAGAAGGCTAAAGCTTCTTGCTTATCGTAATTATTGTGTTCAATCACACAGAAATAGCGTTCCAGATAGGGGTGCAATAATTTCGGGATACTACAAGAATTTTAAGGGAGAGAAAGCTTTATAAATATTCTAAATGAGAGTTTTATATGAATATTGAAATTATTAAGCAAGACAAAGACGAATTAGAATTGAAGATAGGCAACCTTACTATTGCAGAGATATTGAGGGTTTACTTGTACAAGACTGGCGTGGAATTTGCAGCTTGGAAGAGGGAACACCCTTCAAAGCCTTTAATCTTCAAGGTAAAAAGCCCAAATGCCAAGAAAAGCATAAATGAGGCTATTGAAGCTATACAGGAAGATTGCGAGAAGATTAAAGTAGCGATTAAGAAGTAGTTTACAGAGATTTCTAATTCCCATTATTTTATATACTATTTCCTTCCTCTAAATTTATGACAAGGATATCTGCAGGAAGTTATGACCTTAATAGATGGCTGCACGGAGGTTATGAAAAAGACATAATTACAGTAGTTTATGGGGGGGCTGGAACTGGTAAAACTAATCTCTGCATGGCTGCGGCGGTTTCCCAGGCCAAGAAGGGAAACAAGGTTTTATTTATAGATAGTGAAGGAGGATTTAGTGTTGAAAGGGCAAGGCAACTTGCCCCTGAGGATTATGAGGCTGCATTAAAGAATATATTTTTGCTAAAGCCGGTAAGTTTTGAGGAACAGAGGGAGATATTTAAAAAAATAAATAATTACCTCAAGGATGAAATCTCCTTGATTATTGTGGATGGCGCAACTATATTATATAGACTTGATTTCTCTTCTGCAAGGGAAAAAAACAGGGAGGAGATGCTAAAGATAAGCGGGGAATTGGCTAATCAGGTGAGGATCCTGGCAGAGATTGCCCGAAAGAGAAATATTCCTGTGATTGTCACTAACCAGGTCTATAATTGGGATGATTCCAGTAAAATGGTTGGAGGAGATATACTTCATTATTGGGGTAAATGCTTGATTGAACTTGAGAATAAGAGGGGATTAAGGACAGCTTATCTGCGAAAACATCGGAGCTTGCCTGAGAAATCCTTTGATTTTCAGATAGAAGATTCTGGAATAAGGAAAAGAGGATGGTTTAAATAAATTCTTCCTAACCTAACAATGCAAGTTACAAGGAATATTTATAAATTAAACTAAACTTGATTAAAAATGAGGAAAAGAGGTAAGGGGAAAAAAGGGAAGGATTCTCGTTATTTTAGCTATATTGTAGCTTTCTTAATTTTAGTTCTGGCTTTTTTGGTGTTGCTATATTTTGGCTTTAAGGGCTTTACTGGCGAGTCTGTTTTAGGCTCGGGATACCTTAATGATTGCGGAAAGCTTTACAATACAGGATATGGCTATTTTTTATCAGGAGACCTTAATTTTTATGGGAATGGGAGTTGTCTGAGAATATCTGCAGGGAACGTTACTTTAGACTGCCAGGGAAAGAAGATAACTCTCAGAGGCTCTGCAGGCTCCTTGCAGGAAGGTGCGTCAACTATCCCGAGATCAGGGATATTCATCAATGGCTCTAATCCCAATATTAAAAATTGCTTTATTAATGGAGACATTAATTCAGGATACGGCATATACCTTGAAGGAGTGGAAGAGGGTATTTTCTCCAATAATACTGTCAATAATAGCAGGACTGGGATTTATGGAGGCTATGTAAAGGGACTAGTGTTTATGTTAAACAAAGTAATAGATAATAAAGAAGGATTGCGCTTTTTTAACAGTATTCAGATAATTGTTGAGAATAACTTAATTAAAAATAACAGTGAATATGGGGCTGAGGTATTGAACGATATTAATACAGGCTTATTAAACAATAGTTTTGAATGCAATGGCCAGGATGTTTATTCTTACTCTTCTAGCCAGCTAGAAGTGAGCTCTAATTCCTTTTCAGCAGAAGATTGTGATGGCAAATTTAAGGGACTTGTTTTAGAATCTACTAATCAAAGCAAGACATTTTATAACCTTTTCATTGGGAAAAGAGAAGCTATGTCTTTAATCAACTCTTTTAACAACGAGATAAAATGGAACCAGCTGATTAACAACACGATTGGATTTTCCTTTGATGCAAAAAGCAAGAGCAATTCTTTGGAAGCAAATATCATGGATAATAAATTTGATATGAACATCAGCGATATTGGCCTAAGCGAAAATAGCTTGCAAAATAATGATTACATTAATTCCTTATATTTGAATGGAAATAACAAATATGGGCATAGCCCTGGCCTGGATAGGATGTCGCCTGAGCATTTCAGCGTTTCTGCCTGGATAAGAAGAGATTTTCTTCCTGAAGGGAAATCAGGAATAATAAATTTATTTGGGAAAGGGGCTTTATTCATTTATCTTGATTCTTCTGGCAGATATCATGCTTTTGTAAATGTTAGCAATGGGACTTCAAGATTGTCGAATGATTTAATCATAGGCAAAGCTAATGATGGCAATTGGCATAACATTGGCCTTGTTTATGATAATAGCAGCAGTACTGTCAATGCGTACTTTGATGGGAAATTAAATGCGTCTTTTTCCTTCAATAATGGGGCTGGGGGATATGGGATTGCAAAGATGGATGATTCTTTGTTTATTGGCGTTGAGTCTAAAAATAGGACAGCTTCTGCCAACAATAGTTTCTTTAAGGGATTTTTTGATGATGTTAAAATATATAATTTGTCTTTGAGCCAGGATGATTTTGCCCAGATTGCCAATAGCGGCAGGATGGTAAATTACAGCTTGCCGAATCAAGGATTAATTGCATGGTATGGTTTTGATAGAGAGGATAGGGGCTTGAATAACCTTGGCAATTTTAATTCTTTATCGATAAAAACTTACAATCCTGAGCTAGTGTATGCGGGCAACTTGGAAGAAGAGGTTGTGGATGTGAATTTAGAAAATCTTATCAATGGGCATTTTCTTTATCTTTCTGAGGGGCAGGAACTTAGAGTCAGATATGGGAACACTCATTATTACTTGTTTTTTGCAGGGCTGGATGAGAGCAACAATGCTTTATTTTTAGCAAATCCTGTAGCGGAAGAAATCGAAGTGCCTTTTGGAACAGGCACTAAAATAGACCTTAATGATGATTTTGTTTACGATTTATTATTTTATTTCTCTGAGATAAAGGAAGAGGGAACAATAGGGGTATTCTTAAAGTTAATTTCGGAATCTATCTCTTCTCAAAGCAGGAATCGAAGTTTTGATAATTTTGGAGAAATTGGGGAAGATGGCCCTGATCCTGACTCTGATCCTGAAGATATATTTAATATAGAACTTGAAGAAGATGAACCTCTTGACTTAGAAAAGAAAAACAAAATTGCAGAATATGTTTCCATATTTGTGCTAGGCACGATAATCTTGGCCGCATTGATAATATTGACTTTGATAGGATATGAAATTTATCGGAGCAGGAGCGGGAGCGGAAGCGGGGGCAATTTGCCAAAGAAGTTTCCAGCTTATGATGCTAGCGTGAAAGATTCGTTTTGATTTTTTTATGAAAAGAAAGCGCCAGAATTCTGCAAACCTGTATTTTGCTGAGAATTTTTACATGTCAAGAATTGAGTTTTCTAAAACTCGTTATGTTAAGGAATCTTAGACTGAGAAAACCTTCGGTTTTCGAGGCCTCAGAAACCCGGTGTTTCTGATGGCCATCAAGAATCTTTTGCGAGATTCTCGAGGCACTCAAGAATTATAAATTCTTGATGAACCGCACCCCTCAGAAACTTTATGTTCCTGATGACAATCAAGAACTTTGTTCTTGAGGTTTTAAGACGTGGCGACACCTTGAACAAATCAAAAATAGAAATATTTAAATAATGATGTATCTAAAGAGATACATATGTATCATATTAGAAACAAAGAATTAGATGTAATTACTCTTTATAGTGGAAACTACAAAGCAGAATTTTATTTAAGGCAAATAAACAAACTTGCAAAACTTCCACTTAAGACCTGCCAAAATGTTTTATTGAACCTTGAAAAAAAGAGTATCCTAAAAAGCAAAGTTGAGGGTAAAAATAAGTACTTCAGTTTAAACTTGGATAATATTCAAACAAAATTGATATTGCTTCAAGCAGAAATCTATAAAACAGAAATATTTTTAGAAAAATACTCTCAATTTAAAACCTTCTTAAAAGAGTTAAATACAAATATTCCTCTCTTGGTTTTTGGAAGTTTTGCCAAATTAATAGCAGATAAAAATTCAGATTTAGATTTATTAATCTTGTCTGAAAAGGAAGAATTGCCTTTTCATCTTCTACCTTTCAAAGTCCATAAAGTTAATCTCTCTGAGATTTCTTTCATAAAAGCAGTAAAAGAGCAGGAAACTTTAATAAAGGAAATAGAAGAAAAACACCTAATTTTAAATAATCACTCATTTTATGTAAACATAATGTGGCAACAATATGGAAAATAAAAAATTGAGTTGGTGTTTCAGATTAAAAGACGGGTTGAAAATAGTTGAGCCAAATGAAAGACTTTCAAAATCTTATCTTGAACAAGCAAAATCTTCTTTATTAAGGGCAGAAAAAGACTTGAATGATAAAGACCTTCTTTGGTCTACTGTTGCTATTTATTACGCAGAGTATTATGCTCTTTATTCCTTCCTTCAAAAAATAGGCATTAAGTGTGAAAATCATGCTTGTTCTATTCTTGTAACTTCTTTTTTATTGGGAGAAGATAAAACAAAGACGATAAATGAACATAAAGACAAAATAATAGATGCACAGTATTATATGAGAGTAGACCAAGAAGCCAAAATAAGAGTAATGCTTCAAGAAGCAAAAGCTTTTGTCTCAGATTTTGATGGCATAAATTCAAAACTAAATAACGAAGAAATTAAAAAATATAGAGAATCAATTTCTAAAAATAATTAACGTCTTCTTTTTTCAGAAAATAAGTAAAAAGGACAGGCGACTCCTTTAAGATTTACTGGAAAGCACTACCGTGCTAAAAACGAAATTGCCATTTATGTGTTACTAGAAAGCCCTACGGGCTTGAGAGAGAATTCTCTTAATAAGATACTCTTGCTTTGCAAGAATTTATAGAAAATTAAATTTTTGTATATAATATAAGTGCTTGCAAACTGTAGCTATCAGATGCCTGAGGGATAGACGTTGATGATTGGAATCTAAGTAATATAGAGAATTCTGATAATTTGTATAGTATTTGTTCAGAATTCTCTATCTGGATAATTCTGAAAAAAAATATTAATCAACAGAATTATCCATAATTGCGTAATGAATTGCAGGACTGCTAAAGGCACTGACCTGGTCGTCGGGATTCTCTGGACCTATAACTTTTAATGCCTAAAAAGTTGGGAATTTAGGAAAGTCCTGTGAATATACAATTTTTGGTATTTATGTCAATTATACTGAATAATATTTTCTTTAAGGAATTTTTAAATAGACTCCTTTCTAAGCAATACAATGGAATATATGAGATTTGTCAATGCATATGAGGAACTTTCTTCCAATGCAAAGAGACTGGATAAAACTGCTATTTTAGCTTCTTTTTTGAAAGATTTAGACAAAAAAGGAAAGAGCGAATGGATATACCTCATTAGGGGGAGAGTATTGCCTGAATATGATCCTGGAGAATTTGGCATATCGACGCAGTTTGTTCTCAAAGCGATAGGCTCTTCATTTGGCATATCTAATCTGGAAGTAACTGAAAAATTTAAGGAAATTGGAGATTTGGGAAAAGTGGCAGAGAATTTTGCTTTAAAGAAGAGGCAATCGGTCTTGTTTTCCTCCAGGTTAGATGTCGGCAAAGTTTTTGATAATTTGAAGAAGATAATTTATATTGAAGGGACAGGGGCGGTTGAGAAGAAGATTGGGCTTTTGGCAGAACTTCTTAATTCAGCTTCACCTTTAGAGGTCAAATATCTTATAAGGACTGTTTTAAGTGATTTGAGAGTAGGGGTTGCAGATGCTTTGCTGATTGATGCTATCGCACTTGCTTTCTTTCCGGAGCAAAGTGAGATGAGGCTGAAGGTTGAAGAGGCTTATGATTTAGCCAATGATTTTGCGAGAGTCTTTGATGCTGCTAGAAAAGGAGTTAAAGAACTAGGGGAAATAGTCATTGTTCCAGGCAGACCAGTCAAAGCAATGCTTGCTGTCAAGACTGAAAGCATTGAAGAAGCTTTTCAGGTATGCGGCAGGCCTGCTGCACTGGAGCATAAATATGATGGCTTTAGGATGATGATTCATCGCAAGGGGAAAGAAATATTTCTTTTTACAAGAAAATTAGAAAATGTTACGCGGCAATTTCCAGATGTTGTTGAAGCTGTCAAAAGCCATGTTAAAGGGGATGAATTCATATTGGATGCAGAGGTGGTTGGATATGACAGAAAAACTGAGAAATACAGGCCTTTTGAATCCATAAGCCAAAGAATAAAGAGAAAATATGATATTGATAAATTAGTGAAACAGCTTCCTGTTGAGATTAATGTATTTGACATTTTGTATTATAATGGGCAGAGCTGGTTCAATAAGAATTTCATTGAGAGAAGAAGGCTCATTGAAAAAATAATAAAGCCGGAGAAATGGAAGATACGGCCTTCCATCCAAATAATCGCTGATGATGATAAGGAGGCAGAAAGATTTTATGAGAAGGCTATTGAAATGGGGGAGGAAGGGATAATGGTGAAGAAGATAGATTCGCCTTATAAGCAAGGGAGGAGAGTTGGATACATGGTAAAGCTAAAACCTGTAGTAAATGATCTTGATTTGGTAATTGTTGGAGCAGAATACGGCACAGGCAAGAGAGGGGGCTGGCTTACCAGTTACATTGTGGCTTGCCGCGATGAAAAGGGATTTCTTGAAGTTGGGAGAGTCTCTTCAGGATTGAAGGAGAAGGAAGAGGAAGGCACTACATATGATGAAATGACTAAATTGCTCAAGCCTTTAATCATTGAGGAGAAAGGCAACGAAGTTAAAGTCGAGCCTAAAATTGTTGTGGCGGTGACTTATCAGAACATACAAAAAAGCCCTGCTTATTCTTCAGGATATGCTTTGAGGTTTCCAAGAATAACTGCTTATCGGCCAGACAGAGATGTAGGTGAAATAACTGCTTTAGATGATATTGAAAGTGAAGCTGGAAAGTATAGTGAAAGACATAAATAAATAAATGAATAAGATAGTATGTCTTTCCCTTGATAGTCAACGACTTTTTGTTCAAATATTAAAGTCCTTGACTATGATTCGAGGAGACTTATAGAAAGCTTTATAAAGAAAAATGCTTTATAAATAAGATGAGGACATCTAATTATGGGTAAATCTAATTTAAGGGTTGAAAACATTGTCGCAACGACTTCTCTGGGGAAAGAGGTGCCCTTAACTAAACTTGCCAGGACGCAAAGCAATACGGAATACAATCCTGAACAATTTCCAGGACTTGTGCTGAGGATTGAGAAGCCAAAATCTGCTGTGCTTGTCTTCTCTTCTGGGAACCTTGTGTGTACAGGAACTAAGAGTGTAGCACAAGTGAAACAGGTAATCGAGGCTGTGATAAAGCAGATTGCAAAAATAGGCGTCAAGGTGACAGACAAGCCCAAGATAACTGTGGAGAACATAGTGGCTTCTGGAAGCATTGACCTTAGTCTCAACCTTAACGTATTGGCTTTGCAGCTGGAGAATACAGAATATGAGCCTGAACAATTTCCAGGACTTGTGTATAAATTAGAGAATCCCCCTGCAACTTTCTTACTTTTTTCTAATGGAAAACTTGTGTGCACAGGAACTAAGAACAAGCAGCAATTAGAAGATTCAATGACTCAATTGAACAAGAGCATCAGGGCTGCTTTGAAAGAGAATAAGAAATAATTTTTTGTATATAGCAGAAGACAAAATTATTTGAGCAATATTTGTTTGTCTTCCGCTAATAGCCAAAGACGCTCTTGCTCTATTTTTAATGTCTTTGGCTATAATAACCTTTAGTATTCAATAATCTTTATATAGAAAGTTTATTATTGTTCATTATGGGTCAAGAGAAAGAGCAACATAAAGACCACTTAGATTTTCTCCTTGGTGGCGCTGTTAAGGAAAATGCATCTGATATTCATATTGTGACTGATGAGACTTGCTGTTTTAGAATAGGTCCAGACTTAGTGAGGGTTGAGTCTTCGTTAGGTTCAGAGAATGCTGAAGAAATGATTTATTCTATAGTTTCAGATGAGCAAAGACAAATATTGGAAGAATCATCTGAGTTAGACTTTTCTTACCAAACCGATGCTTTCGATTTAGAAGGTTTAAGATTCAGAGTTAATGTGGGGCGAGAGAGAAAGGGATTATATGCAACATTTAGAATAATTCCAAAAGATATTAGAAAAATAGAAGAGTTGGGATTTCCCGATGATAGGGTATGGCAAGATATAACTGGCTTGAATAAAGGGCTTGTTTTAGTTACAGGAGTTACTGGCTCTGGAAAATCAACTACTCTAGCTTCATTGATACAGCACATTAATCATACTCGTCCTGAGAAAATTATTACTATAGAGGATCCTATTGAATATGTCCATGCTAGTAATAAGGCTTTAATTGTCCAGAGGGAAATTGGAAAAGACACTCAAAGTTTTTACAGCGGGGTTAAATGGTCTCTTAGACAAGACCCGGATATTTTACTAATTGGCGAGATAAGGGATAGAGAGACTGCAAGGGCAGCCCTTACTGCTGCGGAGACGGGCCATTTGGTATTTTCTACATTGCATACTAAAGATGCAGTAGGCACTTTATCCAGGTATACTGATTTATTTGAGGGACATGAGCAGGGAGAAATAAGGGGAGCTTTAGCAGATAATTTTGCCTATATTATCAGCCAGCAGCTAGTACCTTATGAAAGGAGAGAGAATAGGGCTTTAGCAGTCGAGATTTTGAAAAATATTTCTTCTGTGCAAGCACTTGTTAGAAAAGGGAATTTTCATCAGATTCCTAGTTATATTGAAAGTAACGCACGGGAGGGGATGATTACTATGGACAGGCATTTGGAAAATCTTTATAAGGAAGGAAGAATAACTGTCGAAGATGCTGTGCAATATGCAAGCAATAGAGATGAACTTGAGAAAAGATTAGGGCCTGAAACAGAATAAATTTTTGTATATGCCAGGGGCTTGCGATTATAGTTACAGAGATTTTCGATAATTATGTTACTTTTTCTAACAAAATCTCTGTCTATCCAACTCCTCACTAAAGTAACACAACCAAGGAGATTGGATATATCTAATGTCTGAGAGGATGATGATGGGTATAGGGTGATAATTATCTTGCAGGAATGCTAAAAACACTAACTCGTTAAAAATATTGTCTAAGTGTCTTCTGCTTTCCATAATTCTTTAATAATATTGAACGGGAAAGCCATTTTTCTATTGGAAGCTTAAGGCGCGATTGTGCTTTTGCTAAGGCTTCCTTAAGTGTATTGAACCTTTCAGGAGTTTTTGAGAAAGCTTCTCTGCTGGTTTCTCTTAAGATGCCTACGCCGA
>Ga0209343_10008445_pt1 | contig 11978 bp, 9 predicted proteins | sample RifCSPlowO2_02_FD_184026 | JGI IMG/M metagenome (GOLD analysis project Ga0209343, IMG submission 184026) | Groundwater microbial communities from Rifle, Colorado - Rifle CSP2_plank lowO2_0.2 (SPAdes) (version 2) | ecosystem: Environmental > Aquatic > Deep subsurface > Groundwater | place: Rifle... | reverse complement strand
CGCCCCCCGCCGGGGGTGCGTAGCGGAGCGAAATTCAATTTACCACTAAACTGGCTCCGATCGCCCCCGCCGGGGGTGCGTAGCGGAGCGAAATTAACATAATGCGCGTTGTGCGCAGTTTGGGCGGGTTCAAGCACCGGATTACCTCACCCCGGCGCGCCCTTCAGACTTGACGGCCGGATTGATTTGCTTATCCACAGCGATCTTCGTTCGATGCGGATCTGACAACAGTTACAGGGAGGAGGCTATGACTGAGACCTACGTCCGCGCCGGCAAAATCAACTGGACGGCCAAGGGCTCAGGCGTGAGGGTGCAGGAGCGCACACTTGCACCCGGCCAAGAGATTCCGTGGCACTCCGGACGAATCCGCATGAAGCAGCGACTGGTTCGAATTGCATCTTTCTTGTTACTGGGCCTGGGATGCGGACTGCTTGGCGCGCAGGACTATCCGAACCGCCCGATTTCCATCATCGTGCCAGTCGCACCGGGCGGCACGATTGACATCAATGCGCGTCCGCTGGCGCAGGCACTCACCAGGATCTTCGGTCAGTCGGTGGTGGTGGTCAATCGGCCCGGGGCCGGCGGCGCAATCGGCACCGCGTTCGTCGCGAACTCGAAGCCGGATGGCTATACCGTAATCATGCCGCGGCCCACCATCGCCGCAAACCCGGTGGCCGACGAGCTATTCGGACGCAAGCCCTCGTACACGATGGACCAGTTTACGTCGATCGCGCTGCTTTCCGCCGATCCGAATATGCTGGGGACTCGTATCGACGGCCCGTGGAAAAGCATACGAGAACTCGTCACGGATGCGCGTCAGAATCCCGGCCGCATCAACTATGGGACGTCAGGCAATTACGGGTCGTCACACTTCATAACGGAAATCTTCGCCAATGCCGCCGGAATCAAGCTCAATCATGTCGCCTACAGCGGGGGCGGGCCGGCGCTGACCGCCATGCTCGGCGGCGAAGTTGCATTGACACCGGTTACGCCTTCCCAGGCCGTGCCACACGTGCAATCGGGAAAGCTCAGAGTTCTCGCAAGTGGTGGCGCAAAACGCACACCCGTCCTACCCGACGTTCCGACGTTTCGCGAACTTGGCTACGACTTCGAATATCACCTGTGGGTCGGCATGTTGGCGCCCGCCAGTACCCCACCTGCCATACTGAAAGTTCTGCGCGATGCAGTCCGGCAGGCGGCGCAGTCGCCCGAGCTCGTGCAATCACTTGCGAAAATGAAAGTCGAAGTCTCTTACCTCGACGCACCCGAATTCGAGAAGTTCTGGCGGGAAGACGCACGGCGCGTCGCCGACGTCGTCAAGCGGCTCGGTCGCATCGAGTAATTCAGGTAGACAGCGCCGCGCTGTCGATCAGTATTGATCGAACATGCGCTGGGTCTCTTGCGGATCGGAGGTCCGGGTCAAGGCGAGCGACAGGAGCACCGCTGCTTTCTGTGCGGACAGGTTGTCGGCTGCCACCATGCCCGGCTCCTGATAAGCGCTATCGCAAATAACGCGTCCTTCGCCCACTCTCGCACTGCGCACGACCACCGCGCGGCCCTCGGCGGCAATCGCCGCGCACTCCGTGTTGAGGTTGCCCGCAGCGCCTGCGCCCACGCCGGCGATGACCAGGCCTCGCGCGCCGAGCTGCACCGCCGCTTCCGCCAAGCCGGGCTGAGTCCCGGAGTAGACGTAGAGAATTTCCACGCGCGGAAGACGCTCGATCTTGTCGAGGCGGAACTCGCTTTCGGCGGTGTGCCGCCGTGTCGGCGCGCGATAGTAAACGATGCTGTCGGCGTCCGCGTAGCCCAGCACCCCGACATCATGGCTGCGGAACGTCTGCACGTGGTACGTGTTGGTCTTCGTGACATCCCGTGCGGAATTGATCTCGCCATTGGTCGCCACGACCACGCCTTTGCCGTGACTGTCGGGGGAAGCCGCAACACGAATTGCATTGAATAGATTGAGGGGCGCGTCGCTGCTGAGCGCGGTGAAAGGCCGCTGCGCACCGGTCACCACGATCGGCTTGGTGGTACGCACCGTCAGTGTCAGAAAATAGGCGGTCTCCTCCAAAGTATTCGTGCCCTGCACGAATACGAGACCGTCCACTTCATTGGATTGTACGGGGGGTCATGGGGTCAGGTCTAGTATCGTAGCATTCCATGATATATTCCTCGATGGCTAGGCTACCGCCGATCGAATTCAGCCGTACGCTCTATCGCATCACTGCGCGTGCTAATCGTCGCGGGGCGTTACCGCCAGGGGTAGCTCGCCAAGTATTTTACGGTTCACTTCACGGCCGTGGGGCGTGATCGTGCGTGGCGGCAGAAAAATCATAAAGCATAGAAAAGCGGGTAGGCTGTATGCGGCACCGCTCATGCTACGATGATAGACCTGACTCCCTTTCCAGCTTTCCAGACCTGACCCCCTTTCCCTTTCTATTGACCCCCTTTCCTCTATGACCCCCTTTCCTCTAGACCTGACCCCCTTTCCTTCTTTCTCTCTTCGTTCCCGCTTTTGATTTTCACACCTCACCGATTTCCTCCAACTCGGCATGCACCTCAAGCCAACGGTGCTCGGCCTCGTCGATCAGCCGCGTCAGCTCCTGCTGGCGCAGTACCAGGCCCTTGAGCTGGTCGATGTCAGGACTTGTATAGAACACCGGGTCTGCAAGCTGCTCGTCGAGTTCCCGTTTCTCCGCCTGCCACTCGGCAAGCCGGCGCTCGAGCTGTCCCGCTTCCCTGACCAGCGGCTGCCGGCGGGAAGACTTGTCCTGCCGCGCCTGATCCGCCGTCCCGCGCGCTTCCCGGCGCGATACCTTCTGCGCCGTCTGGCTGCTATCGGCGCCCGCCGCCTGTGCGCCGCGCCGCGCCGCCACCCACGCCAGATAATCGTCGAGGTCGCCGTCGAATTCCCCGGCGCGCCCGTCCGCCACCAGCAGGAAAGCGTCGCACACCGTTCGCAACAGTGCGCGGTCGTGCGACACCAGCACCATGCTGCCCTCGTACTCGGCGAGCGCCTTGGTCAGCGCATGACGCATGTCGAGATCGAGATGGTTGGTCGGCTCGTCGAGCAGCAGCAGATTGGGACGCCGCCGCACCAGCAGCGCCAGCGCCAGGCGCGACTTCTCGCCGCCGGAAAAGGGCGCGGTGGGCGTATCGGCCATCCTGCCGCGAAAGTCGAAGCCGCCGAGATAGTCGCGCAGCACCTGCTCCCTGGTTCGCGGCTCCTGGTGCATCAGATGCCACAGCGGCGATTCGTCCGGCCGCAATTGCTCGAGCTGATGCTGGGCGAAGTAGCCGACGGCGAGCCCCTTGCCCTCGAAGCGCTGCCCGGAAAGCGGCGCCAGTTCGCCCGAGAGCAGCTTGATCAGCGTCGACTTGCCCGCGCCGTTGGGACCCAGCAGTCCCAGGCGCGCGCCGGGGCGCAGCGTGAGTCTGATGCCCTCCAGCACGGTGCGCTCCGGATAACCCGCCGCCACCTCTTCCAGCGTGAGCAAGGGATCGGGCGCGCGCGCCGGCTCCGGAAACTCGAAATCGAACGGCGCGTCGACGTGGGCGGCGGCGATGCGCTCCATGCGGTCGAGCGCCTTCAGGCGGCTCTGCGCCTGGCGCGCCTTGGTGGCCTTGGCGCGGAAGCGCCGGATGTAGTTTTCCAGGTGCGCGATTTCGCGCTGCTGTTTCTCGTACATCGCCTGCTGCCCGGCGAGCTGCGCGGCGCGCTGGGTTTCGAACGCCGAATAATTGCCGGTGTAGAGCGTGAGACGCTGCGCGTAGATGTGCGCGATGTGCGTCACGCAGCCGTCGAGGAAATCGCGGTCGTGCGACACCAGCACGAGCGTGCCGCGGTAGCCGGCGAGCCATTTCTCCAGCCACACCACCGCTTCGAGATCGAGATGGTTGGTCGGCTCGTCGAGCAGCATGAGGTCCGAGCGGCTGATCAGCGCCCGCGCGAGATTCAGGCGCATGCGCCAGCCGCCGGAGAACGCGGCGACCGGCCGCATGAATTCCGCGTCCTCGAAGCCCAGTCCCGACAGCAGCGCCGACGCGCGGGCGTTGGCGCCGTAGCCGTCGATCTCGTGCAGGCGCGCGTGCAGCTCGCCCACGCGGTGCCCGTCGTGGTCGGCCTCTGTTGAATTTTCGATCGCTGCCAGTTCGCGCTCGATCTCCCGCAGATCGGCGTCGCCGTCCAGCACGTATTCAATTGCCGGCACATCGAGCGCCGGCGTCTCCTGCGCCACCGAGGCAATGCGCCATCCGGCGGGCACCTCGCAATCGCCACGGTCGGCGTGCAGCTCGCCGCGCAGCAGCGCGAACAGGCTCGATTTGCCGCTGCCGTTGGCGCCCACGAGCCCCACCCGCCAGCCGGCATGGATCTGCAGGGAGGCATCTTCGATCAGGCGGCGCGCGCCGCGGGCGAGCGTGAAGTTGCGAAACTGAATCACGAAAAAGCGAGCATCACGTTGATCCTGGGGCCGCCATGATAGCGTTCATGCTTAGGAGTTTATCGGACTTAGCGCCGACAAACTCCTAATGCAAAACCGGCGCCAAGAAAAAATTGCAAAAGAGAATGACGGATATGCGAATTCACCCCAGCATTTCTTCATATTCGGCCGCTTCGAGTGGGTTTTCTCCGAATTGTCGGCCGGTTTTGCTGTTAGCAGCCTGTACGGACTGTTAAGTCCGACAGGCTGCTAGGGTCGACCAGCGCTGTGTGCTTGAAGTTGCCAATGACGCGTCCCGCGACCCGCTTCCGCCTGGACCACGAGCCGCGGTCTTCTTGTCGGTTCATTGTGGTTGGTGCACTATTGCCCTCGCATGTAAAATCACTGACAGGAGGAGCCAAATGACGACCAAAGCGCAGTGGTTCGCGAGCGTTGTTGCCTGCGTGGTGGGTCTGTGGGGTGCGTGGGCGGCGACGGCTTTCGCCCAGGCGAACTATCCGAACCGCCCGATCCGCGTGATCGTGCCCTTCTCCCCGGGCGGCGGCAGCGACGTCACCGCGCGTTTTATAGGCACGCGGCTCTCCGACCGTCTCGGGCAACCGGTGGTGGTCGACAACCGGCCGGCCGCATCCGGCATCGTGGGAACGGACATCGTCGCCAAGGCCACGCCCGACGGCTACACGCTGCTGCTGGTGTTCTCCACCCATGCGCAGAGCGCGCAGCTCTTCAGCAAGCTTCCCTACGACCCGATCAAGGACTTCGCGCCGATTACCGAGGTGATCTCGACGCCGGTCGGGATGATGCTCACCCCATCGGTGCCGGCGAAGACGGTGAAGGAGTTCATCGCCTACGCCAAGGCCAATCCGGGCAAGCTCAACTACGGCTCGTCCGGACCGGGCAGCTCCCCGCACCTCGCGACCGAGCTCTTCATGTCGATGGCCGGGATCCAGATGACGCACGTACCGTACAAAGGCGTTGCCCCGATCATCACGGGGCAGCTTAGCGGCGAGGTCCAGTTTTCATTCGCCAACATGTTCTCGACCATGGGCCACTGGAAAGCCGGACGGCTGCGGCTCGTCGCGCACTCGGGATTGAAGCGCATGGAGGCCATCCCCGACGTGCCCACCGTCGCCGAATCCGGCGTGGCCGGCTATGACGCGCTGATCTGGTACGGCTACACGGCCGCCGCCAAGACGCCGCGGGCCATCATCCAGAAGCTCTACAAGGAGATCGCCGCGATTGTGAACATGCCCGAGGTGCGGAAAACCTTCATCGAGCAGGTGACCGATCCCGTCGCCAACACACCGGAAGAATTCGCGAAGGTCATCCAGGCCGACGCGGAAAAGTGGGGAGCGATCGGCAAGCGTCTCGGCGTCCGGCTGGACTGAACACGTCACGGAGCCGAGCACAGGCTGTTACGAGTTGGTCTGCAGTTCCGCGGCCACGCTGCGTAATTGCGTCAAGGCATCCTCGAGGTCTTCGATGATCTCCTGCGCCAGAACGTCAGGGTCAGGCAGGTTCTCGGAATCCTCAAGGCTCTTGTCCTTGAGCCAGAAAATGTCGAGATTGAGCTTGTCGCGCTTCGCAAGGTCGTCATAATCGAAGCAGCGCCACCGGCCTTCCTCGCCAATCCCCTCCCCCTGGTCAGGGGCAGGGTTAGGGAAAACCGTCGTGTGGTCGCGCCCACCGAAGCCAATTCCCTCCCCCTGGTCAGGGGGAGGGTTAGGGTGGGGGTCGCCTTTCGCGAACCAGGTCGGCTCGCGCTCGTGGCGATTCGCCGGGTTGTAGCACGCGACGAATTCGTCGAGATCGGCGCGCTTGAGCGGATTGGTCTTCAACGTGAAATGCATGTTGGTGCGCAGATCGTAGACCCACAGCTTTTTCGTCCACGCCGCTTCCTGCGCCGGTTTCGCGTCAAAGAAAAGCACGTTCGCCTTCACGCCTTGCGCGTAGAAAATCCCGGTCGGCAGCCGCAGCAGCGTGTGCACGTCGAATTGCTTCAGTAAATTGCGCCGCACCATCTCCCCCGCTCCACCCTCGAACAACACGTTGTCCGGCACCACCACCGCCGCGCGGCCGTTGATCTTGAGCAGCGTCTTGATGTGCTGCAGGAAGTTGAGCTGCTTGTTCTTGGTGGTGGTCCAGAAATCCTGCCGCTCGTAAGCGTGTTCTTCCTTCTCCAGATCGCCTTCCTCGTTGACGATGGCGATGCTGCTCTTCTTGCCGAACGGCGGATTGGTGAGCACCATGCTGAAGCGCTCGCCCGGATCGCTTGCGAGACTGTCCAGCCCGGAATGCACCGGACACGGATCGGCGTCGATGCCGTGCAAATAGAGATTCATGATGCACAGCCGCCCGATGTTGGCCACCAACTCCCAGCCGTGCACGAAGCTCTGCCGCAAATGCTTCTTCCGGTCGGGATCGAGATCGGCGCCGTGATGGCGTGCGACGTAGTCGTAGGCAGCGAGCAGAAATCCGCCGGTGCCGCACGCCGGGTCGCAGACCGTATCGTCCGGCCTGGGCTGCATCACATCGACGATCGCCCTGATCAATTCGCGCGGCGTGAAGTACTGGCCGGCGCCTTTGGGTGATTCCGCAGCGCTTTTCGCGAGCAGTCCCTCGTAAATGTCGCCTTTGACGTCGGCCTGCATCGACGTCCACTGCTCGGTATCGATGAGGTCGACGATCAGGCGCTTGAGCGTTGCGGGATTCTGGATGTCGGGCCGCGCCTTCTTGAAGATTTCGCCGAGCATGCCGGGTTTCTTGCCGAGTTCCTCCAGAACATGCCGGTAGTGCACTTCCAGGTCGTCGCCGTCCTTCGCCAGCAGGCTCGGCCATCCGAGCTCGGGCGGCACGATCGGCGGGCGGTTGTAAGGCGGCCTGGTTTGCTCGTCGGCCATCTTGAGAAAGAGCAGAAACGTGATCTGCTCGGTGTAGGCCATGTACGACAGCCCGTCGTCGCGCAGCACGTGCGCGAAGTTCCAGGCCTTGTTGACGATTTGCTGGGTGGCGTTGCTCATGGTTCAGCGCATTGTGGAACAAGATCGCATCGCGTTCCACAAAGAACGGATATCAGGCAGCCAGCATCGCGGCTATCCTCTTTTTCGCCCCGGCCAGCGCCTCGGGAAGGCGGTCCAGGCCGTCGCGGAGCTTCTTGCGCCATCCCCGGGACCGCCGATTGATGCTCTCCAGGGCGAGTTCGATATCTCCGGGCCGGTCCTGCATCAGCACCTCGATCATCTCCGCCGCCTGCTGGCGGTCTTTCCCGGCTTTCGTTTGCATCGCTATGGAACGATCAACGCTGACAATCAGCTTGTGCAGCGCGAAGCGCGCGGGGTCGGGAACCTTTACCATCGTCGCGCCGCCATTGAGGATCGGCGCCGAAACGGGCGACTCCAGCAGATAGTCCAGAAATTCGAGCGGTTGGGCCGATGCCTTGAGCCGCGGAATTCGTACGGGCGCACCATCGCGCCGCCCGCGCGCCGGCGTAAGGAGATCCACCCGTAGCGTCTTGCCCCGTACCTTGAATGAGGTTTCCGGGTTGCGCGAGTCGAGGCCAGGCACGGGCAGAAAGCCCATGTTCAGGCTTTCAAGCGTGGCGGGAAGGTCGGCTTCGATTTGGCTGACTGCCACTTCGAGCACAGGGCTTGCGAGGATGTCTATATCTTCCGTGCGTAATCCCGACTGCCAACGTACGCCCAAGACGTTGCCCAGCGCGATGAAGGCATGCGTCCCGACCAGTACCGCTCCAATTTGGAACACCCCTGTGCTTCCCAGCCCGGAGATTACCTTGGCCGACACAGTGTCGGTCAGCATCGCCCCACCTTGGCGCAGCATTGCACACAACCGGGCAATTGCGGATTCCACCTCTTCGACGGCAGTACGTCCTTTTTGGTAGGCCTCGATGATCGAGCGTGTGGCGGGCGTGTCGGGGCCGACGGAGTACTCGCGCTGTCCTGATGGAGTCTCGCTGGTCTTGAAGTACCAATAGTTGGAGCCAGATATTCGCTTCGTGGCGAAACTGCCTTTCAGGCTCGAAAACGAGCGTGCCGCCTCGTACGCGGCGAGACGTTCCGACAGTTCGGCGTAAAGCGTCTGGATTTCCTGGGGCTGCCTGGTCATGCTGGAGATTATACCTAAAGTGCAGTAGTTCTAGGTATAAAATACGATAGATCGCTGTTTATACAAAAGACATTATGGGGCAGAATCTAGACAACGCCGACTATCCAGCCTTCCAGCCTGGCAACGCGTCTTTCGTCCGGGGTAAGCGGGGGATTGAAATAATGATCGAGAGTGCCGCGCGCGGCGGACTCGGAGAGCCAGCGGGCGACGGCATACGCGTCGTGTTCGTCGGCGGAACGCGACTCGCGCGCGTAGCGGTTGCGGAAGATCGAGGGATAGACCTCGGCGATCGCGGCCCTGCCTGCCGGCGGCTGCCAGCCGTCGAACGGCCAGAAGTGCACATGGTCGCCTGCCGCGTCGCGGATGTGTTTCACCCACGGAATGCCGGCGTGCGTTGATTTGCCCACGGTCCCCTGTCCATCCAGTTGGAAGACGCTCTTGGCCGACGAGGTCCAGCGCTCGCACAGTCTGAACTCATTCGTTCGCCCCACGCGCGCGCCTGGCGGGGGTCCACCATCCCTGGCAAGCATTCCATCACGGACGAAATCCACATAGACGTGGTCCTGATCGGTCGGCCAGTAGCGGGCAAAATCGTCGAGGAACTGTGACCAGGTTTTCAGGCCGTAGCGCTTGAAATAGCTCTCGGGAAATGAGAAGCCGTGGTCGATTCCGACAAAAAAGCGTATCCCATCTTTCGCAAGGCCGATGAGCCAGTGGGCAATCTCCGAACGTGTCCAGTAACGCGGCACCGACTGCGGATTCTTGCTACCTGACGCGAGGAAGGATGCGATAGCCGGTGTTTTTACCGGCTCAGGCAAGCCGCCTGGTTTGGCCGCGTAAACCTGCAATTCCTTGAGCCGCGAAGTCGGCGCCTCGGCACCCGAATAGTCAATGCCTATGAATAAATCAAAGCCGCTCACGCCGGAGCCGTCCGGCGTTTATGCGCGCGCTGCGAACTCTCTGCAGCGCGCGCATTGCGGATGCGTTCGAGCAGGATGGAAGCGGGTTCACCTGCCTGCCGCGTCCGGCCGGCCGCATATTCCCGCTTGAGCCATTTTCGGCCAAACCCGGTCTTCAATTCCTTCTCACGCTTCACAGCAGCCTCGATCAAATCGAATTCCTCCCAATGCACGAGCTTCACCGGCGGATGCTTGCGGGTCCACTCCGCTCCGCGTCCAGTTGCGTGTTCTTTCCAGCGCTCCTCAACGTCCCGGGTTTGGCCAATATAGATACTGCGGTTATCACATTCCAGCGCATATACAAACCATTTACCCGGCCGCGGCGCAGGCAGGTCGTATGGGTCCTGCGGCACGAGCTTGCCGTCGAAGGCGCGCTTGAGGATCGATTGGCGAAGGCGCGCATTTCGTTTCGATGTATTTTCGAGTTCGATCTCTAACGCTTTCAATATCGAACTGCGGCGATCAATTTCTTCAGCAATCTCTTTCTGCTCAGCTAACGATGGAAGCGGAAGAGCGATTCTGACCATTCGCGTTAACCCCAAATCTTGATTTCCCACTCCATGCGTATACCGTTGTGATTGCGAGTAGCAGTAAGGTGAATTCAAGGCATGCTGCAAGTAGTTCTTGTCAATGGAATCCACCAACTTGAGTACCGCAACATGCACCCATACATTGAAGTGCTTGGTTTCCCAGTTGATCCGCGCTATACCTGTCGTGCCGCCCTTTGTGTAAAGCAGATCCCCATATTCTGGCTTACAGCGCTTGGACAATTCCCTGTGCAAGTCTTCCGATATAATCTTCGCTGTCAAGAAATCGATTCCTTCAGGCCGAATATTCCCACCTGAAATGAAAGGGATGCCGCTCTCAGCATACTTAGGGGAATAATGTGGCCCATCGCGAACTTGCCAAGCCAGCATCCCAAGCGAAATCCAAGCCCAATTGAAAGGTAAAGCCGGCAATACGTCTTGTTCATGTTCCGCTGGCTGTTTGTATCGATTTTGCCAGCCCTTCGACGGTGTATTTCCAGCGGCAGCGAACTGGGCGAGCTGCGCTTCTTCCCATTTCCTGCGGCGCTCGGCGAGGATGCGTTCGAGGAGCTTACTCGCGGGTTCGACGTTCGGGTGTTCCTTGCGCCATTGCTCGGTGAGCTTGCCTTCGACTGCCGCTTTCAGCACCGCCGCGCGGTAGCGCTTCAGGTTCGCCCGCGCCCGCTCCAGCGCCGCAACACCCGCGTCGAGGTCGGAAAACAATTCATCGATCTTCGCTGTGATTCTAGCCTGCTCGCTTGAGGGTGCGATAGGTATTGCAAAATCCCGTACTGTCTTTCCAGAGACAGCCTCGAAAGTTGTACCCGTCCCTAGCTTCGCGAGTTCATTCTCCAGCGCCCGAATCGCGTACAACACGTATCGGTTAGAAACGCCTTTTTGCGGAGAGAGCGCAGCCAAGCCCCTGCCAATGCAGCAATCTGAGGGCGCTAGATTGGTCGGCCCAACTGGTGCTCTCACTGACAGCAATATGTCATTCTTACGCGCTGTCTTGTTGGGGCTAGAGCACCACTTCCTTACTTCGGGATAAAGGTCAGTAAATTCTGTTTTACCTTGAAAGAAAGGTAAGCCTTTACCATCTTCGTTGTAGGTGCTCGAAGGCGGCGACTGCCCCATTTCGACATCGCAAACGTCAGATAGGGCTACCGCCTTCCAATTAGGCGGAGTAACATTTTTCAAGCAGCCAACCTCTCGTTCAACTCATTCAACAGCTTCGGCAGCCGCTCGCCGGAAGCATAGCGGCGCATCAGCGCATCCACGGGATCACCTCGAAGCGCTTGCCGCCCTTGATCCGGAACAGGGAGAAATCGGTTTCGTCCACGGTGAGAATGCGGCGCACGCCACTTTCGCCCGCGAGCCAGACCAGCGCGGCGTCGGCGAAATCGACGTCGCGGTTCGCATACTTCGCGATGGTCTTCGTCAGATCGGGATAAGCATCGACCGGCACTTCGAGGACCGACAGGCTCCCGAAATGCGCCCAATTGAGCAGATCCACGCGCGCCTGCGGGCCAAGAAAATGGCACGCCTCGACAATAACTGCGGAAACGGTCACGAGTTGGCCGTGGTAACCCTCGAGGAATCGGCATGCGGCCTCATGATATGCGTCGGCGCGCCGCCCGAAGGCCACGAAAAAGCCGGTGTCGGCGAGGATCCTGTCCAAGCTAAGACTTGGTGCGGAGCGCTTGCAGCAGGCGCTTCGAATCACGCGACGGCTTGTTTCGGAGTCCCAGCAGCAGGCGTTTGGTATGACGCGCCACGTCACCGGGGCGCTTGTCGCTGCCTCTGAATTTCTTTGCGTATGCGTCCATGGCCGGCTTGTCTGTCGATTTGCTCAACATGTGTTCCAGCGCCTGCTTCACCGCTTCACTCTTCGTCATGCGGTGCTTCGCGCAGTATTCGGCGAGTTCCTG
>Ga0209343_10008444_pt1 | contig 11979 bp, 15 predicted proteins | sample RifCSPlowO2_02_FD_184026 | JGI IMG/M metagenome (GOLD analysis project Ga0209343, IMG submission 184026) | Groundwater microbial communities from Rifle, Colorado - Rifle CSP2_plank lowO2_0.2 (SPAdes) (version 2) | ecosystem: Environmental > Aquatic > Deep subsurface > Groundwater | place... | reverse complement strand
AAAACAGAAAATGCCCAAAATGTGGTGGAGATATGGAAGCTGGTGTTCTTGCGGATAATACTTATGGCGGTCAATTGGCGCAAAGATGGTCAAAAGAAATTAAATTTTGGTCATGGACCAGGCCAAAAGGTCAACTTAAAATAACTTCCTACAGGTGTACTAATTGCGGATTTCTTGAGAATTTTGCCAAGTAACATAGGGATTTCTATAAAGACAACTTAGTTAATTTGGTATATTATTAAAACAAATGGAACTTGCCGATATCTCAAACTTTCTTGGAATAACAAATATTAAAAAGGAAAAACCACGCGCTACAGTCGCTCAAACTCAAACCGTATCCCCCACAGAATCACTCGGAGAAAAAATAACACTTTATGCTTGGGAGGCTATTTCGCGCCCACAAAAAACCTTAGATAAGAAAATGGTTAAGACCCTAATAATTATTGCCGTTGTTATTTCAATGATTTTTATTTTAATGCAGGAGTTTTTGTTGGTCGTTTTAATTGCAAGTATTGTTTTTATGAGTTACATAATAAGGGCAACACCAGCTGAAAATTTAAAATATGAACTTAATACTCATGGAGTAAGTTATGCGGGGACACTTTATTACTGGTACGACTTGTCCAGATTCTTTTTTAAAAATACGGCCGGGTCAGAAATATTTTGTGTTGATACAAAATCAGGAATGCCCGGGAGGCTTTATTTGACTTTAAGGCCTGGTGACAGGGAGCCGATTAAAGAAATTGCCCAAAAGTATATCGATTTTCTTGAATCTGAACCAAAAACTTTTGTTGATAAGGCTTACGACTCTGTTTTAGATAAAATCTCATTTGAGAAGTAACTTTTTTGATTAATGTATAATCCCGATATAACAGTTTGTGCCCGTAGTTCAGTGGATAGAACGTAGCGTTGCGGACGCTAAAGTCGGGGGTTCGAATCCCTCCGGGCACGCCAGACGGTACCGTAACAAAACGGTCACCTGATATTCAAAAAATGCTTGGTAAATCAACTCCTGTTTTTATACTTTCAGAAAGTGAACATTTACCATTTAAACGTCTAAAGATACCTGTACAATCAGTGAACGGTTTTAGCCTTCTTCTTACAAAATACCCATTTAACCAAAGCTCTGCATGATTGAATGATTCAAATCCCTTTACAGATTTTAGTCTTATATTCAGGTGAGAATTAAAACATTCGATTAAATTAGTTGTTGTTGGAGTTTTATGCACGTTTAAATACGCCAAGAGATTTGGCCTTCTTCTTTCCAAATCAAGAAGTATCTTCACGCATAACTCATCGTTAATGTATTTATTAAGAAGTCTTTTCCCAAGCTTATTAAAATTATCCTCAGATATTTTGTTACTAAAAAGAGTTTCAATTCCATACATAAAGTCCCTATATTTATCACTGGTTCTAACCTCCAAAGATCTTCTAATATTCTCTTTAAAGTGGTTGGTACAAAGTTGCCAATTGGCCTTTGGATATACATCAAAGCAAGCCTGAGGAATATTTAAGTTATCATCCGATACTAAAGACTGAAGAGGATAATTTAAAAGTCTAAGAGAGGTAAAGAACTTCTTTATCGATAGATAGTTTTCAGAGATTGAGAATATATACGTTGGTATATCGTGTGTATAAAAATCAATACCATAGATAACAGGTATTTTATGTTTAAATCCTTTAACCTCAACAAACTTCCCATCAACCAAAAGTATTCCGCTAAACCTTGTGCAATATTTACGAGTAATGTCAGCACAATGAGGAAGAGACTTAAGAGCATTTAGACAACGCCTGTATGCAGTCATATGAGATATTTGATATTGGTTGGCTAAAGCTCTAAACGACATACCATCTAAATGCTGGATGAGTAAGTTATTATTATTTATTCTGCGAGTTCTATTAATCTGAAACCATTTATCACAAGATTTACAAAAATACTTAATCTTACCCCTTCTTAGACCCTTTCTGATGGCATTAATAGAATTACAGTAGATACACTTTAGTTTTTTTTATCATTAACAGATTTTACATATTTCGCATAGTGAAAGGAGTACTTTATGTTATTATATTAACCAGAAGTGTGTGTTTTAGGTGACCGTTTTGTTACGGTCTCCACGCCAGACCGAAGGTGGTAAACAGTTTTCTGTGAGACGGGATTCGAAAGGCGCAGGCGCGACGGCGCCGAGCCGGGGTCGACGGAATCATCAGCAGATGATTACCGGTGACCGAATCCCTCCGGGCACGCCAATGTTATGAGCGAAGCGAATTACAATGGCGGGTACCCGCAGGGTTGCACGCCAGTGTTATGAGCAAAGCGAATTACAGTGGTGGGTACCCGCAGGGTTGCACGCCAATGTTATGAGCGAGCGAATTTGACAGAATCTTTATTTATCCTATAATACTCTAAATATCCGCGTAATCTAAGTAAAGGAGACAGAAATGCAGCTCATTGGATGGCCGATCGTTGGATTGTTAATTGCCGTTTTTGTGTTCTTTTTTCATGGGAAGGACAAGGATCGAGGGTATGTTTATTTTCTTTGTGTAGTTGCATTTATCCTTCCAACCGTACTCGGGTTGCTTCTTGCCAGCGCCAGCACTCGCTTGTATTATCCGGTTGAGAGTACGCTTGTTGAAAGAAATGAGCTCGCTCCTTTTTCGGTTGCCGGCGCACAGCATCCGGTGTATTTGGAAATAGAGAATGGTTGGTTTGGAACGACCGCGTATTCTTATTTCGAAGTTAGTGCCGACCGCACTAGCGTTTCCCCAAAGGTTTTAGTCACTCTCCAGAGTTTTTATGTGACTGAGTTTGTGGGTTCAAGTGAGCCACCTGTTATGGAAAGATGGAACTTACGGTACAATTGTTCAAGGTTTTTGGGTCCTTCATGGATTTATCCATTTACTTATTGTCCGAGAAATGATTTTTGGAACGATTGGTATAAATTCAGAATTCCTGCCGGGACATTGTTGAAAATGCCGTAATGAAAATGGTTCGCAGAGTACCAAAACAAAATCTCTGCACTTTTTATACCCAAACCCACATTAACTGCTAAAATGTAATTACTGCCTATGGATTTATTCTTTGAAATTAGCGTAATAATTTTAGTTGCAACAGCTATGGCCGGTTTAATGCGGTTGTTAAAGCAACCACTTATTGTTGGGCACATAATAACCGGTATATTAGTTGGCCCGCATTTTTTTAATTTAATTCATTCTCAAGACACAATAAAAATATTTTCGCAGTTTGGGATTGCGATTCTCCTTTTTATTGTTGGACTTAATTTAAGCCCTAAGATTGTTCGTGAGGTTGGTAAGATTTCGCTAATTACAGGAATTGTCCAAGTTGTTTTTACGGCTCTTATTGGATTTTTAATTTCAAAGGTTTTTGGATTTTCTTTAGTTACTTCTTTATACATTTCAATAGCTCTAACTTTTAGCAGTACCATTATAATTTTAAAACTTCTGACCGACAAAAAAGACACCGAAAAACTTTACGGTAAAATCTCAATTGGAATTTTATTAGTTCAGGATGTTATTGCTACAATTGCTCTCCTTATTGTATCTGCGTTTTCGGATGGAAAGAATGTGGCTACTCTTGCCTTGTTAACAGCTTTCAAAGGCTTAATTTTAACCGTAGTTCTTATATTCATAAGCGCAAAAATACTACCAAGACTAAGTGCGTTTTTTGCAAATTCTCAGGAATATCTTTTTCTTTTCTCAATTAGTTGGGGACTTGGCATGGCAGCTCTTTTTCATTTTATTGGCTTTTCAATTGAAATAGGTGCGTTAATTGCCGGCGTTACTTTATCTGTTTCACCGTTTAGTCAGGAAATAGGTTCTAAGTTAAAACCTCTCCGTGATTTTTTTATTTTAATGTTTTTTATCTATCTTGGAATTTCAATGAATGTAGACGGTGGTTACAAATTAGTATTTCCTATCATCGCGTTTTCCCTGTTCGTTTTAATTTTAAAACCCTTAATAGTAATAATTTTGATGGAGGTTTTTGGTTATAATAAAAAAACCAGTTTTCAAACAGGCCTTACAATTGCGCAAATCAGCGAATTCTCTTTGATTTTGATTCTACTTGGGGTAAGCCTTGAGCATATTTCAAACGAAGTATTATCTCTTGTTACTTTTGTTGGACTCATTACAATTTCTGGTTCTACCTACTTAATTTTATATTCCGATTCAATTTATCCGCATTTTATTGGATTTCTGACATCTTTTGAGCGAAAATCCGCTAAAAAGGAAACAGATATTTTAGGTTATTACGATGTAATTTTATTTGGGTGTAACAGGGTTGGATACGATTTTTTGAAACAATTTAAGAATTTAAAACAAGGATTTTTAGTTGTAGACTTTGATCCAAAAATAATTTCACGCTTAACCAAAGAAGGCTATAACAGTAAATATGGGGATGCTGAAGACGCGGAGTTTTTGGAAGAAATAAATTTAGAAAAATCAAAACTAATAATTTCAACTATTCCCGATTTTGAAACAAATCAGTTTTTACTTTCAAATATTAGAAAAAAGAGCCAAGATGTAGTTGTAATTTTAATTTCATACAATGTTGATGAGGCGATAAAGTTTTACGAGGGCGGAGCCTCTTATGTAATGCTTCCTCATTTTATCGGGGGGCAGTTTATTTCGTACTTAACAAAAAGAAATGGTTATGATGTTAGTAAATATCATTCTGAGCGGGAAAAGCACGTAAGTTATTTAAAAACACGAAAGTCTTTGGGTCATTCTCATCCGAATCAGGTTGCATATTAATACCCGTTTAAAGAGAAAATCCACTCACAGTAGAATATTGTTTGTTAACTATTTCAAGGCAAAATGTTAATAAGGATAAGTGGGCCGGGATCTGGCGATCACCTCATTCTTAGCAGATTGGGGGTGGGGGTTCGATTCCCCTCCGGTCCACCAAAATCTCTTTACAGTTGTGTTTTTAAATTATATAATGACGAGGCTAAGGATGGAGTAATCGAAAGATCACCCCCAGTCGCAACAAAGCTCTCTTTCGAGGGCTTTTTTGTTAGGAGAATATTTTTGAAAGTTCGTGTCTTTTTCTGTCTTTTTTCCAATCCCCTTTGTGATATGCGTAGCTAACCAAAAGTGGTAAAACCGATGTTGCTTCCGCGTAAACCATTTGTTCGTAATTTGTATCAACCTTTCCCCAAGACTGCGCTTCCTTTAATGTTGAACTTGAGCACGCCCCATCTCTTACATCTGCAACGGTAATTTGAATTGCGTATTTGTGCATTGGAACTTCTTTTCCCAGAACTTCGGCGCAAACAACCGTATCTTGCCAGAAATTCTTAGGGGTTCCCCCGCCTATCATAATCATTCCTGTTGTTTTTGCGTTCATTTTTATTTGTGTTAATTCATAAAAGTCACGAACCGAATCTATGGTTACGTGATTGTCTGGGTTTTTTACTTGATGCATTACCAAACCAAAGCCAGCGCTGCTATCGGAAAAAGCCGGACAGAAAATTGGAACGTTGTGTTTAAAAGCAAGTTCAACAAGCGAATCTTTCTTTTTTGCATTTTTAGTAAGATACCTTCCCATTTCATAAATAAATTCTCTTGATGTGTAAGGACGTGGTTTAAGGGAGTTGGCTACTTTTTCGACACCCTTATCACAATACTGTAATTGTTCTTCGTCAATGTAAGTGTCATAAATTCTGTCGATATAAAGATTTCTTAGTTTTACGTCGTCGGTTAAAATATCTCCTTGATAGTGTTTGTAACCAAGTGCTTCAAAAAAATCCATATCAACTATGCTGGCTCCGGTTGCTACAATAACGTCGACCATATTGTATTTGATTAAATCCGCATATAAGTTCATACAACCGGCAGAACTTGTACTTCCTGCAAGAGTTAAAGCAATTACACAATCTTTGTCTTTTAACATTTTTAAATAAATCTCCGACGCTCTGCCCAGCTCTCTTGAGGTAAATCCCATATTTTTCATCTGTTCTATGATAGGGGTTGAGTCGAAACTTGTAATATCGATATGTTTAATGGGCCTGCTTAATATTTCTTTTTTCGTGGTTTTTGCCATAATTTATACAGCTATAGGATTATACTACGATTTGTTGTTTTTGGCAAGTTTGGTTTAAAGAGGTAAAATAGCTTAATCTTGGGCCGTTAGCTCAGTTGGTAAGGTTTTGATTTTCGCATTCGCTCAAACTAATGAGCGCTTGCTTTGTATGGTTAATTAGTAATTCTAGATTTTTTAGCATGGGCCGTTAGCTCAGTTGGTAGAGCGCTTCATTCGCATTGAAGAGGTCGGCGGTTCGATTCCGCCACGGTCCACCAGAAAAATTCTAACATAGCACGATTAGTTGTTCATTTTTTACCGCAATATTTCCTAGCGAATAAGTCTTTTGCAGTTCATTACTTGACTTTCAAACTAAATTATACGAACATAGTAATATGTGGTGGAAAGTATATTTTTGGATAATACTAGTTATGTCAGTATTAGGGCTTGTGTTTGCTTACGGAAGAATGCAAACATGGTCTCTCGCTAGTTGGATTGAAATTGTTGGCAGCATCATACTGCTATTAGGTTTATATGCATATGTTTACAAAAAGAAAATTCTCAAGCCTAGTTTTTGGAATATTTTTTTCTGGTTTTTGATTTTTAGTACTGTTTTTGACATTATGTGGGCATTTACACCAATTAAAACCGTATTACCTCTACCAAGTTGGCTTTCGTCGGAAGTTATTACCAATGGAGTAGAGTTACTACTTGGTGTTGCTATCTCCATACCTAATTACTACGCAATATACCGCTTAAGCAAAAATTAAAGTAACTTTAACGTTTCCAGCATAGTCCAGAATGATCCACCAAATGAATATAAAAACAGGTTGAGAAGTTTCCTAATCAACCTGAGTTGCAAAACAAAAGCGTCGTTATGTTACAGATTCTTGTGTCACGTAATCTCCAATCTTCTCGATATTAAAATAAACATCTTCCCTTCCAAGAATTCTAGCCAAAAACCTCTTCCATCTTTCAGCAGTAGTTTCTGGAAATAAGTCAAAGAATTCGGTTTTGTCTTTGCGTATCCCAGTTACACGAACCGTCCATCTTTTTTTCGAATGGGTCTCAAACATTACCAAGACGCAGCCAACCGAAATTTTTCGTGCAGCTCTCCAGTCTAATTGGAGTACATCGTTACCAGTAGTTGTTTGAAAAGTTCCAAGCAAGGTTAAAGCAAAACCTTCGTCTTTAAATACTCTCCAGATTCCGTCTAACATTTCTTTCTCCTCCTGCGGGATGATTTAACCAACGTAATTTTAGCACGCATGTCAAATTATTAGGTTTATTTAGCACCATGTTATTATTCTCTTATGACAGATGAAACACTCGATAGTGATGAAATAGCAACCGGACGAGAAGCATTAAAGCATGCCGAGGATATTATATTAGACTGCCTTCAGAGCTGTTTGACGCACCGCGATATGCGTAGAATATCAACCGAACAGATGCTTCTAAAACTGTTGGGCGCTTAGAAACACGACTGCTTGATTTACTTTAAAAATATTACCACTATTAACGGTATTTCAAACTAGTAGTGTATTGACAATACAACAAGTAATACCGTATCATGCGAGCATGACTTATACTAGTACTGTAACGCAAAAAGGCCAAATTACATTGCCAAAAAGCGCTAGAAATAAACTTAATATTAAAATACGACAGAAGGTTACTATTGAGGTGGAAAAGGATCACATAAAGATATCACCTACATCCGATATATTAACTATCGCAGGTTTTTTAAAAACTAAAGTTAAAAGACCGTACAATATTTTAAACGCACGTGAAAGTTTTGAAAAAGGCTACTCCCGTGCCTAAAAAAGAAAAAGCATACTTTGTTGATACAAATATATTTCTTCGCGCACTAATAAACGACGACGACAAAACGTATACCGATGTTCTCGTATTTCTTGAAGGGATAAAAAATAACCGTTTTAAAGCGTATAGCTCAAGCTTAGTTTTAGCAGAGGTTGTTTGGACGCTTTCCTCGTTTTATAAACTAGGAAAAGTTGACGTTGTTAAATCACTAGAAAGCATTATCAACTTAAACGGATTGATGTTTGTTGAGAATTTAGATGGTACAAAAGCTTTAGATTTATATAAGACGCATAATGTAAAATATATTGATTGTCTTATATGCTCTGGTTTAAATAAAACAAAGAAGGCTTGGACGATAGTGTCTTATGATGTAGATTTTGATAAACTTGGGGTGAAGAGAGTAGAACCTAAGGCATTATATGACAGATAGATTAGAAATATCCGATAAAGTTGAACAGCCTTTACAACACCCTGATGTACAGAAAATCATAATACCTTTAACTTACGCAACTACGATGTCACAAATAGTTAATAAATACGGTTGGGCAGTAGCATGGAATTTAAATTCAGTTATGGAAAGAGTTGCTAGGAATGATTGATGGCTCCTGATATAATTTTGTAGTGCGGGATAAACGCAAGATTTTATTAAAGTACTTAACTCTAACCCTTATTTTTAATAGCTGTGAAAAGTACCTCGAATTTTCCCGACGTTTTAAGTTTTGCGCCTAAACTGCTTTCCGCCCTTTCCATACTGTTACTTCTAGTCTCATTAGTAATGCTTGTTGTAGTGTTGCCGATTCGTCTTTTGATCCTTTTATTTAAGAAATAAGTTATGAACTCGTTTTGTCTAGCTGACGATTAAAAATAGTACCAAAAAAAGCAACGAGTGCTAGTTGAGACATAATCAAAAATAAGATCTTAAATCCAAAATAAGAAACAATCAAGCCCCCCACAAGAGTCCCCACGACCAGCCCGCCATTAGAAAGAACTTTCCAATCGGAATAATCTGTAAGATGCCTATTTTTATCTAGATGTTCAGCAAAAATTGCATCGAATGCGGGAGTACCAAGAGCTTCTCCAATACCTAGAAAAAACTGTATTAGGATCAATTGCCACATATTAGTAATAAAGATAAATGACAGCCAGCATAGCACTCTCACAACAAGGCCCGCAGATAGTAAAATCCTTTTATTCACCAATCTATCTTTTAATCTGGACATTACAAGTGTAAATATTGTTGTTGAAAACAGAAATGTTGCCCACGAAACGCTAATTGAGAAAATCCCTTTGTTCAAAGATACTACGAAAATTGTATATAAAGGACCAAGAAGGCTTCCGGCTAAGACAAAAATCCCATTGTATAAAAATAAAGTTTTGAGAGTTTTATTTGGCATATTTTACATAGTATAAACTTTTTTATAATAAAAAATAATTTCGTTGTATAATTCATGTAGATATACGGGATATTGACAACATGAAAATATAAGATATATTGGTCTCGGTAGCTAGGAACCTCGACTTCTACAGAAGGAAATAATAATCTTAGAAACGCCTTACTCGCAACTTTACTTGCTGGAGGATTTATATTATTTTTCATCTTCAAGAAGAAGAAGAAAAAGTAACTAGTTGCTATTTGGTCTGTATCTGTATTTTTCAATATCAATTTTAAGTTTGTTAGTTACCCTTACCCCTTCATTTATAAGTAATTCTTTTTGAAGTAAAGCCGTGTGTTCAAGACAACTTGTGCTAATTCTTCCCGAATTATTAATTATGCGCCACCAAGGAGAGTTATCGCCAAGTTGATGCAAGATCCATCCAACCCGCCTTGCTCCTCTTGGAAATCCAGCCATTAACGCAACCTGTCCGTAGCTTGCAACTTTGCCTTTTGGAATTGAGCCGACAATGTTTAAAACAGTATCTGAGATTTTTGACATTCCAGTATTATATCGTGATGTTTGGTAAAATACCCATTGGAGGGGTACCGAAGCGGTCATACCGGGCTGGTCTCGAAAACCAAGCGTGGGGCAACCTACACATGGGTTCGAATCCCATCCCCTCCGCCACTAAACAACTTCTTTAATCTCACCATCACTTAAATTGAGCACTTTATCAACGCCTATCATTTCAACAAAGTACCTGTCATGAGAAATAAGCAGTAAGGTTCCTTTAAATTCATTTAAACTTTTTTCAATAACTTCTTTGGTTTCTATATCCAAGTGATTGTCCGGCTCATCTAATACCAATAAGTCGTAATCTTTACATGCGAAGATTGCAAAAGCAAATCTGGCCTTTTCTCCAGGGCTTAATTGCCACACTCTTTTTTGAACCGATTTTTTATCAAACAAAAACTTATTTAAATACCCAAACGCTTCACCAAAGTAGATTCCGGTTTTTTCTATAAATTCCTCCAATAAAATATTTTCGGAAGTTAGGTTAGTTTGTACTTGTGAGAAGTATCCAACTCTTATATTTTCCCCGAGCTTTAAATTTCCGGAAGAAGGCTGTTCTATTCCCATTATTATTTTTACGATTGTGCTTTTTCCAGCTCCGTTTGGTCCATATAACCAAATTTTCTCTTTCCCTCTTAACTCAAAGTTTAAGTTGTTAAACACTTCTCTTTTACCATATGATTTTGAAATATTTCCGAATCTAATCATAAGTTTACTTTCAGGTACCTTTGTATCAAATTCAATATTTTTAACTTTCTTTGTTGTGTACTTCTCTTTTTTGTTTCCCTCAACCTCTCTTTTAATCCTCTTTTTAGCTGCCTCAACAGCCTTGCCTCTTTTTTTACCGCCCTTAATTTTTCGCACATTCTCAAGTAATGTTTCAAGTTGCGCTTTCTTTTTTAGAAACAAAATATACTCCTGATCCCATTTATCAATTAGTTTGAGCTTCTCTTCTTTGTAGTTGTCATAATCCCCTACAAATCTAAATATCTGTTGCTTATCAATTTCCCAGATTTCATCGACAGTATGATTTAGGAAAGACCTATCATGGGATATCATCATTACTGTTATATCTAAATGTTTTATATATTCTTCAAACCACATAATTCCCTCTATATCTAAATGATTTGTAGGCTCGTCTATAAAAAGTGTAGTTGGATCCTCGAGCAAAGACTCAATAAGTTTTAACTTCATTTTTTGGCCCTCGCTCATTGTATGTATTTGTTGATAAGGGTCAAAATCTTTGAACTTTAATTTTGATGCTAACGCGTCAATTTTGTAAAAATCCCATTTTGAATCTAATCTTTTCTCTAAGTATTCTCCTGCCAATTCTTTTGGGAAATTAAATTCTTGAGGTAAGTATCCAAAAATTTCATTGCGTATTTCTAAATTACCGTCAGATAACTCCTCCGTTCCATTTAAGATTTTAAAGAGCGTTGTTTTACCACATCCATTTTTACCAACTAAACCTATTTTTCTTCCGTTTCCTATTTTAAAGCTAACGTTAGTTATAAGTTCACGGTCTCCGTATGTTTTTGTAAGGTTATTTGCTGTAATCATCTAGCTAATATACCACCTTACCCGCCGTGTTATCATTATTTTATGAATAAAAAGAAATTGATGGTTTCTGTTTCGATAATGCTGTTAGCAATTTTCGTAGTTTTCTTTTTCTGGAGAATCCCCTATTTATTGATAACTTTGCTTATTGTATTAGCGTTTATTAAAGCGAAACTTTCACCTATTAGGAGAGAGATTTTTATGTTCGTACTCATTGGTTTTATAGGTGCCGGGGCCGAGAGTGTTCTAATGTTTGGAGGTCCGTGGTCTTACGCGACTCCAGAATTAATAAACTTTCCAATTTGGTTACCATTTTTATGGGGTTTGGCGGGAGTTACCGGTATTACTTTATATCAAGGAATCTCCGAAAATTGAGAATAGCCAAGCAGGGATTTAAGCCGTTAACGTAATGGGAATGATTTCACGTTTGAATGGGTTTAGCATTAATCCAAGCGCTTCCGACGTTGTTGCTCCAAGCAAATTTTGTCATCTTTTTCTGCAAATACGACCGGCGCGCCTCCCACCAACCTTTTGTAATGAAATCTTGCTATTCCTACCTTTCTTTTCACAAATTTTTAATTTGCCAGTACAAAATCTCCGTTTGTCAGCACAAAT
>Ga0209343_10008443_pt1 | contig 11980 bp, 11 predicted proteins | sample RifCSPlowO2_02_FD_184026 | JGI IMG/M metagenome (GOLD analysis project Ga0209343, IMG submission 184026) | Groundwater microbial communities from Rifle, Colorado - Rifle CSP2_plank lowO2_0.2 (SPAdes) (version 2) | ecosystem: Environmental > Aquatic > Deep subsurface > Groundwater | place... | reverse complement strand
CCGCCGATCCTGGACGTCGCCGGGCTGCACAAGCACTTCGGCCCGCTCCACGTGCTCCGCGGGATCGACCTCCGCGTGGCGCCGCAGGAGCTCGTGTTCATCATCGGCCCGTCCGGCTCGGGCAAGAGCACGCTGCTCCGCTGCCTGAACCGGCTCGAGGAGCCGAGCGCGGGCTCGATCGTCTTCGACGGCGTCGACGTCCTCGCCCCCGACGTGGACATCAACGCGATCCGCCGCCAGATGGGCATGGTCTTCCAGTCGTTCAACCTCTACCCGCACATGACCGCGCTCGGGAACGTCGCGCTCGCGCTCCGCAAGGTCCTGGGCCGGGGCCGCGCCGACGCCGAGGCGCTCGCCCGGGCGGCGCTCGCGCGCGTGGGGCTCTCCGACAAGGCGGGCGCGTACCCGAGCGAGCTGTCGGGCGGGCAGCAGCAGCGCGTGGCGATCGCGCGGGCGCTCGCGCTCGAGCCGAAGATCATGCTCTTCGACGAGCCCACCTCGGCGCTCGATCCCGAGCTGGTCGGCAGCGTGCTCGCGGTGATGCGCGCGATGCGCGAGTCCGGCATGACGATGGTCGTCGTGAGCCACGAGCTGCAGTTCGCGCGCGCCGCCGCGGACCGGGTCGTCTTCATCGACCACGGCGAGATCGTCGAGGAGGGCCCGCCCGCGCGGGTCTTCGGCGACCCGGCCCACGCCAGGACGCGCGAGTTCGTCGCGCGCATCGCCGGCCACCCGTGACCGACTTCCAGCGCCTGGTGTTCAGCTTCTTCAACCTCGAGGTGATGCGGCGCTACCTGCCGGCCATCCTCGACGGCTTCGTCCTCACGATCTGGCTGGCCGTCGCCGTGATCGCGACGGGCCTCGCGCTGGGCCTCGCGCTCGCGACGCTCCGCTCGGCGCAGGTCCGGCCGCTCACCTGGGCGCTCGTGCTCGTCGTGGACCTCCTGCGCGCGGTGCCGCCGCTGGTGATCATCGTCCTCTTCTACTTCGCGCTGCCCCACGTGGGCATCCGGATGAGCGGCGTCGCCGCCACCTGGGCGAGCCTCTCGCTGGTGCTCGCGGCCTACGCCGAGGAGATCTTCTGGGCCGGCATCCTCGCGGTGCCGCGCGGGCAGTGGGAAGCGGCGCGCTCCACGGGCCTCTCGTTCGGCCAGGCGCTCGCCTTCGTGGTGCTCCCGCACGCCCTGCGTCTGACCATTCCGCCGCTCACGAACCGCGCGATCGCGATCACCAAGGGCACCGCGCTCGGCTCCGTCGTCGGCGTGCCCGAGATCCTCACGCAGGCGATCACGGGCCAGTCGTTCTCGGGCAACGCCTCGCCGCTGACGCTCGGCGCGGCCGCCTACCTCGTCCTGTTCGTCCCCTTCGTGGCGGTGGGGCGCTGGGTCGAGACGCGCTTCGCCTGGAAGCGGTGACCGCGTGGACGCGCTGATCCAGAACTTCTTCAACCCGGCGATCATGCGGGCCGCGGCGCCGCTCCTGCTCAAGGGCCTCGGCATGACGGTGCTCCTCTGCCTCGTCGTGGTGCCGGCGGGGGTCGCCGGCGGGCTCGGCGTGGCGCTGCTCTCGACGGTCCGTCGCGCGTGGGTCCGCTGGCCCCTGATCGTCTACGTGGACTTCTTCCGCGCCTTCCCGCCCCTGGTGCTCCTGATCTTCATCTTCTTCGGGCTCCCCTTTCTGGGCCTCGACCTGCCCGCCTTCGCGGCCGTGGTCATCGCCTTCCTCCTGAACACCTCGAGCTACTACGGGGAGATCCTCCGCGCCGGCATCGAGAGCGTGGGCAGCGGCCAGACCGAGGCGGCGCGCTCGACCGGCCTGGGCCGCGTCCAGACGCTCGCGTACGTCGTCGTGCCGCAGGCCGTGCGCAACGTCCTGCCCGACCTCATCGGCAACACGCTCGAGGTCGTCAAGCTCACGTCGCTCGCGAGCGTGGTCGCCCTGCCCGAGCTGCTCTACGCCGCGCGCTCGGCCCAGTCGGTCACGTACAACCCCTCGCCGATCGTGCTCGCCGCGGCCGTCTACTTCGTCCTGCTCTGGCCGGGCGTGCGGCTGCTGAGCCGGCTCGAGCACCGCATGCTCGCGTCCCGGCGATGACGCCCGCCGGCGCGCGCACCGGCGTGGCGTTCAGCCGCGGCCTGGCGCCGACCGACGTCGTGGCCTGCGTGCGGCTCGCCGAGGAGCTCGGCTACGAGTCGGCGTGGGTGGCGGAGGGCCACGCGGGCGACCAGTTCGCGATCCTCGCGGCCTGCGCGACCGCCACGCGGCGCATCCTGCTGGGCACGGCGATCAGCAGCGTGTTCGTGCGGACGGCGCCGACGATCGCGATGGCGGCGGCCACGCTCGACCAGCTCTCGGGCGGCCGCTTCGTGCTCGGGCTCGGCACGAGCCATCGCGAGCAGGTCGAGCCCGAGCACGGCGTCCCCTTCATCGAGCCCACGGCGCGCCTGCGCGACACGGTGGCGATCGTCCGCGCGCTGCTCCGCGACGGCGCGGTGTCCCACGCCGGGGGCGTGCTTCGCGTCGAGCGCTTCGACCTCTGGTTCCCGCCGCTCCGCCCGGCACTGCCCGTGTACGTCGCCGCGCTCTTCCCGCGGATGCTCGAGGTCGCGGGGGAGATCGGCGACGGCGTGCTGCTCACCTGGCCCACGCTCGACGCGCCCCGGCGTGCGGCCGCGCACGTCGCGCGCGGCGCCGCGCGCGCGGGCCGGGCGCCCGGCGCCGTCGACCTCGCGTCGCTCCTGCCGTGCGCCGTCGCCGCGCGCCGGCAGGAGGCCCTCGAGGCGCTGCGCCCCTCGCTCGCCTTCTACGCGGGGTTCTTCCCGCGCTACAACCGGCTCCTCGCGGAGAGCGGGTTCCCCGACGAAGCGCGCGCGATCCGCGCCGCCTGGGAGGCCGGCGACCGCGCGCGCGCCGTGCGGGAGGTGCCGGACGCGCTGGTCGACGCGGTCGCCGTCGCGGGCACGCCCGACGAGTGTCGCGAGCGCGTCGCGCGCTACCGCCGCGCGGGCCTCGCGCTGCCGATCGTGAGCCCGCGCGGCGAGGGCCCGGACGCCCGGGGCGCGGCGATGGACGTGCTCCGCGCCTGCGCGCCCTGACCGCCCGGCGCCGCCCGCGGCCTTGCCGAGCGCGGCCGGATGCGGTATCAGCGTAGGCACCACCACGGAAGGAGAGCCGCCATGCCCCGTCACCTGAAAGTCGCCGCCGCGCAGATGGGCCCCAACAACGAGGGCGTGAGCCGCGAGGAGATCGTCGAGCGGATGCGGGGGCTGCTCGAGCAGGCCGTCCGCGAGGGCGTCGAGCTGCTCGTCTACCCCGAGATGGCGCTCACGACGTATTTCCCCAAGAAGATCCGGGACGACTACGACCAGTTCTTCGAGACCGAGGTGCCGCCCAAGGCGCTCGCGCCGCTGCTGCGGCGTGCCGCCGCCGCACGCGTGGCCGTCCACGTGGGCTTCTGCGAGAAGGCCGGCGGCCGCTACTTCAACTCGGCGCTCCTCACCGACCGCGACGGGCGCCTCTGCGGCACCTTCCGCAAGATCCACCTGCCGGGCACCAAGGCGCCCGACGGCTTCGCCCAGGTGTTCGAGCCCTACTACTTCGCCCACGGCGACACGGGCTACCGGGTCTTCGACGCCGCCGGCGCGAAGGTCGGCATCGCCATCTGCCAGGATCGCCGCTATCCCGAGAGCTACCGCTGCCTGGCGCTCCAGGGCGCCGAGCTCATCCTGATCGGCTACAACACGCCGGCCTCGCCGCTGGCGCTCGACCTCAACGAGCTCTGCATGCGCGCCGGCGCCTACGCGAACCTCTGCTTCGTCGTCGGCGTCGCCAAGGCCGGCGTCGAGGACGGCGTCGAGCTGATCGGCGGCAGCGCGATCATCAGCCCGCTCGGCCAGGTCCTCGCCCGGGCGGCGACGAGCGGCGACGAGCTGGTCGCCGCGCGGATCGACTTCGACCAGATCGCGCCGGTCCGCACGCGCTGGAACTTCCTCGGGCGCCGCCAGCCCCAGCACTACGGCGCGGTGCTCCAGCCCGTCACGGAGAAGGAACCCCACCGGTGAGCGCCCCCGCGGTGGACACGCTCGTCGCGGGCGGCCGGGTCGTGACCGCCACCGACGTCGTCGAGACGGCCGTGGCGATCGCGGGCGGCCGCATCGTCGCGCTCGGGCCCGAGTCGCACCTGCCGCGCGCCGAGCGCGTGATCGACGCCACGGGCAAGGTCGTCCTGCCCGGGCTCATCGACTGCCACCTGCACGTGGGCGCCGAGTACGACGACTGGCGGACGGCGCCGCTCGCCGCTGCGCGCACGGGCCTCACGACCCTGCTGCCGTTCGTGGTCTACGACGAGGGCGAGAGCCTGCCGCGGGCGATCGCGCGCCTGCGCGAGGAGGCCGAGGCGCTCTCGGTCCTCGACTTCGGCTTCCACGTCATCCTGAACCACGAGCCGCACATCCTGGAAGGGCTCCCGGAGGCGGTGCGCCTGGGCGTCACGTCGTTCAAGCTCTTCATGACCTACAAGAAGCGCCCCAAGCGCATGGTCTCCGACGAGTTCATCGCCAGGACCATGGACCGCCTGGCCGCGCTCGGCGGCCTCTGCCAGCTCCACTGCGAGAACGGCGACATCCTCTGCTACCTCGAGGACAAGGCGATCGCCGAGGGCCGCACGGCGCCGGCCGACTTCCCGGCGACCTGCCCCGACTGGACCGAGGAGGAGGCGATCAACCGCGCGATCCTCATCGGCCGGCTCACCGGCTGTCCGGTCTACGTCGTGCACCTCTCGACCCGGCTCGGGCTCGAGCGGATCAAGCGCGCGCAGGCCGAGGGCCAGCGCGTGTGGGCGGAGACCTGCCCGCAGTACCTGCTGCTCACCGACCGCGAGATGGAGCGCTGGGGGCCCTTCGCGAAGATCGGCCCGCCGCTCCGCCCCGCCGAGGGCCCGGACCGCGGGGCGCTCTGGGAGGGCGCGGCGGCGGGCTTCGTCGCGACCGTCGCGAGCGACCATTCGCCCCGCGTCCCCGCGGCGAAGGAGCCCGGGCGCCGGAACATCTTCGTGGACGCCGAGGGCAAGCCGATTCCCTTCGGCGCGCCGTCGCTCGAGACGCTCGTGCCGCTCGTGTACAGCGAGGGCGTCGTCAACCGCGGGCTGCCGCTCCCGTGGCTCGCGCGCGTGCTCGCCGAGAATCCGGCGCGCATCTTCGGCCTCTGGCCCCGCAAGGGCGCGATCCGGATCGGCGCCGACGCCGACCTCACCCTCTGGGACCCGGCGCCCGAGTGGACGATCCAGCAGTCGCAGCACCTCGGGATCGCCGGCTTCACGCCCTACGAGGGCTGGCGCGTGCGCGGCCGGCCGTGGATGACGCTGGTGCGCGGCCAGGTCGTGCTCAACCCCGCGGGCGAGCTCGAGCAGAAGCCCGGCTTCGGCCGTTACCTCGCCCGCGGCGCCCCGCGCCCGCCGCACGGCGGCACGGCGTGCTGAGCCGAGGGTGAGCGACGACCTCGACCGTCTCGCGCGCCGCCGGCGGTCAGGCCTCGTAGCCGGGCGGCGGCACGAAGCCCTGGAACTCGCGCTCCAGCAGGCCGGCGAAGGCGATGCACGTCCGGTCGCCGTACTGCGGCCCCACGATCTGCACGCCGACGGGCAGGCCGCCCGGCGTGAACCCGCACGGCGCGACGGTGGACGGCAGGTAGGCCATCCCCGGGAAGCCGGCCCAGAACAGCTGATCCGTCGTCGGCACGTCCCGGCCGTTCACCCGGATCGTGCGCTCGTGGCGCTCGCCGGCCTGGTCGTGGGGAAACGCGGCCGAGGACGCCGCCGGACACAGGAACAGGTCCCACTCGCGGAAGAACTCCGCCCACGCCAGGCGCATGCGATGCCGCGTCTCGTTCCACGCGAGCCAGTCCCGGTGGGACATCGTGTTCGCGCGCACCATCCGCGCGAAGTAGCTCTCGTCCCCGGGGGCGAGCCCGCGCGCCAGCTCGAGGTTCCGCTGGAACTCCTCCGGCGTCTGCCGCCCGGACGTCGCCGCGCGCAGGAGCATGACGTAGACGCGGTTGGCCTCGGCGGTGTCGATCGCCGGGCGCGCGCGGTCGCTCACCTTTGCGCGCCGCCGCCCGAGGAAGTCGGCGAGCGCCTGGAGCCGGTCCTGCACCTCCGTGTCCACCTCGGCGCACGGGTCCGTGAGCATCACGGCCACCCGGTACTCGCGCAGGGCCTTGCGCCCGGGCGCCGGCAGGGCGAGCCGCCAGCCGGCGCCGTCGATCGTGTCGGGACCGGCCATCACGCCGAGCGCGAGCGCCAGGTCCTCGGCGCTCCGCGCCATGGGACCGATCACCGAGATGTCCCCCGCCGCGACTCGCCCCGGCAGCGCCTGACCGCGGGGCGGCACGATGCCGTACGTGGGCTTGTGGCCGAACACGCCGCAGTAGTGGGCGGGGTTGCGGATCGAGGCCCCGATGTCGCTGCCGGCCTCGAGACCGGTGAGCCCCGCGGCCAGCGCCGCCGCCGAGCCGCCGGACGAGCCGCCGGGCACGCGCGAGAGGTCCCAGGGGTTGTTGGTCGTGCCGTAGACGACGTTGAAGCTCTGCCAGTCGGCCAGGTAGAGCGGCACGTTGGTCTTGCCGAAGAGGACCACGCCCGCCGCGAGCAGGCGGTCCACGGCGAGCGCGTTGCGCTGGGGATAGTTGTCCTTCAGCTGCGGCAGCCCCCACGTCGTCGGCATGCCGACGACGTCGTACGACTCCTTGATCGTCATCGGCACACCGTGCAGGGCCCCCCAGACCTCGCCGCGGGCGAGGGCGCGGTCCGCGGCGCGCGCCCGCTTGCGCGCGCCGGCGAGGTCGGTCACGACGATCGCGTTGAGCCGCGGGTTGTGGCGCTCGACGCGCGCGAGGTACAGCTCGAGCAGCTCGAGCGCGCCGACCTTCTTGCGACGGATGTCCCTGGCGAGCTGCCGGGCGGAGCGGAACGGATAGTCGAGCATGCGCCGGACTCTAGGGTGTTCCGGCGCCGGGTGTCAAGGAGCCGAGGCGCCGAGGCGGAGCAGCGGGAAGATCCCCCGCACCAGCCCCTCGTATTCCCGCACCGTGGTCTCGTAGACGTCGAGGTCGCGGATCTGGTGCAGATCCGCCGACGCGAGCGGCGCCTCCGCCGGGACGACCGAGAGGTCGATGACCTGGAAGCACGACCGGCGAGGCGCCGGGTGGTCCGTGACCAGCACGAGACACAGCTCCGGCCACTGATCGCCGATGCGCGGGAGGAGCTCGTCCCCGTACTCCGCGAGAAACGCCTCGACGTTCGCGCGGTATTTCACCTCGATCGGGATCAGCCGGTGCAGCGGCCGGCCGGCGTCCGTCCCGGGGACCAGCTTGCGCAACAGGAAGTCGGGCAGGAACTCGTCGGCGCCGAGCTTCACGAGCCGCTGCACCTGGCTCTCGCGACCGATGCGCGAGACCGTGTAGCCGGCGCGCCGGAAGATCGTCTCGACGAAGGCCTCGGCGATGCGGCCCTTCAGGTTGGCGATCTCGTCCGCGCCCGGCCGCCGCTCTCGCATCCCCTACAGGCTACCCTATAATGCCGGAGAGACGCGAATTCCTGGAGGTCGCCATGAAGGGCGTGACGCTGCCGACCGAGACCGTCTTCGTGATGGAGATGTCGCCGATCAAGTTCGGGCTGGGCGCGATGGACGAGATCGGCTTCGACGCGAGCCGCCTCGGCATCAAGAAGGCGCTGGTCTTCACCGACCGTCACCTCGCCGAGCTCGGCCTGCCCGAGCGCGTGCGGGCGCTCCTCGAGGAGCAGGGCATCAAGGCTGACGTCTACGACGGCGTCGAGGTCGAGCCGACCGACCGCTCGATGGAGGAGGCCGCGGAGTACGCGCGGACGAAGGAGTTCGACGGCCTGGTCGCCGTCGGCGGCGGGAGCACGATCGACACCTGCAAGGCCGCCAACCTCCTCACCTGCTACCCGGCGCCGCTCCTCGACTACATCAACAAGCCCGTCGGCAGGGGCGCGCCCGTCCCCGGCCCGCTCCGCCCGCTGCTCGCCGTGCCGACGACCGCGGGGACCGGAAGCGAGACGACGGCGGTCGCGGTGACCCACGTCGTCGACGAGAACGTCAAGGCGGGCGTCTCGCACCGCCTGCTTCGCCCCACGCTCGGCGTCGTGGACCCGCTCAACACGCTCACCGCGCCCCCCGAGGTGACGGCGGCCGCGGGCGCCGACATCCTCACGCACGCGATCGAGTCGTACACGACGCGGCCGTACAACGCGCGCCCGAAGCACCACCCGCCCGACCGTCCCGCCTACGTCGGCGCCAACCCCGCGAGCGACATCTGGTGCGAGAAGGCGATGGAGTACGTCGCGCGCTACCTGCGCCGCGCCGTGCTGAACGGCCTCGATCTCGAGGCGCGCGTGCATCTGGCGCTCGCGGCGAACTACGCGGGCATCGGCTTCGGCAACGCGGGCGTGCACATCCCGCACGCGGTCGCCTACCCGATCGCCGGGCTCGTGCGCGACTACGTCCCCGCCGGGTACAGGACGCGCCGCCCGCTCGTCCCGCACGGCATGTCGGTCATCCTGACGGCGCCCGCCGCGTTCCGCTTCACCTACGCGACCGCACCCGAGCGCCACCTGCGGGCCGCCGAGCTGCTCGGGGCGCCCGTCGCGGGCCTGGGCGAGGCCGAGCGCCGCGAGGCGCTGCCGCGCGCGCTGATCGCCCTGATGCGCGACATCGGCATCCCGAACGGTCTCACCGCGATCGGCTACGGCGAGCGTGACGTCCCGGCGCTGATCGAGGGCACCCTCCGCCAGCCGCGGCTGCTCGCCGGCGCCCCCCGCCCGGTCGGCGCCGCCGAGCTCGACTGGATCCTCCGCGACGCGATGCAGTACTGGTAGGCGGGCCGGCGCGCCATCGTGGCCGGACGATGACGGGATGGCGAGCATGGGCGCGCGGCGCGCTCGCGCTCGGGCTCGCGGCGGCGCTCGGCGCGCCGGCGGCGCGCGCCGCCGACCGATCCCTGCATCTCGTGCTCACGCCGTCGCAGAAGCCCACCGACCTGCTCGCGACCGGCAAGGAGTTCGGACGGGTCCTCGGCGCCCTCGTGGGCGTGCCCGTGCGCGTGACGGTCGCCTCGGACTACACCGCGGTCATCGAGGCGCTCCGCAACCACACCGCGGACCTCGCCTTCGTCCACCCGGCCGGCTACGTCCTCGCCAACCGGGAGGCGCGGGCGACGATCGTGGTCAAGAACCGCTGGCACGGCAAGACCGCGTTCACCGCCCGCTTCTACGTGCGCAAGGCCTCCGGGCTCACGACGCTCGAGGACCTGCGCGGCAGGACGATCGCGTTCGTGGACCCGGCCAGCTCGTCGGGCTACATCTACCCGATGGTGCTCCTGATCCAGCGCGGGCTCGTCCGGAACCGCGACCCGAAGACGTTCTTCCGCGAGGTCGTCTTCGCCGGCGCCCACGACGCGGGCATGCGCGCGCTGCTGAACGGCCACGTGGACGCGCTCGCCTCGTTCGACCTGGCGCGCGAGCAGTACCTCACGACCGAGGCCGAGCGGCGGCGCGTCAGCTGGGTCGCCGAGACCGCGCCGATTCCGGAGGCCGGCATGGCCGCCCGCGAGGGGCTCGACGCCGCTACGGTCGCGCGGGTCCGCGCCGCGCTCCTCAGACTCCGCCCGCCGGAGCACGCCGCGCTCCTCAAGCGCCTCTACGACATCGACGGGTTCGAGGCCGCCGACGACCGCGAGTACGACCCGGTGCGGGCGGCAATGGACCTGCTCGGCCTCCGGCCGCGCTGAGCCGCGCGTGATCGAGATCGCCGGGCTGTCCGTCGTGCTGCCGCCGGCCACGCGGGCGCTCGACGGCGTGGACCTGACGGTCGGGCCGGGTGAGTTCGTCGTGGTCCTCGGCCGGAGTGGCAGCGGCAAGACGACGCTCCTGCGCGCCATCAATCGCCTCGTCGAGCCCACGGCGGGCACTGTGCGCGTGGCCGGCCGTGCCGTCACCGGCGCGAGGCCGGTCGAGCTGCGGGCGATCCGGCGCACGATCGGGATGATCTTCCAACAGTTCAATCTGGTCCGCCGCGCGACGGCGCTCGAGAACGTGCTGGCCGGTCGGCTCGGGTACGCGCCGCACGGGCCGAGCCTGCTCGGACGCTTCCCGGCCGCCGACCGACGGCTCGCGCGGGAGTGTCTGGTCCGCGTCGGCCTCGCGGACCTCGCGGAGCGGCGCGCGGACACGCTCTCGGGCGGCGAGCAGCAGCGCGTGGCCATCGCGCGGGCCCTCGCCCAGTCCCCCGCCGTCATCCTGGCCGACGAGCCGACGGCGAGCCTCGACCCGCACCTGGCGGGCAGCATCATGGACATCCTCAAGGGGATCAACGCCGAGCGCGGGCTGACGCTCGTGGTCAGCCAGCACCAGCTCGAGACGGCGCTCGCCTACGCCTCGCGCATCGTCGGTCTCCGCCGGGGTCGCGTCGTGTTCGATGGCCCGCCCTCGTCGGTGACACCGGGCGCGGTCGCGACGATCTACGGCGACGGGGAGCCGGCGTGAGACGCGCGCCGGCGGTCGTCTTCGTCGCGGCGGTCGGGCTCGCGTGGCTCGCGTGGGACACGGGCGCCGACCCGGTGCGCCTCGCGCGGGGGCTGCCGTGGATCCTCGACTTCGTCCGCCGCATGGTGCCACCCGACCTGCGCGTGCTCCCGGCCGCGCTCGCCGGCGCGCTCACGACCGCGGAGATCGCGCTCCTGGGCACGGCGGTCGCCGCCGGCCTCGCGCTCCCGCTCGGCTTCGCCTCGGCGCGGAACGTCGCGCCGCCCGCCGTGTTCTATCCGGCGCGGGCCGGACTCAACTTCTTCCGCAGCGTGGACACGCTCGTCTACGCGCTCGTGTTCGTCGCGGCGGTCGGGCTGGGCCCGTTCCCGGGCGTGCTCGCCGTCGTCGCCTACACGACGACGACGCTCGCCAAGCTCTACTCCGAGGCGATCGAGGGGATCGACCCCGGTCCGGTCGACGCCGTCACGGCGACCGGTGCCACGCGCCTACAGGTCTTGCGCTTCGGCGTCCTGCCCCAGGTGCTGCCGCTCTTCCTCTCCTACGTGCTCTACCGTCTCGAGACGAACATCCGCGCGGCGACCGTCCTCGGCTTCGTCGGCGCCGGCGGGATCGGCTTCTATCTCCAGACCTATCTCCGGACGATCGACTACCCGGCGGCCGCCACGGTGCTCCTCGTCACGGTCGCGATGGTGATGGTGGTCGACGCGGTCAGCTCGCGCCTGCGCGACCGCCTGGTGTGAGGCGCCGGCGGGCGCTCAGAGCTGGCCCGAATCCTGCCAGTGCTCGAGCCGGGCGCGATAGGCGGGATCGTCGTAGCGCGCGAGGTGGAAGGCGGACGCGTAGCTGGGCAGCGGGCGCTCGGCGATGTGGTCGGCCAGCAGGTCCGCCGCGCCGTTCGACGCCATGAGGCCGTACCCCGAGAGCGCGCCGAGGACGTACGCGCCCTCGAGCGGGAGCGGGCACGCGAGGAAGCGATTCTCTCGCGTCTTCGTGTAGTAGCCGCCATCCACCACGCACCGGGGGAGCCGCGGCAGGTACCCCGCGAGCGCCGGGATCATCCGCGACATGCCGCGGAGGAGGATCTCGCCGTAGAGCGGGTCGAAGGCGATCGGGAGCGTCGGCTCCACGGGCGCCACGTCGTAGGTCCAGATGAGGAGCACCACGGGGCTGCCGCCGCCGCCCTCGGGACGGCCGTGCACGCCCGCGGGAAGCTCGTCGAGCAGCCGGCGGTGCTCCGCCGAGCGCGCGACCTCGCGCCGCTCCTCCTCCGACCATGGCAGCCGCACGGGATCGGTCCAGATCAGCATCGGCGCCTCGCGCGGCACCGCGCCGCGGACGTCGTTGAACGCCGCCTTCGCGTGGCGCTCCGAGAACACCGGCAGCTCCACGCCGAGCAGGCGGGCCACGTGCCCGACGAAC
>Ga0209343_10008442_pt1 | contig 11980 bp, 26 predicted proteins | sample RifCSPlowO2_02_FD_184026 | JGI IMG/M metagenome (GOLD analysis project Ga0209343, IMG submission 184026) | Groundwater microbial communities from Rifle, Colorado - Rifle CSP2_plank lowO2_0.2 (SPAdes) (version 2) | ecosystem: Environmental > Aquatic > Deep subsurface > Groundwater | place... | reverse complement strand
GCGGGCACTCTCGGGCTCAGTGGCAAACACTGTCATTTTTCCCATGCAGGATGTCCTCGGATTGTCCAGCGAACACCGGATGAACTTCCCGGGTCATCCGGGGGGGAATTGGGAATGGCGCTTCTCATGGCCACAGATCAAACAGGAACACACTCAAAAACTAGCCAGGATGTCCGCCGAACATGAGCGGCTTCCTTATGGCCTTCGGCCCTTGATAGGTGAGAGGCATTAAATTCGCAACTGATTGAATATCCATTGGAAGCGCATCATCTCTGATTTTACATAATATACAGTCCCGGGTTGTCGAGGCCGGAAAAGGCCGCATTTTCGCGGTTGTCCATCGCCACGGTGGGCAAGATCAGGAACAGGGCGAGGGCGGCGGCAATTCCGCCGAGGTGTTGCGCTGACCATTCCCATGCCTTTTTTGCACGCGGGTTTTTGCTGCGCTCAGCGGCGATGCAGGACAAAATATAACCAGCTTCCAAGCCGAGCAATTCGGCAACCTTGCAGGCTTCATCTTCGCCTAAACGGCTTCGGCCTGATCGGTAATTACTGATCGCGGAGTGTGTACAGTCGAGGTGTTTTGCGAGTTGATAATCAGACGTTAGGCCATGCTTGGCCTTGATCGCGTCCAAAAATTCCAATGTCGTTTTCATAGCAAATCCTTCCGAGAAGTTGCGAGGGGACACCCTCATGCGCACTTTGTACGTCAATTGGCTTGAAAGTTCAAGCGTCATGGTAGTTTGCGTTTTGCCCCTTGACATATTCAAGATGCTTGAACTATTCTATAAATGCACCGCTGCAATGCTCCTTCCGAGGGAGCTTGCACGGTGCATCCAATCAACCTTCGGAAAGGGTCAAAAAAATGAAACCGAGCAACAAAATGCTTATAGAAAAGCCGCCGCGCTCACAAACAAAAACGCCAAAAGCACAGCACTTTATAAGCGGATGCAAAGGGTGTTCTGTATGTAATCCAGTTATATCCAAGCGGCGCGGCTGCGAGGCATTCGAGGCGGCAGAAGGGGGTGCGGCATGACCTCGATATCAACACGCCGCCCGTTGTTCCTGTCTGGCCAGCAACGCCGCGCGCTGATCGTCAGGCGCTACGCTTCAATCCTTTCAATCCTTGCCCTGTGCGCTTTCGCCACGGGGTATTTTTTCGGGGGTTGATCGTTTCGGGGGTTGATCGTGGATGCTTTAGGCGCGTTATACGAACCCGTAAAAGTTCCAGTCAGATTCGGCAAGGCTCCAGCCGCTCATGGAGTTCATATCGCCTTTGTCACAGGGCGCGCAGCACTCAACGAGAAAGCCGTAATGTTCGCCATCGTTTTCATCAATGCCGCCCGGAATGAAATCTTCGACATATACAACGATTTTCGGGTTTTTGCTGGAAACGTAGGTTTTGCCAACTTCGGGGGGCGTGGTTTGCATGGGGTTTCCTTTGGTCGCAGAGTTGTAAACAATTTGAGAAACGAGGTCACATTATCGGGCAAGTTTCACTCTTTATTTACTCTATATAGCTAAGTACTACATTTTTGCGGCTCTAAGTACTACATTTTTGTGGATAACTTATGCGAAAGGCAAGGCAAGCCATGTACAAGCAGATCACGTTGCAATAGCCCAAGAGATTGCGATTGGTGCGCGAGAACAAAGCAAATGAAACTTGCAGGGGTAGCGGAAAAGCTGGAACAGCAATACGGACACTTAACCATGACAGTATTGAAGCCAGGTCAGAACACGGCGGCGGCGATAAAGGCAGTGCATGCCAAGTTTATGAGGGGAGCATTAGCCCCGGCAGGGATTTGGACGGTGGAAACCGGGACGCTGTTTGAGGGGTTGCATCTGAATATTTTAAGCCCGAAGCCATTGGCAACAAAGTGGAAGAACTGCGAAACATACAGTGAGCTGATAAGAACAACGGCGCGGGATGCGGCGGCATACATATCAAAGCGTTCGGGGATGCCGTCACAAGAGCAGTACAGCGGGAAGCTGTACAGCCAATGGGGCAAGATCGGGGAAATTCTGGCAACGCAGGAATACGCGCCAATCGTGCAGGCGGCGGCGCTAGAAGTGGCGATGGGTGGCGGAATTGATTATTCAACGGGGGAGGTTATGAGCCAAAGCGTGATTGAGTACCGGACTGCAGCGGAAGAGGCCGAGGGGTGGGAAGAGGGCAAGCCGGTAAATGGGCGGCGCGTGTGGTTCAGCAAGCAGGACGGTACGCGCTACACATGGAAGCATCCGTATGAGGCGGTGAGCGCGGAGCGCAAAGCGGAGATCATGCGCGCGCATCTACCGAAACTATATGCGGCGGTGGGAAAGAGTCAAATTTTAACGACCATCTAAAAACAACAGAAAGGCCAATAAAATGAAACCGATACTAATTGGATGTGAAGAGAGTCAAACAATATGCAAGGCGTTCCGGGCGGCGGGTTTTCAGGCATATTCTTGCGATCTACTCCCAACCAGGGGATATCCTGAATGGCATTACCAGGCGAACATCATGGATGTGATACCGACACGGCAATGGGGTTTGATTATCCTGCACCCGGTCTGCACCGCGATGGCCGTGAGCGGTAATCGCTGGTACGGGCGAGGGATGCCGCTACACCACAAGCGGGAGCAGGCCATAGCGTGGACTGTGAAGCTGTGGGAGCTGGCAAAGAAGCACGGCAACAGGGTAGCGCTGGAGAACCCAGTGAGCGTGATATTTAAACATCTGCCAAACGTGTTTTATTTGCAGCCGCACGACCACGGGCACGGTGAGACCAAAAAAACAGGGTTTGCTTTGCATAATTTGGAGCCACTGAAACCGACGAATAAAGTGACTGGCCGGGAACAGCGAATATGGAAAATGCCACCATCTGGTACAAGGAAACGCGACCGAAGTGCCACATATCCAGGGGTGGCAGCCGCAATAGTGGATCAATGGGGCAAATGCCTAATTTAAACGACCGTTTAGGCTGGACGGTTTGCACAGTAACAGCAGGAGGCAGAAACAGCGTAAAAGTGCGCGCTGTGCGTTAAAAGTTGGACAGTAGCGAAATTTGGACAACCTCGGAGGGTAAAAAGTGAAAACAGTTGCATATTTGAGAATCAGCACGGACAAGCAGGACGAGGCCAGTCAGCGGCACATCATCGCGGGGAAATTGGTCGAAGGGGTGCAGGGGGTGGAATGGGTGAGCGATACGGCCAGCGGCGGCACGGCATGGCAGCAGCGCGCAATAGCGGGGGTGTTGGAGCGCGCAGCGCGCGGTGATCGCATCATGGTATCGGAAATATCTAGAATCGCGCGCTCAACGGTCGGCGTGCTTACATTTTTGCAGTCGGCAGCGGAGAAGGGTGTAACGGTTGACGCGGTGAAGTCGGGCATTCTCCTGGACGGTTCGACAAGTTCGAAAATTGTTGTAACGGTGCTGGCAATGGCCGCAGAGATTGAACGCGATTTGTTGCGCGAGCGCACCAAAGCCGCGCTGGATGCGCGAAAGGCAAGAGGGTTGCCGATAGGAAGGCAGTTCGGAGCGGTTGGCAAAAAGAACAAGCTGGACGGGCGATGGATGGAAATTGAGCCATTGCTAAAGGCCAAGGTGGCAAAAACGGCGATAGCGCGCGTGCTGGGGGTGTCGCGGCAAACGCTGCACACATACCTAGATTTGGCATATGCGGAGCGGATAGCGAAGGGGGAGCAGGTATGCGTGTTCGCGGAGTAGGGAAGGTGGCAAGGGGTAAAGGGGCGGGTTCTAGCGGCGGTTTCTTCGCCGCAGCATAGGACTTGGTAAATAACTGTACGCGGGAGGTGGTGAGCAATGAGGCAAAAAGAAGCGCGGGATTTGTTGAACGAGGCAGAAACAGCCTTCGGGAATTTATCGGGGCTGATGAAGGGGCAGTCGGCAGCGGTAATTTTGCCGCTGATCGGGTGCCTGAGGCATGTTTTGATTGAGCTGAAGCAGCAGCGCGGCGCGTTGGCAGCGGCATCAGAATGCGCAACGGACGCGGAAATAAACGCGGCGGAAACTTATTTGACAGGGGGCGAAAATGGCAACGGGTGAAATTTTGGGGCATATCGACTGCGTTTCATGCGGGCACGATAGAGGCATGCGCATCACGGAGGACAAAAACGGTGACCCGTTCGGATTCTGTGAGGCGAACTGTGATCAGCAGTTGCGAATCGGCGGCAAAGCGCGCCGCGTTGAACTGTTCTACAAACAGCATCCGGGCATCCGAAGACCGTGCGGCACTGTGCAGCCGTTACAGGCTGCCGGTGCCGTAACGGGTGCAGCTTCCCACGAGGATGCACCCGCTACGGTAACAGATAAAAACACATCAATACCGCCTGTAACGGTAACAGCGAAAAAACCCAGCCGAGCGGCATTCGATTTGGGGGCGCTATGAGCGAACCTGTAGAGGCAAAAAACCCGGAACTGGACGCGTTAACGGCGGAAGCGGCAGCGGTGGACATGGCTAACGCGCCACAAGTCGCGGGTACTGGTCCGGGTGCAGAAGTGCAGGCAGTCGCGCACGGGGTTGATCGGCTGGGCGAAGCGGCCATGCTGCTGGGCATCGCGCGCCCGTTGCTGGTGTTGCTCGTTCCGTACATCAAGGACGCACCGGAACCGGAATGGCAGGCATTGCAAGAGCCAATCGCCGGGTTGCTTGGACATTATTCGGTAGACGTGGGGGCGTGGCTAAATTCGCCATGGGCAAAGCTGGGCGCGGCGGCAATACCGCTGGCAATGCGCGGCGTGATGGCGTGGAATGCAGCGGAAAAAGAAAAGCCGGTGCCGGGTATTGGTGCCGACACGGCGCAGGTGGTGGCGGCGGTTGCCGGTGAGCCGGAGGCCGCGCCGATTTTTGCGGCGCGGGGGTGAGTAAGGGCAACGCGCAGGAGGCGCGATTTATCGCAATCATGGGCGTAACGGGTTGCGGAAAATCAACCGAGTTAAAGCGTCGGCTGGGCGCAAAAAAGCGGCCTAGAACCGTCATATGGTCGCCCAAAGAAAAGATCGACAACTATGCCGCGTTGTATCCGGGCAGCGTGGTGGTGCGCACCGTGTCGGAGGTGTTGCAGGTTGTCAAGGTGGCGGGGAAGCGCGCAGGGTTCCATGTGGTATTCGTGCCGACACTTGAGCGCAAAAAAGATGCCGCGATGTTCGATGTGGTTTGCAAGATCGCTATTGCCGCCGAAAACCTGACCCTGATTGTTGAGGAACTGCACAGCGTCACTACGCCGAGCCATGCGCCGCACGGCTGGTCACTGGTGAACTTCATGGGGCGCGGCTGCGGCGTGGAAGTGTTTGGCCTGTCGCAGCGTCCGGCATCGGTGGATAAAGCCTTTATGGGGTCATTGTCTGAAATCTGGTGCGGGGAATTGCCGCATCCACCTGACCAGGAAACGGTAGCAAAAATAATCGGCTGCCCTGTCCAGGACATAACGGCGCTTTGCGGGTACAAGTCAATTCACAAGGAGATGCGAACAAAAAAAATAACGCGGAAATGAAAATAATTTTTTGCAATAGGCTGTAACGGTAAGCGTAAGGATTACCGCCCATTTCGGGCGGTTTTTTTTGCCCGTAAATTGTGACCTATCGCGGCGGGGGTCGCTTTTTTTGGAGCAAATTAAAAATGTTTACACAAGCAAATATGATGAAGTTGGGTATTACGGGCGCAATTCTGTATGGTGCGTACCGTTTCGCGCCTTCGCCTGTGGTCAAGGCAATGGTGCTGGGCGTGGCTGGCGTAGTGATCGCCAAGAACACGCCTATAGTCAACCAGTTCGTCGTTGTTTAAGGGGGTCGCCATGAGTGTCGGAAAACTGTACCGCAACGGCCTGCCTTACGCGAACGTAACCGCGGCGGGCGTGGCAACAAACCCCATCACACCGGGAAAAACCATCGAAAGCATCATGCTGCAATTGGGCGGAACGACTTTCACCAAGGCGATGATTACCATGTTGCGCCTTAAGGCCAACGGTAAAACCATCCTGGAAAGCACCGGGTTACAGTTGGCGAAGATTCTGGCCTATCGCGGCTATGCTGCGGACGCCGCATTTTTGGAATTGCCGTTTGAGGACTTGACTGGCACGACCGAGCTTGATCGCTCAGTCGGTAGCTTGGATACCTCCATCGGCATCGCCAATCTGACAACCGAAATCACCATCGCCGGGGCAACCGCTCCGACTTTGGAATCTCGGCTCTATGAATCTGCCACGCAGAAAGATCGCAGCGGCGCGGCGGCTCCCTTCGCGCCGCTGATGTGCAAGTTGCTGCGCTATCCGTTCAGCATCGCCAACGGCGGCCGCTTGCCGATCACGCTGCCTTTCGGTCAACAGAATGGCGCAATCATCAAGCGCGTGCACATCGAGCACACCGGCAACCTGACGGGAACCACGGTCAAGCAGGATTCGATGATCGTATTCGAAGCCACCGCTGCGCAAAACCACTATGAGCAGTTGCGCAACAAGCGCGTGCCACAGGCCAACATGGAGACGATTGATTTTGTGTTGGAGGGCAACGTTCGCGAGGCGATGGATACGCGTGATGCCCGTAGTATGGAATGGCTGTTTGATTTCAGCGCAGCCGACAACGGTTATGTGTTGGTCGAATATTTGGACGTGCTGGGCAATCTGTAAGGGGTCAGGTATGGATAGCTCAAACGCAAGCTGGTCGGATTGGTTGCAGGGCGTGGCCGAAACGGTAGTCAATACCGGGGCGGCCGTCTATGTTGCCAAAAATACTCCGCCTCAGTCCATCAATCAGGACGGCTGGGGATATGTTGACGGGCAGCCGAAAGTATCCGCGCCTTCATCTGTCGGCGGCTTGTCGCCGGTGGTGCTGCTGGTGGGGGCCGGGTTGCTGCTGGCTGTCTTTCTGTTGAAAGACTGACGATGTTTCCGGCGGGGATGCCTTCAATGTCTGGCGGGGCGGGCGGCGATTCGTCCAACGGCCCGTTTACAGCATCGAGTGGTTTCAATAATTCAGGCTGGACAGTCAACACCGGGAGCGGCAGCGCATCCGGTGCGCCTGCCGCGCTAAATCCGTGGCTTATCGCGGGGCTTGTCGCGGCTGGGTTGCTGGCGTGGAAAATGACAATCAAAAAACGGTAGAAATCAGGGCGGCATCACAGCAAGAAGTGATGCCGTTGTTGGCTTTGGCTGCGGGCGATGATGTGCAGGGGTTGGGGTTAGATGCGATTATCGCAGGTTGCCAGTTTTACATTTTGGACGGTTTGCCGGGTGCGGAAATGGCCTATGCGCTGCGCGCTGCGGGTTCGGAGTTATGGATTCAGGCGGGCGGCGGCAAGGCTTCGGTGGACTTGACCGCGCTGGGGCTGGCAGCTATCGAGCGGCAGGCACAAGGCGGGTTTAGGTCGGTAGGGTTTCAAACGCGGCGGCGCGGGCTGGTTAAAAAGGCCATGCGCGCCGGGTATCAAATAGACGGCTACATTATGCGAAAGGTTGTAAGTGCTTAATTTTTTCAAAATGTGGTTTGCCTTCACCATCGCGCCGCTGTATTTCGGCGGCGGCGGCGGTTCCAGTTCTTCATCGGCGACGACAAATAACACCGACAAGCGGCTAGTAGTATCGGGCGGAGTGGGCGTGTCTGCTGACAATAGCAATGTGACGGTGCAGGCTTTGGACGGCGGCGCGATAAAGGGCGCGCTGGATTTCGCTACAAGCGCAAACTCCGCGAATTCGGACAATTACGACAAGCTGTTGCAGGGAACGGGTGACGCGATGGCGCGCATCTTTTCAATGGCAAAAGATACCTTGAGAGGCGGCTTTGACAGTCTGGCGCAATCGCAAACGCAGGCGCAAGGCATGATCGACACGGCGCAAAGCAAGGGCACGCTGGACAATCGCACCATCACAATTTTGGGCATTTCGGCGGCGGTGGTCGTCGGTGCTTTTGCTTTGAGGAAATAAACATGCGCACCATCCTACACAATGCAGCGGCGGGTAGTTCGGTAAGATTCTATGAGCTGGGCAGCCTGTTCCATCTGCTGGAAACGGTCTTTCCGGTGGATATCCGCTTCTTCAAAAACGGCGCGATATTTGCTGAAGCGACAAGCATGGAAGGCGGCTTTTTCTCGCAGCCGGTCAACGGCTTTGACGCAATCGAAATTGACAGTGCAAACGCGCAGGCGGTGAAGTTCGCATTATCGGATGGGTCTGGCGGATACAACCGCACCACCGGCGCGGTGCAGATCATCGGGCAGCAAGGCGTGATGGTACAGGCGGCAAAAGAGGTAACGGATGCGAGCGGTCAACTTCTTGCGGCCAACGCCGCGCGCCGCATGTTGTTGATTCAAAATAATCACGAAACAGGCATTATTTATGTAGCGGTAAGCGGGGATGCTGCTACCGTGGCGGCGGGGATTAAGCTGGCGGCGGGGGGGTTTATCCTGTTGGATGAATTCGTTCCGAGCGGTGCGATTAACGCAATCGGCAGTATTTTAAACAATCAATCTGTAGTTGTTGTTGAGGGGTAAAGCATGAGCGGAATGAGCGGCGGCGCAGCAGGTGGGATGTCAGGCGATGTCGCTGCGGCGATTGCAGCGGCGCAAGCGGCGGCAATCGCCGCAGGCTTGGGAGTGGGACAGACGTGGCAGAACATGACGGGTAGCAGGCAGGTCAACACGAATTATGTCAACACTACCGGGAAGCCAATCATGGTGGCTGTTGATTTTTCTGCCGGCGGCGGAACAAGTTGGACGTCGCTAATTGTTAACTCTGTTGAAGTGGGGCACCCCGCCGCATATTCGTCTGCCGGGGGTAGTCAATGCGGAGTTAGAGCGATAGTTCCAAGTGGGGGTACTTATAGTTTTAATGGTGGCCCAAGTTTGGCGTTCGTTATGGAGTTAAGATAATGCAAAAATTTCAGGACATCACAACAGGTCAGGAGTGGCACTTCGATGCAGGCGTGGATATCGCCGCGTTGCAGAACGTGCCCGCGACACTTTCAGCGAACATCATCCCGAAGCCGGACGAGTACCACGATTGGAACGGCGGCGGCTGGGTGCCGAATGCGGCGCGCCGCGATGCCGCGAACAACAAGCGCATCAATGCCGAAATCGTCGTGCTGGAAGAAAAACAGATCCGGCCGACGCGCGAGCTACTGCTGGATGCAGCAAACTCATTCGCAAAAAACAAGTTGGCCGGACTGGATGCGCAGATCTCGGCCTTGCGCGCGCAGTTGGTCGCATGAGGTATTTGCCCGCGGCGCTGATCGTCGCGGCGGCGGGTGTGGGCTGGTGGCTGGCATCGAGGCAAGCGGCGGCAAGTGACACGGTGGCCGGGTGGGGCGATAGCATCAGCAGCGCGGCGGAAACGGCAACAAATACAATTTTGGAGGCAATCGGCATGCGTGGCATACGAAACAACAATCCGGGCAACATCCGGCACAGCGGCAACCGCTGGCAGGGCATGAGCGCGCAGCAGACTGATGCGGCCTTCGTGCAATTCATTTCGCCTGAATATGGCATCCGCGCGCTGTCGAAGCTGCTGGATACCTACTCGCAAACCTACGGCCTGAACACGGTGCGCGGCATCATTCACAAATACGCGCCTCCGGTGGAAAACAATTCCGGCGCATACGTCGAGGCGGTGAGTAGTGCGCTGGGCGTGTTGCCGGACACGAAGATCGACGTGCAGGCGCGCAAGGCCGATCTGGTGCAGGCGATTATCAAACATGAAAACGGTATCCAGCCTTACGTGCTGGCCGTGATCGACACAGGGGTGACAATGGCATGAAAAACTCAAGCATGATTTTACTGGCGGGCATGGTGGCGGCGGGCGCGTTCCTGCTGTTTCGTGGGCGCGGTGTGGCAACGGTGGCCGGAGGTGCTCCGGTTGGCTCGCTGGCCTCGCTGCTGGGGACGCTGGAGCTGTCAAGCGGCCATATTCTTGACACGGAAACGAACACAATTTACGACCCCTTAACGGGCAATTACACCAACATCGCAACCGGGCAGATTATTTACCGGGGCGGGCAATGAATGTCGCCGCCACCATTACTAAAAATCCGCTGATCGCGGCGGGCGTGGTGGCGGGCGGCATTCTGGTGTTATGGATTGCGACGCAGGGATTCAAGAGCGTGGGCGCGAGTATCGGCGGCGGCGCGGTGGACATGGCGGACGGCCTGATCAGCGGCGCGGCTGAAGGGCTCGGCGGCATCTTCGGCGTACCGTTGACGGATATTGACAGAGGGCGCGCGGCGGCGGCAGCGGGCAACTGGTGGGACGCCTCGCTCTACCTTCCCGCGCCGGAATTTGTCACGGCGGCCGGAGGCGGCGTGATCGCGGCGGCCAACAATCCCAACATCAACCCGTTGCAACCGGTCGGCGCGTGGCTGGGCGACGCAATCTACAACCTTACCCACTGACATGCTGATCGAAACCCTGATACTTCCGGCCATTGTGCCCGCCATTGCGGACGGATTGCGCGGCCTGTTCGCGCGTTTCACCCATGGCAAGGGCGCGCAGCCGCAGAGCGTGGCCGAAAGTATCCAGTTAATGCAGGCACAAACCGATCGCGTAAAGGCATTGGCCGAAGTTGACGCGCTGTCGCCTTCCGCTTCGCCGTGGGTGGCGAACCTGCGCGGCGCGTTCCGTTATGTGGCGGTGGGTGGCATTCTGCTGACTACACTGGCGGCGGTGCTGGCGCAGGCGGAATCGGCGGCGGTGCTGGTGTTGCTGGATTTATCCGGAGCTTCCATGTCATTCATCATCGGCGAGCGCATGTATTTGGGGTTGAAAAAATGAATGAACTAATCCAGTCGGCGGTGGTGGGCATCATAACCGGCTGTTTTTCTGCTGGTGCTGTATGGGGTGTTTTGAAAACAGAGTTGCGCTTCGTGCGCCGCGATGTTGACGAAATAAGAACGCATTTATTCGGAGTGAAAAATCATGGCTAAGGCAAAACGCAAGACCGCAAAACGCAAGAGCAAAACACCGACGCGCAGCAAGCGCACCGGGCGCTTTCTGAAGAAATAATCATGGCATGGCTTGACTACCTGCAACCGCAGGCAAACGCCGCGGCGATTGAGGCGGCCGGGGCTGCGGTGGACAACCTGTCGCAGCGGCCTTTTTCCGTGGTGCTGTCGATATCGACGGACACGCAGAGTTATATCGCGCTGCTGCTGTTCGGTGCGCTGGTGGCGGGCGTGATCGTGCGGCGGATGAAATGACGCGCGGCCAATACCTTGCTATGTGCCTGATCGGCGCGGTGGCGCTGGTGGCGTATCTGCAAAGTATGCGCACGGCGGCGGCGCTGTCGGGTGCTGGGGTGGTGGTAAAGCCGCCGAGCTGGACGGCGTAGGGCGAGACACGCCGCGCACCATTTGAGCCGCCCAAAGGGCGGTTTTCTCTTGTCTATCGAGGGCGGATTGCAGGCGCAGAACCTCTTTTCTCAGGTAGGCGAGTTCCTGCCGGCCAAAAAACCAGCCGCGCATTTCTGCGGCGCTAAATCCATATTTGAATTCAGGCGTGAACAATTCGCCTTGCTGAAAGGTGAAGCCTTGCCAATCGGAGCCGAGCAGCCCGGCCAGATCGCCGTAGCGGATTTTGAGCAGTCGCCGCGCCGTTTCCGGCAGTTTGGAAGCGCCGGATTTGTAGCGCGCCACTTGCTTTGCGGACACGCCGAGAAACGCGGCCAAGTAGTCATTTGAGCCGAACAGCAGGTCGTTATTGTCATCGGTATTGAGCAGCATTTGTTTTCCCTTGGGTGAAGTTATAAAACCCTCCTACGGGACAATATGTCTAATCAATTTCGCGGTTTTTTTGGGCGCGGAGTGTAGCGGGGGACGTAGCGCAAAGCAAGCAGGCACAAGGGCAGCAGGGCGAGCCAGTAGGCGCAGAATATCCCGGCCGGTTCATTTGACATAATATACATTATGCGTATTTCGGGGTAAGGCGAGGCGGAACGGTTCGCGAAATGGTTTTACCGTTTCGCCCATGAAATTCAGTCCAGCCCTGCTTCAATTTG
>Ga0209343_10008439_pt1 | contig 11983 bp, 9 predicted proteins | sample RifCSPlowO2_02_FD_184026 | JGI IMG/M metagenome (GOLD analysis project Ga0209343, IMG submission 184026) | Groundwater microbial communities from Rifle, Colorado - Rifle CSP2_plank lowO2_0.2 (SPAdes) (version 2) | ecosystem: Environmental > Aquatic > Deep subsurface > Groundwater | place: Rifle... | reverse complement strand
GGACCATTCCCGCCAACCAGGCGCTCAACCTGAACCCCGAGCTGGAGTACGCGCTGGTCGACACCGAGCGCGGCATCCTGCTGCTGGCCGCGTCGCTGGTGGACAAATGCATGGAGCGCTACCAGCTCACCGGCACCGTGCTGGCCACCACGCCGGGCAAAAACCTGGCGCTGCTGAAATTCATGCATCCCTTGTACGACGTCGATGCGGGCTACCAGCGCTTGAGCCCGGTGTTTCTGGCCGACTACGCCACGGCCGACGACGGCACGGGTATCGTGCACTCCTCGCCAGCCTACGGCGTGGAAGACTTCAACTCCTGCGTCACCAATGGCATGGCCTATGACGACATCCTCAACCCGGTGCAGGGCAACGGCCGCTATGTCGACGAACTGCCGCTATTTGGCGGCCTCAACATCTGGAAGGCCGCGCCGCTGATCATCGACAAGCTGCGTGAGCATGGGCGCCTCTTTGACACGCACGACATCGTTCACAGCTACCCGCACTGCTGGCGCCACAAGACGCCGGTGATTTACCGCGCGGCGGCCCAGTGGTTTGTGCGCATGGACGAGGGCGAAGGCGTCTTCACCAAGGACAAGGCCGGCAAAACCCTGCGCCAGCTGGCCCTGGCCGCCATCGAAGAAACCAGCTTCTACCCCGAAAACGGCAAGACCCGCCTGCGCGACATGATTGCCGGCCGGCCCGACTGGTGCATCAGCCGCCAGCGCAACTGGGGCGTGCCGCTGCCCTTCTTCATCCACACCGCCACCGGCGAGTTGCACCCCCGCACCATGGACATCATGGACCAGGCCGCAAGCATGGTGGAGGCCGGCGGCATCGAGGCCTGGAGCAAGGCGAGCGCCGAATCCATCATTGGCGCCGATGCGCCCGACTACATCAAGAGCACCGACATCCTCGACGTCTGGTTTGACTCGGGCACCACGCATGACCATGTGCTCAGGCACAGCCATGCGGCGCAATCGACCTGGCCGGCTGATCTGTACCTGGAAGGCCATGACCAGCACCGCGGCTGGTTCCATTCGTCCCTGCTCACCGCCTGCGCGATGTACGACCACGCGCCCTATAAAGGCCTGCTGACCCACGGCTTCACCGTGGACGGCAAGGGCCGCAAGATGAGCAAGAGCGAGGGCAACGTGGTGGTGCCGCAGGAAGTCAGCGACAAGCTGGGCGCCGAAATCATCCGGCTGTGGTGCGCCTCCACCGACTACTCGGGCGACCTGGGCATCGACGACAAGATCCTGGCCCGCGTGGTCGACGCCTACCGCCGCATCCGCAACACGCTGCGCTTTTTGATGGCCAACGTCAGCGACTTTGATTCGGCCAAAGACGCCGTGCCGTTTGACCAGATGCTGGAAATCGACCGCTACGCGCTGAGCCGCGCGGCGCAGCTGCAGGCCGACATCCTGGCGCACTACGAGGTGTATGAATTCCACCCGGTGGTCTCCAAGCTGCAGATCTACTGCAGCGAAGACCTGGGCTCCTTCTACCTCGACATCCTGAAAGACCGGCTGTACACGACGGCGCCGAAGTCGCTGGCGCGCCGCAGCGCGCAAACGGCGCTGCACCAGATCACCCATGCCATGCTGCGCTGGATGGCGCCTTTCCTGAGCTTTACCGCCGAGGAAGCGTGGAAGGTGTTCGGCCAGTCCGAGTCCATCTTCCTGGAAACCTATGCGGAGTTCAAGCCGCAGGATGAGGCGCTGCTGGCCAAATGGTCACGCATCCGTGAGATTCGCGATGGCGTCAACAAGGACATCGAGGCCCTGCGCGCCGACGGCAAGGTGGGTTCGTCCCTGCAGGCCAATGTGGCACTGCAGGTGAGCGCCGACGACCATGCCTTGCTGGCTTCATTGGGCGAGGACCTGAAGTTTGTCTTCATCACGTCCGCTATTGAATTGCTGGCCTCTTCCTCAATCAATACGGTGGTTACCGCCAGTTCCGCCGCCAAATGCGAGCGCTGCTGGCACTACCGCGAAGACGTCGGCCATGACCCGGTGCACCCCACCATTTGCGGACGCTGCACCAGCAACCTGTATGGCGCCGGCGAAGACAGGAAGTACGCCTGATGGGCAAGGCTTTCGCAAAAACCCCGGGCTCCATGCTGCCCTGGCTGGGGCTGGCACTGATTCTGCTGATTGCCGACCAGTTCACCAAGGTCCTCATCCTGGGCTATTACCGCCTGGGCGACGCGACCTACGTGACCAGCTTCTTCAATGTCGTGCGGGTTCATAACACCGGCGCTGCGTTTTCCTTCCTCGCCTCCGCGTCCGGATGGCAGCGCTGGTTTTTCACCGCCATCGGCATTGCAGCGGCGCTGCTGATCGTGTGGCTGCTCAGGTCGCATGCAGGCCAGAAGCTGTTCTCGTTTGCGCTGGCCTGCATTCTGGGCGGTGCGGTCGGCAACGTGATAGACCGCAGCCTGCACGGCTACGTGGTGGACTTTCTGGACTTCCACTACCGGGGCTGGCATTTCCCGGCCTTCAACATCGCCGACAGCGCCATCACCATCGGCGCGATCTGCCTGGTGCTGGACGAGTTGCGCCGCGTGCGCCACACCAAATAACCGCAGCCCGCGATCAGGTGCCATACACAGCCGGCTTGCCTTTGAACAGACCCTGAATGGAGCTCCCATGACAGCATCAATTCTTGATCAACTTGCAGCGGACTGGGCCGGTGACGTCAACCTGCACACCAAGGCACAGAGCTGGAGCTGGTTCAGGCAGGCATTCGGCCAGGTGCTGCAACGCCATGCCGCAGCCCCGTCATCAAGCGAGACGGTGGATGAGGAAAGCCTTGCCAAGGCATTTTTCTCATGGGCCGAGTCGGTCGAACTGTACACGCCCTACGAGGTGCTTGACGGTGCCGATTTCCGGCATTTTGTACTGGGCCTGCTGCTGCAAAAGCTTCTGGAGGCCCGCCCGCCCGTGCTGCGCGATACCCCTGCCGCATCGGCGGCCGTCCCCATCACGAGTTTCGTGCTGACCTTGCTGCAGGCGCTGCATACGAATGCCGGCACGGCTGCGCTCCAGCTTGATGATGCCGCTCTGACCGGTCCGCGCTGGGACAGTTTTCTCGAAAACGTTGCCGAAGACGCATCGAATGCGATCTGCTTTCTCGATCAGATGACCGGCCTGCAACCCGCATGGCAAAGCTGCTCCCTGATCGAACACCGGCCCGCAATGCAAAAAGCGCTGGCGAGCCGGGCCTCCTGAAGCTGCCCCGCCCCCCGGCATCGGCCTCAGCCGAGCTTCATGTTGGTTGAGATGATCAGCTGTTTCCAGCGCATGTAGTCGGCCGCCACATAGGCTGAAATCGCCGCACCTTCCAGCAAAGTCGGCTCGGTCGCATCCTGGCGCAGCCTGGCGGCGACGGCCGGTTGCGCAATCAGCTTGTTGACCGCGGCATTGAGTTCCGAGGTGATCGCGGCCGGCGTGCCTGGAGGCGCCATCAAACCCCAGTAGTTGTTGACGTCGAAGTCATTGAAGCCAAGCTCCTCCATGCCGGGCACGCCGGGCACGCTGGGCGCGCGGTCCTTCGATGTCAGGGCCAGCGCCTTGATCCTGCCATCCTTGATATAGGGCATCAGCGCAGGGACGCTACCGGTCATGAACTGGAGCTGGCCGGCCAGCAGGTCGGTCGTCGCAAAAGCGATGCCGCGATAGGGAATGTGAACGATGGCGGTGCCGGTGCGCTGCTTGAGCAGTTCGACCACCAGATGGTTGATGCTGCCGTTACCGGCAGAACCGTAGTTGTACTTGCCCGGGTTCGTCTTGATGTGTTCTATTGTTTCGCGCAGGTTGTTGCCGGGCAGGCCGGGATGCGAGGCAAACAGCAGCGGGCCCGCGCCCATGATCGCGACCGGCGCAAACTGCGTCGGGTCATATTTCGGAGTACCGCCGGCTGCGGCCACCGTTGTGAAAGGCGAGGCGATGAACAGCAGGGTCTGGCCGTCGGGCGGAGCCTTGGCCACCAGGTCGGCGCCAACCGCACCGCCGGCGCCCGTGCGGTTGTCTATCACAAACTGCCGGCCCATCGATTTGCTGAGTTCGGATCCGAAAAACCTGGCCATGGCATCGCTGCCCGCGCCAGGCGCGAAGGGCACAATGATTTTGGAAATGGCCGACGGCTGGGCACGCAGTTGCGCCATGCCGCAGTACGCGGCAAGCCCACCGGCCGCCTGGATCAGGGAACGTCGTTTCATGGTTGTCTCCTAGGTATGTATGGAATGTGTATGGAACGCCTGAAAACGGGTCATTGCGGCGCAATGACCTCTGTGTGCAGCACCGCGCCTTCGAGATCGCAAAGCTTGACGGTCAGGCAGCGCGAAGCGGGATCGATCTCGACCTCACCGAAAAACTGGTAGCCGGCGGCCGGGCTCGCGCCGCGCACCGGCGAGGCGCGCGAATACCTGACCTGGTTGCCGAAGGTCGCATCCGGGTTGAACGGACCGTAAGATCCCGCGTGCAACGGCCCCGACACGAACTCCCAGAACGGCAGGAAATCCTTGAACACCGCCTGTTCGGGATCAAAATAATGTGCGGCGGTGTAATGAACGTCGGCACACAGCCAGACGATGTTGTGGATGGCATGGGCCTTGATGAATGACAGCAGGCCGGCCAGTTCGATCTCGCGCCCGCTGGGCTCGCCGTCATCTCCGTTGGCCACCCCCTGCCACTTGACCCGGCCCTCGGCGTCGTGGCCATCGGCGACATTGGTACCCACCGGCATGCCGGCGGCAATGACCTTCCATTGCGCGGTGGACGCGAGCAATTCCTTCTGCAGCCATGCCACCTGGGCTTCGCCGAGGAAGGTCGTGCCCGGGCCCTCCGTCTGCAGGTTGTACGAGTTCGGCCCACGGTGCGTCTGCATGTCGATGACAAACACGTCGAGCAGCGGCCCATACTGCACACGCCGGTACAGCAGGCCGGCGCCGCCAAAACCGTCGAGCGGTATCGGCATATATTCGCGAAACGCGCGGGCCGCCGTCGCGGCGAGCAGCTTCAGGTCCTTGACCACATAACGCTTGTCGCGCATCAGGTCCAGCGAGGGCGACCAGTTGTTGACGACTTCATGGTCGTCCCACATCACGATTTGCGGCACCTCCGTGCAGAACCTCGCGAAGTGCGGGTCCAGCCAGTTGTAGCGGAAATTGCCGCGGTAGTCCTCCATCGTTTCGGCGACCCGGGTTTTGGCCAGGGTCACGACATTCGTCCAGCTGCGGCCGCGCTCGTCGTCAACCCGGTGCTGCAGCGGGTGGTCGGCATAAATCGTGTCGCCGCAATGCACGAAAAAGTCGAGGTCGCGCTGGCGCATGGTCTCGAAAATCTTCAGGCCGCCCCACTCGGGGTTGATGCCGAAACCCTGGCCGTTGACGTCGGCCGACCACGCAAAACGCACGGGCCGCGGGGCATCGGGCGCCGAGCGAAACGTGGAGCGCCGGACCCAGGCCTGGGCATGCGCGGCTTCGAGGCCATGGGCGCTTACCGTGAGCGTAATCGTCGCATTGCGCGGCAGGCCCGAGAGCTGGACCCGCGTGGTGTAGTCGGTCACCTCGAGCGCCTGCGGCGCGTGAAAGGTCTGCCAGGGCCCGGCATCGCCGTGCGCGCTCCAGGCGAACTCGACATCGGCCGCATACGGCAGGCGCACCCAGACGACGGCCGTGTCGCCGCTGACTTCGCCGATCTGCAGGCCGCTGACCTGGCTGTCGTCGACCAGCGGCAGCTGTTTTTTTGTCGCGGCAGCCGACATGGAGCCGACACGAGCCCGCATGCCCTCGGACAGTTCCTTGAGTGCCAGGGGAAAGTCGAGAGGACTTGGCAGGTGGCGCAAGACCTTCAGGGGCAAGTCAAAAGGGTTCATGGCCAAAGCAACCTCGTCATTCTGGGGTGGTGATTTTCAGGGCGGCATCGTTGACGTCGCCGAGCAGCGAGTCTTCAAGGCAAGCGTATCCATTCCAGCGCAGGCGGTAAACCGTCGCAAATCCTGCTTCGAGCTGCGATTGCTCGTCGCCGGCCGTGGCCGCGACCAGGCGACCCCTGTCATAGCGCAACAAGGTGGTATCGGGCCCGGCTTTTTCGGCCGTGATCGTGGCCGCGATCTTGGCCCGGCCCGGCGACGCGTGGCGCAGTGGCGCGGGCAGCACGGCCGGCAGGTTGATGCTGAGCCAGGTGTCGGGGTGGTGCCAGTCCTCCAGGGTCTCGCCGAAATGGCGCACCAGGCGTGCCAGCCATGCGGCGACTTCGGGCGATTCAAAATCGCTGCCGTTGGGCGCGGAAAAGCCGATCGCGGGCACGCCCCAGAAACTCGCCTCGCGCGCGATGGCCATGGTGCCCGAGTAGGCAATGTCTTCGCCGATGTTGCGGCCGTCGTTGATGCCCGACAACACCAGCGTGGGTTTGAGCGAGTCGGCAAACAACCAGGCAAAGGCCGCGATCGCGCAGTCGGCCGGCGTGCCGGAACACGCATAACGCCGCACGTCAAGCCGCGTCATGGTAAACGGCTCATGCAGTGAAATGCTGTGGCCCATGCTACTGCGCTTGTCGTGCGGCGCGACGACCCAGACGTCGTCGCTCAGGCTCGCAGCGGCGCGCTCCAGCGCGGCCAGCCCGGGTGAAAAGTGGCCGTCATCGTTGCTCACAAGAATCCGCATGGTCGATGTCATGTGTTGTGAAGGGAAGAAAGAACCCAAGCCGACGCGCCGAGCTGCTGCCGCACCAGGCTTGCGACCAGTGCCGCCGCCTCAATCTGCGGCAAATGGCCGATGGCCGGCAGCGCATGCAGCGCCACGTTTCCGGGCAGCCCCGATGCCTGATGTATTGGCAGCACGCGGTCCAGCGTACCCCAGACAAGTTTCACTGGCATGACAAGCCCCTCCAGGCGGCCGCGCAGCGACTCGGCCTGCGTCCCGTCGGGCAGCAGACTGGCCGCCATCGCGGCGAGGACGGCGCGTTTGTCCTCGTTGCCCAGTTCCTGCAGGGCGGTTGCCGCAAACGAACCACTCAGCCGGGAGACATCGCCAAACAGCTGGGCCAGCCAGGGACGCAGGCTGGCTTCACTGTTCGCCCGCAGTATGCCGTCAATAAAGGCGCCGTTGATCTCGGGGCCGAGGCCAACCGGGGCCACCAGGGTCAGCGAGCGCAGGCGCGAACCCAGCAGGCCGGTCAATGCGAGCGCCGTGCCACCGCCCATCGAATGCCCGACCAGGTGGATCTCGTTGACACCTTCGCTGTCAAGCCGGTCCAATACGGCCTGCGCGACGGCAGCGAAGTTGCGCATCGTGGCGCGCGGCGATTTGCCGTGGTTGGGCAGGTCGATGCCGAGCACCGGGAGGTCGCGCAACTCGTCGGCGAGTGCACGCCAGGATCCCTGCGAAGTGCCGAACCCATGGAGCAACACGATGGGTGCGCCCTCGCGGCGCGAAAACCAGTGCAGGTTCAGCGCGCCGGCAGCTGCCCTGTCCCCGGTGCGCGTCGTGCCTGCGAGGTCGCTCGCCAGCACGCGGCCTTCGGGGCCCGAGCCGGTCATGGTTGCCAAATCGATGCCACACTCCCGCGCCAGGCTGCGGGCCAGCGGCGTCGCGCGCAGCAGCTGTTTGCTGGCCCCCCCCGCCCCGGGCATGGCCGGGGTGGCCGGGGCCGCAATGGGTGCAAGGTTTTCAGCCGCGCCATGAAACGGCCCGGCCGCCGCGCCGGCGGCCGGAACCGCTTCGTCGGGCTGGACAATCCAGCCAACGATCTGGCCCACGGGCAGGGTGATACCGATCACGCCGTCTATGCCCTGGACAATGCCGTCCACGGCCGCGTCAATCTCCATCGTCGCCTTGTCGGTCTCGATCTCGAACACGACCTGGCCCTTGCTGACCTTGTCGCCATTCTTGACATACCAGTGAGCGATCTTGCCTTCGCTCATGTCCATATCGACTCGCGGCAATATCAGTTCGACCGCCATGCTCAGGCCCTCACCAGCAGCGAGCGCCGCGCCGCCGAGACGATGTCGGGCACCTGGGGCACCGCGGCTTTTTCCAGCTCGGGGTTGTAGGGCAAGGGGCAGTCGGCGCCGCCCAGCCGGATGATGGGCGCGTCCAGCCGGTCGAAAGCCGCGCTCTCGGCGATCATCGCGCTGACCTCGGCGCCTATGCCCAGCTGCTTGGTGCCTTCGTAGACGCAGATCAGGCGCGTGGTCTTGCTCACGCTGTTGATCAGGGTGGCGTGATCGAGCGGCCGCAGCGAACGCAGGTCAACAACCTCGGCCGAAATCCCCTGGGCCGCGAGCAGCTCCGCGGCTTCCAGCGCGCGGTGCACCATGATGGCGGTCGCGGCGATCGTGACATCGGTGCCCTCGCGGCGCACCCGCGCCTCGTGCAGGGGCTCGGTGTAATAGCCTTCGGGCACCGGGCCCTTCATCTTGTAGAGCAGCTTGTGTTCGAAGAACATCACCGGGTCCGGGTCCTCAATAGCCGCAAGCAGCATACCCTTGGCGTCATGCGGCGTCGACGGCTGCACCACCTTGAGGCCGGGCACATGGGCGAACCAGGCTTCGAGACTCTGGCTGTGCTGGGCTGCGGCGCCGGTGCCCGAGCCGCTGGGGAAACGCATGACCAGCGGCACGGAAGCCTTGCCGCCCAGCATGAAGCGCATCTTGGCGGCCTGGTTGACGATCTGCTCCATCGCGAGCGAGGCAAAGTCGGAGAACTGGAATTCATAGACCGGCCGGCGCCCCATCAGCGCCGCGCCGACCGCGACGCCCGCGCCACCGAGTTCGGAGATCGGCGTGTCCATCACACGCTCTTCGCCGAAGCGTTGCACCAAATCGCCGGTGACCTGGAAGGCGCCGCCGTAGACGCCGATGTCCTCGCCCATCAGGAAGACGCGCTCATCGCGCTCCATCGCGATGCCCAGCGCTTCCTGGATGGCCTGCGAGTAAGTGAGTTCACGCACCGCATCAGCCATGGGCGGCCTCCGCCACGGGCGAGGCATAGACAAAGTCGGTCAGGCTGGCAATGTCGGGCGCCGGGCTGTCCTTGGCGAACTCGATGGAGTCCTCGATTTCCTTTTCGACACTCTTCACCAGTTCATCCACTTCATTCTGTTCAATCATTCCGTGCCTGAGCAAGTCCTGCTGGAACAGCTCAATGGGATCGCGCTCCACCCAGGACTCGATCTCTTCCTTGGTGCGGTAGCGATTGCGGTCGCTTTTCGAATGGCCGCGATGGCGGTAGGTCAGGCATTCGATCAGGGTCGGGCCGCCGCCGGCACGTGCGCGTTCAATCGCCGTGTGGGCCGCTTCGGCGACGTCGGCAAAGCTGTTGCCGTCGATGGTGAGGCCGGGCATGTCGTAGGCCAGCGCGCGCGTGGCGATTTTCTTCACGGCAGTGGATCGTTCGGTGGAGGTCGACATGCCGTACTTGTTGTTCTCGCAGACAAACACCACGGGCAGCTTCCAGATCGCCGCCATGTTCAGGCCTTCGTGGAAAGCGCCTTCGTTGTTGGCGCCGTCGCCGAAGAAGCAGACCACGACGTTGGGCTTTTTCATCTGCTTGAGCGCTAGCGCCGCGCCGACCGCGATCGGGATGCCGCCGCCGACGATGCCGTTGGCGCCCAGGTTGCCGCCGGCGACGTCGGCGATGTGCATGGAACCGCCACGGCCGCGGCAGTAACCGGTGTCCTTGCCGAAAAATTCGGCAAACATGTATTTGGGCTCCGCACCCTTGGCGATGCAGTGGCCGTGGCCGCGGTGGGTGGAGGTGATGCAGTCCTGGGCGCCCAGGTTGATGCCGACGCCGACGGCGCTGGCCTCCTGGCCTATGGACAGGTGCATGGTGCCGTGGACCAGGCCGCGCATGTAGGCCTGTTCTGCGCCTTCCTCAAAACGCCGGATCAGCACCATCTGGCGCAAGGCCTTGTGCAGGGTGGCCTTGCCCAGGCGGGTATAGGCTTCTGGCGCCGCGGGTTTGAGCACGGCGTTCATGCGTGCTCCAGCACGCCGTAGACCAGTTCGTCCTGGCGCCGGCGCAGCTCGACAATGCGCGAGTCCGGATCGACCGCAACGTTGGCATAGGTCAGCAGCTCGCCCTTGCGGATGTGCGCCGTCACCGTGCCGCGTTCAATCAGGCCGCAAGGCACGGCGTTCTTCGCCCGGGCATCGTCGGCCGCCATGGCGCAGGCGCGGTAGGTGTACTCGCCGATCGCGTCCAGCCGGTCGCCGGGTTTCAGGTCGCACTTGGCCAGCGCGCAGACTTCGGCCGAGGGTTTGGGCAGCGGCGCCATGTCGGCGCGGCCGTAGAGCACGGCGCGCGCGCAGGTCAGCGGCACTTCCAGGCTGCAGAGGTGGTAAGGCCGGTAGAAGGTGTAGTAAGGGCCGGTGCCCAGCTTGAGGTAGTCCATGCGCTCCCTCAGCCGCGGGTGCGCCATCTCGGCGACCACGAACACACCGGGCGCCACGCCCTTGCCGACGGTGTAGTCGACCACGCCCTTGCGCGTGAGGATGCCGCCGTCGGCGACCGGGCACAACACCTTGTGCAAATCTTCCAGCGAGGCGTTGGGGCCGTGCATGCCGGCGATGTCGGGCACCAGGCCGGTCGCGTTGGCAATCGCCGACATCTCGACGGCGGTCTTGGAGCCGTCGACGAACTCGACCAGCATGCGCGGGTTCAGCCCCTTGCCGAGGGCTTCCTCGGTGTAGTCGTCGGGCGTGGCGTCGATGTTGAGCGGGTTGTTCTTGCCCTTGCCGGCGGCGACCACCGGGTAGCCCAGCGCCGAGACGAAGTTGATCAGCTCGATGGCCGCGCTCGGCTCGTCGCCCGCGCCCAGCGAATAGATCACGCCCAGGCGGTCGGCCTCGTGCTTGAGGTAGGCGCCTATGGTGACGTCGGCCTCGACGTTCATCATCACCAGGTGTTTGCCGTGCTCCATCGCGGTCAGGCCGATCTGCGCGCCGACGGCGGGCTTGCCGGTCGCGTCGACGACCACGTCGATCAGGCCGCAGGCGCAGACCAGTTGCGCGTCCTGCGTGATCGCGATGCGGCGGTCGCGGATGGCCTGCTCAAGCGCGCTGGGCGTGTTGACCACGCGGTGCGCATCGGCCGTGTGGCCGGCCGAGGCCAGCGCGGCGACGGCCGCCGGCACGTTGATGTCGGCAATCGCCGCGACGACGATGCCGCGCATCTGCAGCACCTGGGTCACGATGTCCGTGCCCATCATTCCCGAGCCGATCAGGCCGATTCGCACCGGTTTGCCCGAAGCCTCGAGCTTGAGCAGGTCAGCGGCCAGGCCGCTGGGCGTAAAACCATTCATCCAATACCCCATTTCGTCGATGTGAGAAGCCGGTCCACAGCCGGCTCCAATTCCGCGCTTGTGTACATTTGATCTTAATCTTATACTTATGTACATCATGAGCGCAAGCAAAAACCACGGGATGAACGCGAATCAGCCGAAATTTAGGGGAAATCCCCGAGACGTGGGAGAAGCTCTGGCCGGCTTAGCTGCCGCGGCCGGCGAGCTTGATCAGCGCCCGGGCGGCGTGCTCATCGGTGATCAGGGTGGTCGGCGTGATCAGGCGCAAGGCGCCCAGCAGGGCCTCGGCCTTGCTGACACCGCCCGAGGCGAGGATGCGCTGCGGCACGGCCTTCAGGGTTTCAACCGGAACCGACATCACGCGGCCCTGGATAGGGTCATTGATGAGTTCGCCCTTGCGGTCGTAATAGTGAAACAGCAGGTCGCCCACCGCACCCATCTTGACGACGCGGCGGCGCAGTTCCTCGGGCATCACGCCGTAGCGGTAGGCAGTGCCCTCGGGCGACACGTCACCGACGCTGAGCAGCACGGCATCGAGCGATTTCCTGGCCAGCTCCAGCTCCAGCCGCGTTACTTCACGGGCAGTTGACTGCTGCTGGATCGCGCCCCACAGCTCGCGCACCTGGCGCGACACGGCGGCGCGAGTCTCCTCGCGACGGAAACGGGTCTCGGCC
>Ga0209343_10008433_pt1 | contig 11988 bp, 7 predicted proteins | sample RifCSPlowO2_02_FD_184026 | JGI IMG/M metagenome (GOLD analysis project Ga0209343, IMG submission 184026) | Groundwater microbial communities from Rifle, Colorado - Rifle CSP2_plank lowO2_0.2 (SPAdes) (version 2) | ecosystem: Environmental > Aquatic > Deep subsurface > Groundwater | place: Rifle... | reverse complement strand
TGCCGCCCGGCTGCACCGTGAAACGGACGGCAATCCATTTTTCCTCTGCTCGATCATGCACTCGCTGAGTGAAGATGAAGGCACTGTCGGCGACGCGCTCAGTCTACCGCTGCCGCACGTCCTGCGTGACTCGGTGCGCGCGCGTCTGGCCCGCGTACCGCAGGAAGACCGGCTGCTGCTGGACGTGGCGGCAGTGCTCGGGCGCCGTTTTGACTTCGAGACCCTGCTCACGCTCACCCGGGTGCCCGAAGAGCGCTTTTTGCACAGCCTGGATGCGCTGGTGAAGCGCCGGCTGCTGCGAGAGGAGCAGGACGGCGAGTTCTATGATTTCAGTCACGACAAGGTGCGAGAGGTGGTGTACCGGGACATCGGCATGGCCGGGCGCGTACTGCTGCACCGGGCGGTGGCGGAGATGCTGGAGCAGCACATTGAAAGTGAGATGCATGAGCGCCATGCCCATCTTGCCGAGCACTATGAGCGCGGCAAGATGTGGCCCAAGGCGCTGCTTTATTTGGGTCTGGCCGCCGAGCAGTCGCAAAAATTATTTGCGATGCGCGAAGCACTGAAATGGTTTGACCGCGCCGTCGCGTTACTGCAAGCCCATCCCGAAGCGGCAACGCAAGCCCAACAACTCGCGTTGTACGAGCAGCGTGGCGCGGCGCGGGCGCAGGCAGGCCAGATCGAGGGCGCGGTGGCCGATTTTCAACGGGTGATCGATGCCGCGCGCGCGTTGGGTGAGCACGGCCATGCGCGTGATGTATTGATTCAGCTCGGCATGGCTTATCGACGTGCCGACGCCTACCAGCAAGCCATTGTCTGCCTGGACGAGGCGCTCACGGCGTCGCTGGCCATGGGTGATGAACGCCATGCGGCCGATACCTTGTATCACCTGGGAACGGTGGCCTGGAGCAACGGTCGCAACGATCTGGCGATCACCTACCACCAACAGGCGGTCGCGATCTGCGAGCGCCTGTGCCTGACTGACCTGGTCGCCGTGCAGGCATTCCACGGCCGAGGGGAAGCCTATTTCGCCAACGCGGAACCGGCCGCGGCCATCGTTTCTTTCTCCCGTTCTCTCGACCTTGCACGCGGCATCGGCGACAAGAGCTATGAATCGGAAAACCTGATGATGATCGGCTGGGCCTGCAGCGGTCATATGGGGCTGGCCGACTACCCACGCGCCTTGTCACACTTCGACGCCGCCCTCGTCATCGCGCGCGCCGCCGACCTGCAGTGGCATATCGGCCCGACCCTGATTGGACGCGCCAACGTGCAGGTGGCGCTCGGCCGATTTGACCAGGCCTGGCATGATTTGAACGAGGCCCTGCCCCGCCTTGAAACACTGGGGTTGGCTCGGTACCAAATCATGGCGCATGACGCGCTGGGCGGCCTGTTTCTGGACCTGAATCAGCCCGGGGAGGCGCTGCGGCACTTTGAACGGGGTCTGTCGCTCGCGCGCGACGCCGGGATCAAGTTTTGGCAGCCCAGGCTGCAAGCCGGTCTGGCGATTGCACAACTACGCCTTGGTGTGCCAACTGATCGGGCAGCATTACTGGCGGCTCAGCAGTACACGCAGGATCACAGTGAAACCTGGCTGACGCTACGCTGCCTGGAGGCGCTCGCCGAGTTGGCGCTGGCCAGTGGCGACGCCGACGGGTGCTTCACGCAGGCGGACCAGTTGCTGGCGCTGGCTGCTCGCGGCGACTTGCGGGAACTGATCGGGCAAGCCCATCGCTTGCGCGGCCTGGCTTGGCTCGCTGGCAAGGCATACGGATCTGCGCGCGATGAGCTGACGTTGGCCGTAACGCTGGCCGAACAGATCGGGTGCGTCCGGCTCGCGCGGGAGTGCCACAGCGCGCTCGCTCGCGTCGCCGTTGCGCTCGGCGACGGCAGCGGCGAAAACGCCCAGCGAGCCAGCGCACGCGTGCTGGCTGCGCAAGTTGCCGAGAATTTGCGTGGCTCGGGTCTGATTTCCAATTTGGAGTCAGATCAGTGAGACCCCTCTATCCTTGGCATTGCATTCTGTGCAGCACGGGTCAGCCTTGCTATAGCTACCAAAATGGTAGCTATAAGTCCAATGAATATGGGGGCTGGATGCCTATTTTGTCGCAGATTCAACTACAAAGTGCATCAGTAGGTAGTTTAAGCGGAGTCATTTTCAAGCGATAAAAGACCTCATGCGGTGTGCGATAGCCCAAGCACTTGCGAGGCCGATGGTTGAGCCGATGGACCGCCTCATTGCCCGCATCCTGGCTCACCTTGAGCAAGTTGGTCTGCTTGGGAAAGAACTGGCGTAACAATCCATTGTGGTTTTCATTGAGCCCGCGCTCCCAGGACCAGTACGGATGCGCAAAGTACACCTTGGCCTGCAGGCATTGGGCGATGAATTCATGCTCGGCGAACTCTTTGCCATTGTCAAAGGTCAGCGTTTTGCATTGGGCCTTGTGGGGCCGTAGCAGCGCGATGATGGCCGGTGTCACCTTTGTGCTGTGGCGCGAGTCCAACTGGCAGGCCAAGGTGTAGCGTGACTTGCGCTCCACCAGCGTGACCAGCACGCCCTGGTGCCCTTTTCCGATGACGGTGTCGCCCTCCCAGTCGCCAATGCGGCTGCGCTTGTCCACCACAGCGGGGCGCTGCTCGATACCGATGCGATTCTTCAACACGCCGCGGCGTTCCTGGCCACTGGCGTAGCGTTTACGGCGCACCTTCTGGCAACGCAGGTAAGTCACCAGATCACCTCCTTGAGCCTTGTCTCGGTAGGCGTGCTGGTAAATACTCTCGGCACTGATGGAGATGGCCTTTTCCACCATCAGTCGCCCACTGCACTGCTGGGGTGAGAGATGCAAACGCAGGTAGGCATCCACATGACACCATTGGTCGGTGCTGAAGTGCCGCGCATTGCGCCGCTCGCACTGGTGTGCGCGGGCCCGCTTGTGGGCGAGAGCGGGTTTGTAGCCGGTGAGCCCGGCATTGCGTTTGAGTTCGCGGGCAATCGTCGAGCGATCACGCTGGAGCTCAGCGGCAATGCGGGCAAGACAGATGTTTTGCCGCCTGAGCGCGTGGATTTGGTATCGTTCGTCTTGGGTCAAGTGTGTGTAGGTCATGGTGCTCGTTGAGACTGGCTGGTCACAAAGAGCTCATCCTATTTGCTCTTGGCCCAACCGTTTTTCAAACGGTGCACTTCGTACTTGAACCTGCGTGTTACAAATTATCGGCCAACAAAATCACGCTCAAGGCGCCTGCCCACCTACACTCCGGCCGAAACACTGTTCAATAATAAAGAAGGAGTCAACCATGTATTTTCATCTTGCCCTGCGCCACACGTTCGCATTGACCGGCCTGGCCTTGGCCTTGGCGGGTTGCAGCGTCGCGCCGCCTGACCCCAACGCGCATCTGGCGACCTTCAGCACCCAGATGACGGGTATGAACGTGGTGCCCCCGGTGGCTACGGCGGCGACGGGGCGGGTGGACGCCGTGTTGAACAAGAACACTCGACTGTTTCGCTGGAAGATGTCATTTGCCGGCTTGAGCGGCCCCGCCACCGCCGGCCACTTTCATGGTCCGGCCCTTATTGGCGCCAACGCCAAGGTCGCCCTGCCCCTGAACACCCCGGTCAGTAGCCCCCTGGAGGGCCGCGCGACGCTGACCCCGGCGCAGGCTGCCGACCTGCTGGCGGGCAAGTGGTACGCGAATATTCACACTGCGGCCCACCCCGCTGGCGAGATTCGGGGACAAATGATTTTGCGTGATTAAAGTGCTGGCGGTAGTGACGACTGGGCTGAACGCGCTCATCGTCAAATTACGCTATTGTTTATATAGCAATGTGTGCAGATGCGACGGGGGCTACAGCCTGATTCGGCTTAAATCCTCGTGGAATAGCCGCACTGCCGCATCAAGCACCATGGGGCGCTTGGGGCAGGCGCTGCTGAGAAAAATTTGCGCGTGCTCGGTCAAAAGCTTTCCCAGTCATCACCACCCGCTTTGGGGGTGGCAGCAGCGGGGGCAGCCAGGGAGTCGGGTTTGGCTCTGATCGCGGGTTTTGCGGGCGTGTTGCCCAGTTTCCTGGCCGCAGGTGCGGGTGCGGATCGGACACTCCTTGTCCGCTGGGAGGCGCTGCTGTCGGGCAGACCGGCACTCTGGCCCTGCGACAGCTTGAATACCGACACCGTACCGACCAGTTCTTGTGCCTGGCTCTTCAAACTGCTCGCGGCGGCCGCCATTTCTTCCACCAGCGCGGCATTTTGCTGCGTCACCTGGTCCATCTGCGTCACGGCCTCGCTCACTTGCGCCACGCCCTGACTCTGCTCGGTACTGGCGGCGCTGATCTCACCCATGATGTCGGTCACACGCCTGATCGAACTCACCACTTCGGTCATGGTGACACCGGCCTGATCGACCAGCGTGGAGCCCTGCTCGACACGCTGCACGCTGTCGTTGATCAGGCTCTTGATTTCCTTGGCGGCGTCGGCCGAGCGTCCGGCCAGGCTGCGCACTTCAGAAGCCACCACGGCAAAGCCACGGCCCTGCTCACCGGCGCGCGCCGCCTCCACCGCAGCGTTCAAGGCCAGGATGTTGGTCTGGAAGGCGATGCCGTCGATCACTTGAATGATGTCGGAGATTTTCTTGGAGCTGTCGTTGATGCCCTTCATGGTTTCCACCACCTGGCTCACCACCTCGCCGCCCTTGATGGCCACCGTGCTGGCGCTTTGAGCCAGTTGGTTGGCCTGTCTGGCGTTGTCGGCGTTTTGCCGCACGGTGGCGCTGAGTTCTTCCATGGAGGAAGCGGTTTCTTCCAGCGCACTGGCCTGTTGTTCGGTGCGGGCGCTCAGGTCGTTGTTGCCTTGGGCGATTTCGGCACTGGCCGTGGCCACGCCTTCCGAGCCCTGGCGCACATTGCCCACAATGCGGGCGAGATTGTCTTTCATGGCTGACAGGGCGTGCAGCAGCTGTGCCGTTTCGTCCTTGCCCTCGGTCTGGATCTCGGTCGCAAGGTCACCATCCGCGACCCGCCGGGCGACCGCAACGGCATTTGTCAAAGGACCCGTAATACCCACGGTCAGCAGCCATGCGCAAATGATGCCGAAGGTCAGGACAAGGGCGGCGAGTGCCACCAGGTAAGTGCGGCTGGTGGTCTCAATTTCGGAAATCTCGACGGCCTTTGCATCCAGATTCTTACGCTGCAGGTCGAGAAATTCGGAAACCAGCTTCATGTAGTTATCTGCAGCAGGTATGTAGCTGCTCTCAAGAAGACGATTCGCTTCGTCGGCTTGGCCGTCCGCCTTCAATTTGGTTACCTGGTCGCGGCTTGATAAATAGGCTTTGCGTACGTCTGAGATTTTTGAAAACAGGTCTTTTTCTTCCTGACTCGAAAGCAGAGGCTCGATCTGCTTCAGCAGCGCCGAAGTGCTTTTGGTGATTTCGGCCGCATTGGTCGAAAAGAAGGGGACCAGACTCGGATCGCTGCTTTTTGCAACAGCCGTGGTGCGAATCACGGCAACGTTGATATTGCGGCTCCAGTCGCTGATGAGTCGCTCTTTGGCAAGCGGTTCCCGCATCATTTCCCGTGTCGCGTTGCCCAGTGCGTTGAGCTGCCAAACGCCGATACCTGTGATGAGGACGGCAAAGGCCAAGACCACCGCAAAGCCGAACCCGAGGCGCTTGCCGATTTTCATTGATGCAAATATTTTCATGTCCGGGTTTCCGTATTTTGACAGTCGGGAATTATTGTGGCGTCGAGTCAATCAAGCCCATTTGTTAGGACCCATCAGACTGCCGGCCTCCATAAAAATCATCGTATTCATGGGATAGAAAACTGAGGAGCGCCTTGTGGCGACCCTGAGTGGAACTATAGTCTTTCAACGCCAATTCAGGCCTGACGTGGATCAAGCATCCGGCAGACGGATCGCAAATCCAATCGCATCAAGTCAAATATCGCACTCCGGACCAGCAACCTTCCACGAGCAACTTCAGTTTGTCAGGTGCTTGATCCCACTGCTTCTATTTGATCTTGATTTCAAGTATTTTAGGGTCGGCTTGTTGGCGCCGACAAGCAGCTACACTTTGCAAGGGTCGCTCGGCTGTACTGTCACGTCCTGGCAGGACGCGGTTCTGGTGCTAACCGGGCTTGATAGGAACGCATCTACACGGGATGCACAACAAGGCGAACTACCATGAACTTCGTAATCATCGGTGCCGGATCCGCAGGGGTGCGAGCTGCTGAAACTCTGCGCGAAAATGCTCCCCAAGCCAGTATCACGCTGGTCAGCGGTGAACCCGGCGAACCCTATTCGCGCATGGCCATTCCCTACATCCTGAATGGTGCTATTGATGAAAACGGCGCCCACCAGCGCCAATCGCATCACCACCTGGAGAGCCTTGGTATTCGCTACCTCAATTGCAAGGCGCTGCAGTTGCATGCGGGGCCGGACGGCGGCCATGTCGATCTCGACGACGGTTCGCAGCTCAACTATGACCGGCTGCTGGTGGCCACCGGCTCGTCGCCTTCGCTGCCGCCCATACCCGGCACCGATTTGCCGGGCGCGGTGACTTGCTGGACCCTGGAAGACGCCCGCCAGATCGCGGCCAAGCTCGTGCCCGGTGCGCGCGTGGTCATGCTGGGCGCGGGTTTTGTTGCCGGGGTGTGCATGAAGTCGCTTGTGAACAGCGGCGCGCAGCTGTCAGTGGTGGCCGGTCGCTCGGGACAGATTCTGCGTTCGATGATGACACCTGTGGGCAGTCACATGCTGCAGCGCTGGCTGGAGGGCCGCGGCGTGGAGGTCATCACCAGCGGGCGCACCCTGCGCATCGAGCCAGGTCCGCGGCTGGTCATGGACACACGCACCATCGACGCCGACCTGATCATTCTGGCCACTGGCGTGCATCCGAACGTTGCTTTCCTCGAAGGCACCGGTGCCGAGATCCGCAGCGGTGTCGTGATTGATGAGCATATGCGCACCACCGTCCCGCATGTTTACGCGGCGGGCGATGTCGCGGAAGGACGTGATTTTTCCACCGGCGAGTGGGTGGTGCACGCCTTGCAGCCCACCGCCACCGAGCATGGACGCATCGCGGCGCTGAACATGGCCGGCAAGGAGGTGGCTTACCGCGGCAGCCTGAGCATGAATGTGCTGGACTCCGTCGGCCTCATTTCCCACACCTTTGGGCTGTGGCAGGGCATCCCGACGGGCGACAGCACCGAAGTGGTGGACGAAGCCAACTTTATCTACACCCGCCTGTGTTTCGATGGCGACCAGTTGATCGGTGCCATCACCATTGGTCATCCCCACCATGTGGGGGCCATCCGCGGCCTGATCCAGTCACGCCGCCACCTTGGTGCCTGGAAAGACCAACTGATGAAGAACCCACAACTGGTGATGGACGCCCTGGTTGACCTGAATCGCGGCTGAGCTTGAGGCTGTCAGGCGCGCATGGACCAGCGCCCCAGCACCTCATGCGTCCCTTGGCCGACATGGCTGTTGATAAGGACAAATTCCTTCGCGGTCCAGGTGATGGGCTCAATGGCGTGCTCGGCAATTGGGTGGCGATCGTACAAAACCGTCATATGCGGGGTAAAGCTGCGTTTCACCGGTAGCCCCGCATGATCCATCGCCAGGCCAAGGCTCTGGCGGAAAGCCGCAAGTTGTGCCGTGCCGGCGCTGCCACACAGAACGTAGGTCCCACTGCTCGGAAAGCTCATCGCGTGGTCAAAGACCACATCGAATGCAGGCGCCGCCACAGCGTCACCGGCCTCTCTGGCGGTCCTGACAATGTCTGGCGGCAATTGGGCATACCCGCCGAGGTCGTGCAGCGTGACATGCAAGCGATGTGCCAGCAGCGGTTTGCCGACCAGTCCATGCTCGCGCCCCAAACGTGCTGCTTGTATCGCGATGGCCTTGGCCGCATCGGCTTGCGGAAAAATGGAGAAGAACAAGGTATAGGGCGCCCGCCCACCCGGAAATTTTGTCGATGCTTTGGCCGAAGGTGGGGGCCTTGGCGGAGCACTATCAAACCCGGGCAACGTGAACTGTTCAGACATACCGCCTCCTGGCATCAACCCCGAATTTTTTGACATAAAAAAAACAGACTATTCTCGCGCCGGCGAAATTGACATACCTGCATTTTTACCCAGTTCACACCACCTCAATCCTGGGCTTTCACTTTGGAAGCCAGGAACAGTGCCGTCACCACATCGCGCACCGTTTTGCGATCTTCCGCTGACAAAACCATGTAGCGCTTGAGCATTTCACGGTTTTGCATGTTCAGGGTCGATGCATACAGACCGCCTTCCTGGACGTCGTGCGTCGCCGCCGCCACCATGCCGTAACGCAATTCCTCAGGGCTGACTTGCAGCCAGTCTGCCAAGACCTTGAGCTTATCCTGCATCGGAATCGACGCCCCCAGCAGCCAGCGGCGCGCTGCGTGGGGCGTAATGCTCTTACCCCAGTAGCGCTGGTTGAATTCATGGGCGACCAGCGTGGGAGAAGGCCGGATGCCGGCACTTTCCAAAGCTCGCCTCAATCGGTCCGAAAAAGCTTGTGTCTCCGCTATATGTGTTGCATTTGCCATACCTTCGAAGGTAGGAGGTATGGAGCATCCAAGTCTTGATAATTGATTACATATTTTGTAATTGTAAGTTACAATTTTACAAAAAACCAGACCCTGATCCTCGCATCAACCGCCGTCAGATGACGCACCAAGGAGCGACTCACACCATTGCCACCGGACATCCCGATCACCTCAATAGAAGAGGGGGACGAAATTTATAAGGCAAAACCTGCCCGTTACACAGCATGATTATCAGATTCCCAGTGGTGAGAAGCTGCTATCCAGCACCGACACATCCAGTCACATTTCGCGTGACAGCGCGGCTTTCAAATGGTCAAAAACAGGCCCGCCAGCTGGCGCATGCCACCACTGAAGTAGCGGCCAGGGGAACGATGCGATGACCCGCGTGCCTGGATATCTTTACAAGGTGGCCGCCCACCTGCTCCATGCCACTTTCAACGAATCCCTGCGCCGTCCCTTGAAGTGGCTTAGGGTGCAAGGTCTGCGCGAGAAAGTAGCGCTGAATGCTGTACCCGATGGTGTTTTACGCATTGTCTGCGTCCACGACCTGACCGAGCGCAAGAAATTTGAAGAGTCGCTGCGCTACCAAGCCACCCACGATGAGCTCACCGGTCTGCCGAATCGCTGGTTGTTTCACCTGCACCTGAGTCAAGCCTTGGTGCGTGCCCGGCGCACAGGTCTGAGAGTGGCGGTTTTGTTTCTGGATTTGGACTACTTCAGGAGTGTCAACGACAGTTTTGGGCATACCACCGGAGATGCGCTGCTGGTGCAAGTCGGCACTCGTATCCGCAGCATCCTGCGCGAAAACGACACGCTGGCGCGCCTGGGCGGCGACGAGTTCGCCATTCTGCTCGCCGATATGAAAAATGTGGATGAAGCGGTGCGTGTGGCCAGCAAGCTCTTGCTGTCGCTACAGGCCTCGTACCGGCTGCAAGACCAGGATGTCTATTCCGGCGGCAGTCTGGGTCTGGCTTTTTATCCGGACGATGCGCAGGACAGTGACACCCTGCTGCGCTACGCTGACATGGCCATGTACCAGGCCAAAACGGCCGGGCGCGGAGGCTATGCCTGCTATTCGCAGGAAATGGACCTGCGCGGGCACGAAAACATGCGGCTGCATACACGGCTGAAAGAAGCCATGGCCCAAGGAATTTTGCAGTTGCATTACCAGCCGCAGGTGGACGTGGAAAGTGGTGCGATCGTGGGGGCAGAAGCCTTGTTGCGTTGGCACGACCCGGAGCTGGGCCATGTGTCTCCGGCCAGGTTCATACCGGTTGCCGAGGCCACCGGCCTGATTTTGCCTTTATCGGACTGGGTGCTGGAGACGGCGTGCCAGCAAATTGCCGCCTGGACTCGGGCCGGCACGCCCTTGCGGGTGGCCGTCAATGTTTCGGCGCAGCAATTTCGCCAGCGCAATCTGCCCGAGCAGGTACGCGCAGCACTGGCGCGCACCGGCGCGCAGGCCCAATGGCTGGACATTGAAATCACCGAGTCGGTGGCCATGACGCAGCCCGCGCAGGCGCGCGAACAGCTCAATGCCCTGGTGGGCTTGGGCTGCCGCATCGCCTTGGATGACTTTGGTACCGGCTATTCCTCGCTCGCCTATCTCAAGGCCCTGCCGGTGAGCAAGCTCAAAATTGACAAGAGCTTCATGGACGGCATTCCCCACGACGCCAATGACGTCGCCATTTCCCGGGCCATCATTGCCTTGGCCAAAAGTATGGGGCTGACCCTGGTCGCCGAGGGGGTGGAAACCGATGCCCAACTTGCCTTTTTGCGCCAATACGGTTGCGAGGTTTACCAGGGCTGGCTGTTTGCCAAAGCGATGACGGTGCAGGAGCTGACGGCACGCCTTCACGGCGTTCAAGTTCAGTGACAGGCCATCAAGGGCCACGGCCTTTGCCGGTGCAGTAATCCCGGGCTACTCGTCGTTTTGCATCCAAGCCATCTGCCCGGGGCGCGGGCTTGCAGCAGCACGAAGGCGGCGTTGCAACCCACGTCCAGCCCGCAATTCTCCAGACCCATGACACGGGCGGCTTGACGCTGACAGCCCCATCCGCCATGGTTCGTTCAAAGTGCGGGATGCCACCCACCACGTCCACCCCCTTGTCCAGCGCGCGCTTGAGGTTGGATGGGTATCCTGTTGTTGCTATTAAAGTTGTAGCCTTCTACGCTTATTGCACGGGCGCAAGAAGCCAATGTCCAAGGCAGATTCATCCTCATGCGCACGGTATTGGCAAGCTCGGTGTATGCAGACGGACTATTGCCACTACTGCACAGTGACGTAAAAACCCGTCGCATCCTGTCCGGCCACGACGGCGGCACCATGGCTGGTTAGGGTGCTGAAGCTGCCGCTGATGCTGGCGGCCTGGATCAGCAGCAATTTCTGTCCCCTGGCGTAGCTGCCGGTGAAATTCAGCGTCAGTGTGCCGCCGAGCACCACCGTGCCGGTCACCGTCAACTGGTCATGCGTTACCCCTGGGCTGGCGCCGTCGATGGCCAGGGTCAGGTTGGCGCTGCTACCCTGCTGGAAGCCGCCACCCAACGTCAGCGCGCGCGTGCCACTGAGCGCCAAAGCAGCGTTGTTGACCACGTTGCCAGTGCCCAGCGCGTTGGCGCTGCCCACCAGCAGCCTGCCGCTGTTGAGGGTGGTGCCACCGCTGTAACTGTTGTCGCGCAGGGTGACAGTGACGGCACCGTTGTGCACCAGACTGCCGCTGCCGCTGATGTTGGACAGGATGATGTCGGTGGTGGTGTTCTGGACGATCAACTGGCCCGCGTTGACGATGGCATTGGCCGCCAGCCCCCCGCTGGACTCGGCCGTGAGCAGGCTGCTGTCACCGTTGTAGGTGGCGTGCAGCACGGTCGAATTGCTGCTTGCATTGACGGTGATGTAGTTCAGTGGCACGGTCTTGCCAGCACCGATACGCAGGATGGCATTGGCGCCGATGGTGGTGGTGCCGTTGTAGTTCTGCGGCTGGGCAAAGGTCACGTCGTTGCCCGCTGTGGGCATGAGGGTGACGTTGCCCCAGCCGGTTTCACCCCCGCGGTGTGGGCCGCCGCCACCGCCGCTGATGCCGATGTTCAGGGTCACCGGCGCGTTGTAGTTGAAAGCCAGCGTACTACCGCGCAGGTTGATGTAGGCGTTCTTCGCGCCCAGCGCCGGATACGGCTCGGCAGGCGACGGTGCCGAGGGCAGGAAGAAATTGGCATGCGTGCCGTCGCCCCATTGCACCGTGCCTGCGCCGGATTCAATGTTGACTCCACGGTAGCTGGCATCGTTGCCGTTGTTCACTCCGTTGCGGTAGATGGCTTTGGCGTAGTTCAGTGCCGGATTGCTCAAGCCGGGATTGAGCACATTCGGGATGTTGTGCGGGCTGTTGTCGGTGTGGCTGTAAATGCTGGACATGACGATGGTGGAAT
>Ga0209343_10008432_pt1 | contig 11989 bp, 13 predicted proteins | sample RifCSPlowO2_02_FD_184026 | JGI IMG/M metagenome (GOLD analysis project Ga0209343, IMG submission 184026) | Groundwater microbial communities from Rifle, Colorado - Rifle CSP2_plank lowO2_0.2 (SPAdes) (version 2) | ecosystem: Environmental > Aquatic > Deep subsurface > Groundwater | place... | reverse complement strand
TGCCGAGTTGGCGGTTCGCCCACCACAGCTGGCCGATGATCTCCGCCACGCTGAGATTGCGGTTGAAGCCCTGCTTACCGGTGGAACAAAATGAACAATCCAGCGCACAGCCCGCCTGCGTCGAGACGCACAGCGTGCCCCTGTCGCCTTCCGGGATATAAACGGTCTCGACCGCATTGCCGGTGCCCATGTCCAGCAGCCACTTGCGCGTGCCGTCGTCGGACAGCTCTTCGCGCATCACCTTGGGCGCCCGCACGCAGGCGATCTGTTTCAGTTTTTCGCGCAGCGACACCGCAAGGTCGCTCATCGCATCGAAATCGGACTCCCCGGCCTTGTAAATCCAGCGCAACACCTGCCTGGCGCGGAACGGCTTCTCGCCATGTTCCGCGAACCAAGCGGTCAATTGTGCCACATCAAAGTCGAGGAGATTTTGTTGCATCTACGTGACTACTTAACGGGAATAAACATTCATTGCCGGGAAGAAATACGCGATTTCCACTGCCGCCGTTTCGGCCGCATCGGAGCCATGTACCGCATTCGCATCGATGCTGTCGGCGAAGTCCGCACGGATCGTGCCCTTGTCGGCCTTCTTCGGATCGGTAGCGCCCATCAGGTCGCGGTTCTTCAGGATCGCGCCTTCGCCTTCCAGCGCCTGTATCATCACCGGCCCGGAAATCATGAAATTGACCAGATCGTTGAAGAACGGACGGGCAGCATGCACGGCATAAAAACCTTCCGCTTCGGCGCGCGACAATTGCACCATGCGTGCGGCAATGATCTTTAGGCCGGCGTTCTCGAAGCGGGAGTAAATCTGGCCGATGACATTCTTGGCCACGGCATCGGGTTTAATAATCGACAGGGTACGTTCAACAGCCATGCTACATTCTCCAAACTAAAGTTAATAAAAAACGGCTTGGCATTCTATCAGGCTTTGCTTGCGCTGGATGCAGCCTTCCTTCGCAAAGGATGAAAGGCTATGCCAATGCCGCATGCGCTGAACCCTGCATCTGTGGCAGCGGCTGCCTGGCATCTGCCGCGAATTATGCAAGGATCAATAGATAAGCCTGAGGCCAGCAAACAGAATATCCAGCACGAACACCACCAGCAAGGCTCTGATAACCGCCTTGATGGCCGCTTTTGGCACTACGGAAAATGTGGTTCCAGCCGAGAGGCCATGGAAACACGCGATGGTCGAGATCATCAAGCCGAACGCCAGGCTTTTCAGAATCCCGCCTATCCATAGCCAGGGATTGACCAGCGCGACAAAACGATGCAGCTGATCCAGGAAAAGGACATTCTGGAAAACCGCGCTTACGGCCAGTCCGCCAACAATCGCCACAATCTGGAAATAAGCGGTCAGCACAATCACCGATATGGTCACCCCGATGATCCTGGGCACCACCAGATAATCCAGGGGCGGGATTCCCATGCGTTCGAGGCTGGAAATCTCGCCGCCGACTTTCATCAGGGCTAATTCCACCGCGATGGCCGAGCCGCTTCGGGCGATGATGATAATCGCCGCAAATAACGGGCCGACCTCCCACACGATCACCCAGGCCATGACCTTGACCACCAGAGAATTATCTCCGCCTGCGATGGAGAAAGTTTGCGTGGATACAATCACTCCCAGCAACAGGCCGATAAAACCGATGATATGCAAGGCCTCATTTCCGCTGAAAAAGACTTGGCGGTAGAAACCTTTCCTGACTGGCGGGATGCGCAGCACATGCCAGTTCGACAAGCCATACACCAACAGCGAAACATAGCCGGTCAACGCCAGGAAACCCGTCAACAATTTTTTGCCGGCAAATCTCAGCATTACCGTGGCTCTGGAGTGCCGGTTGCGGGGCTTTTCTGCAATCTTTCCATCCGGGCGCGAACTTCATCGGCGCCCTGCTTGCTGCCCATCGCATCGCTGACGGTCAAGGCGCGCGCATAAAAATTCCAGGCTGCCGTTGCAGCGCCGCTGCGCTCATGCGCCGCGCCCAGCCGCAACAGGTCCAGGCGGATCTTGCCGGGAATGCCCAGTTTCTGGTCTATCGCAAGGGCCTGCCGGAACATCTGGATTGCCCTTGCAAAGTCGCTCCTTGCCAGGCTGATCTCGCCCGCCAGGCGCTGCGCATTCGCCAGTTCGATCTGCTGCGAACCGGAATTCAACGCAGCGTCATTGGCAAATTCAAGCGCTTCATCCAATCGGTTGTCGCGCTGCGCTAACTGGGCGCGCAGCAACAGCAATGATCCGGCCACCTTGCATTTTTTCTGACAATGCGTTTCCCCCTTCTCAACCCAGGACAAGGCCGGAGATGGCGCATTGCCTTCGAGATAAAGCAGGCTTTTCAATGCGGAGGCGGCGGCCAGCGCATCGGACGAATAGGGCAAGGCGGGTTCGGAAAACAAGGCATCCAGTTGCAGATGAGCCTGTGCGGGAAGCGCCAGTTCGCGGAAAACGCGCGCCAGGTTGATGCGCATCGCCGCAATCCCCGCAGCATTTTCAATGGATTGGTTGATATGCAGGGCCTGCTGGTAATCGTTCTTTGCCCTCTCATATTCGCCGTGGAGGAAAGCGGCATCGGCACGCGCGCTCAGTTTATATGCCTGCTCGCTACGGGGATTCGGTTTTTCCGGCGCGCTCCCGCATGCAGCCATCAGCAAACAACCCAAAAATAGCAGGATGCCGCTATTTCGGCTGCGCATTTGTGACACCGTAGCTATCCATAGGCAGGATTTTTATCTCCGCCGGTTCCAGCATGTTCCGGATTGGCCATGACTCTTTGGCCGAGCCGATGATATTGCGGGCATCTTCGGCAGCCACCCGGCCGTCCTGAAGGATGGCCGGAATGTTTTCCGCTGAAGACTCCGCGACTTTCCCGACGTCCATGGTCACATCGCGGAGGCTGTCCAGCAGCATGCTGGTCTTGTCCAGCACCGCGCTCGATTTGTCCAGCGCCTTGCCCAGTTTGAGATTTTCCTCGGCGAGGACATCCTTGGATTGCTGCACCAGCGAAGATATATCCTGCCCGGTTTTCTCGAACTTTACAGCGGCTTTTGTTGCGCGGTTTATCAATCCATCCGGCTCATTGAGCGACGATGTGGTCGCCTGGACGTTATCCAGGATGGGCTTCAGCCGCTCGGCCAAATCATGGGCCAAGTCGCCCATCCCCAGTTTCCTCTCAAAGGGCAACAGCTCGTTGGCCGCCAGCATGGGCTGGTCTTTCGGCCCCGGCATGATCTCCAGCACACTATCGCCGAATAATCCCTGTTCGGTCAGGCGCAGTTTCGCGCCTCGGCGGATATGCAGCAGATATTTGTCATCCACGAAAAACCGCACTTCAACCGCGCCATCCTCCTTCAATGAAATACCCAACAGCTTGCCGACCTTGAACCCGTTCAGCCTCACCTCCATGCCCTCGTGAACCATGCCGGCGTCGCTGGTCCGGAAGCGCAATTCCGTGGTGCTGGCAAACATTCCCTGTTCAATTGCAACGACAACAAACACCAGCAGCAATGCGCCCAATCCAACAAAGGCAAACAGGCCGATTTTCCGCTCCAGAATCGCCAAACGGCTATCGTGGGCGGTGAATAATTTCATTTCCCGGTTAAAGGATGAAGGTCTGGTTTGCATGTATCTGGGCATCCAAATGCGTATCGTAATCCAGGTAGACTGCCGTGTGCGCAGGTGAGTAGCGGCGGAAAAATTCGTCAAACCGGCGGATTTTCTCCATCTCGGCCTGGGAAACGCCGCCCAGTATCGCATCGTAAATCATGACCCTGGGATTCATCAGGGCGGAACGCACAAAACCGACCAGGCGCTTCTGGTATGGAGAAAGCTGGCTGGGCAACCTGGTCAGCAACTCATGCGTTTCCATTTCATTCAATCCGCACACCCCGAACAGCTCGACGATATGTTGTTCCGTGGATTCCGTCAACAATCGGTGGTAACTGAGCGGCAACAGCAGGTTCTCATCGATCCTGATGTTATTCAGCAAACCGCCATCCGGCGAGACCACCGCAGTTTCAAGCGGGTGCAGGATCAAATCGAGGAATCTCTCCCTGTCTCCCTCGGAATGCACGGCCACGCCATAGCGGTAGCCCCGATCAAGCTCGAATAGCATCTCCCGCGTGCAATCGTTCTGATCACGCCAGGAAATAATCCATTGGTTCTCTTGAGTCAAATTAAGTAGCCTGCCGGTTATGCTTCGTCAAAATTGTAGCACCCCGCCCCTGAACTTCCATGCCGAAGATTCCGCATGGCCGTTACCTTGCCGAAAGCTGCATTCCCGTCTCTTCCGCCGCAGCCTGGTATTCCGCCGCAATTGCCACACCGACCACGCTTACCAGCTCATCGCCGCAATACAGCAGCGGCAGGCGGTCGCGCTGCCAGGTCGGGATATGGTGTTCCTGCAGCAGGTTCTTCAGCGTGCGCGTCGCCGCATGCGGATCGGGACGCAGGGTTTCGCCGCCTTGCCGCAGGCGTAGTGTCACCGGCGCGCGCCGCAGTTTCGCCAGGCTGATGCCTGCACCCTGGGTTTGGTTGAAACACAACCGCACAGCCAGCGCAGGCCACTCCAGCTCGGCTTCGCCGTGCCACGGCAACACCAGACTCCGATCGAATTCACCCAGAACGCGCAGCACATACACCCTGCCCTGATAGCGGCGCACCTGCCAGTCGCCATAGGCAATGCACACTGCCGCATCCTGCCGCGCGCCGCACAGTTGCTGCAGCATATCGTCGAGTTGCACGGTTTGCGGCATCGGCGCGCCGCTGCTGTGCAGAAAATAGCGCAGCAGGTTTTTCGCGCGCGGCAGGCTCAGCGCCTGCAAGGCCGCGACGGCAAGCGTACCGGCATGGATCGCCTGCGCGGCATCCAGTCGCGCCAGATCGTCGAGCAGCACGCCTGCCTCGGCGAAATGCTGCGCGCTGCGCGCCAGGGTATTGCGGCAGGCGGGAAATCTTTCTTCCAGCAACGGCAACACGCGATGGCGCAGGAAGTTGCGCGGGTAGCTGTCGTCGGCGTTGCTTTCGTCCTCGATCCAGCGCAGATCACAAGCTGCGGCATAGTCGAGAATTTCCCGGCGCGAATAGTGCAATAACGGGCGAAGCAAGTCTGGGCGATGCGCCCAACCCTCTCCCGCGAGGGGAGAGGGTATATGTGTCGTAGCGTGCTTAACAAACGGCATGGCCGCCGCACCCTTGACGCCCGCGCCGCGCAGCAATTGCAGCAGCAGGGTTTCCGCCTGGTCGTCGGCGTGATGCGCGAGCGCGACGAAGTCGCACGCCTGCCTGGCGAACGCCGCATGGCGCAGCTTGCGCGCCGCCGCTTCGATGCCGTGCTTGCGCAGCGGGGCGATGTCCACATGTTCGGTATGCAGCGGAATGGCGTGCTGCGCGCAGAGGCCGGCACAGAAATCCGCCCAGGCATCGGCGTTTGGGCTGATGCCGTGATGGACATGCAATGCGGAAAGCCGCCAGGAAAAACGCGGCGCGAGCTGGTGCAGCAGATGCAGCAACACCACGGAATCGGCTCCGCCGCTCAGGCCGATCAGGATGGAACTATGCGCGGGAACCAGCGGCGCAAGCTGCGCGGCAATTCGGTCGGTAAGCGCAGGGGCACGTGAAACTTTTGTTCCGGCACCGGCACGGCGCGCCGTGCCCCTACAGTGCAACTTCCTTGAACTTGCCATAACTCATCAGGCGGTTGAAGCGGTCCTGCAGCAAATTGGCCACCGGTTTGTTCTGCACCGTTTTCAGCGCGTCCTGCAACGCCTTCTTCACGCTCTGCATGGTCGCCGCATAATCCCGGTGCGCGCCGCCCAGCGGTTCACTGATGATCTTGTCCACCAGCCCCAGAGTCTTCAGGCGCGTCGCGGTGATACCCAAAGTCTCCGCGGCATCCGGCGCTTTTTCCGCGCTCTTCCACAGGATCGACGCACAGCCTTCCGGCGAGATCACCGAGTAAGTGCTGTATTGCAGCATCAGCAGCGCGTCGCCCACCGCAATCGCCAGCGCGCCGCCGGAGCCGCCCTCGCCGATCACGGTGCAGATAATCGGCACGCGCAACTCGGTCATTTCGTAAAGGTTGCGCCCGATCGCCTCGGATTGGCCGCGCTCTTCCGCTCCCACGCCGGGATAGGCGCCGGGGGTGTCGATAAAGGTCATGATCGGAATGCCGAATTTTTCCGCCAGACGCATCAGGCGCAACGCCTTGCGGTAGCCCTCGGGGCGCGGCATGCCGAAATTGCGCAGGATTTTCTCCTTGGTATCGCGGCCCTTCTGGTGACCGATCACCACCACGCTCTGCCCGTTGAAGCGCGCCAGCCCGCCCACGATGGCCTTGTCGTCGCCAAACGCGCGGTCGCCGTGCAGCTCCTCGAAGTCGGTAAACAGGTGCTTGATGTAATCCAGCGTGTAAGGACGCTGCGGATGGCGCGACACCTGCGATATCTGCCAGGACGAGAGCTTGGCATAAATATCCTTGGTCAGCGTTTCGCTCTTCCTGGACAGGCGCGAGATTTCGTCCGCGATATCGAGCGCCGAATCGTCCTGCACATAGCGCAGCTGCTCGATCTTGTCTTCCAGTTCGGCGATGGGGCTTTCAAAATCCAGAAATGATACTTTCATGTTTATTTCCTAACTGTCATGGCGGGATGACAAACCTGGCATCCTCGTCCCCTCTCCCCAACCCTCTCCCGCCTGCGGGCGAGGGAGCTATCGAGAAAGGCAATTTTCAATCCCGGCGATGATACTACAATCCGAAGAAGCGCTTGATGGTGGCGAGAATTTCGCCGGAGTGCTGCGCGGCGTCCCGGGACGCGCTTTCCGCACCCATGCCCTGTATCATGCTGTCCAGTTCTACCTTGCGCACCGCCAGCATCTGCGATATTTCCTCGGCGATGCTCGGGCGCTGGTGCAGAATTTCCTCGAACATCTCCTTGTCCAGCCGGTAACATTCCACATCGGTCTTGGCCAACACCGAAGCGGAGCGCGGCGCACCGGTCATTAAACCCATTTCGCCAAAGAAGCTGCCCTTGCCCAGATCCCGGAGGACGCGCCTGCCGCCGTCCGGCGTCTCCAGATAGACCTCGGCTTCACCGCGGATGACGATGTACAGCCAGTGGGCGGTGGCGCCCTGCCTGGAAATAATCTCGCCCTTGGCAAACGGCGAGAACCGCAAGCGTTCGGCCAGCGCCGTCAATTCTTGTTCGGTCATCTGCGAGAACAGCTCCACCTGTTTCAGCGTCTTGATGCGCAGCAGGATTTCGCGGTGGTGCAGCATTTCTTCGTATTTTTCATTTTCCTTGGTCATATGGATGCTTCTTTCATCCATCGCCAGCTTGATACCCGCGCGCTGCAGTGCAGTCATGATGTGCCAGCGTATAACCGCATCCGTCGGATCATCCGGGGTCAGATCAGTCAGCCAATAGCGCATCGCGTAGCGCACGTAGCCTTTGTCGTCCATGTCCATCAACACGCAATTGGGCAACGGGTTCTTCGCCACATTGGCAATGTCGGTCTGCTGGATGGCTTCTTCGACCACTCTGACCACCCTGGTAGGCGGGATATCCATGCTTACGTTGAACCACACCCAGCGCCGCCATTGCACCGGCTGCCCGGTGCGCCGCCCCAGCACGAGAAATTTGCTCTTCATCAACTGGCTGTTGGGAAACACCACGGTTTCCCAGTTGCGCGTCTCGACCAGCGTGGAACGCCAGCGGATATCCACCACACGGCCGGAAACGTCGTCCACCTTGATCCAGTCGCCGATCTCGATGGAGTTGTCCATTTGCAATGCCAGGCCGCCGAGGATATTGCCCAGCGTGTCCTGCATCGCGAATGCCACCACGGCGGTAATCATCGCCGAGGTCGCGACGATGCTGCCCAGATCCAGCCCGGCGTAGCGCAACCGCACCAGCCCCCAGGCGATGTAGCCGATGATGACGAAAATGTCTTCTGCAATGCGCGGCGGCGTGATGCGCATCCGCGGCAGGATGATGCGGAACACCACCAGCCCCCACAGGCGAATCGCCGCGATGCCGGCCCCGATCAATCCGGCTTCGTGGAATACCGCGGCGGCGGAGGGGAATTGCAGCGCGTGGATCAGGCCGCTGACGAATTGCAGCAGCAGACAGGCAAAGAAGAAAGTCAGCGTGTTCAGGACGCTTTTGCGCTCTTCCTTCAGAAAATGGAACAGCAGGAACGCCAGCCCCAGCGTCATCGCCAGCACCGGCAACGACTCCTCGCGCCAGAAAAACTGCATTGCGGTATTCCAGAAAGACATGCTTATTCCTTATGCTCGGGTAGCGGCATTCTACACCATCGAATATTGGGCAAGCGGCCTGGCGCGCCGCCACAATGCCCAGGCATCGGCGCGGGCCAACAGCAGACGCCGGACATGATCCCCGCCCAGAATATCAACCCGCAATTGCGAAATTTTTCCGGCGCGCAACGCCTGCCATAACGGCTGCGCATACCCTGTCTCGAACTCCTGCAACGCGGCGCGCCAGGCATCCAGATCGCCGCGCCGCAAGGCTGAACGCAAGCCCGTCCAGACCAGCAATTGCGTGCCGCTATTTTTTCCATCGCGCCATTGTTCCGGCCAGCTTGAAAACGGAACCCCTGCAGCCGCGGCAAACATCCCGGCCAGCACCTCATCAGAACTGACGCAGTCATAAGTCTCTTGCGGCGCGATATTCACCTCACAGCCGCCGCCCCACAGCCACAGGCTGTTGACCGGCAATTCGCCGCGCACTTCGCGGGCTTCATTCACGGGATGCGCAAACAGCAGCATCTGGATTTCGTTGAATACCCGATGCCAGCGTGCCGCCTCAGCACCTTTGGGCAGCAGACCACGCACATTGCGTCCGGCAGCCTGCGACAGCGGCACGGTTTCGATGTCCGGCAATCGGTCGAGCCGCACATACCAGCGTTGCGGATGCGGCGCGAAAAACTCCATGCCCTGCCCGGCGAAGTGTTCGTTCAGGGCAGCGCACAGTTGCGCGGCCTCGCCAGCATTGACTCCCACATCCGGCAGCAACACCAATTGATCGCGCTGCAAGCGCAAATGCACCGGATCGGCGCGCAGCCAGCAACCTTCGCCGAGCCCGTCGAACGCGGCGGAAACCGGCGCAATCGGCGCATCCGGCTGGCAGGGCAAACCGAATAATCCGCACAGATGATCTTCCAGGGAAGCACCAACCCCACCCGTTCGCCCTGAGCCTGTCGAAGGGGCCTGCCCTATCACATCCGTTCGTGCTGAGCCTGTCGAAGCACCCCGCGCCAGCATCTTTTCCAATGCAGGCAAGCGCAAATCCGCGCAAACCCCGGCGGCAATATCCGCCGGCAAGAACAAATCGCAAACCACCAAATGAACTTTTTTCATGGCGGCAAGTTTAACATTTGCGGTAACGAGAACCATCTATTGCTCCACCATGAATTGCGCGACACGTTCGCCCCGGTTCAGTGGCAATGCGGTTCATCCCCACATGTGCGGGGAACACAAAGTTTCTCCACCGCATTCGCATCCAGCATCAGGCAAGCCACGCCACCTGCAGGAATATGCGTGCGGACACCGCTCTTATCCACCACGACAAACGCGCCATCCGATACATCCAGATGGTCTTTTTCGATAAACAGGATGGAGAGCCGTTCCTTGATGGCGATGGGCTTGAGCGGAGGCAGGAGGTCGGCCATTTTTTTACTCGCCGGATGCTATCAGTGCGGCAGCAATTATCTCCGCACTCAGAAAATAACCGGAAGCTGCAAGATTTTCCAACAGGGGCTTCGCCAGTGGAACCAGCCCTTTGCGTTTTGCCAGCACCAGCACACCCACCGTGCCGATCACCGGTACACCGGCATTCGTCGCCATTCTGCGTCCGGCTTTATCGTCCATAAGAACGCCGCACCCAAAGTCAATTGCCACCGCAATAGCACTTGCCTCGCCGGCATCGATTTTTTGCGCAAACGCAGAAAAATCCGGCGCTGTACACAACTCCAATTGCTTCCTGGTTATAGCCTCATGGACAAGCGCACTCTCAGGAAAATCCGATCTTCCGGCACACTCAGCAAACACGATGTCCGTCACAAGCACGCGCCCGAAAATCTGCGGCAACAAACCAATCTGATGAAGGCGGGCAAACGCGATCAACGGGCCAGCATCCGCAATGATGAGCTTATTCAAAGGCCGCCAACTCCTGCTGTAATTCCTCCTTGCCGTAACGCACAACCGGAATTTTCAGCGCACCGAGATGGTCAATGAACTCTCCTTGAGGCATCCCCGCAAGCTTTGCAGCCTTGCCGATACTGATTATCTCATCGTCAAAAAGCTTCACTGCCAGCGCAACCGCCACCCCCTCCTTAAGCAAAGCTTCATCAAACGGTACCGCCACAAATACCGGCTGCCCATGCTTGGTGACGATGGAAAGCTTGCCTGCCTCGGCATCGCGTATCAGCTCACCCGTACGTTCGCGTAAATCGCGGATAGTAAAAGCGTCCATAACTTGCTCACCTTTCAATAAATTGTGCCATCAAATGATAGCACAACATTTGCAGGCGACGTACCAGGAGCAGGCCGCAGCCGAAGGCCACGATCAAACAGCCACAATAAGATGTCTAGATTATCGCCTTGTGGCACACTTACGCCCGTTCCAACTATCGGCGGCGTTACCTTGCAACCATACGAACTGTTCATCGGCCTGCGCTATACCCGTGCCAAGCGGCGCAACCATTTCATTTCCTTCATCTCGCTGATTTCCATGCTGGGCATGGGGCTGGGCGTGATGGCGCTGATCGTGGTGCTGTCGGTGATGAACGGTTTCCAGAAGGAAATCCGCGCGCGCATGCTCGGTGCTTCGCCGCATCTGGAAGTGGTGGCGGACGGCGGGCGGCTGAACGACTGGCAAGTTGTCCTGGACAAGGTCGCGCAGCACCCGCAGGTTTCCGCCGCCGCGCCGTATGTCGCCGGGCAGGGCATGCTGTCGTTCGGCCAGAGCGTGCAGGGCGTGATGGTGCGCGGCATCGACCCGCAGCAGGAAACCGCGATTACCGGACTCTCGGACAAGATGAAGGTCGGCGCATTGAGCGATCTGCGCGGCGGGGAATTCACCATCGCGCTCGGTTCCGACCTGGCGCGCACGCTCGGTGCGCGGCTCGACGACAAGATCATGCTGATCGCTCCGCAGGGCCAGATCACGCCGGCCGGCATGATGCCGCGCCTCAAGCAATTCCGCGTGGCGGGCATTTTCGAGATCGGCATGGCGCCCTACGACAACAGCCTCGCTTTGATCCACCTCAACGACGCGCAGAAACTGTTCCAGCTCGGCGATGCGGTGACCGGCATCAGCGCCAAGCTGCACGACATCGACCTCGCGCCGCGCGTGGCAAGTGAACTGCAAAGCCGGTTGCCGCCGGACCTGTACGCCAACGACTGGACGCACCAGAACAGCAACTATTTCCGCGCGGTGCAGATGGAAAAGAAGATGATGTTCATCATCCTGTCGCTGATCGTCGCGGTGGCCGCGTTCAACATCGTCTCCACGCTGGTGATGGCGGTCACCGACAAGCAGGCCGACATCGCCATCCTGCGCACCCTCGGCGCGTCGCCGCGCAGCATCATGAAAATCTTCATCGTGCAGGGCGTGGTGATCGGCGTGATCGGCACATTGCTCGGCAGCCTCGGCGGCATCGCGCTGGCGCTCAATCTCGACGTCGTGGTGCCGTTCATCGAGCAGCTGTTCAGGGTGCAGTTCCTCGCCAAGGACGTGTATTACATCACCGAACTGCCGTCCGACCTGCGCTACCACGAGGTCGCGCTGGTCGCGTCGATGTCGTTCCTGATCAGCCTGCTGGCGACGCTGTATCCGAGCTACCGCGCGTCGCAGACCCAACCGGCGGAGGCGCTGAGATATGAATAACAGGATCGAGGATCGGGGATCGGGGATCGAGGCAGTCATCTCCTGCCGCGATTTGAGCAAGACCTTCACGATCGGCGAGGAG
>Ga0209343_10008428_pt1 | contig 11995 bp, 9 predicted proteins | sample RifCSPlowO2_02_FD_184026 | JGI IMG/M metagenome (GOLD analysis project Ga0209343, IMG submission 184026) | Groundwater microbial communities from Rifle, Colorado - Rifle CSP2_plank lowO2_0.2 (SPAdes) (version 2) | ecosystem: Environmental > Aquatic > Deep subsurface > Groundwater | place: Rifle... | reverse complement strand
TCGGGGCGTAGCCGAAGATCTCGAATCTTTCGCGGTCGACGTGCTTCAAGACCGAAAGCACGATTACCCGCATGACGTAGCTTTCCATAAAGGACGAGAAATACCCCACCCGTATCTTGCGCTTGCGGTCGTATGGCCGGACCGAAATTCCGGGCAGCGACGATATCGGGTTGGCATGCTTCTCCGCCCACCGCTGCTGGCCTTCAAGCAGGGTCTCGTACGTGGCTTCCGGCAGCATGAGCCTCGCCTGGCACGCGAGGCCGTCGATCGTCGCATCGTCAAGCGCCTCCGCTTTCTTCCAGTTCTCCAACGCCTGGTAAATCTGGCCGCGCGCGTAGTAGAGCGCCGCCACATCGTGGTAGAGCAGGGGCGAAAACTCCGGCTCGACGGCGACCGGTACGGCTTCTTCTGCGGGCTTTCGCCGGTTCCGGAGGACTTGTCCGAGAGATGACCTGGTCGTGATGGCAAGATGCAGCAGCATCGTGAAAATCTTGCGCGCCGATTCCTTGGCGCGTGTCGGAAAACGCTGGCGGACCGAGGACGGAATGGTGAGCGCGATCTTCAACCAGGCACGCCGTATCCTGCCGAAGACCGCCGATCCCTCGCCCCCTGAACTCCAGACCCCGCGCGTCCCGTCCAGGAAGTTGAAGTATTCGCGATAGCCCACACGGTCCAGGATCGGAATGCGGGACTTCAACTGCCTGATCCGCTCCAGCAGCAAACTCTCCTGGTCAGCCAGCCGGTACGCCCGGACGTGGTTGTAAAGGAGGTAAAGCTGGTTGTACAGGCAGCCGTTGAGCTTGATTTCATCCTCGCCGAAGAAGCCCGGCGCCGAGAACATCGCGCGGATCACCTTGGCGCGATTGTCGAAGTGCTCATGAAAGTACTGCCGCGTGTTGCTGAGCTGCCCTTCGTGCACCGCATATTTCGACATCCGGATCGGCACGTATTTGACGACATGCTGTGTGCCAAGCCGGCACCAGATCTCGAATTCAAGGCATTCGATGGTCCAGTCGCGGGTTTTCAGCCCGACGTCGAGAAGCGCCTGCCCGCGGAAAAAACTGCCCGGCCAGAACGGGCAGTACTTCCCGAACAGATAATCCACGAAGTTGAAGTCGCCGGCATTGAACTCGTCAATGATCTTGCCCGTCGCGTCGGTCACCCAGCCGTCGCAGGTGATCGCGCCTGCGCCGGGGTATTCGCGGAAGAGCTCCACGGCCTTTTCGATCGCGCCCGGCAGTAGCTCCTCGTCCGACAGGCACGTCCCGAAGAACTCGCCTTCACAGCGGTTCATCACCTTCCAGAACCCCTCGGCCGGCCCCGAGTCGGGTTCGGACACGAGCTTAATCCGCGGATCGTGGTAACTTCTGATGATGTCTACCGTCCCGTCGGTGGACGCGCCGTCCTGGATCACGAACTCGATGTTCCGGTACGACTGGCTCAGAACGCTGTCGATGCTTCGCCGGATGGTTGAAGCGCCGTTCTTGCAGAATGAAATGATCGAAACGAGGGGTTGCTCTGTCACTGTGGCTGGCTCGGAAATTACCGGGAATCCGTGTGGGCGAACCCGCTATTCGCCGACAACACGGGGCGGCGACGCGCTCTGCCCGGCGCTGTGCACCGATGGCACTTGAATGCAGGCATCAAAACTAAGCGCGTCCGCGCAAATCAGACGGTCGCGGAAGCAAGGCGTTTCTTCTTTACACCGGGTCGAATATTAATGCATGCGACCTGGATTGGAAAGCAGCAGCATAGGGAACAGCGCTTCGTATCGCCAATCTTCAACCGTTGCAAGGACTGCGTATCCTGGTCCAAAAGGAGCAGCGATTCCACGGCAAATCGAGCGCTGATTCCACGCCGAATCAAGCAGGGATTCCACGGCTTTTCGAGCACCGATTCCAAGTCGAGTCGGACAGGAGTTGGTAGGGCCGTGAAACGGTGACAGGTGACGAGTGACGGAGATCAGCAATTTGTTCTCTTCATCCCCATCCCTCGGCGCTCATCCCCTAAATTCCCCTCTCGATCCTGAATCCTGCGCTTGGAAGCCGTGGGCTGTCCCTGAGGCCTGGAGACATCGAATGGCGTTCAGAGGTTATCAATATCCGATCGCCGCGTAAACGGCGCACATGATAAAATTTTCCGGTTCATTGGGTTTGGGGGAAACGATGACGCATGCTGAACTTGATTTTGTGAAGGCCTCCCCGGTCGCCATGCGGACGCTGCTCGATAAGAGCGGTTGTGTACTGCTGCGAGGCATGATCCCCGTTGACCGTGTCGAACGCTATCGTGACGCGTTGGATGCTGTGTATCAAAGGTATGACGAATCGCCAGCTGATTTCGTAGAATTTCCGGAAGCAAAAAGCGTTGCGCAAGGCGACGTGTCTCCGAAAATTTTCGCCAAATTTTCCGGGGTCGCTATTGAAGCGCTTTTCGATCATCCCAAACTCGAAGAATTCATGTCTTCGGTGCTTGGCCCATATCTCCCCACCCTGCACACCTTCATGTCGGTAGGTTCGCAGGAAAAGGCCATTCCCGGATTGAACTTACATACCGATGGAATCATTCAAGGAACAGACAACTTTGTCGGCTGCCTGTGGGCCCCGCTTCATCCGTGCGGAATCGAATCCCCGGGGCTCAGTGTGGTACCCGCGCCAAGGCAAGCGGTCCTGAAATATTTGCAACGCAAATTCCCGGAGAAGAAAATTCCCGGATGGTCATCCACCACCGAATGGAACGACACAAAGGCATTTGAGATCAGTGCCATTACCGCGGAATTCGGCGACATTTGGAAACCCTGCATGAATCCGGGTGACGTTATGGCCTTTACGAACTGGACGATCCACGGAAGCAACGTAGCACCCGCGATGACTCGGAGGCGTTCGGCTGCGATTCTCAGATTGATGTCGCGCCCCACCCTGCTGCACCGGATAGTGGCAAAGTTCCGCAAGCTGCTGACCGCCGGATAGATCGAGCAGCTCTCACGACGAACTTCCTGAAGCTGGACATGCACAACGCGCATAGAGACGGGCGTGTGCCTGCTCTGGCAATTGCATCGCCCTGAAAACAATGGTTCGCTTCAACACGAAAGCGCGCTGATGCTCGGATCACTTCGAACAGCATCGCGTCTATCGTTGCACCGCCTTACGCGATCGCACCGTAAGTACCCCGCGCGCTGCAAATTGCAATAGAATCAATGTGGTAGAATCTGCACTTGGACTCGAATTCTGATGCCGCATTCTCCGCTTCAGACTATCGGCAAGGTGACTGGACTCGCGCAAGGTTTACCACTGCTAAAGACCGCGGACCGAATATTTCGCACTATTCCGCATCCAGAGACGACTCGAGCAAAACCTCAAGGCCGGATCAGCAGGTTGGCTGAGGTTCATGGGAAACAGAAGTCAGCATGGCTAAAGCTCGGGCATTGATTACCGGCATCACCGGCATGGTCGGTTCGCATCTCGCCGACTATCTGCTCGAGCACACCGACTGGGATATCTACGGCATGTGCCGCTGGCGCAGCGCCCTCGACAATGTCAAGCATCTGCTCGAGCGGGCCAACCGGCGCGATCGCGTTTTCTTTTTGTACGGGGATCTGCGGGACTACATCTCGATCCAGAACGTGGTCGAGCAGGCCAAGCCGGACTACGTGTTTCACCTCGCGGCGCAAAGCTATCCGACGACGAGCTTTACGTCACCGCTCGACACCTACGACACCAATATCCAGGGCACCGAGCGACTGCTGGAAGCTTTGCGGCGGGCGCCCGGCATCGATCCTGTGATCCACGTGTGTTCGTCGTCCGAGGTGTATGGCCGCGTTCCGAAGGAGAAGGTGCCGATCAGCGAAGAATGCACCTTTCATCCCGCCTCTCCTTACGCCATCTCCAAGGTCGGGACCGATCTGGTCGGCCGCTTCCATGCGGAGGCCTACGGTCAAAAGGTAATGACCACACGCATGTTCACCCATACCGGCCCGCGGCGCGGCGACGTTTTCGCGGAATCCACGTTTGCCAAGCAGATCGCCATGATCGAGCGCGGCATGATTCCACCCGTAATCAAGGTCGGCAATCTCGAATCGCTGCGCACCTGGTCGGACGTGCGCGATGCCGTGCGCGCTTATCACATGCTGCTCACCGTGAACCCCGTGCCCGGGGAGTACTACAATATCGGAGGGCGTTACTCCTGTACCATCGGCGAGATGCTCAAGCACCTGATGTCGCTGAGCGAGCGCAAGGACGTCAAGGTCGAGACCGATGCAGGGCGGCTGCGTCCCATCGATGCCGACCTGCAGGTGCCGGACACCGGAAAATTCCAGAAACACACCGGCTGGGAACCGCAGATCCCGTTCGAACGGACGATGCGGGATCTGCTTGACTACTGGCGTCAGCGGGTGCGGGCGGGAGAGGTTTTTCTTGTCCGGTGAAGTGAAGCTCGTCAACCCCGTTTCCTACCCACCGCACGGGGGCTGGGACAAGCGGCTCACGTCGGTCGCCTGTCCAAATCTCTCACCGGTTACGACGCTCCATGAGAACGAGTGGTTTACCGTGCGTAACCGTGGCGGTTACTACACCACCGAGTTCAACCTGCCACAGGTCATCGTGCTCCCGGTCGTGGAGGACACCGGCATCGTGATGATACGGGTGAAGCGCCCTGTCATCGGCGACACGACGCTCGAGCTTCCGGCGGGGGCCATCGAGCGCGGCGAAGCTCCGGTTGCGGGCGCTGCTCGCGAATTCGCCGAAGAAACCGGCATCGTGATCCCGGAAATGCGATTCAGGGCGATGGCGCCGATGTCAACGTCGCCAAACCGGATGCCAAAGCTGGTTTATGTGTTCCATGTAGACCTCTCGCGTCAGGAATTCGAGAGGCGCAAGCCGCACGACAGCGAGGTCGAGAGCGTACACAACCTCCCGCTTGACGAGGTGGTGCGGTTCATCACAGAAGGTGGCATGTACGTTGCGTTGCCGGTGGCGGTGATCGCGAGCTACCTTTTCTCCAGATTCCCTGAATGCAGACCCAAAGCCAAATGAAAGAGAAAGAACTCAACCTGTCCCTTTACCAGAAGACCTATCTGATACGGCGGGCGGAGGATGCGATCCGCGCGAACTACGCCAGCGACAAGATGAAGACCCCGATGCACATGTCCGCGGGCGGGGAGGCGATCGCTGCGGGCGTGTGCCAGGCGCTACGCCCGCAGGACCAGATCCTCGGCACCTACCGCAGCCACGGCATCTACCTCGCCAAGACCGGCGAGACTGATGAGTTCTTTGCAGAGATGTACGGCAAGGCCACCGGCATGGCAAAAGGCAAGGGCGGCTCCATGCACCTCACGGCCGCCGATGGGGGCCTGATCTGCACCTCGGCGATCGTAGGCACGACCATCCCCGTGGCGGTAGGCGCCGCCTATGCCAACAAGATGCAAAAAACCGGCAAGGTCGTCGCGGTGTTCTTCGGCGACGGGGCGGTGGATGAAGGCGTGTTCTGGGAGTCGCTCAACTCGGCGTGCGTCATGAAGCTGCCGGTGCTGTTCGTGTGCGAGGACAACGGCTTTGCCGTACACATTCCTGCTGAACAGCGGCATGGTTACAAATCCATCGTCGAGATCGTCAAGCATTTCAACTGCAACGTCTTCTCAGCGGAGACCACTGACCCTGAAGCGATTTGCAAGCTCACGCTGCAAGCGATCGAGGCAATGGGCAGGACACAGCGGCCATCATTCCTCCATCTCACCTATTACCGCTACCTCGAGCACGTCGGCATCAACGAGGATTTCGACGCTGGCTACCGCGACCGTGCGGAGTATGAAAAATGGCGCAAGGCCGATCCGGTAGTGCTGCAGCGCAAGAATCTCGCGAATTGGCTTTCGGATGAGGAAATCAAAGCGGTCGAGCGGACGATAGACGACCAGATTGAGGGCAGTGTCAGGCGCGCCAACGAGGCGCCGTTCAGCCGGCCGCAGGCGCTTTACGAGGATGTTCTCGCATGAGCCGGATGATTTCATACAGGGATGCATTGAACGAGGCGATGGTGCAGGAGATGCGCCGCGACCCGCGGGTCTTCGTATACGGCATCGACGTGGCCGATCACAAGCGCATCTTCATGAGTTCCAGGGGGCTGGTCGAGGAGTTCGGCCCCGACCGCTGCTTCAGCACGCCGCTCGCGGAGGATGCCATGACGGGCTTCGGGCTCGGCGCGGCGATCGCAGGAATGCGGCCGATTCACGTACACATGCGAGTGGACTTCCTGTTGCTCGGCATGAATCAGCTCATCAACATGATCGCCACCCATCGTTACGGCTCCGGCGGCAGGTTTTCGGTGCCGATGGTGATCCGCGCCATCATCGGGCGCGGCTGGGGACAGTCGTTCCAGCACAGCAAGACGCTACAGTCGTGGTTCGCGCACATCCCGGGGCTCAAGGTCGTAATGCCCTCGACGCCCCGGGACGCCAAGGGCATGCTGGTGGCGGCGATCCGCGACGACAATCCCGTGATCTTCATCGAGCACCGCTGGCTCTATGATGTCGTGGGCGAGGTGCCCGAACACGCCGACGAGGTAAACCTCGACGGCGCAAAGGTGATACACCCGGGCAGCGACATCACGGTGGTGGCAACCTCGTGGATGAACGTCGAGGCGGTCAAGGCGGCCGAAATCCTGGAAAAACGCGGGGTGGGCATGGAAGTGGTTGACGCCCGCTCGATTGCACCATTCGACTGCCAGACGATCATTGACTCTGTGCGTAAGACCCGCCATTGCATCGTCGCCGACAACGACTGGACACATTGCGGTTTCAGCGCGGAGGTGGCGGCAACGGTGTACGAAGCCTGCATGGGCCAGCTCAGGGCGCCGATCCGCCGCATTGGGTTCGCCCCCACGCCCTGTCCCTGCACGCGACCACTCGAGAACGAGTTCTATCCCACTGCGGTGGACATCATCCGGGCCGCGGAAGAGACGCTCAAGCTGTCGGAAACCGACCTCTCACACGAGGACTTCTACAGCTACGAAAATAAGTTCAAGGGCCCGTTCTGACCAGCATGCAGCCTTCTACTACGGACTTCGCCCAGACCCTTGGGGCGGCGTCGGGCGCACTGCCCGAATCATGTCTGAGGCTGATCGAGAAGGCGGACTTCACGTACGAGGAGCCCTCGCCGCAAAGACGGGACGAGATCATTCTCCGCGTCATCAAGCACATCGATTCCGATGTGCCAACCCAGGTCGGTCCGCAGCGTGAGGACGTGTGGGAGCGGTGCTGGGCCGAAAACCTGGAGAAATTCGTCAGCTCGGAGTATGAGCTCGAGGCGCTGGTGCCGAAGTTCATCAAGCCGGGCCAGCCGGTCCGGCTCAACCAGCGCTACGTCCTGCCGCGCAACCCTTCCTTCGAACTCGCTTTCTTCCAGGTATGCCGCGCGTTCTACTACCAGAAATACCTCGCGGACGTTCGCTCGGCATACGAGTTCGGCTGCGGAACGGGCTTCAATCTGGTGGCGCTCGGAACGCAGATGCCGAACATGAAGCTCTATGGACTGGACTGGTCTCAGTCGGCCTGCGAAATGGTCAATCTCACCGGAAAGAAGCACAGACTCAACATCGCGGGCGCTCGATTCGACTTCTTCAACCCCGACCGCGGTCTCAAGCTCGACCCGCACAGCGCCGTCATGACTCTATGCGCACTCGAGCAGGTGGGCCAGCGGCATGGCCCCTTTATCGAGTTTCTGCTGGAGAAACGGCCGAAGATCTGCATCAACATGGAGCCCATCGAGGACCTCTATGACGAGGGTAACCTGGCCGACTATCTCGCGCTCAGATATCACCGCAAGCGCGGTTATCTCTCGGGCTTCCTGCCGCGCCTCAAGGCCCTCGAAACCGAGGGGAAAATCAAGATTTTCGAAGTGAGGCGCATGTTTTTCGGCAGTCTTTACCACGAAGGTTACTCGTTCGTGGTATGGAAACCCGCCTGATTAATCGATATCCTTGTGAACGATAACCTTACAGGCACCCTGCACAGATAGATCATGCAAGTCAGCAAGACCAAGCTCGACGGCGTGCTGCTGATCAACCTCGAAGTGTTCGAGGATTTCCGCGGGCAGTACGTCGAGACCTACAACGAGAAGCTCTATCACGAGCACGGGATTACCGTTAAGTTCGTACAGGACGACATCTCGGTGTCTTCACGCCACGTGCTGCGCGGCATTCACGGGGACGCGGAGACGTGGAAGCTCATTTCCTGCCTCTATGGGAAGTTTTACCTGATGGTCGTAAATTGCGACCGGGAATCGAAAGATTTCGGGAAGTGGCAGTCGTTCACGCTGTCCGACGCCACTCGCTGCCAGGTCCTGGTACCGCCCAAACACGGCAACGGGCATGTCGTGCTGAGCGAGCAGGCGATCTTCCACTACAAGCAAAACACCTATTACAACCCCAAGGGCCAGTTCACCTACAAGTGGGACGACCCGCAGCTCAAGCTGTGGTGGCCGGTGAAGAACCCTATCCTTTCTCAACGTGACGAGTTCGGTCATTTCGTGAATTGAGCGTCGCCGCCCGGCTTAGCAACCTTCCCGGAACGAATCCGTGATCATCAGCAGAACGCCGTTCAGGATTTCCTTCTTTGGCGGCGGCACCGACTATCCCGCGTGGTACCGCGAGCACGGCGGCGCAGTGCTCTCAGCTTCGATCAACAAGTACTGCTACATTACCTGCCGCTACTTGCCGCCGTTCCACGCTTTCAAACACCTCATCCGCTACTACAAACGCGAGGAGGCGCAGACGATTGACGATATCCAGCATCCCGCGGTACGCGCATGCCTCAGGTTCATGGAGCTCAATCAAGGCGTGGACATCGTTCACCACGCCGATGTCCCCGCGCGTTCGGGGCTAGGGTCGAGCTCGACCTTCACCGTCGGGCTGCTCCACGCCCTGTACGCGCTGAAGCACGAAATGCCCAGCAAGCGCCAACTCGCGACGAACGCGATCCACGTCGAACAAGATCTAATTGGGGAAAATGTCGGCTCGCAGGACCAGACCAGCGCGGCGTTCGGCGGCTTGAATCGCATAGATTTCGGTGGCATACACGAGATCCTCGTCAAACCGCTCATTCTTCCGCCGGAAAAAATAGAACGGTTGCAGCGGCACATCATGCTGTTTTTCACGGGCCAGGCGCGCACCGCCTCGGAAGTCGCCAAGGCGCAGATCGAGAATATCCCAAACAAGAAGACTGATCTCCGCCAAATGATGCAACTGGTGGACGAAGCCGAGGCCGCGCTGCTCGACAAGCGCGACCGGATCGAGGACTTCGGGCGGCGGTTGCACGAGCAGTGGCAGATCAAGCGCGGCATGTCCTCGCAGATCACCAACTCCGGCATTGATGCGATTTACGAGACGGGAATGAAGGCCGGCGCGCTCGGTGGCAAGCTGCTTGGAGCGGGAGGCGGCGGCTTCATGATGTTCTTCGCGTCACCCGAGTGCCAGCCCGCGATTAAGGCGGCGTTGCAGTCTCTGCTCTACGTTCCCGCGCATTTCGACTTCCTGGGCTCGCAGATTGTCTATTTTCACCAAGATGAAGTCGTCTGACCGTCCACACCATGTGTCGTGCGCGGTTGCGTAACCGCCTGATTCGGAGCAAAATGCCGCTCCAAATCAACGGACCTCGGCGATGAGCAATATCCAGAAGCTCCACCACCGGCTCACCGAACATGGCGTCGTCCGGCAGCAAGCGGTGGGCACGATACCCGCGCCGGTCGAGAACCGCGATCCGCTCACGGTCGGACTGGTCCAGATCAACAACAGCTTTTCGGGGCAGAATTACCTGCCATATGCCACCGGTCTGCTGCAGGCCTACGTGCAGACGCATGCGAAGCATCCCGAGCGCTACACGTTCCGGCTGCCGATCTACGCTCGCATCCCAGTGAAGCGTGCGGTCGAACAACTGCTCGGCGTGGACGTGATCGGCTTCAGCACTTACGTCTGGAACGTCCGCATCTCCCTCGAGATCGCGCGACGGATCAAGCAGCTTCGGCCCGAAACGCTGATCGTGTTCGGCGGGCCGCAGGTGCCCGACCGTGCGGAACAGTTCCTGCGCGCAAATCCGTTCATTGACCTCGCGGTACACGGGGAAGGCGAGCCGGTCTTCCTCGGCATCCTGGAGAACTTCCCTTCGCGTACCTGGGAGGGCGTCCCCTCGATCAGTTATCTGCGTGCCGACGGAACATTCGTTTACAACATGCGCGCCGAGCGGCTGAAGGACATTTCGGTCATCCCCTCGCCCTATCTCGGGACGGTGTTCGAGCCGCTGATGCAGGCCAATCCCCGGGAAAAGTGGCTGATCCTGTGGGAGACCAACCGCGGCTGCCCGTTCGCCTGCACCTTCTGCGACTGGGGTTCGGCGATCGCCGCCAAGGTGAGCCAGTTCGAGATGGACCGCTTGTTGCGGGAGGTGGACTGGTTCGCGCGGAACAAAGTCGAGTTCATCTTCTGCTGCGACGCCAACTACGGCATGCTGAGCCGCGACTACGACATCACGCAGTACGTGGCCAATACGAAGCAGAAGCACGGCTACCCCAAGGCGCTCTCGGTCCAGAATACCAAAAACGGCACGGAGCGCGCCTACAAGGTGCAGAAACTCCTGTCGGACGCGGGGCTCAACAAAGGCGTTGCGATATCCCTGCAGTCGATGGATCCCGAGACACTGAAGGCGATCAAGCGTCAGAACATCTCCACCGATTCCTATCAGGAACTGCAACGGCGCTTCACGCGCGACCGCGTGGAAACTTACTCCGACCTGATCCTCGGGCTCCCCGGGGAAACCTACGAGTCCTTCGCGGACGGCGTCTCGCAGGTGATCGATAACGGCCAGCACAACCGCATCCAGTTCAACAATCTCTCCATCCTACCCAACGCCGAGATGGGCGATCCCGAATATCAGAAGAAATACGGGATGGAGATCATCGAGTCGGCTATCATCAACATCCACGGCTCGCTCGCGGAAACAAAAGAGGAGGTTTTGGAGATGCAGGAACTCGTGGTCGCCACCGCATCCATGCCGCGAGAGGACTGGGTGCGGACGCGCACGTTCTGCTGGATGACGGCCTTCCTGCACTTCGACAAAGTCATGCAGATTCCGCTCATCGTTTTGCGCGAGGCGTGCGGCGTGTCGTACCGCGAGATGTTCGAGGCGTTTCTCGACGAGCGCGCAGAGCGCTTTCCGATCATCTCGGAGATCAAGCGTTTCTTCATCGAAAAAGCGCGCGACATCCAGAACGGCGGGCCGGAGTACTGCCATTCGGCGATGTGGCTCGACATTTACTGGCCGGCCGACGAATACATACTGATCAAGCTATGCATCGAGAACAAGCTTTCCGGCTTCTACCGCGAAGCGGAAACCCTCCTCACCAAGTTCCTCAAGTCGCGTTTTCTGCAGCTGCCGCCCAAGCTGCTGCACGAGGCGGTCGAGTTGAACCGCAATCTCATCAAGCTTCCGTTCCAGACCAAGAACCTCGATGTCGAGACTTCGTACAACCTCTGGGAGTTTTACCGCTCGGTGCTAGTCGGCGAGAACGTCCAGCTTGAGGAGCGCCCCTGCGTCAACCGCATCAACCGCACCAAGACCGTTTACGACTCGTGGGAAGACTGGTACCGCGAGGTGATCTGGTACGGCAACAAGAAGGGTGCCTATCTCTACGGCAACGACACAGTGGAGCGCGAGCTCGCCGGCCACTACTGACGAAATGCACTATCGGCAGCTCGGCGCCACCGGCATCGGCGTTTCGGATATCGGCTTCGGCGCTTGGGGAATCGGAGGAAACGCGAAAGGCGCGGTGGCCTACGGCCCGACGGTCGAGGACGAATCCCAGAAAGCGTTGCTGCGGGCGGTCGAACTCGGCATCAACTTCTTCGACACGTCGGACCTCTACGGATTCGGGCACAGCGAGGAGGTGCTGGGGAGAGCCCTGCGCCCGGTCAGATCGAAAGTGGTGATCGCCACCAAGGTAGGTCTCCTCAATGCCGC
>Ga0209343_10008427_pt1 | contig 11997 bp, 10 predicted proteins | sample RifCSPlowO2_02_FD_184026 | JGI IMG/M metagenome (GOLD analysis project Ga0209343, IMG submission 184026) | Groundwater microbial communities from Rifle, Colorado - Rifle CSP2_plank lowO2_0.2 (SPAdes) (version 2) | ecosystem: Environmental > Aquatic > Deep subsurface > Groundwater | place... | reverse complement strand
AGATATCCTTTGAGGGTCTCGGGCGTCGTTGTATATACGACTTCCCGAAGCTCGTCGCCGCTGGCCTTGCCGCCCATCGCCGCGAGGATCAAGGCCAGACACGCCATCCGCGCCAGCATGCGGACCTGCGCCGCGCGCGCGGCACACGCCGAGGCCGCGATGTCCTGGAGCAAATCGGCCGGGCTGGGCCTATTCAATGTTGTCATCATGAACATCTCCATGCTTGCGAAAAAGCGTTTCCGGGAAAACCGTCCATCGGCAACGCGCTTCGGTGCCACGGGAAACCAAGGCAGCCGAGCCGCTAGTCGCGCAGCCGGAAGCGTTGCAGCTTGCCGGTTTCGGTGCGCGGCAGGGCGGAGCGGAATTCGATCTGGCGCGGATACTTGTAGGGCGCCAGCGTGTGCTTGACGTGCTCCTGCAGCAGCTTGGCCATCGCCGCATCGGGGTTGTAGCCGGCCTTGAGCGTGACGAAGGCTTTGACCACCTGGCCGCGCTCCGGGTCCGGTACCCCGACCACGCCGCATTCGGCCACCGCCGAATGGGCCAGCAGGCAGTCTTCGACTTCCGGCCCGCCGATGTTGTAGCCGGCCGAAACGATCATGTCGTCGGTGCGCGCCTGATAGAAGAAATAGCCGTCGGCATCCATCAGGTAGGCGTCGCCGGTCACGTTCCAACCATTGGCGACGTAATCGGCTTGACGCGGATCGTCGAGGTAGCGGCAGCCGGTGGGGCCTTTCACCGCCAGGCGGCCGATGCTACCCGGCGGCAGCGGCTTGCCCTCGGCGTCGAGGATGCAGGCGCGGTAGCCGGGAATCGGCTTGCCGGTAGCGCCGGGCCGGGCCTCGTCCTCGGTGTGCGAGATGAAGATGTGCAACATTTCAGTGGCGCCGATGCCGTCGATGATGCGAATGCCCGTGGCATCCTGCCAGAGTTTGCGCGTGGCACCGGGCAGCGTCTCTCCAGCCGAGACGCACTTGCGCAGGCTGGCGGTATCGAACTGGCTCGTCTGGCCGGCCATCATGCGATAGAAAGTGGGGGCGGTGAACAGCACCGTGACCTTGTACTCCTGCACCGTCTGCAGCAGCAGGTCGGGCGTCAGCTTTTCCACCAGGACCGTGGCGGCACCCAGCCGCAGGGGAAACAGCAGTATGCCGCCAAGGCCGAAGGTGAACGCCAGCGGCGGCGTGCCGCAGACGATGTCGCTGCCCGCCAGCTTGAGCGTCGATTGCGGAAAGCAGTCGCAGATGGCCAGCACGTCGCGATGGAAATGCATGGTGCCCTTGGGCTTGCCGGTAGTGCCCGAGGTAAACGCGATGAGGCAGATGTCGTCGCGCGCAGTATCTATGTTGGCGAAGTCGGCGGGCTTGGCCGCCATGCGCGGCTCCAGGCGGTCCAGCCCCGGCGTAGCGTTGCCGCCGTTGAAGTAGCAGAGTTCGGCCAGGCTTGGACAGGCACCGCGCGCGATCTCCAGTTCCTCGGCCAGCCGGGCGTCGCACAAGGCATGCGAGATCTGCGCCTTGACGATTACGTCGGTGAGCTCCTTGGCGCGCAGCAGCGGCATGGTGGTGACCGCAATGCCACCGGCCTTGATCACGGCGAACCAGCAGGCCGCCAGCATGGGATTGTTGGCACCGCGCAGCAGCACGCGGTTGCCGGGGATCAGGCCCATGTCCTCGGTCAGCACGCGGGCGATGCGGTTGGCGGCATCCAGCAACTGGCGGTAGCTGTAGTTGCCCGCAGCGCTGTAGATGGCCGTGCGCTCGCCCCAGCCGTGCTCGGTCACGGCGCGATCGAGCAGTGCCACGGCGCAGTTGATGCGCTCAGGATAGTGCAACTGCGGTAGATCGAAAATGAAGTCGGGCTGCTGATCCGTGGCCGGCAGGCGGTCGCGGGCGAAGGTATCGAGATGGGCAGTGAAGGCGGTGCGGGCTGTCATGGCGAGCGGCTCCGGTTTGCGTCGGTTTCAAATCTAGAGTTTTCCGGACGTTGCGTCAAACCGGCGCTGCGCTAGACTCGCGAAAGATTCCCCAACGGAGCACAAGAACATGAAATACATCGACCACGGCGCCGGCGGCGCTGCCGACTGCATGCAGCTTGTCGACGGCCCGGCGCCGCAGCCCGGCCCCGGCCAGATCCTGATCGAAGTGGTCTGCGCCGGCATCAACCGCCCCGACGTGCTGCAACGCTTGGGCCGCTATCCGCCGCCGCCGGATGCTTCGCCGGTGCTGGGGCTGGAGGTCGCCGGCCGCGTCGCGGCGCTGGGCGCCGGCGTCACCGAATGGCAAGTCGGCGCTGGCGTGACGGCGCTGACCCCCGGTGGCGGCTATGCGGAGTACTGCGTGGCAGCAGCCAGCCACGCGTTGCCGATACCGGCCGGGATGGATTTTGCTACCGCCGCAGCACTGCCAGAGACCTGGTTCACGGTGTGGGCCAACCTGGTCGATCTGGGCCGTCTCAAGCGCGGCGAGCGGCTGCTGGTGCATGGCGGATCGAGCGGCATCGGCCTCGTCGCGATCCAGTTGGCCAAGCACCTGGGCGCCGAATGCCTGGTCACCGTCGGCAGCGAGGAAAAAGCCGAGTTCTGCCGCAAGGCCGGCGCGACGCAGGCGATCAATTACCGCAGCGCCGACTTTGCCGAGGAAGTAAAGGCCATCACCGGCGGCGCCGGCGTGGATGTGATCCTCGACATGGTCGGCGCCCCCTACTTGCAACGCAACCTGGCCTCGCTGCGCCGCGACGGGCGGCTGGTGTATGTCGCCTTCCTCGAAGGCAGCAAGGGCGAAGCGGACTTGATGCCGATCATGCTCAAGCGGCTGACGGTCACCGGCTCGACCATGCGGCCGCGCACCCTCGCCGAGAAAACCGCGATCCGCGATGCGCTAGCGGCCCACATCTGGCCCGCCCTGGCGCAAGGCCGGCTGCTGCCGCACCTGTTCGCCCGCTTTCCGCTGGTGCAGGCGGCCGACGCGCACCGACTGATGGAATCGAGCCGGCATATCGGCAAGATCGTGCTGGACGTCGCATCGTGACGATAAACGTCGATGTGGTTTCCGACGTGGTCTGCCCCTGGTGCTTCATCGGCAAGCGCCATCTCGACCGAGCCCTGGCTTTGTGGCACGAGGAACATCCAGCGAGCGAGGTGACGGTGCGCTGGCATCCCTATTTTCTCAACCCCGATACGCCGGAGGCCGGCGAACCCTATCGGCCGTTTCTGGAGAAGAAATTCGGCGGCCCGAAACAGTTGGAAGAACTCTGGCAGCGCGTCAGCGAGGCGGGGCGAACCGCCGGCATCGAGTTCGCGTTCGAGAAGATCGAACTGCGCGCGAATACGCTCAACGCGCATCGCCTGATCTACCACGCCCAAAACCATGACTCGGGAGTCGGCGCCGGCGCAACGGCGACTGCGGCCCTTGTGGAAGCCCTGTTCGCGGCTCAGTTCCTCGAAGGGCGGCACATCGGCGACCGCGGCGTGCTGGCGGATGTGGCTGCCGCCTGCGGCTGGAAGCGCGAAGCGATACTGCGCTACCTGGAATCCGCCGAAGATGCGGATGCGGTACGCAACGCTGTCGAGCAAGCGCAGCGCATGGGCATCCGCGGCGTACCCTTCTTCATGTTCAACAACAAGCTCGCCGCCTCCGGCGCGCAGCCGCCGGAGGCCTTGCTGCAAGCCATGCGCGAAGCCGGCGCCAACGCGCCTACTTGATCAGGCCTTCTTCCGTCATCGCCCGCTGCACGCCGGCAAGCGCCTTGACCCGCGCGACATAATCGGCCAGCAGCGGGCGCGCCATGATGTCGACACCGACCATGCGACCCCAACCGAGGATGGTGAACAGGTAGCCGTCCGCCACCGAAAACTCGCCCATCAGGTAATCGCGGCCCGCCAGTTTCTTTTCGATGACATCCAGACGGCGGCCGATCAGGCCTCGCGTGAAGGTCTTCCATTCCTCCGGAGCAGCGGGGTTGAACAAGGGGCTGAAGGACTTGTGCAGCTCGGTCGAGATGAAGTTGAGCAGTTCCTGCAGGCGCACCCGCTCGAAGCTGCCGGCGGGTGGCGCCAGTTTTGCATCCGGCGCCAGATCGGCGATGTATTGCACGATGGCCGGACCTTCGGTCAGGATCTCGCCGTTGTCCAGCACCAGCGCCGGAACGTAGCCGCTGGGATTGACGGCAAAGAAGTCGGCGCCGGTTTCGGTCTTCTTGGTCTTCAGGTCGACTTTTTCCAGGCTGTAGGCGAGACCGGCCTCGGCCAGCGCGATATGGGGCGAAAGCGAGCAGGCGCCGGGACTGTAGTAGAGCTTCATGGATTGTTCCTTTTTATGTGGGTGGGGTTGCTGCGGGGAACGCAATGGAAAGTTAACGTGGAACAACTCGTTCGGAGCGATGAGTGCTAGTCGAGCGAAGCGAGCCGATCAGTACCCCCCCGTGAGGGGGGATGGGGGCGGGCCTTCAATTCGCCTTTCACGTGTTTCATCATCGGCGGCGGAGGGCTTTCGCTGCCATGAGCGTTAGGATGACGCCCGCCGGCCCTGCCCCGCCGCCTTTTGCTCGACCGCGAATACGGCGGCCTCGACGCGCGAGCTGAGATTAAGCTTGGCCAGGATGTGCTTGACGTGCAGCTTGACGGTGTCGTGGCTGATGTCGAGCACACGGGCAATGGCCTTGTTCGACAGGCCTTGCGAAAGATGCTGGAGGATCTCGCGCTCGCGCGCGGTGAGCAGTTTCAGGGTGTCGGCCCTGGTCGCCGCGGCGTTACCGCCTTGCAGCAGGTTGACCAGTTTCAGCGTCATCGCCGGCGCCACCACGGTTTCGCCGCGCACCGCGCGCTGCACCGCGTCGACCACGTCTTCCGGTTCCATGTCTTTCAGCAAATAGCCCTTGGCGCCGGCTTGCAAAGCGGCGGCGAGATCTTCCTCGGCGTCGCTCACGGTAAGGATCAGCACCGGGCCGTTCCAGCCGTCGGCCAGCAACTGGCGCAGCAGACTGAGACCGCCGTTGGGCGGCATGTTGAGGTCGGTGATGATGACATCGGGCCGCGTCTCGGCCAGGATGCGCAACGCATCCTCGCCATTGCCGGCGATGCCGGCGACGGTGATGGTGCCGCGCTGCTCCAGCAGTTCGGCGAGGCCCTTGCGGAACAAGGTGTGATCGTCGACCAGCAGGACGCGAATCGGTTCTGCATCGGTTTGCGTGTTCATCCCGAGACGCCTCCTCCAGGCGGAAAGCTGAGTCTGACGCGAAAGCCGCCCTGCGGCAGATTGGCCACTTCGAGGTGGCCGCCGATCTTCTCCGCCCGCTCGCGCATGATGGCGAGGCCGAAGTGATCGCGCAGCCCCGGATGCTCCTGGAAACCGCCGACGCGATTGGCAATTGCGAAAAAGCCCTGCCCCCCCTTGCCATTGTCATCGACCGTGGCGTTGTAATAGTCGCCGGCGGCTTCCAGCGTCATGCTGGCTTCCGTGGCGCCGGAATGGCGGGCGACGTTGGCCAGCGCTTCCTGCAGGATGTGGAACACTTGACTCTCCTGCTCCGGCGCCAGGCGCAGGTCGGTGAGCCGGTTGTCGTAGCGCAGGGAAATCCCGGTGCGCTCCTGAAAGCCGCAGGCGAGACCTTGCAGCGCGTGTTCGAGACCCATCGGGTCCATCCGGCTGCGAAACTGCACCAGCAGCTCGCGCAAGTGTCCATAGGCATCGTCCAGCGCCTGGCCCATGTCGCAGGCATATTTGGCAGTGCGCTCCAGCGACTGATCCGAGATCGCGTCGTTGAGCATCGCCATGCGCATTTTCATGTAGGCCAGCGTCTGCGCCAGCGAATCGTGGATTTCGGCCGCCATCATCTGCCGCTCGCTGGTCAGCACGATGCGCAGGTTCTCGCGCTTGAGGCGCGCGTTCTCCAGGGCCATGCCCAAATGCTCGCCGATCGAGCGGAACAGCAGGGCCACTTCCTCCGGCAGCTCGAAGGCTTCGGGCAGGAACAGGTTGTAGGTGCCGAGCAGGCGCCCGGCATTCGACAATGGCACCACCACCATGGCCTGGCAGCCGGTGGTGAAAAAATCGCCGCCGGTACGCTCAGCACACGCTTTCAGGTCGATCTCGAACAGCGGACGATTCTGGCCGATGGCAATGCCGCACTGGCCGCAATTGCGCGATACCAGGCGCTCCTTTTCGACCACTGCCGGCGGCAATCCGCGCGAGGCGACCATCCGTAAGTGCTTGCCGTCGCTGGTCAGGACGCGCACCACGCCGGCGTCGGCCTTGGCCAGGCGGATCATGGTGCCGAGGAAACGACCCAGCAATTCGTCAAGATCGTCCTCGTCGGCAAGATTGCTGGATATCTCGGCGAGGACATGCAGGGCTTCCAGCGTGTAGCTGCCGGATGGATCGAGATCCAGTTCCTGGTGAGGCGTGTTGTCGATCCCGTTCATTCCGGAACCACCCATGCGCCGGAGTCGATCTTGTCCGCCCACATCAAGGCGGCGATAGTCTTGCCGTCGGTGATCTCGCCATCGCGCACCGCCAGGATCGCATCGGCGACATTCATTTCGATGACTTCGAGAAACTCGCCGTGATCGCGCTGGTGGCCAACGTAAATCAAGCCGTGGGCCCAGAAAATTTCGATGCGTTCGTCGGAATAGCCGATGCACGGATGCATGGTGGCCAGATGCCGCCAGAACTTGGCCTGATGCCCGGTTTCCTCGCGCAGTTCTCGCTTGGCGGTATCCAGCGGATGCTCGTCGGGATCGATCTTCCCGGCGGGAAGCTCGACGAAGATACGCCGCAGCGGATATCGGAACTGGCGCTCGAACAGCAGATTGCCGTTGTCGAGCGCGGCCAGCACCACGACGGCGCCAGGATGGGCGATCCACTCGCGGACCGCTTCGTGGCCATTCGCCAGGCGCACCGTATCGCGCCGCACATGGAGCAGCTTGCCGTCAAAAACCGCGTCACTGGCGACGGTATGTTCGATCAGTTCGGAATCGTCCATGCTTTCAATAGGGGAATAATTGATACTTGAACTTTCACCGGGACTGGGTATCTTATATTAGCTCTCATCGATATAGGAGACTTCCATGTCCGGACTCATTCCAGGTTTGAGCGCCGATGCTGTGGTGACCGTCAACCGGGTGCTGATACGCGAAGGATATACCATCGACGACCTCGAAGAGCGCGTCGCCATGCTCTGCGAGAACGTGAAAACCTACCATTCGGAAACCGGGTTTCTCGGCGGCATGGTGGTGCTCAACAGCGGCATGGTGTCCAACGAAGGCAGCACGCTCGGCCAGGCCGTGGTAAGCCCGCTGAAAGACCGCGAAGCGCTGATCATCACCTTCTGGAACTCATTCGACGAGCATGAGGCTTCGCACCGCAGCGAATCCTTCCAGCCGCTGTTCAGGAAGGTGCTGGAACTGTGCCAGAACGGCAACGAGGAAATCGCCTATCGCATGCTGTGGTCGGGCAAGGCCTATACAGCCAAGGAAGCGCGCGAAGCCAGGGCAGCGAAGGAGCGCTACGCGAAGGCCGCGTAGCGCCATTTCATTCGGGCGCAAGGGAAAATGGCGCCGCGGCCAAAAGGCCCGCGGCGTGGAGCTCAGCCTACAGCGAGCGCATCAGCGCGGTGGTGCAGACCATCATCACCAGGTCGGGGAACAGGCCGAAAGCGGCGACGGCGAGGCCGTTGAGCGAGAGCAGTAGGCGCAGGTCGGCACCCGCGGTGATGGGTGCGGAATCGACCGGGGTGTCGAAATACATCAGCTTCACCACGCGCAGATAGTAGAAGGCACCGACCAGCGAGAACATCACAGCGATCACGGCGACCGCCGTGTAGCCCGCCTTGATGGCAGCCAGCAGCACCGCAAACTTGGCGAAGAAGCCGATGAAGAACGGGATGCCGGCCATCGAGAACATGATGATCAGCATCATCGCGGCGAACCACGGACTGCGCTTGTTGAGTCCCTTGAAATCTTCGAGATTCTCCGCCTCGTAACCGGCGCGCGAGAGCAGCAGCACCATGCCGAAGGCGCCGAGCGACATCAGCACATAGGCGACCGTGTAATACAGCGCCGAACTGTAGGCATTGACCGCGGTGAAGGCGTCCACCTGGCCGCCAACGACACCCGACATCAGGCCGAGGACCATGTAGCCCATATGCGAAATCGCCGAATACGCCAACATGCGCTTGATGTTGGTCTGCGCGATGGCCGCGAGGTTGCCGAGACCGATGGACAGCAAGGCCATGATCAACAGCATCTTCTGCCAATCCACCGCCAACCCGAACAAGGCATACACCAGCAGGCGCAGGGCCATGGCGAAGGCTGCCAGCTTCGGTGCGGAACCGATGAACATGGTCACCGCCGTCGGCGCACCGTGATAGACATCCGGAATCCACATGTGGAAGGGCACCAGGCCCAGTTTGAAGGCGACCCCGGAGACCAGGAAGACCAGACCGAAGACCAGAACCGACTTTTCCGACTGGCCGTGATACAGGGCCTGCGCGACACCGCCGATTTCCAAGCTGCCGGTGGCGCCATAGATCATCGACATGCCGTAGAGCAGCAGGCCCGAGGCCAGCGCACCGAGCACGAAATACTTCATCGCCGCCTCGGTGGCGCGCGGCGAATCGCGATCGATCGCCACCAGGCCATAAAGCGAAAGCGACATCAATTCGAGACCGAGGTACATCGTCAGGAAGTTTGCCGCGGAGATCATCACCATCATGCCCAGCGTGGCGTAGAGCACCAGCACGTAGAACTCGCCCTTGTCCAGCCCGCGATCGGCCATGTACTGCCGGCTGTAGACCAGCATCATGATCACTGCGAGGTAGGTCATCAGCTTGAGGAAGTCGGACAGGAGATCATCGACGAACATGTTGCTGAAGGTCAGCGTGGTCTGTCCGTCGGAGGTGACCAGGGTGATGGCGGCACAGCCCAGCAGGGTGATCACGGTCAACATCGCCGCCATCCAGCGATGGGTAGCGCCGAAGACCAGGTCGACAAACAGCACCAGGAAGGACATCAGCAGGAGAAAAATCTCCGGCGCCGCCGGGTACAGGTCGGGCATCACGAAATTATTCAGCATCGCTTCTCTCGTGTCTCTTGTTGCCTGCCCGCGAAGCGGAGTTCCAGGCATGCGCAGCAAGTGTGCCGCTCATAGGGGTGCATTACAGTTTGCTCGCCGCAACATGCTTGAGCAGGTTATCCACCGACGCATGCATCACTTCGGTGAACGGGAAGGGGTATACGCCCATGGCCAGAACGCAAGCGGCCAACAGGCCCAGCACCAGGAACTCGCGGCTGCCGATATCTTTCAGTTCGGCGACGTGGGCGTTGCCAACCTCGCCGAAGACCACGCGCTTGATCATCCACAGCGTGTAGGCGGCGCCCAGGATCAGCGTGGTGGCGGCGGCGAAGCCAACCCAGAAATTGAACTTGATGGCGCCCAGGATCACCATGAATTCGCCGACGAAACCGGAGGTCGCTGGCAGGCCGGAATTGGCCATGGCAAAGAAAACGAACAGCGCCGCGAACTTGGGCATGGTATTCACCACGCCGCCGTAGTCGGCAATCATGCGCGAATGCATGCGGTCGTACATGACGCCGACGCAGAGGAACATCGCGGCCGAGACGAAGCCGTGCGAGATCATCTGCACCAGCGCACCTTCGATGCCGATCTGGTTGAAAATGAAGAAGCCGAGGGTGACGAAACCCATGTGCGAGATCGACGAGTAGGCGATCAGCTTTTTCATGTCGGTCTGCACCAGCGCCACGAAGCCGATGTAGATCACGGCGATCAGTGAAAGCGCGACAATCAGCGGCGCCAGGTGGTGGCTGGCATCGGGTACGATCGGCAAGGAAAACCGCACGAAACCGTAGGCGCCGAGCTTCAGGGCGATCGCGGCAAGCACCACCGAGCCGCCGGTCGGCGCCTCGACGTGGGCGTCGGGCAACCAGGTATGCACCGGCCACATCGGTACCTTGACGGCGAAAGACACCAGGAAGGCAATGAAGATCAGAATCTGCGGCCCCATCCCGATGCGCATCTGGTGCCAATCGAGGATGTTGAAGCTGCCGCCCGATTCGAGAAACAACCAGATCAGGGCAACCAGCATCAGCAGCGAGCCGAGCAGCGTGTAGAGGAAGAACTTGATCGCCGCATAGACGCGGTTCGGTCCGCCCCAGGCGCCGATGATGATGTACATCGGAATCAACGAGGCCTCGAAGAAGACATAGAACAGCACGCCGTCCAGCGCGCAGAAAATGCCGTTCATGAGGCCGGACATGACGAGGAAGGCACCCATGTACTGGGCCTGCTTGTCCTCGATTACTTCCCAGCCGGCCAGTACCACGAGCACGGTGATCAGGCTGTTGAGCAGGATGAAGGGCATCGAGATGCCGTCCACCCCGAGCAGGTACTGGACATTGAAGCGGGTGATCCAGGGTGTTTGTTCGACGAACTGCATGCCGGCGGTGCTTGTGTCGAAGCCGGTGTAGAGCGGAATGGTGACCAGGAAGCCGGCGACGGCAACCACCAGCGACAACCAGCGCACCAGCGTACGGCGTTCGGAGCCGATCCAGAACACCGGCACGGCGCCCAGAATGGGGACCCAGACTGCAAGACTCAGGAGTTGCGAATTCATCGGATTTTTATTCCATCAGGCCGGTGTGCATGAGTGCTCAGGCCCTGTTGAACCAGAGTGTCAGCAAGGCAAAGACGCCGAAGATCATGCCGAAGGCGTACTGGTAGATGCGGCCGGTCTGGAACAGGCGCACCAGCCCGGAGATCCAGCCGACGGCACTGGCCGACCCGTTAACCATGACGCCATCGATCAGTACCTGGTCACCGCCCTTCCATAGACCGCGCCCGACGCCGCGCGCGCCGCCGGCAAAGAACCAGTCGTTGAACCTGTCGAAGCCATATTTCTCTTCGAGAATGGTCGCCAGCACGCCGGATTTCTGCTTGATCACCGCCGGCAGGTCGGGACGGACGATATAGAGGTACCAGGCCGTCGCCGCACCGGAAATCGCCAGCCAGAACGGCAACGTGGTCACACCGTGGGCCATCATACCGAGCACGCCGTGAAACTCGTGCGCCATGGTGGCCATGCCCTTGTGTGCAGAGGATATGGTAATCGAATCGCCGAACCAGTTGCCGTAGAGGACAGTGCCGATCAGCCAGCCCGAAGCGATCGCCGGTATCGCGAGGAGAATCAACGGCACGGTGACCACTTTCGGTGTTTCATGCGGCTCGACCGGGCCATGGTGGCCGTGGTGATCATCGTGATGCGCGTCATGGCCATGGGCGTCATGCGCAGGCTCGCGGAAGCGCTCCTTGCCGTGGAAGGTAAAAAAGATCAGACGGAAGGAATACAGGCCGCCGACGAAGACAGCAGCCAGCGCGCAGAAATAGGCGAAGCCGGCGCCCGGCACCTGGGCAAAATGTACCGCCTCGATGATCGAGTCCTTCGAGAAGAAGCCGGCGAAGGGAGGCAGCCCGGCATTGGCGATGGCGCCGATCAGCATGGTGGCGTACGTGATCGGCATGTACTTCCTCAAGCCGCCCATGCGCCGCATGTCCTGCTCGTGGTGCATGGCGATGATCACCGAGCCGGCGCCGAGGAACAGCACGGCCTTGAAGAAGGCATGCGTCATGAGGTGGAAGATCGCCACCGAGTAGGCCGAAGCGCCCAGCGCCATGGTCATGTAGCCGAGCTGCGACAGGGTCGAGTAGGCGACCACGCGCTTGATGTCGGTCTGTACGATGGCGATCAGCGCCATGAACAGCGTGGTGATGGCACCGATGACGATGACAAAGGACAGGGCCGTGTCCGACAATTCGAACAGCGGCGACATGCGCGAGACCATGAAGATACCGGCCGTCACCATGGTTGCGGCATGGATCAGGGCGGAGATCGGGGTCGGACCTTCCATCGAGTCGGGCAGCCAGACATGCAGCGGGAACTGCGCCGACTTGCCCATGGCGCCGATGAACAGGCAGACGCAGACGG
>Ga0209343_10008423_pt1 | contig 12001 bp, 12 predicted proteins | sample RifCSPlowO2_02_FD_184026 | JGI IMG/M metagenome (GOLD analysis project Ga0209343, IMG submission 184026) | Groundwater microbial communities from Rifle, Colorado - Rifle CSP2_plank lowO2_0.2 (SPAdes) (version 2) | ecosystem: Environmental > Aquatic > Deep subsurface > Groundwater | place... | reverse complement strand
TGGAAAATGCCGCAAGGCTTCTGGGCAAAACAGAATGGGAGATATTAAAGACAATAACCATCCCTCTTGCATGGAGGGGAATCGCGGCAGGCAGTGTCATGGCTTTTGCCAGGGCAACCGGCGAATTCGGGGCAACCCTTATGGTCGCGGGGAATATCCCCGGCCTGACCCAGACCCTTCCTATTGCCATCTATGACGCAGTTCAGATGGGAAACACAAAAATGGCAAATATCCTCGTTGGGGTCATAACCCTGTTTTCCTTTTCGGTGATCTATTTTGTAAACAGATTTACCAAAGGCAGGTATTGATGTCCCTTTCCTTTTATCTTAAAAAACATTTTCCTTTCCGAAGCGGAGGTTTTTCAATTGATATAAGGCTTTCTGCTGAAGAGAATATGGTTGTCCTGTTCGGCCCGTCAGGCGCCGGCAAAAGCCTTGTTTTAAACATGCTTTCCGGTATTATAAAACCTGATGAAGGTTTTGTGAGAATTGAAGACAGAGAGGTTTTTAATTCTGCAGCCGGAATAAATGTTCCCATAAGATACAGAAGGACAGGCTACCTGTTCCAGGATTATGCCGTTTTTCCGCATATGACTGTGTTTGAGAATATCGCATATGGGATAAACCGCCTTCCCAGGAGTAAAATCAAGGCAAAGGTTGAAGAACTCCTTGAACTCATGAGGCTCGGCGGGCTTGAAAACAGATTCCCGATAGAGTTGTCAGGCGGACAGAAGCAGCGGGTTGCCCTCGCAAGGACTCTCGCAACAGAGCCAAGGGTGCTTTTTCTCGATGAACCGTTTTCAGCCCTTGATTATCAGGTCAGGGAAAAACTCAGGGCTGACCTGTTGATGATACACCAGAAATACCCCATAACAACACTCTTTGTCACCCATGACCTTGAGGAGGCATTTATCATGGGGGAGAAGATTGCGGTGATAAACAACGGCAGGCTTGAGCAGTTTGGGACAAGGGAAGGGGTGTTTTATAAGCCAAAGACAAAAAATGTCGCAAAGTTTTTGGGCGCAAGGAATATCTTCAGCGGCATTATTGTTTCTCTGAATGAAAAGACAGTGGCAATAGAAAACCCTGATATTGGAGAGATTAAGGCATTCCTCCACGACGAAGAGCCGAGACTGACTATTGGCGAAAAGGTAACATTTGGAATAAGACCCGAAGAGATTATGATTATAAGACCCGATAGACCCATAGATAAAAAGGTTCAGGATAATATATTGGACGGCGAGGTTTTGACAACTCTCGGAAAAGGAGCAAGCCATACCATATATTTTAAGGTGAAAGACAGAGATGCAACCCTTAAGATAGAAATCCCCAATTTTGCTTATAGAAAACTGAAACTCAGCAAAGGCAAAACAATAACAGTATCTTTGAAAAAAGAGAGTATTTGGATAATACCTGAAAGGCAGGCGAAAGGCTGATGGCTGAAGGTAAAAATTAGGCTGCATGGTTTAAAGATCTGACAGAAATTATATCTGCTGATTCAATAGGCCATACATCCTTTTCTGATACTGTAACAACAGCAAGCGTCTTACCGGAGGTTTTAACAAACTCAACCTCAAGACCATCTGGTTCATAGCTCTCTACTACTGTCCCCAAGTCACCTGTACATAATTCGAACTCAGGCAAATCATGCGTCAAAACTACACAATCCAATAATTTATATTTCATTACTTCCCTTCGAAATAGACTATTAAAAATGAAGAAACTCATTTTTCTTTTTTGAGTATAGTTTGGATATCTTTTTGCAAGGCTGGAAGTTTATTTTTGATAATATCCCACATAATCTTATAATTTATTCCAAAGTATTCGTGGGCCAGAACATTTCTAAAATCAGCTATCTTTCTCCATTCAACAAAGGGATATTTAGCGCTTATTTCCTGCGGGACATTGCTTGAAGCCTCTCCAATTATCTCAAAGTTTCTAACAATAGCATCTATCTTTAATTCATCTTTAATAAGTTCTTCAAAAGAGGCATTGCCGACATAATTTTGAATTTTATTTGCAGATGCCAGAATATCCTCAAGATAGAGTATATAATTTCTACGCATAGCTAACTTGTTTTAAAATATCCTCTTTCAATTGCGGCCTGAGCGCTTCAACAGTCACCAAATCCACTTTCCGGCCAAACAGGTCTTCAAGAAAAAACTTAAGTTCCATATAATTATCAAAAGTCTCAGAGCCATCTTTAAACTCAACGAGCACATCAATATCGCTGTCTTTTCTTCCCTCGCCCCGTGCAAAAGAACCAAAGACGCCTATTTTTTTGACGCCGTATTTCTGCTTAATGGCATTATCATGCTTTTTTAATATCTCAAACACCTTCATTTTTTACCTCCTGCTCGTATATCAAATCTTACATGCCATTACCACGAAAAGCAAGGGGTGAAATTATAATTCCCCTTTAAATGCCTTATCCAGAATGCCCGATATTATAGAATAGAGCTTTATTAACTGATATTTATTGGGTAGAAAAAGGCGATGCGGTGTTAGTTTTCTACAAAATTATAATCTGTATTTCAAGACCTGATTATATTCGTGTCCACCGAATGTTATATTCTCTTTTTAATATTTCTATAATTTTCTTCTGATGATAATCCATAAAGCATATCTGCTAACCTTACAATTCTTTCAACTGGAATCAATCTTCTGAATCTCCTCCTCATTTTGGGGTCTTTTTGTATAATCAGAGTCTTTATAACCTCACTATACTCTTTCCACGGGGTTTTAAGACTATTTTGAATATCAAAATTAAATACTTTCAAACCCTCTTGAGATAAGGCACTAGTATTTTTAGATAAGATTTTTATGAATTCTAAATTTATATTATCTATCTCTTTCAAGCAAAGTTTATAATCTCCTAATCGGAGAACCTTATAAACATAATTGTAAAAATTTATAAATATCTGTTTCTCTCTTTCAACCTCGTGTAATCTTTGAGTACGAGGATTTCTAATCCCTATTTTTTCTTTTTGTAATGCCTTAATTTTTTCCAATATCTTTTTAGGTTGCTGACTGCTATTCAACAAGGCTAATAAATCTTCTCTTTCTGTACCCTCTAACTTATATTTTCCATCATCAAAGAATGGCATTGCTTCTCTAAAAGTTGTAAAGCTTTTCAAGTGTGGGAAGTCTTTTTTAATTTGTTCTTTAACACCAAAAATTCTTCTAATTCTATGACATCTATTTTGAAATTCTCTGGTTATGTAACTTTTCTTTTCAATATTTTTTCTACCTTCGGCATTTCCATAGACAGACCAAAATAAAGCATGTGGTGCAATATTGTTTTGATCAATATATTTTTTCAAAATATCTCCAATATCCCACATTATTTCAAGTGCATCAGCACCCGAAATATTATTTTTACTTTCCCTGTATTTGTTATACAGAGGTGCTATTTGCTGAATTAAAACATTTACGCTCATATACTAACCATTCAAATCAGATAAATTTTTCCCAGCCAAATCTTTTAACATATCCTCAAACTGATATATAAAACTTACCAAATCACTGAAATGAGATTTGCTATATTCTGGTTCTGTTCCTTTCTTGGTATGAAATTTATCTTTATAATGAACGGTAATTTCGCCAGCCAAATAAGTAATCAATCTCTGTGTTATTTTTGATCCGCCACTTCTTAAAATATCCACTCTTTTTTGAAAATCGGGATGTTTTTTAAAAATCCTTATTTCGCTGCCGACCAAAACAGACCTTAATGGTTTATTAGTCGTTGAATCAATATCAGGCTCTTTCTCATCTATCCTGATATTAAACCCACTTTTTTTCTTCTCACCGCCCTTAAATCCTGTATCTTCAAATGGATTGTCTGCCTCTTGGTTTAATGCGGATTCGCCGCCCAAATCACCACCTGGAATATTTCCAGAGTTTTTGCCTGCTCCTTTTCCGACACCTTCATTTTCACCAATTTCAGTATCGTTACCACCACCGTTACCTTCTCCTCGGTCTTTTGACCCAAACTTGTCATCAATGTCTTGTCCTGTCCCACCTTTTTGCAAATTTATTTCATTCCCTGATAAATAATCAGTTCTATAATTCATTGAATCCAGCCTTGCCAATTTTGATAGAGCCTGATTTAACCTGTCTTCCAATTCCTGATAATGTCTTTCTTCTGAGTTTTTATTGACATCTTTTATAACCTCTAAAATTAGTGGTTCTATTTCGTAAAGGGTATTAAACAATGCTCTAGAGCGTGTATTATTCTTAAAATCATTTCTTGCAATTGTTGGCTCAAGGTAATCTGATAAGTCTATATATCCTGTTACATTCGGATGATCCCATAGTTCACTTTTATGTTTAGACCTAAATGATTTTATGTCTTTTATTTCGCTAATTCTTCTCCCTTTACAGATAAATACAGGTCTCTTATTTATTTCTTTTCCCTTTGTTATTTTTATAAAAATATGAATTGGTTTTGTAATGGATAATTTAGTCTGTTTTGGAGATTTTCTTCCGTCTGTAAAAGAGAGGTCTTTTAAATCATCCTTATATACATCTCCCTCGTATTCATCGTAATTGAAGGGTTTGCAAATAAGTTCCTCTTTATTGTTAGGCAATAAATTATATATACGAATCAGTTTTATTATAAGATTTTTTCTGGCAAGTAGTAATTCAAAATGCTTTTCGATCTCATTTTTTAATTCTTGCATATCTATTTGTTTCCAACTATTTTTGTCAAAGTCAGAAAGACATATTATTGTGCCAGAGTTAAATTGAAATTCCTTAACTATTTTGGGATTAGGAAAATTAACATCTTCTTGTTTATCTGTATTAAATTGTTCTTTTTCAATAGGAATATAAAAGGCTTTATCCTTTTCTGTTTTGGATGTTATTTCTAATTTTGAACATGAAGCCATAAAAGAATAAATGCCGTATCCAAATTGACCATTGGTGGTAAAATCAGCTTTTTTATCAGAATTCCCAATACTTTGAACAACTTTTGTAAAATTTGTAATTCCAAAACAGTTATCAAAAACAATCACCTTTCCATCTTTATAATTCTCTCCCCCTATTCTCAATGTTATCTCAATGGGTTTTGAATAACTATTTTTTTCTTTATCATAAAATTTCTCTGCACTATCGATGGAATTATCGATATATTCCATGAAAATCCTGTTAACATCATTGTAAAGACTCGCTACATTTGGAATTAATCTCGGTGATATATGCAACGGTATTGGCATGTTATCCTCCCTTCGCATAAAGCGAATTTAAATTTATTATATAAAAATATTTTTCTCACAACCTAAACCTCTCCCTTTTTCCTGCCAAAAATTTGGCTTTGGTCAATTTAAGTTGCTTATCAAGCTCTGAAAAAATCTTATTCACCTCTTCTTCGGTATATTCATAGGAACTCTTATTTGAGCAGTTTCCAAGTATCCTTATCTTTTCAAAAATATCATTCGTCCTTTTTGATGCAATCCTCTTAAACCGTTCATGCCTGCTTTCATTCTTTTTTTGTTCCATCAAATCCTCCGAATAGTAAAAATATGCCACAAAAATATCATCACTATTTATAAATGTCAAGTAAAATATTCTACTATTTATATAAATAGTAGAATATTTTTTTAACTTATTTGCGAGAAGTTGCGTTTGAGGAATTTTACTATGTATGCTATTATTCATTCTACTTATCATGCAAAATTGAGGTAATTTATTTTCTCCTGACTCCTGACTAAAGACTTTTGACTGTTTTATGACAAACACCCACATTGACATAGAGCTCAGAGGCAGATTCAAGCTCGCCATTCTTCTTACAGCAATCATCTTTTTCGCAGAACTCATCGGCGGTTTTTTGTTTAACAGCCTTGCGCTCCTGTCTGATTCAGCCCATGTATTCATGGATGTATTTGCCCTCGCCTTAAGCTGGCTTGCCCTTTATATATGCGCCATGCCGCCGACAGAGACAAGGACATACGGATGGCACAGGAGCGAGGTCTTTGCTGCATTTATAAACGGCGTAACACTCTTGTTTGTATCGCTTGTTATATTTTATGAGGCATATCAAAGACTGGTATCTCCGCCGGAGGTCAGAGCCATAGGAACAATGGTTGTGGCGTTTGTCGGTCTTGCAGTCAATATCATCGTTGCATCATGGCTGAAAGGGCATAGTCATGAAGACTTGAATATACGAAGCGCATACCTCCATGTTGTGTGGGATGCTGCGGCATCCGTTGGTGTTATTATAAGCGGCATTATCATTTATTATACAAACTGGTTTATTGCCGACCCGCTCATAAGCATCGGCATAGGCATAATTATTATCATAGGCGCTGTTAAGATAATTCTGGAATCAGCCCATATCCTTCTGGAGGGTGTGCCAAAAGAGATTAATATTAAAAAGATTGTTGAGGATATAAAGGGCATAGACGGCGTGCAGGGCATCCATACCCTTCATATATGGAGCATCTGCTCAAATATCCATGCAATGAGCGCGCATATTGATGTAAAAGAAGCGGCAAGAAGCCGCAGGGGTGAAATCCTGGATTTGATAAACCAAAGACTTGCCAAAGACCACCACATCTTCTATACTACACTTCAGGCAGAGTGCAACGGCTGCCCAACCAATCAGCTTTTCAGGACCATTGAGCATAGGGAACATGGGCATTAAAGCAAACCATAGTAAATGACTTAAATAAGTTGACATGATTCACCCTCCCCTTAATCCCCTCCCGTCAAGGGAGGGGGAAAATTAAGTCACCTCTCCCCTTGCGGGAGAGGGTTAGGGTGAGGGGAACGAATTATCTTTATTTGATATAAATATCGCCAGAGTTGGGATATCCGAAATACTTCGGATATCACTTTAAATCAGGAGTATAGACGAAACAGTTTCGGATATAAACAAGTTATCTGAAATGACGCCATGTAAGGAAGTAATAATATGAGGAAAAACTACATTAAAAGTAAGGTAGATAAATTGATAGAAACTGGCAAAGAGCCTGAGTATGAATCTTTATCGGTTAAAGATTTTATAATAGAGCTTGATTATGCTACGAAATATCTGTCCAGATTATTAAAGGTTCGACCATTTGTAATGTACCTTCTTCTTTTTAAAAGAGCTTATTTCGAAGAGGGTAAAAGAGTAATTTCAGTAAAATTATCGGAACTTGGAGAAAATTTACTTTCTGATTTAGGGCAACCAATGTCACATGATGTTGTAAAAAGAGGTGTAAACGACTTAGTAAGGCTTGAAATCGTAAAAAAGAGACCATCAAAACCTGGTCAAACAAACGAATATGAAGTTAATTTGCCCTCCGAAATTAGAAAAGTTCAAGAAATGATAAAAAGGGACGAGGAGGAAATCGAAGAAATTATCGATGATTCCAAAGATGACTTTTATACAGACAAGCAAAAAAGACTGGAGATACTAAAAAGAGATGATTACAAATGTTTTTACTGCCTCCGTGAGTTACAAAGAGACGATTTCTATTTAGACCATTTAGTTCCGAGAACACAAGGCGGTCAAAATTATAAATCTAATTTAGTTGCATCGTGTAGAACATGCAATACGAAGAAAAACGCATCTGAACCTGAAAAACTCCTACTACAAAACTACCGCAATAGTTTACTTACACAAGAAGAATATCAGTCCCAAAAAGATAAATTGGAGAATCTGATAGAAAGGAATTAGAATAAGATTAGGAGCAAGAACCAAACCTTCAAAATTTAGAATGAAGAAGGACATAAAGACACAAAACTATTCCACCCTCATCACCGACCTTGCCTCTCTCGTTGAACAAGGGCGCAAGACAGCGGTGCGGTATGTGAACACTGCTCTGGTGGCTACTTACTGGTTCATGGGCAGGAGAATTGTGGAGTATGAGCAGAAGGGAAAAGAGGGGGCAGAATATGGAGAAACTTTTTATTTGTTATTTCCAATTCGGCAGACAGTGTCTGCCGAATTATCAACAATACTTCAGACACCGCCTGAAGAATCTACCCTGCCATTAAAATCCCGGACGGTGTCTGGGAAATTTCAAAAAGGCTACACACTGTCTATCAAATTGGAGCCAATTTTCCAGAAGTGTCTGGAATTTCCGAGACACTGTCTCGGAAATTGAAAAACAGAGACTTTTGGAAATGAAAATCGTTAAGGAAAAACAGATAACCATGCTTGACCGTCAAACATTTCAAAGTGAGGTGGAACTATGAAAAATAATACCTCTGACCCAATTATAAAAGAATTATCAGAAGCCCTTAAAAAGGAGTTTGGATATAAAATCAAGGACATTATCCTCTTTGGTTCAAGGGCAAGGGGTGATGCATCTCCAGAATCAGACTATGATATCTTAGTCCTTGTAGATGAAGAGACAAAAGAGGCTGCCGATAAAATCTTTAACATGGCCTGCGAGATAGGCTGGAAACACAATGTAGTAATAACTGTCTTTGTCCATGACAAGAGTTATTACGAAGGTAAAAAATATGAGCCGTTATTCATGAATATAAGAAAAGAAGGGGTTCATGTATGAAAAACGAGGGTTATCTCACTGCTTGACCGATAAACATTCCAAAATTTATACAGCTTGTATTTTTGAAAATCTACCACAGGTGATGATTTGATTGAACTTTGAACATGTCTCATAATAAACTTTGGATAAAATGCCATGAATGCGGTTTTGAAGGAAAGGCAAAGAGGTTTTCTACGCAGCCCAAGCAGATACTGTTAAGGATTTTTTTATACCTTTTCTTTCTCTTGCCTGGCTTTCTTTATGATATGGCTATTGAAAACAAATTTGTCTGTCCGAAATGCAAAACAGAGATTTAAACGGAGGACTTATGGCAAAAAAACCCCAATCATTAACGCCGGAAGAACTGCGGTGGACGTGCGACCCGAAGCAATTTCCATTCAAGACAACAGATGAAATTCCTCCGCTTGCCATGACTATCGGCCAGGAGCGGGCATTAAGGGCGCTGGGCTTTGGCCTTGGCCTTGAAAGCCAGGGATTCAATATCTATGTGCTTGGAGAAAGCGGCACAGGGAAGATGTCAACTGTAAAGGCCATGCTTGAAAAAAGGGCAAAGGACGAGAAGGTCCCTGATGACTGGTGCTATGTATATAACTTCACAGACCCTGACAGGCCCAATGTGTTGAACCTTCCGCCGGGAATCGGAGCTGACTTAAAGATTGATATGGAAGATCTGGTGGAGTCATTAAAAAGGGATATACCAAAGGTCTTTGAGAGCAAGGATTATGAAAAACATAGAGATGAAATATTAGACGGCCAGCAGGAGAGGACAAAGGCAATCTTCTATAGATTGGAGCAGAAGGCGCAGGAAAAAGGTTTTATCCTTAAAAAGACCGTGAGCGGTCTTGCTGTTGTGCCTGCAAAGGAAGGCAAGGCCTTGGGCCATGAGGACTTTGAAAAACTTTCAAAACATGAGAAGGCGCGCATAGAGGAGGAGAGCAAGTTCCTGCAGGACAGGCTCAGTGATGCAATACGCGAGGCAAGGACTGTTGAAAAGGAGACAAAGGAAAGGATAAACGCGCTGGACAGGGAGGTCGTCCAGTATGTTGTCAATCCCTTGATAAATGAACTCCTGGAAAAATACAGGAAACACCAGGAGGTAGTTGAATACCTTGAACAGGTTAAAGAGGATGTGTTGGTGCGCACAGAGGACTTCCGTCCCAAGGAGGAGCTTGCCCTTGCCCTGCCAGGGTTTAAACTTCCCAAGGCAGAGCCCAGTTTTGAAAGATACAACGTTAATCTCCTTGTGAATAATAAAGATATAAAAGGGGCGCCGGTTGTCATTGAAACCAACCCGACCTATTACAATCTATTCGGAAGGATTGAACACAGGGTCCAGTACGGCGTTGCAATGACTGATTTTAGCATGATAAAGGCAGGCTCTGTGCACAGGGCAAACGGAGGCTATCTTGTCATAAACGCCCTTGACCTCCTGAGAAATATATTTTCATACGATGCGCTTAAGCGGATGATTAAAAATAAGGAAGTGAAGATAGAAGATGTGTGGGAGCAGTACAGGCTTGTGTCTACAACAACCTTAAAGCCGGAGCCAATCCCTGTGGATATAAAGATTATCCTTGTGGGCATCCCGTTTATCTACTACCTTCTTTACAATCTTGATGACGAATATAGAAAGTTATTCAAGGTCAAGGCAGACTTTGACAATAGGATGCCGAGAAACAAGGAGAATATAGATAAATATACTGCCTTTATTGCCGCAAGGTGCAAGGAGGAGGGGCTTAAGCACTTTGACAGGGCAGGCGCGGCGAGGATTGTCGAATACGGGACAAGGCTTGCAAATGACCAGGAAAAGCTTACTGCGCAATTCAGCGAGATAACGGATTTGATAAGGGAGGCAAGCTACTGGGCAGGTGTGGACAACAGCAATTTTGTCACATCTGGCCATGTGGACAAGGCTGTGTCAGAGCGGATATACAGGAATTCAAGGATAGAAGAGAGGCTCAGGGAGCTTATTGCAGAGGGGACGCTCCTTATAGATACTGACGGCGCTGTGGCAGGCCAGGTGAACGGCATAGCAGTGCTTGACCTTGGCGACTATGCATTTGGGAAACCCTCAAGGATAACGGCAAGGACATTCCTCGGCGACGCAGGGGTAGTGAATATTGAAAGAGAGGTAAAGATGAGCGGCCGCATCCATAATAAGGCGCTCATGATTTTAACAAGCTACCTCGGAGAAAAATTTGCGCAGGATACGCCCATGACCCTCTCTGCCTCAATCTGCTTTGAACAACTCTATGAAGAGATAGAAGGGGACAGCGCCACGTGCACGGAGTTTTATGCCCTAATGTCAAGCCTGTCCGGCCTTCCGCTTAATCAGGGCATTGCAGTAACAGGCTCCATGAACCAGCTTGGCGAGGTCCAGCCTGTGGGCGGAATAAATGAAAAGATAGAAGGGTTCTTTGATGTCTGCGTCACAAAGGGGATTACAGGTAAACAGGGCGTGATAATACCGAAGAAAAATGTAAGGCACCTCATGCTCAAGAAAGAGGTTGTTGAGGCTGTAAAGGAAGGAAAGTTTGCCATATATCCCATAGAAAAGGTGGAAGAAGGGTTGGAGATACTGACAGGCAAACCTGCAGGCGAAAGACAGCCTGACGGCACATATCCCGAAGGGGCTGTAAATTATCTTGTTGCAAAACGGCTTAAGGAGCTTGCAAAAACTTTGAAGGATTTTGGAAAAGCAAAGACGGCAGGGAAAAAAGAAGAGGAGAATAAGGGGAAGTAGATAACCTTGCTAATGAAGTTATTTATGCAGGCTTGCCTGCTTGACGACACCTACCTTTGCTGATAAGATAAAAAACTGTCATGATATTGAATGGCAAAAAGATAATCCTGGGGATTACAGGCGGTATAGCTGCGTATAAGGCCATTGAGCTCGCAAGGCTCTTTATAAAGAGCGGGGCTTCAGTCTGGCCTGTGATGACAAAGGCATCTGCAAATTTTATAACCCCGCTGACTCTTCAGACTGTTGCAGGGAACCCTGTTGCCAGGGATATGTTTGACCTCACTCAGGAGTCAAGGATTTCCCATATTGAGCTGGCAGAAAAGGCAGATATTGTGGTTGTTGCCCCTGCGACAGCGAATATCATAGGGAAGGCTGCATCAGGCATTGCCGATGACCTCCTGACAACAATTATTATGGCTACAAGGGCCCCCCTGCTTTTTGCGCCGGCAATGAATTCCAATATGTATGAGAACAAAATAGTGCAGGCTAATATTGAGAGGCTTAAAAAAAATGGCTGCTCTTTTATAGGGCCTGAGGAGGGGGAGCTTGCCTGCGGATACGAAGGCCGTGGCCGTCTTGCGCCTGTTGAAGATATCGTGGATGCGGCAGAGGAGTGCCTTGCGCCGAAAGATCTTAAAGGTGAAAAGGTGCTGGTTACCGCTGGACCCACAAGAGAGGCAATAGACCCTGTAAGGTTTATTTCCAATCCGTCGTCAGGCAGGATGGGTTATGCCATTGCAAGGGCTGCGAAGAGACGG
>Ga0209343_10008422_pt1 | contig 12001 bp, 11 predicted proteins | sample RifCSPlowO2_02_FD_184026 | JGI IMG/M metagenome (GOLD analysis project Ga0209343, IMG submission 184026) | Groundwater microbial communities from Rifle, Colorado - Rifle CSP2_plank lowO2_0.2 (SPAdes) (version 2) | ecosystem: Environmental > Aquatic > Deep subsurface > Groundwater | place... | reverse complement strand
CTCGACCTGCCATCGGGCAGGACGGCTTTTCTCAATCCTGTTGCTTACGAAAGATTTCGGTGGATGCTGGAGCACACTCGTCCCGGGGAGTATTTCTTTGAGGGAGAGTTCGCCGATATGTATTATCCCTTGCTGCTTCGAAATCCCGCCAAGGTGCCTTTCCTCACCAACACGGAATATACGCGTCCTGAACATGTTGAGGACGTGGTGAAGAGTCTGGAAAAGCAACGGGTCAGGCTCGTGCATTGGTCGCTCGTTCTGGATGTTCCGAGGGGAAATAAAGCGGGTGACAATCTGGGGCCGCTTCGGAAGTATTTGCGTGACAACTATCGCCTGGTACAGACGTTTTCGGATTCTTCGCAGGTCTGGGAGAGAGTCGAGTCGGGTCCGCCTGCGATAGACAGAGGGCAAGCCAACCGCTCAGGCCACTCCTTAGAACCTCCCGGGATGTAGCCCCGGGTGGGGCATTGCGCTTTTCGCGTTTCCGCCGCGGTGCAAGGTGGGCAAGAGCGCTTCCTCGAAGTACTCGAGGGCTCCTCATGCGTGTCCTTACACAGTTTGTCAAACTCCTATCGGATCAACCCGTGGTGTCCATCGCTGCCCGGAGCCTCCTGGAAGACGGCTTCAAGGCCATCCGCAGCCTCATTCGCCGCGAACTGCGCGTGGGTCAAGGACTTCGGACCTTGGACCTTGGCTGCGGACCAGGAATTTTCTCGGAGCTTTTTGCCAAGGATGATTACGTGGGCGTCGATCTCAGCCTGCGGTATATCGCCTACGCACGCCGGAAGCGGAGAGGCGTCTTCTTCGTTTCCGATGCTCGCCGGCTGAGTCTGTCGCCGGGACAATTTGACCAGGTGCTCATCTTCGGCCTTCTTCACCATTTGTCAGATCAGGGCGCGCTCGCCACGCTCTGCGAGGCGCGCCGGGTACTCGTCCCGGGAGGACGCATTCTGGCCATTGAAGACATCCCTACGATGTCGAAGTGCAATCTCGTCGGCCGATGGGTTCACCGGCTGGATATCGGAAAGCATATCCGTTCCGTGGAGGAGTACCGTAAACTCTATACTCGAGTCGCACGAATCGAGCGGGAAGAAATCTTCCGAAGTGGCATCTGTGATTATTACGGGGCGGTGCTCGTCCTGTGACACTTGGCACGGAAACATCACGTCTTCGCATCCGCTTGAGCGTGAGGCGTGAATCCTCGGCAGACGGAAGCCGGCGGAATTTCTTCGCCCATCAAAGCGCAGCTGATGGAGACTGGGCTTACAGCTCCCGGACAGATAAGGTTCTTCTTGCTTCCAGAAACTCGGTCTTGTTTGGCGTGGAAGGGGCATTGAGTTTCCTCTCATGAATGCGTCTCAAGAATATATTGCGCAGCCTGAAGCTGGGGTTCTTTCGTTCAACGCCGTGTGGATTTTATGCGGGGCTGCGCTCTACCTTTATCTTGTGATGTTTATTCCGCCAGGCACGCCGATCGTGTTCGGCGGCGATCAGATGATCTACCTCCTCAACGCGACTCGAATGATCGATGGCAAGGTGATGTACCGCGATTTTTTTCAATTTACAACTCCGGGCACGGAGGTCGTGTACTTCTGCCTGTTCAATATGCTGGGGCCCCATGCCTGGGTTCCAAGAGCTGCCCTCATTGTGATAGGCGCCTGCCTTACCTGGCTCACCGTTTATCTTTCACGAAAGGTGATCGGGGGCGTGACGGCTTTCGTACCTGGAATACTGTTTCTCATCTTCCCACTGCGAAGGGACCTGGATGGGACGCATCATTGGTACAGCGTCCTGGCCGTCCTTGCCGCCGTCGCAGTGGTCATCGAGAAAAGGACCATGCGCCGGCTGGCGGTTGGCGGCGCGCTTTGCGGTTTGGCTACATGGTTCACCCAAGCCCGGGGAATCCTGACCGTGTTGGCAATTGCGACATTCCTGGTCTGGGAAAGGCGCGAGTTGAATCAGAATAGGCGGTCCTTGTGGAAAGAAGTGGGTTGCGTGGTCGGAACCTTCGCAGCCAGCGTGGTGGCGACGAATGCCTACTTTGTCTGGAAGGCGGGATGGGAGAGATTCCTCTATTGTACGGTGACATTTGGCTTGCGCTATTACCCGGCGGACGCGAAGTGGAACTCCCTCCAGATCTACATGGCCGAACCTCCTGCGGTCCCTGACTGGACCCAACTCCCGGCGCTGGCGACGTGGCTGTTCATTCACGCGCTCCTCCCCATGACCTACGTGGTCTTCATATTCCGTTACCGGCGCGCGAGGTCCGGTCAATCGCAGGAACCCTGGGACCGCCTGATGCTTCTGACTATTGTCGGACTATTTCTGTTTGTCGGGGCTCTTCCGGCTCCTGCTTACAGCCGCCTGTGCCCCATCGCAATCCCCGCTTTGATTCTTCTTGTGTGGTTGATGAGGTCCGCGCGAGGGATAACTCGAGTGGTGGTAACGGCGGCAGCGGGGTGCACGATCCTTGCCTTGGGGATTCTCGAACCCCTGGCCCGCCAGCATCGAACCTACTTGTATTTGAATACGCCCTCCGGGCGCATCGCATACTCTGAACCCACGCCACTCTACGAGAAGCATCGGTGGCTCATGTCCAGGACACGACCTTCTGAGTATTTTTTCGAGGGGCTGTGGGCGCAGATGTATTTCCCACTGGGACTCAAGAACCCGGCGAGAGTCCCCTACGTCACCAGCACGGACTACACCAGACCGGAGGAGGTGCTTCAAGTGGTGGATGGTTTGGAGAGGCATCGCGTGCGAACCATACTGTGGCCCTTAGACCTGGATTTGACGCCCTCGATCCCTTCCGAAGGGGATCATTTGCAGCCTTTGCGCGACTATCTTCGTCGCCATTCCCGCGCAGTCAAGACGTTTGCCGATGGGGATCAGGCCTGGGAAAGGATCGAATCGCCGGGAGCGCGGTGATGGCGGGGATTTCACGCATGCCCGCGCCAGGGACACTCGCCGTCTGGGTCGCGGTCGGGCAGATTTTCTGGTCGAAGAGCCCCAAAAGGGGAAAGCCTATCGCCCCCGCGAAGATATGACCCAGGAGGATGCGAGTATTGTCAGCCGGGAGTTTGGGCGGCCAGGTTTTCGCGTTAACCTGAGCCGTTGAAGACTGCAAGAATCAAAAACTGTCCGGCGGCCTGAAATCTTGAGTCCGTGCGACCCGCAGGGAGGTCATGAAGTGCTCAAAAGTGATTCGCGCCGCCTCGCTACTTCTAAGGGTCAGGATACTCAGATGCCAGATCCCGTTTCGGCTCCCGATCCTCCCGCGCCGCTTGTTCCTTTCCCCGGCTTCTTTTCTGTCGTCGGGTATACGCTCTTCTGTTTTGGCGTCGTCCTGATTATTTGTGAAATCATATCGTACGGGGTTTTAGCGGTCCTTACCGGGCCAAGCCGCCTTCATCGAGAGCTCCCGGAACACGTGTACGAGACGGTCTTCGGGCATTGCCGGGGCACTCCGGACGGCAAGTATTCTTCCTCTTCTCATCCCTGGATAAATCAGATGAGTTCAAGCCCGGCATATGAGGGCAGGCCGTGGGCTGACGAGTATTGGGCGGAAGAACGGGTCCGGTACAACGAATACCGCTGGGATTACACTCCTTTTGCGTTGTGGAACATGCCGGCAAGACATGCCCAGCACGTTAACCAGGATGCGACTCCGCTGGGCGCCGTCCGCCGCACGATCAACCCCGAGTGCCCTGACGCCAAGGCTACAAGGAGGGTTCGGATTTGGGTTTTTGGAGGCTCCGCAGTTTGGGGGATCGGCAGTCCCGACTGGGGGACGATCGCTTCCTTTCTCTCCGGGACTCTAAACGCCGCGTCGGACCGGTGTTACGAGGTCACAAACTTCGGGGCGGACGGATATGTGACCAATCAGGAGGTGATCCTGTTGATGCAGAACCTCAAAACGGGCCAGCGCCCTGACGCCGCGGTCTTTCTCGACGGAGTCAACGAGGCCTGGGTGGGGGCGGTTGATCCGGCCCTTCCCTCGAGTCACTACCTTTTTTCGCATTACAGGGACCTGTTCGAGATGCGAGTATCGTGTCGGCGTCGTCTCCTGGAAAGGTCCCGGGCGTTTCAGCTCGTTCAGTACGCCTCGAGCAAGCGGGGCCGTTTCGAGTCCGAAGGAGCGGCCCAGGATGATTGGGACGCAAAAGCCAGGGCCACGCTCGACAATTATGCCCGCAACATGGCCATGGTTGGATTGTGGGGTAAGGAGTATGGCTTCAAGACTCTATTCTTCTGGCAGCCGGCCTTGCCTTACGGTCGAAAACCGCGGTCCGCTTTTGAAGGGACTCTCATGCATTATCCAATCCTGATTGACCACGAAAGCGAGCTGCAGGGAAGGCGGGTAATGGCAGCGGTGAAGGCCGTATTTGCCGAAGCACAATTGCGCTCGACAGCCACAGGGGCATTTCATTACCTGGGTGATATTTTTGATGGACATCCGGAAACTCTCTACATCGACTGGGCGCACCTGGCCCCGGAAGGAAACGAAATTATCGCGAAAGCTGTCGGTGACAAGATCGAGGGCGCACTCCCTAGCCCGAAGGAAGTCCGGAAGGCGGATTGAAATTAGCTTGGCATTACGGTGAAATACCCGATGACGGCGGAGGAATTCAAGCTTCGCGGACGTTCAGCTCAGAAGAGTGGGTAAATGAGGGGGGCCACACTGGATGATTGTCCGAGGACGAAGAGAGTTCCGAAGAGCAGGAGGCACACCGCCAGCGGAATGAGCCACCAGAGTTTGCGGCGCCACAAATACTCCAGAAATTCTCCAGCCGTGGCGAGACGTCCCGTGAATTCCCTGGCGAGGCTCACTGAGTCTCCTTTATTTCCTGATCAGGCAGTTTCCCATGACCAGGAGATCCAGTCCGCTGTTCCGAAAAGTCTGAAACGCATCGGCGGGGCTGGCCACGATGGGCTCGCCACGCAGGTTGAAGCTGGTGTTCAACAAAATAGGAACTCCCGTCGCTTCTCCGAACAACTCCAACAGACGGAAGTAGGGCGGGTTCCATTCGCGCCGCAGGGTTTGAACGCGCCCCGTGCCGGCGTGGTTGACCGCCGGAACCAGATTACCAATCTCTCCCTTCCACGGCAAGACGAGCAGCATAAAGCGCGCGGGATAGTGCCGGTCTGGGGCCGCGAATCCTGCGAATGAATGCGCCGCCTTCCATTCCGGCATCACCGGCGCGAAGGGACGGAAAGGCTCGCGAAATTTGATCTTGGCGTTCACGATCTGTTTCATTTCAGGCCGGCGGGGGTCGGCAAGGATGCTGCGGTGGCCGAGGGCGCGGGGCCCCCACTCGAATCTCCCCTGCATCCACCCGATCACCTTGCCGGCGACGAGCGCTTCGGTTAACCCGCAGAGCAGCTTCTCTTCATCCTCGAATACTTCATGGGGGATTGCGCGTTGCTTCAGAAAATCACCAATTTCTGCGGCCGAATATCCCTGGCCGAGCGCGGCGTGCTCCATGACATAGCGGCGAGGCTTGCCCAGAAGCCCATGCCAGGCGAACAGTGCCGCGCCCACGGCGCCCCCGGCATCACCTGCGGCCGGCTGGATGAATAGATCCTCGAACCCGCTTTCTCGCAGGATCCGGCCATTCGCCACGCTGTTGAGGGCCACACCCCCCGCCATGCAAAGGGCCTTGTGACCCGTTTGCCCGCGAAGATGACGAGCCATCTTCAGTAGAATTTCCTCGGCCACGAATTGAATACTTGCAGCCACGTCAGCGTAATGCTGACTCCGCTCCGCTTCCGAGGGGGGGGGCAGCGCATATTCCTCTCCCCCGGGAGTTACGAACTCGGATTTCGGATTTCGGGGCTCACCGAAAAGATCAGTAAAGTGCCGGGAATATGTCTGGCGATGAGAGTGATGGTAGCTGAAGTATTTCATGTCAAGATGGAAGCTGCCATCGTTCGCGACTCGCACCAGCTTGTTCACCTTGTCCACGTAGCGCGGCTGGCCGTAGGCGGCCATTCCCATGACCTTGTACTCCCCCTCATTCACATCGAAACCGAGGAATGCCGTGAAAGCGGAGTAGAGGAGCCCCAAGGAATGTGGAAAGCGGATTTCGTGACTCAATCGGATGGCGTTTTCATCCTTGCCGTTCCAATCGGCCTTCGCCGTGCCCGTGGCGCTCGTGGTCCACTCGCCGACACCGTCCACGGTCAGGAGGGCAGCCTCCCGGAAAGGCGAGCAGAACATGGCGCTGGCTGCGTGGGCGGTGTGGTGGTCCACAAAAAGCAGCTTGCAGGGAGGCAGCCTCAAATGTTCTCGCAGCCGGTTCTTGATCCAGAGTTTCTGGTTGAACCAGGTGATCATCGCCTCCGAAAAGGACCGGGCGGAGCGCGGGAATGTCCCGACCGCCGATGTCAGGATGCGCTCAAACTTCACCAGGGGTTTCTCGTAGAAGACCGCATAATCAATGTCGGGCGCCCCGATGCCGGCCTGCTTCAGACAGAACTGGATGGCGCGGGCCGGGAATCCGGCGTCGTGCTTGATTCGGGAGAACCGCTCTTCCTGGGCGGCGGCGACGAGCACTCCATCTTGGAGGAGGGCGGCGGCGGCATCATGGTAAAAAAATGAAACCCCGAGAATGTTCACTAGAACTGCCTCCGGGCGTCTTTCAGCGATGGGCGGCGGCTCTCTCGGGGCGTCCAACACGATTCTCCGGTACGGACGCGCAGGTTGAGCAAATTTCCGAACCGACCCACGGTCAATCCGAAGAGTGCGAGAATACTGAAGTAGATAGCCATCAGCGCCAGACGGCTCTGAAATCCCCCCAGGGCAATTGCGAAGGTCCGCCATCCACCCCGCCTGCCTTCCGGTTCTTGCCCGCCACTCGGCGACTGCGAATATTCGGGGAGGGTTGTCGCACGGACGCCGGTCGCGTTATCCCGGGGCCCCCGTCCTCGGGACATATCTCTGCATCGATGGATCGTGTACGCCGCAAGGAATCCCGCCATGATCCAAACCGCGATCGCAACCAGGGCGGGAATTCCGCGCTGAATTGTGAGTATTGCGCCCGCCCAACACAGGACGATGAGGAGGGGTTCCGAAAGGCCCGGGGATATCGCGGGGTCAAAAGGCTGCTCTTTTCGCCTGGAGGCCAAGACCGCCCCGGCAGAAGTCCCCGCGGCGATCATGATCAGAAAAGACAAGGTTCGAAGCAAGCTTGCGTCCTCCGACCGGATTCCGTCCGGCCTGCCTGGCGAAGTGCGCAGGTATTCTATCTCCGAAAGTCGAGGTCCGGCCGGGAACTGTTCAGGGTGCCTCCGGCGCGCCTCTTTAGCAAGGGATTCGAACTCTTTGGCGTGGGACCAACCACGCGTGTTATGATTTGCCCCGCTCATGTTCAGAAGGCGTGGAAGGCCCGCTCTTATGAAGGTTCTGGTCACAGGAGGAGCCGGATTTATCGGATCGAACTTTATCCGATACCTTCTCCGAGCGCGTCCCGGATACTCGGTGCTGAATCTGGATAAGCTGACCTACGCCGGGAATCTTGAAAACCTCGCGGATCTGGAATCAAACCCTAACTACCGATTCCGAAAGGGGGACATTGGCGATTTGGAAGACGTCGAGGCTGTCCTACCGGGGGTGGACGCCGTCGTCCACTTCGCCGCGCAGAGCCACGTGGATCGAAGCATCGCCGACGCGCGGCGCTTTATCGAAACGAATGTCCAGGGAACCTACCATCTGCTGGATATCGCGCGACGGAAGAAGGTGGGACGCTTCATTCAGGTTTCGACGGACGAGGTTTACGGCAGCCTCGCTCCCGGCCAGGAGGCGAGCGAAGAATCGCCGCTCGCGCCCAGCAGCCCGTACGCGGCAAGCAAGGCGGCCGCCGACCTCCTGGCGCGCAGTTTCTGGCAGACCTACCGCTTTCCGGTCATCATCGCGCGCTCGTCGAACAACTATGGCCCCCATCAGTTCCCGGAGAAGCTCATTCCACTCATGATTACCAATGCACTCGAGGGAAGAAAACTCCCCGTCTATGGCGACGGCTTGCATGAGCGGGACTGGATTCACGTCGAAGACCATTGCCGGGCGCTCCTGGGGGTTTTGCATGAGGGACGCGATGGGGAGACTTACAACATTGGTTATGGCCAGCCGGTGACCAACCTTGCCGTCGTTCGGCATATCCTCCGAATCCTGGGTAAGTCCGAAGAGGCCATCGAATTCGTTGCTGACCGCCCCGGCCACGACCGTCGGTACGCTCTCGACGCGGGGAAGATGCGGCGTGAACTTGGTTGGAAGCCGGAGATCCCACTTGCGGAGGGGCTGGCGCAGGTTGTTGAGTGGTACCGTGGGCACTCGGCTTGGGTGCAGAAAGCCAAAAGCAGTGAGTACCGTGAATACTATGAAAAGTACTATAACCAGCGGGCAAAATCGCTTGCCCAGCTCTGATCGAATTTCGAAATCGTTGCGACCAGGCGAAATCTATGAATCGGCTCATTGAGGTCACCCTTGCTCTTGTGGTGGTGGGAACGACACTGGCCTTCGGCGGCGTGCAGACGATTACCTTCACGATCATGGAGTTCGTGGTCTTCGGCCTATTCCTGCTGCTCTTGCTCCAGCAGACTCGTGCGGGCTTGATCGAGTTGCCGCTGCCTATTTGGCCGATCCTTTTTGTGGTCCTCGTCGCGTCCCAGTTGATTCCGATCCCGGTGGCGGTGTTGGAGAAAGTTTCCCCGGCGCGCCTCGCGGACGTGGCAATGCTTCCGGGCACCACGTGGGGGGCGCTGTCGGTTTATCCGCGCGTTACTTGGCTTGGACTTGTGAAATTCCTGGCCTTCGTCGCCGCCTTTGTCCTTGCTGCTCATGTATCCGATTTGCGCCGGAACCGCAGCGTGCTCGTGCGCGTGTTGATCCTTTTGGGCCTCGTGGAAGCGGGTTACGGAATCGTGCAGTACCTGACCGGATGGCACAAAATCTTCACCTACACGAAGAAATATGATCTGGAGGAGGCGACCGGAACGTTTATCAACCGGAATCATTTTGCGGGTCATCTGGAGTTGGTATTCCCGTTTGTTCTGGCGGCGGCTTTTTACGCCTTCGAAAGGTGGGCGGGTCGCCACCGTGCATTGCGTGGCACGGCAGAAGGTGACGTAAGGTCATCCGCGGCCCAGCAGGCGGTTTTTTACCTGTTCCTGCTGGCTTTGATCGTCGTGGCGATGGTGTTTTCACGTTCGCGAATGGGAATTCTCGTGACCCTGGTGACGCTTGTCTTCATGTCAGTGCTGGCTCAAGTGAAGGTAAGGCGGAAAGGGTGGCTTCTAGGCATACTGGGATTTCTCGGCGTGGTGGGCAGTTATGGCCTTTGGATCGGCCTGGGGCCGGTGTTAGCTCGCTTTGAAAGGATTACAGACCCCCACTACCTGACTATTGAGGGCCGTTATGCCATCTGGTCCGACACCGTGCGACTCATTCGTGACTTTCCGGTCTTCGGATCCGGCCTGGGCACTTTTGAGGTCGTATACCGGCAATACCAGACGACCCTCGTGGAGAACGCCGTGGACCACGCACACAATGATTATCTGGAATTCACGGCGAACACGGGATTGATCGGGGTTGCACTCATGTTTATTCCAATTTTCTATCTGCTGGTACGAATGATCTTTGCCTTCCTCGAGGACTCTCGCGGCTACCGCCGCTCCATCACGTTGGGCTGCATCGGAGGCACGCTCGCCCTCCTGCTGCACAGCCTCACCGATTTCAACCTGCAAATTTCCGCCAATGCCTTGACCTTCGCCGTGATTTTGGGGATCGGGTACCGGGCGGCGATTCTGGACCCTCGCCAAAAGGAAATGGGAGGATCGTTTCAGTGATCAACAAAGCTGTCACGGCTCCCCTTCAGTCCGGAGACAGAGGCGTGGTCCATGCGATATCCATGTTCTTCGGGTATGGTGGTGAAGCGGGGGTACATTCCTAAGGAATCGGGGTGAGGCTGACGTCATCCAGCCAGGCGGTTCCAGCGATCAGGTTGTCCAGTTTCCTGCTGGGCGACCGTACGAGGCTGACGAGGACGAGTTGGGTTGTGGGCCCTGTCTTGAACTCCAACCAGACTTGGCTCCAGGTGGGCGTCGTTCCCGTAAAATTCTCAGAAAATTCCAGTAATTGAGTCGGGGCGTAGTAGTCCAACACGCGCAGGCGCAGTCCGCTATCGGTGGTGATTCCCTCAGTTTTGAGATACGCCTGGAAGCGGTATTTCTGGCTCGGCTCGACCCTGACATGTTGATAGACGCGGTCGAAACTCGCATTGACCTTTCCGCTAAATTTCACGCGAACCGAATGGCTCGGCGAATGTGAAGTGCTTCCGTCCACGTAAACCTCCACACTCTCCGCTTTCGCAATGCGCCAATCAAAACCCGCACCGAGCAGATCATCCTCGAAATTTCCGTTGGTGATGAGGTTTTGCGCTGTAGGCTTGTAGGTCGGCGGGATCAAGCCCTTGTTGATCAAATCGCTCCAGACTTGACCGGCATCGTCGGGCATCCGCGCATTAAGGAGCCAGTCCACGAATCCGGCGGCCCGGCCCGCATCGAATTTCTCCGGACTGGCGGCGATCCGCTTCCATACGGCCCGGGCTTCCGTGGGTTTGTTCTCATTGAGCAGGTAGTAGAGGTAGGCGAATTCCGTGTTGATCTGAGGCGGTATGAGTTCGGTAAGGATCTTCGCGCCGTCCTCGCTCGCCTTCCAGGCCGTGCGGAACAAGATCCGGTCGTACCGACGGGTTCCGTCGAGCGTAACCCGAAAATGTTTGAATGCATCGTTGTTATTTCCCTGCAGAAGATAGAAATTTCCAACCACCCACTGAACTGCGGGAATGCGGGGAGCCATCCTGTCCGCGCGCCGCAGGAACAATTCCGCCTTCTCGTTGTCTCCCTGGAATCCAAAGGCCGCGGAAAGCTCCAGCCATACCTGCACGTTTCGCGGACTCAGTCCCGAGGCGCGCAGCAAATGCTCCCTCGCCAGCTCGGGGTCAGCTTCGGCAACGCTGTAAAGCGCCAGCCGCGCCAGGCGCAGATGATACTCGGCGTTTCCGGGATCGAGTTGGACGGCGCGGGTGAGTTCCTCCGCCGATGTGCCATCGGCCGCCCAACTGGCAAGGCAATTCCTTCCGATACGCACTGAAAGTGCAAGGAATGCGGCAATTTCGAGAGCGAGGAGCAAGCGACATGCGAGACGTTGATGTACCGCGATTCGAAACCTCATTGAATGTCCGCCGTGGGCTGGAAATGAAACGTACGCCGCCTGAACTACGCCAAGACATCCACGCCACGCGTTATCCTAGCAGAGGAGGGGACGAATGCCAATCCACGTTCCGGGAAGGAAGAAAAATGGGTTTTGCAGAGGAGGGCTCCCTTCGTTCAGTGCCGCCTGCGAAAACCGGTGGTGTTGCCGGCGCTGCGGTCGGCCCCTGCCATGATGAAATAGGTGTTCGAGGTTGTGATGGCTGCGTCGACTTGCCTGATACCCCGGGCTAGGAGAACCTGTCCAAGGGCATGCGTGCCCGAGTTCGCTCCCGCGGCCGCTTCCATCCGGAAGCAATCGGCGAGATCGCGTTCCAACTTTTCCAGCATCCAGGGAGACCTTTCACGTTTTCGATCCGCAATCCCGAGGCGCCGGAATGCGAGGCGAGGCGCTAGCGGCTCTGCCTCCACCGCTGCAGTATCCGCCAGGCATGGACCGTCGAGTAACTCACTCCGCACTCATCCTCGATGAGGTCCGCCACCGAGCGGCCGGTCCACTTGCCTGATGGATATCCCGAGGCTTTCGGCCCCAATGCCAGCTTCGCTTCGATTCCGAGCAGGTCGGATGCGCCCAATCGCGGCTTGCGCCCCGCGCGCCCGGGACTGAGCAAAGCCGCCGGGCCGTCTTCTACCAACTGTCGATTCCACCGGTTCACACTCTGCCGATGTACTCCCACCTGCCTTGCCGCCTCCGCCTGGCTCAGTCCCTTCGAGAGCAGGCGCACCGCGTGCA
>Ga0209343_10008421_pt1 | contig 12004 bp, 10 predicted proteins | sample RifCSPlowO2_02_FD_184026 | JGI IMG/M metagenome (GOLD analysis project Ga0209343, IMG submission 184026) | Groundwater microbial communities from Rifle, Colorado - Rifle CSP2_plank lowO2_0.2 (SPAdes) (version 2) | ecosystem: Environmental > Aquatic > Deep subsurface > Groundwater | place... | reverse complement strand
GAACTGACTTTAAAACCAAGAAGACAGAAAATGTTTTCCGTTCTGTATTTCTCTTGGCATATGAAATGATAAAATCCCTCATCTTTTCCTTCTCGGATGGGTTTAATCTTATCTTTTGCCCTTTCTTAAAAATTTTTTCTAATTTATCATCCATTGTGAAATATTTCTTTTAGCTCTCTTAAAGCCCTGTTAAGGCGCACTGATATGACGTTTTCATTCTCCCCGAGAATATGCGCGATCTCCTTTGGCCCAAGCTCATCGATATATCTCATAATAAGAAGGTTCTTTTTATTTTCTTCCATTTTATGGATTATTCTTAAGAGATTTTGGAAGTCAGAGAAATTTTGCAACCTTCTTCTGCCTTCTTTGCCGTCAATGGGCTGAAAGCCTTCTTCAAGCAGAATTTCTAGCGACAGCGCTTTCTTTTTCCTTATTTCATCGATAATAAGATTGTTCAGAACCTTATACAGAAATGCTCGCGTATTTTCGATCTCCTGTCCTTTTAATGAATATTCCCAAGTTTTGATAAACGCCTCCTGAACGATATCTTTAGATTTCTCGCGATCATACAACCTGAAATAACAATGCCGAAACAAGGCATCGGAAAAAGATTCATACGCGGCCGAAAATTCCTCTTCTTTCATATTACGAACCTTGACAATTAGACGTTAAAATTGGCATTTTCTTACTTTTTTAGAGTGTGTGTCGGGGAGCCGAGAATCGAACTCGGACCACCTGCTCCCAAAGCAGGCGTACTACCACTATACTACTCCCCGTTATTGCTCCAGTATTACATTTTTGGTCCATCTTATTTTAGCTTTTCGCGCATTAAAATCAACTAAAACAGCGATTATGTCAATCTGCCACTCTAGATCCTCATAATCAGGATGGTCTATAAACCACGTCTGGATTGCACGCCACAATCTCTTAGTTTTCCACATATGGATATTGTCTTCTGGTTTATGGTCATATTTTGAATTAAATAGGGTCCCCTTAACTTCGACAAAATGAAGCGTTTTGTCACTCGCAGAAATTATATCAATCTCGCCCCACTTTTTCCTATAATTTCGCTCCAAAATCGTAAATCCCTTCCTGGAAAGATACCTGGAGGCTATTCTTTCACAAATATCTCCAAATTGGCGTTTTTTTGACGGCATGATGGATGTTTCATGAGAAACATATCAAAAATATCTGTTTTACATTGTTTCACGCTCAATCAAGATATTTTATGAAACGTTTCACGTAAATTTATACAACATTAGGGTGTTTCCCGAGAAACTTATTGATTAAATTTAACCCTTTTATATATCTCATAACAGGCCAACGCATCCGCCATAGCCGTATGGTGATTCTCCAGACTTATGCCTAATTTCTTACATAAGGCACTCAAACCAGTATCGTTCCAGTCATAATCAAGCTTGGCGTAGGCATAGGAATTTATATCCAGAAAGCGCTTGTGGAAATCCAGTGGAATACCGGTTTTAGTAACTGCTGCATCCAAGAAGGAATAGTCGGCAAACGCCACAAACCCAGCCAAAACCGTCCCATTGGTCTTTTCGGACAAAATTTCCATCATTTCTTTTAGCGATATAGCCTTTTTCCATCCGTCCGGGTTATATCCGCTAATCTCTAGGGCTTTTGGGTCGGAAGTTTCGAGATGCTCCGGGTGAACTTTAGCCTCCCAAGTTTCAATTATCTTCAAATCCGGTTGTGATGCCTTAACAAGCCCGATCTCGACAATCTCGTGCTTTTGCGCCTCAAGCCCCGTCATCTCAAGATCTACAAAACATATGGGAGCTTTTTTTGTATCAAATTCTTTTCCTTTCATATGAATTCAATATTTTGACACGAAATAGAAGTAAATTCAAAAACGGCCTTTGACTTGTCATTTCACAATTAATACACCTTTGTCATACTTGTGAAAAGCAAGCTGAATAAGCTTGCTTGTAATGAGCTTATCTAACTATTGAAAAATCCCTAAAACTGTGGGATTATTTTGGTATTCATGAACGAATTGGTTTCGAAATTTATATCGAAAGTTGATGAAACTTACGGCAGTGGTCATGCGCGAGAGCATTCGTATCGTCCCGCTCTTAAGGGGCTTTTTGAATCAATAACTGGTTTGAAAGTTATAAATGAACCTAAGCGTAGCGAATTTGGCGCGCCGGATTTCGTTTTTCTAAAAAGTAATAAAATAGTAGTTGCTTATGCTGAAGCTAAGGATATTGATGTTTCTCTCGATCAGATTGAAAAAAGCGAGCAGATGGAAAGATATTACGGTTACTCAAACATCATTTTGACCAACGGCCTCGAGTTCCGTTTTTATCGAAACGCAAAACCATATGTCGATCCAATAAAAATCGGGATACTTCAATACAAAGAGGGAATTACGATGATTCCTGCGGCGTTTCAACTTCTTGAAGACACTGTTCGAGATTTCATAACTGAATCCAAAGAACCGATCAAATCAGGAAAAATTTTATCAAAAGTAATGGCTGGCAAATCTCGCCGGATTCGAGATAACGTAAAAACTTTTCTTGCAAAAGAAAATGATACAAAAAATGAGAATCTTCTCTCCATCTACGAAGTAATAAAGAAGTTGCTCCTGGCCGATCTAGATAAAGCGAAATTCGCAGATTTGTATGCGCAGACTTTAGTTTATGGACTTTTCGTTGCCAGGTACTATGACAAGTCAGACGATACATTCTCACGACAGGAGGCGCGTGATTTGGTTCCAGCCTCTAACCCATTTTTAAGGCACTTCTTTGATCATATCGCGGGGAGTTCTTTTGATCCGCGCATAGAAATTATTGTCGACGAACTATGCGAGGAATTTAATCATGCCGATGTGCAGGCTATTGTGCACGATTATTATAAGATAGAAAAAGATTCAAGCCGCGACCCTATAATTCACTTCTATGAAGATTTTTTACAGGAATATGATTCTACCGAAAGAAAAAAGATGGGCGTTTTTTATACACCACTTCCAGTAGTAGATTTTATCGTCCGTTCTGTTGACGACATTCTCAAGAAAGAATTCGGGCTTTCTCAAGGACTTGCTGACACATCAAAGGTAAACATCTTGCAGTCTGCCCAAGGAAAAAGCAAAAGGGTTTCCATTCCAGTTCATAAAGTTCAGATTTTAGATCCCGCAACTGGAACAGGTACTTTTTTAAACGAGACAATTCGATTTATTAAAAAATCATTTGAAGGGCAGGAGGGGAGATGGAGCCAATATATAAAAAATGATTTATTGCCGCGCCTGCACGGTTTCGAAATCATGATGGCTTCCTATACCATTGCGCATTTGAAACTCTCCTCGACCATTAAAGAAACCGGGGCCGAAATTCAAAATACCCGACTGGGTATCTATCTAACAAATTCATTGGAAAAAGGTCAGACTCACGAACATAATCTTTTCTCCGAGATTAGTTTAGGTAAGGCCATTACAGAAGAATCAGAAAAAGCCAGTAGTGTGAAAAATGAATTACCAATTATGGTTGTGATGGGAAATCCACCATATAGTGGCGTGTCTTCAAATGAAACGGAATACGCTAACAGTTTGGTAGAGAAATATAAATTTGAACCCGGCGGGAAAATAAAATTACAAGAGAGAAAACATTGGTTGAATGACGATTATGTTAAATTCATCGCTCTTGCAGAAGATTTAATTGATAAAAACGGCGAAGGAATTGTCGGGATGATTACTAATCATGGCTACCTCGATAATCCAACGTTTCGCGGTATGCGCTGGCACTTACTAAAAACATTTGATGCTATTTATATTGCTGATCTTCATGGAAACGCAAAGAAAAAAGAAATTTCTCCTGATGGAAGTAGGGATGATAATGTCTTTGATATCCAGCAAGGTGTTGCAATCATGATTGCAGTTAAGACCGGCAAAAAGAAAAATAAAGCAGATTTAGCAAGTGTACACCGTTCAAATATATGGGGTACGCGCGAAAATAAATTCGTCCAACTTAATAATCTTTCGATTAAGGATACTAATTGGAAAGTACTGGAACCCCGGTTGCCTAATTTATTTTTTACGCTGGGCGTTTCTCAAGCTCTTGAAAAAGAATACCACGCGGGATTTAATTTGGAGGACATTTTTATTTCAAAAGGTGTAGGAATTGTTACAGCGCGCGATGCCTTGACGATAGATTTAAATAGAGAGAACCTATGGAATAGAATTTTACGTTTCATGGATTTATCTATTGAAGAGGCAAGATCCATTTTTAATTTAGGCAAGGATGTTCAATCATGGAAAGTTTCTTGGGGACAAAATGATGTGAAGGAAAGTGGACCAAGTCAAGATAACATAAAGTCCATATCTTATCGTCCTTTTGATATCCGTTACTGCTACTATACTGGCAAATCTTCTGGTTTTATGGCGAGGCCAAGTCATAAAATGATGAACAATTTTTTATTAGGAGAGAATATAGCTCTTGTTATTAGTAAGCAATTTAAGACCGGTGACTCATACCAACATATTTTTATTTCAAAGAATATTATAGAATCAACCCTAGTTTCTAATAGAACAAGTGAAATTGGATATTCATTTCCGCTCTATCTCTATGCTGACGATGGAACAAGAGTCCCAAATCTAAAAAAAGAAATAATTTCTGAAATTGAAAAAATAGTTGAAAAAATTACATCGGAGGACATTTTGGATTATATTTACGCAGTTTTGCACTCGCCAAGCTATCGGGAAAAATACAAGGAATTTTTGAAAATCGATTTTCCGAGAGTTCCGTATCCAAAAGACAAACAAACGTTTTCTAAACTCGTCGAGCTTGGAAGAGAGCTGTGCGGATTGCACCTTCTTGAATCCCCGAAAGTTAATAAATTTATAACAACTTATCCAAAAGATGGGTCAAATAAAGTCGAAAAAGTTAGGCGCGATGGAGATAAAGTTTTCATAAGCGAAACCCAATACTTCGGTGGAGTACCAGAGGAAGCTTGGAATTTCTATATCGGCGGCTACCAACCAGCGCAGAAATGGCTGAAAGATCGCAAGAGTCGTACACTTTCAAATTCCGATATTGAACACTATCAAAAAATCATCGTTGCTCTTGTTGAAACCGACAGAATTATGAAAGAGATTGATAAAATAAAATTTTGCTGAAAATGTGGCGCCGCAGAAAAACTGCGGCATCTCGTAGATCCTGAGCAAAGCGAAGGGCAAACAAAAATATAGTCTCTACGCTCCTTGTTTTTGTGGACCTGGGGGAAATCGGATCCCCGTCCCTGCCTGCCGGCAGGCAGGTCGGCAACTTGCCCCATTAGACATTCTTAGTGGACCTAGGGAGAATCGAACTCCCGTCTCCACAATGCGAATGTGGCGTCGTACCACTAGACCATAGGCCCCTGAAACAATCCTATGTCTAACGGGGTGAAAATGCCGCGTTCTACCACTGAACTACAGGCCCAAAATTTTTCGTATCTATTATTTTACTCTTAACGCCCCTCTGAATCAATGTCCTGTTGCTGATAGTCCTTATACCCCTCGAGCTCGCGGATTTTAGAGTCGAGAATCTTCTCTGCTCTCATTCGCGATATGTTCAGCGACTGCCACTTCGAAAAATAAGGAGACTGGCTGTTTTGCGCGCGCCAGTATAATTCGCGGGCAAAACTCTTTCTTAAATCATCGTTCGATATGTCTAGCGCCTTCATCATATCGGGCAAGGCGTCATCAGAAAGATGACTTAAATAAAAAATGTCCAGGTTCCCCGTATCCGAAAATCGCTCAATATTTCGGCGCGCGATAAACGCTTCAGGATTAAAAAAATTCATAATAACAAAAAAAGACGCAATCAGAATAAAACCCCTGAAAGCAAAGGCATTTTCTCTTTTGTCTTTATAAATTTTATACAGCAACAAGCAAAATACGGCTGCCAATAAAATAATGAAGGCATGGCTATAAAATCTCAATATCGTAAATCCGTAGGCTTCCTCATACAAAGTCAGACGGATAAAAGCGGAGGCCATGATTAAAATTACTTGGATAACTAACGCTGTGCTAAAAATTTTAAATCCGCGAGCGTGATTCTCATCTTTTTTAACAATGTATTTTTCGACAGCCAAAAGCAGCAATAAAGAAATGATAGAAACCGCTATAAGCTCAAAAAACCCGCGCCTGGCATATTCGGCGTAAGTAAAACCTTGCGCGGAAATATTGCCCTCGCCGCCAAAAAGATAGGCAAACTGGACGAGAATAAAAACAAAAAACAGAATATTAACTGAGCCCAGCAATATGGAACTTTCAATATGGCTAAAGCTTGAAGTTTTATTATTTTGCGGCGATTCATTTTGATTTTTTGCTTCTCGAAAAATATAAGAATATGCGCCGATATAAACGAGTGTTGCAATTAAAACCAAAATAGATCTGAAAACTGTCTCGGGCTCAATATTTATGTTAATTAAATCGGATACATATTTTTGAAAAATCAAATCCGCTGAAGAAAAAAGAATTAAAAAAATAAATAAAACAGGGACGGCCATTACAACGCCCTTAATGACCTGCGATAAAACTTTTTTGTCTTTATTTACTCCTTCTAGTGAAAATAAATCGGACAGCGTTTGAAATAACGGAAGAATAAACTTGAAGGGCAGAAGGAAAATTTTTATATAATCTGCTATAAAAAAGTTCTTCAATTTCCCGTCAAAAGATACCTCGGCGATTACAAGCAACAATAGCAAAGAAGCAACTATATTAAGAAGTGTGAGCAATGCGCTTGAACGCACAAAAACCATTACGCTAAAAAATATGAGTGGTGCTAAAAGTAAAAGAGCCTCCTTGCTTATCTGTTTATTTAAGAAGCCCGCAACAGCAAAAAGGCCCGACGCGACCAGAACAACATACAGGGGAAAAGCAACGCCGAGAATTTTAGCGTAGAAAAAATAATCAAATAACAAACCTAAAACCAAAGATACTCCGATGATCAGCCCGGCTTTAATTAATGCGTTGGATTGCAAGGTCCCCATATTCATAAAAACTCGCCACAGGCGTTTGTGTTTCAAACATTTAAAAATTTAGTTCTCTGTCGGGCTGCTGGGAATCGGACCCAGTCTTTACCCTCCCGAAGGGCACGTACTGCCGGTATACTACAGCCCGTATTTATCCCGACGCTAAAGTCGGGATTCGCTACGCTCACTTAACATAGTGCTTTTTTTTGATTTCTTCAATCTCATCGGATTCGAGGGACACCTTTTTCTCCGCAGCTTTTTTAGATAAATCCTTAAGCTCTTTGTCCGACAGAAGACATAGCCACGCCACTTTTTCTTCGAGATATTTCTTGGTATTTTTCTTTGGGTCATCCAAAACTTCGTCGAGCAGAATGGATAGAATCCATCCGACTCTCGGGCCCGGCTCGATTTCGCAAGTCTTCATTACATCCTCGCCTCGAACTTTAAGCATGCCAACGGAGATCGGATCGCGCTGGAGTTTTTCCACTATAAAGCGAAAATGCCTTAATTTATAAGGCTCCGCCTTGGGAACGCCGGAACCAATCCGATCGCAGATGCGGACTCGAATTAAATCTTCCATATCCTCTATGCCAACTTTGGCGATAAGCCGCCTCACCGAAGATTCCGTAACCTCGTCCACGTTGTAGTAAAAAAGATGATAGCGGATTAATTTCGATACTTTCTCAATAAACTCTTTTGGGAAGCGCAGGCGCGAGAGAATCTGGTCCGACATTTTCGCCCCAACGACATCGTGTCCGTAGAAAGTTGAGAATTTTCCTTCCCCGCGCTTCACGCGGGGTTTGCCGACGTCGTGAAGCAAAGCCGCCATCCGCACATCAAGCGGCCAATCTTCTTTGACCGCGTGCTCCAAAGATTTCAAATTATGCTCCCAGACAGTATAGATGTGGTGCAGATTCTGCCCGACGCCCCATCCTTCGAGCAATTCCGGCAGAAATTCTTTCAGGAGCCCGGATTCGCGCAAAATTTCAATTCCGCTTGCAGCTCCCGCTGAAGCAATCAATTTTACAAACTCATCCCGTATTCTTTCTTTGGAAATAAATCTTAATAAGCCGGCGTTATTTTTTACTGCCTCAAGCGTCCTTTTTTCGATTTTAAATCCGAGTTCGGCGGCAAAGCGCACAGCACGCAAGAGCCGCAAGGCATCCTCCCGAAAACGCTCTTCCGGATCGCCGACAGCCCTAATAACCTTATTTTTAAGGTCTTTTTGACCGTCAACTAAGTCTATTATTCCGAAGTCCGACTTCGGAGCGCCCTTGAAGTCGGACTTCGGAACCTCCAGCGCAAGGGCGTTTATGGTGAAATCTCGGCGGCCCAAATCCTCCTGCAAATCCTTCGCAAATTCGATTTTGTCGGGATGGCGCTTATCTGAGTATTTCGCCTCAACGCGATACGGCGTTATCTCGACGACAGCGAGCGATTCTTCTTTCGCGCCCGTTTTCACTCCAACCGTTCCATATTGGTTTTCGTAGAAGGTATCTTCAAAAACTTTTTGAATCTCCTCCGGCTTGGCATTTGTTGTCACATCCCAATCTTTAGGTTTTTTGGCGCGCAAAAAATCCCGGACGCATCCGCCGACTAAATACGCTTCAAAATTATTCTCCCGAAGTTTTTGAACAACATCGATAACTTCTTTTGGAATTTTGTGCATAGGAAATTATGTGCCCTCGCCCCGATTCGAACGGGGAATACATGGTTCGAAGCCATGCGTGATATCCATTTCACCACGAGGGCACTGTCTAATTATAGCTCAAACGAGCGCCTTCTTTTTGAAAGCCTAGAAGAATCTTCAAATTCTTCACAAGCTGAAAAAAGAACGGCGCGAGTGGATTTTACAACTTTTGCGCAAAATCTTTAATAGCAAGCGAGATCGCAAAAGCGCCAACTACGAGGAGTGCCCCGATTATAGTCCAGAAAAAAGTGGTTTTGGCCTTGGTTAATTGCTCCTCGTTCCCTCGCGCGGATACAAACAGAAATCCGGCATAAATCATAAACACAGCCACAAGCGGCAACCCGATCTTCGCCGCCGCGTCCGCAATCTTCGCCATCAATTCCCCGAAAGTGTTGGATTGGATGGGGTTGCAGATTTCTCCAGTGGGACAATCGGCTGCAAAACTAATAAGCGGCATTAAAAGCAATAGAATCAAATAATATAATTTTTTCATGAAATTACTTTAATATAAACATATTTTTGGGAAAAAAGAAAGAGGGCGAACATTGCTGTCAGCCCCCTTGAATAGGTAGGAACAAAACTAAAGAAAGGAGGGAATAACTGGTGGGCTAATCTTCGCTTTCACAATCTCTGCTTCCGGATGGTCTCGCTTGAATCGTTATTCGCGATTCTGGCAAGATACTCAATTCAAGGGGACCATTAAAGCATGGGACGCGGTTTCCGTGTTCTGCTCGATATTTTGGGATATCAAAACATTTCTCTGGTCCGCCGTTTTTCCGAACGCAACCCTTGCCGCCGTTTCGGATCCAAACACCCCACTCTGGAATCTGAAGCTTTACCTCTGGACCACCGGCGAGTGTGTGGTACGGCCGTTCCTCGCCCGGTTCAAGCACATTGGTTAACTTTCTTGTTACGGGTGGGGCGGGCGGCTCTTTTGCGCTAGATCTCATGCCGTAGATTACGGCTTTTGCATCAGCTAAACCATTACCCCTTACAAAGTAAAAGTATCCTCCGAACAACAGTGCTATCAGCAGAATGGAGCCAAATACGGTTCCAAGCAACCATCCATGCTTTGTTGCCTTAGATATGACCGCCGAAACAATTAACAAAACTGTTATCGCGGCCAAGATGATGAGCCACGAGTCAGCAGCGAAAGCTCTGAAAACTGGATCCAACAGCCCAGCGATAACCGCACGCCCGCCCGCCAGCCAGATTATTGCAACTCCAGCCAGAATAAGCGAGATTGTTGTGGCTGTAATACGAGAAGCTAGTCCTTCGATTCCCACAACGATAAAAATGACCGCGAAGAAACCTAGTAAGAATGCGGGGGCTAACCCAGGATCGTTCGACGCATCAATCATCCAGAAGAAAAATCCATACACTAGCTCCGCGCCAATAGCGGTCGAAAGCCACTTGATTGATCGTCGTCCTCGATCTGGCAATGAAGCCAAGAGTATAAACAGTGGACTCAAGGCGAAAATCAGGACTAATAGCAGTGCAATTACTGGTATGAGAGCTATTGTTGCGCGCACAGCGGGATAAATACCAAACATCGCGACGCCAGTCAAAACAAACGGCCAAGCAACGATTATCCCGATGAAGAGCCTCAAGTAATGGTCGGCCGTTTCCCAGACTGCCCAAAAGATTTCTGTCAGTTCAGTCCATAATGCATTCATTTTTAGCCTCCTCTCAAAAATCCCATTCGGGATCTTTTGGTTTTGCGATGTTGTTTTTCTTCCCGCGTCGCTTAATACCGTGCTGCGCTAAGCCTTCGCGAAAAGTTTTAAGACCGCTCGCGAGACCGGAAGCCCCGCGGTCAATTGACCCGCCTGTTTTCTTTGCGCCTTCTTTGATCATCAATTTGGCTATCGACACCATTTGCCGCAAGCCGTCATTGTGCATGATCTCCAAAAGTGTAAAGAATTTAGCGCGATCCCGAGAGCATACGGAATTTAATACCGCAAACACCCATTGGCGATCTTCTTCCTCCACCTTAAGGAGGAGATTAATCACCTTGTTCTCATACTGGTATGCCCCCTTAATCTCGAGAATGCCATTCGCGTTATTCATTTCTTCGAGAAGATTGATGATCGCATCGCACTTGAAATTCAGTAAAGCCTTCATGATATCTTCGCGGTCAGGCATCAAAACTCTTTTTGCCTCTTTGCCCACGGCTTCACCAAAACTCTTTGCCGCTTCTTCTTTGCGGCCTCGAAACATTTCAGCCGCAAAACCTCCCGCGGCTCCGCCAAAAAAATCCGATACAACATGCCCGATTGCAGACAACCAACTTTCTACAGCCATAAATCCTCCTGTTTAGATCGTTTCAGGGAGAACCATCTGCTTTGAGTCGCCTCCAAGCAGTAAGCCTCTCCAAGTCAATTCTTTCGTATCCCCAGCTTGAATTTCCACACTTCGGTCATCTTCACTGTGCTTTAACTGATACTTTGCGATGCCATCATCCTTCGTTTCAAAGGGATTTACTCCTTCCAAATCGGTGATAATGTTTCCTTTGAACTTCGGGATTAATAATCCCGTTTCACCAGAAACTGAAATAACGAGAGTCTGCGATCCGTTCGGCCCGTAGAAAACGACGGAGAGCTTTTTAGGCTTGAGCTTTTCTTCTTTCTGTTTTTCCGGGACAACGACTTCAATCTCGTCGTGAACATTAGGATCGCTTTCCAATGAGGCAATCGTTGTAAAAACGCCTTGCCTGTCTGTTGAAAGCCTGATGAAGGCAATTCCTCGACTGTCGATCTGTTTCCGATGCCCTCCCGGGTCAAAAACAATAAACTCTCCGTCAGGGAAAGGAACTCCTTTCCTGCGAGTACTTATTCGAGCGGTAAGCTCATAATAAGCTTTATCCCCAACCCAAGTCGCCTTTGTCGCTATTGTCTGAATTCGATAATCTTCTGCCATAAACCACCCTTTTCCTTTCTTTAGTTATCAAAGAATAGCTAAATCCAGTATAAAAAATTTACCGGATCGTTTGGCTACCATTATACGGCAAAATTAAGCTTTAGTCAAGCTCAATTTCGCTTTCAAAAATCCTTTAAGAATAAGGTCATTTTCGCCTTTTGCCGTGAAATGCTTTATGGATCTCGCGTAAGGATTTATCCGTCACGTGCGTATATACCTGTGTCGTGGAAATGCTTGAATGGCCTAAAAGCGCCTGGACAGAGCGCAAATCTGCGCCGTTTATGAGCAAATCGGTCGCGAACATGTGTCGCAAAATATGCGGAGTCACCTTTTTCGAAATCCCGGCCTTAATGGCATAATATTTCAAAATTCTTTCGATAGAGCGGGGGGTTAATCGAGAAGATTCTTTACTATTTATCCCATGGC
>Ga0209343_10008416_pt1 | contig 12011 bp, 10 predicted proteins | sample RifCSPlowO2_02_FD_184026 | JGI IMG/M metagenome (GOLD analysis project Ga0209343, IMG submission 184026) | Groundwater microbial communities from Rifle, Colorado - Rifle CSP2_plank lowO2_0.2 (SPAdes) (version 2) | ecosystem: Environmental > Aquatic > Deep subsurface > Groundwater | place... | reverse complement strand
CGATGTGGTGCAGGGCCACTGTGGCCAGCGGCCCGCACCGGCGCGCCTGAGCGCCATCGTGCAGGCCCAGCGGGCACGCGATGTGCAAATGGCACAGGCCCTGGACTCCGTGGCCGGCCCCGTGGTTTTCATCGCCGGGGCGGGCCATGTCCGCACCGACCGTGCCGTACCCGTTTACCTGCAGGAACCCCGGCGTGCATTGGCCATTGCCTTTGTGGAAGTGGAAGACGGCAAACACAGCCCTGCGGACTACGACCGCACCGGGTTCGATGTGCTGTGGTTTACCGCCGCCACACAACGACCGGACCCCTGCGCCATGCCACTGACCGGCTCTGTTGCCACCCCCAACCCAGCGATTAACCCCAAGGAAATGAAATGACTGAAAGCTCCATGATCGAAATCTTGATGTACCAGGTAGGGCAGCTGTTTTTGCTGCCGGTGCTGGGTCTGGTGGCGTTGCTGTTTGTGTACGCGTTGTACGCCCTGGGCGGCTTTGGGGTGCAGACCCTGCAGCGGCGCAAGGACACGCAGGGACGCGGCTTCCCGCTGCTCAGCCATGCGGCGAAGTTCCCCCAGGCGACAGAGGATGAGCTGGACCTGTTTGCCCACAAACTGCTGGAGCCCGAGCGTCTGGCCAGCCGCATTGCCCCCATGCTGGGGCTGGTGGGCACCATGATTCCCATGGGGCCGGCGCTCAAGTCGCTGTCAGACGGCAATCTGGCCCAGGTGTCCGGCAGTTTGACGGTGGCGTTTTCGGCCGTGATTCTGGCCTTGATCGCCGCCAGCATCACCTATTACGTGTCCAACGTGCGCCGGCGCTGGTTGGCCGAAGAGCTGGTGAGTTTGCAAAAGGGGCGCCCAGCATGAGCCTGAAGCTGCTGCACGAGCCGGAGAACGATGACCCCATCCTGTCGGTGGTCAACATCATCGACATTTTTTTGGTCATCATCGCCGCGCTGCTGATCACCGTGGCCCAAAACCCGATGCTCAACGCCTTCAGCCAACGCGACGTGACCGTCATCACCGATGCCGGCAAGCCGACCATGGAGATGCTGGTGAAGAAGGGCGAAAAGATCGAACGCTACAAATCCAGCGGCCAGATTGGCCAGGGCGAGGGCGCCAAGGCCGGTACCGCCTACCGCATGAAGGACGGCGGCATTGTCTACGTGCCGGAGTGATGCGACGCTATATTGCGCACCAAATAGGCCTCCAGCCCTTTAAGGATATGCGGAGACAGCTATCAAAATAATAGCGTTAGTAACTGAGCCGCTCGGGGTGCAATTCCTGCAGGATGGTGGTGGCGATCTCTTCGATGGATTTGGTGGTGGTGGACAACCAGCGGATGCCGGTGCGCCGCATCATGGCCTCGGCCTCGTTGATTTCCATGCGGCAGTTCTCGATGGAGGCGTATTTGGAGTTGGGGCGGCGCTCGTTGCGGATTTCGCTCAGGCGTTCGGGCTGGATGGTCAGTCCGAAAATCTTGGCCTTGTGGGGGATCAGCGCCGGGGGCAGCTGGCGGCGGTCAAAGTCCTCGGGGATCAGCGGGTAGTTGGAGGCTTTCAACCCGTACTGCATGGCCAGGTAGAGCGAGGTGGGGGTTTTTCCGCTGCGGCTCACGCCCACCAGGATCACGTCCGATTGCTCCAGATCGCGGTTGCTCTGGCCGTCGTCGTGCGCCAGCGAGAAGTTGATGGCCTCGATGCGGTCCTGGTATTCCTGGCTCTTGCTGGCGTCGCTGAAGCGGCCGATGCGGTGGTTGGATTTGAGCTTGAGCTCTTGTTCCAGCGGATGCACAAAGGTGCCAAACATGTCCAGCAGCATGCCCTGGCAGCCATCCTGAATGACTTTGAGCACATCCATATTGACCAGGGTGGTGAACACAATGGGTTTGTTGCCATCGACCACGGCGGCGTGGTTGATTTGCCGCACCGCGTGGTGGGCCTTGTCCACCGTGTCAACAAAGGGCAGACGCACATGTCGTGCCTTGGCTTCAAACTGGGCCAGGATGGCGTTGCCAAAGGTTTCGGCGGTGATGCCGGTGCCGTCGGAAACAAAAAATACGGAGCGGTGGTGCATGGTGCAAGGCTTAGGTGGGTCGTCAGGCGCATGTCAGTGCATGACGGTGAATGGGCTTGGGGCTTTTGCGGCAGGCCCCCTACAATGGCCCCCAATTTAGCGCATTTTCCCCGGTTCCGAATTCCAACAACACCACAACAAAGGTCGGAACGGGTGGGAATGTGACTGCGGGCTGGTCGAAGACCGGCGCCCTGCGGCTAGGCAGGGGTGCAGTGCAAGGGTTTTAACTTCAGGAGCTTATGCATGTCGACACTTTTCAACCCGAATGACCTGGTCGTTCCTTTCGAACTGCTGCGGATGACCGACGTCGAGTCGGTTGGTGGCAAAAACGCCAGTCTGGGGGAGATGATTTCCCACCTGCCCACCGGTGTCAAAGTCCCCACGGGCTTTGCCACCACCGCGCACGCGTTTCGCGAGTTTCTGCATTTCGGTGGCCTGAGCGAAAAAATCAACGCCCGCCTGAGTGCGCTGGACACCGAAGACGTGCGCGCCCTGGCGCTGGCCGGCGCCGAAATTCGGGCCATGGTGGAGGCACAGCCCTTTCCCGCAGACCTGGAACAGGGCATTCGGGATGCCTTTGAAACGCTGAGCTCGGGCAACCGCGAAGCCACCTTTGCCGTGCGCTCCTCCGCCACGGCGGAAGACCTGCCGGACGCGTCTTTTGCCGGCCAGCAAGAGACCTTTCTCAATGTGCATGGCATCGAAGACATCCTGCACAAAATCCGCGAAGTGTTTGCCTCGCTCTACAACGACCGCGCCATCAGTTACCGGGTGCACCAGGGCTTTGCCCACGAACATGTGGCATTGAGTGCCGGTATCCAGCGCATGGTGCGCTCTGATTTGGGCGCAGCAGGTGTGTTATTCACCATCGATACCGAGTCCGGTTTCTCCGATGTGGTGTTCATCACCTCCAGCTACGGTTTGGGCGAAACAGTGGTGCAGGGCGCCGTCAATCCGGACGAGTTCTACGTGCACAAACCCATGCTGCGTGCGGGCAAGCGCGCCGTGATCCGCCGCAATCTGGGCTCCAAGCTGATCCAGATGCAGTTCACCACCGCCGAAGAAAAAGCCGTTGCTGGCAAGCTGGTCAAAACCACCGATGTGCCCACCGAACTGCGCAACCGCTATTCCTTGACCGAGAGTGAAGTCGAGCAATTGGCCCGCTACGCGCTGGTGATTGAAGAGCATTACGGGCGTCCGATGGACATCGAGTGGGGAAAAGACGGCCTGGACGGCCAGCTCTACATTCTGCAAGCGCGGCCAGAAACCGTGAAAAGCCAGGCCGGCAACCAGGCCGAATACCGCTACAAGCTCAAGGGCAAAGGCCCGGTGCTGGTCGAGGGGCGCGCCATTGGACAAAAGATTGGTACCGGCCCGGTGCGCATCGTGCACAACATCAGCGAGATGGACAAAGTCCAGGCCGGCGATGTGCTGGTGACCGACATGACCGACCCCAATTGGGAGCCGGTCATGAAGCGCGCCTCGGCCATTGTGACCAACCGGGGCGGGCGCACCTGCCACGCCGCCATCATTGCACGTGAATTGGGTATTCCTGCCGTGGTGGGCTGTGGCCATGCCACCGATGCGTTGAAGGAAGGCATGCTGGTCACCGTCAGCTGCGCAGAAGGCGACACGGGATTCATTTATGACGGACTGCTGGAGACCGAAGTGTCGGAAGTCCAACGCGGCACCATGCCCGAGATCCCGGTCAAGATCATGATGAACGTGGGCAACCCCCAACTGGCGTTCGATTTCTGCCAATTGCCCAACCAGGGTGTCGGTCTGGCGCGCCTGGAGTTCATCATCAACAACAACATTGGTGTGCATCCCAAGGCGATTTTGGACTACCCCAATGTGGATGCCGATTTGAAAAAGGCCGTGGAATCCGTGGCCCGCGGCCACGCATCGCCCCGCGCGTTTTACGTGGACCGCGTGGCCGAAGGGGTCGCGACGATTGCGGCAGCCTTCTGGCCCAAGCCGGTGATCGTGCGCCTGTCAGACTTCAAGAGCAACGAATACCGCAAGCTGATTGGTGGCAGCCGCTACGAGCCGGAAGAAGAAAATCCCATGCTGGGTTTCCGTGGCGCAGCGCGCTACATCAGCACCGACTTTGGCGAGGCTTTCGCCATGGAATGCGAAGCGCTCAAGCGCGTTCGCAATGACATGGGGCTGAACAATGTCCAGGTGATGGTGCCTTTTGTCCGCACCCTGGGCCAAGCCAAGAAAGTCACGGAGCTGCTCGGTCGCCATGGCCTGCGCCGTGGTGAAAACGAACTCAAGCTGATCATGATGTGCGAGATTCCCAGCAATGCCATTTTGGCGGACCAATTCCTGGAGTATTTCGACGGCTTCTCGATTGGTTCTAACGACCTGACCCAGTTGACGCTTGGTTTGGACCGGGATTCCGGCTTGGCGGTGCTGGCGGCCGATTTCGACGAGCGGGACCCCGCGGTCAAAGCCTTGATCAGCATGGCCATCTCTGCCTGCAAACGCCAGGGCAAGTACATCGGTATTTGCGGCCAGGGCCCCAGCGACCACCCTGACTTTGCACAGTGGCTGGAGGATGAGGGCATTTCCTCCATCTCCCTCAATCCTGACTCGGTGATTGCCACCTGGCAGCAGCTCGCCGCTAAATGACGGATGCGGTCGCCACGCGCCCATGGCGCCTGCATGCAGGGCTGTTGGTGCTGTGGTTTGCCGTGTCTTTTGGGGCGGTGTTTTTCGCCCGCGACCTCCAGGTTGTCGTCGCGGGCTGGCCCCTGGGCTTCTGGTTGTCCGCGCAGGGGGCGGTGCTGGTTTTTATTGCAATCGTGGTGGTTTTTGCGTGGGTGTCCAACCGGCGCGAGCCCTCAGAAGCAAAATTTGACCAGCAAGCCTATGTTCTGGGCAAACGCAAGCTGCACCGCCGGTTCGCAATTTATGTGGTCAGCCTGCTTTTATTTCTGCTCGGGCTGGCGCTGGCCGAACGTTTGGGTTTGTCAAAGGCCTGGGTAGCAGGCATCTTTCTCTCGGCGACTTTGGTGATGTATGCCGTCATTGGGGTGTATGGCCGCACCGCAGATGCCGCAGAGTACTACGTGGCAGGACGGCGTATTCCCGCGGTCTACAACGGCATGGCGACCGCAGCTGACTGGATGAGCGCAGCCTCCTTTATCAGCCTGGCTGGTGGTTTGTACCTTCAGGGGTACTCTGGAATCGGCGCCCAATCGGGGGGGCTGGTCTATATTTTGGGGTGGACGGGGGGATTTTGTCTGGTGGCCTTGTGGGTCGCCCCCTATTTGCGGCGCATGCGGCTGTACACCGTGCCCGACTATTTCTCCGTGCGTTTTGGGGGACGCTGGCCACGCATGATTGCCGCTTTGGCGGCGGTGCTCTGCTCATTTACCTACGTGGTCGCACAACTGTATGGTGTGGGGCTGATTACAGCCCGCTTGACCGGCGTTCACTTTGAAATCGGCATCCTGCTGGGGTTGGGTGGGGTGCTTGTCTGCTCATTTTTGGGTGGGATGCGTGCAGTCACCTGGACCCAGGTTACCCAGTATGTGGTCATTATCCTGGCATTTTTGATACCGGTGTCCTGGTTGGCTTACAAGCAAATCGGCAATCCATTTGCACCCTTGGCGTATGGCCAACAATTGCAAAAAATTGCCACCATGGAACAGCGGCTGGCCGATTCGCCGGCAGAGCAGCAAGTGATCGATGAGTATGGGCGACGCGCCCGCGTGCTGGAGAGGAAGCTGCAGGATATTGATGGCGCCCTTCAGACGGAGCGGCAGGAGTTGCGCGGCAAATTGCGCGCCATGGGGGATATCAACGCGGATGACGAACGTGCCAATGCGCTTCGCCGGGAATTGGCTGCGGTTCCCAAGGATGCCAACTCAGCGCGGGAGCGCTGGAGCCGGGATTTGGTGGAAAACCAGGAGAGGGCCAAGCCCTTGGGCGGTATGCCACCGCACACCATGCCGTTTGCAGGAAATCCGACCGGTTCTTTGGAGGATCGGGCTTTGTTCGAGACTTCGCGTTTGAATTTTTTGGCGCTGATGTTTTGTCTGATGGTGGGGACTGCAGGCCTACCCCATCTTTTGACACGTTATTACACGACGCCCACGGTGGCCGAGGCGCGCAGCTCGGTGGCATGGTCACTGGTGTTCATTGCGCTGTTGTATTTGTCGGCGCCCGCACTGGCGGTGCTGGTTAAGTACGAAGTCATGGCCCATTTGGTGGGCCAGCCTTTCGATGATCTGCCATCTTGGGTGGCCCAGTGGGCCAGAGATCCTTCGCTTTTATCCCTGTCGGATGTCAATGGCGACCACATCCTGCAGTTTGCAGAGTTGAAAATTGGGGCGGATTTGGTGATGTTGGCCACCCCCGAAATCGGTGGACTACCGTATGTGGTGTCAGTCCTGGTGGCCGCGGGTGGCTTGGCTGCGGCGCTGTCAACCGCGGATGGTTTGCTGCTGACGATTGGTAATGCCATCGCACACGACGTCTATTTTGAGGGGGGGGGTGATAAAGCGCAGGCCATGCGGAGGGTCATGTGGTCCAAGTTCGCGCTGTTGGTTGTCGCGCTGATTGCTGCGTATGTGGCTGCGCAACGCCCCGCCGGAATTTTGTACCTGGTTTCTGCCTCATTTTCATTGGCCGGTGCGGCATTTGTTCCAGCAATGGTGTTGGGTATTTTTTGGCGAGGCACCACGCATGCGGGCGCAGTTGGCGGCATGCTGGCTGGACTGGGCGTCACGGTGTACTACATGGCTGTCAATTTGCCTGTGGTGCGTTCTGTGCTGGGTTTGACGGGTGACGGCCTGTGGTGGGGTATACAGCCCATTTCCGCAGGTGTTTTCGGTGTGGCTGCAGGGCTGCTTGCCACCGTATTTTGTAGTCTGTTGACGCAGAAAATGCCAGCCCCGGACCAGCGCGCCATGGTTGTTAATAGAAATTAAAACTGGCCTGGGCTATAATCATGGGCTTCGCCTTGCTGTACCTCAATTAGACGCTGAGGGCAGCTTTCTTTTACCCGAGTAGCGGGTTATCCATAAGGAGTATCAATGCGTCATTACGAAATCATTCTCATGATCCACCCGGATCAGAGCGAGCAAGTTCCCGCCATGCTGGAGCGTTACAAGGGCATGATCACCGCTGGCGGTGGCAAAGTGCACCGCGTAGAAGACTGGGGTCGCCGCCAGTTGGTGTACATGATCAACAAGTTGGCCAAGGCCCACTACCTGTGCGTCAACATCGAAGCCGACCAGGCCGTCATGTCTGAGTTGGAACACGCGTTCAAGTTCAATGACGCTGTGCTGCGCCATCTGACAGTGCTGAAGAAGAAGGCCGATACAGGTCCTTCTTCCATGATGAAAACGGTTGAGCGTGAAGATGCACGCAAGACCCAACAGGCCGAGTACCAGGCCTAAGACGGCATTTGCCACACGGAGTGCACGCCAATTTACTTGTGTTGAGTGCTTGTATTGCAGAGGTTGAAGCCCTGCGCTACACGCCAGCTGGTTTGCCTGCCCTGAATTTGCGACTCGAACACGAGTCGGAAGTTGTAGAAGCAGGTCAGCCCAGACAAGTGAAGGCGGCGGTCAAAGCAGTGGCTTTCGGGGCATTGGCAGAGCGGCTTGCAAAGCAGGCCATCGGCAGTGACTGGAAGTTCAGTGGTTTTGTCGCCAATCCGCGTAATGGCAAACATACCGTGTTTCACATTCAAGAATTCAGTTCCAATTCAATTTAAGAGGTCCTCATGGCCACGTTCAAAAAATTCAACAAAGACAAGCGCCCCAAGCGCCCAGCTCAAAATCTGCTGTTCAAGCGCAAGCGCTTTTGCCGCTTCACGGTGACTGGTGTCGAAGAAATCGACTACAAAGACATCGACACATTGCGTGATTTCATCGCCGAAAACGGCAAAATCATTCCCGCACGTTTGACTGGCACCCGTGCCATTTTTCAGCGTCAACTCAATACCGCTATCAAGCGCGCACGTTTCCTCGCGATGCTGCCTTACAGCGACCAGCACAAGATCTAAGGAGTACGACCATGCAAATTATTCTGCTCGACAAGGTCGTGAACCTCGGCAACCTCGGCGAAATCGTCAAGGTGAAAGATGGCTATGCCCGTAACTTCCTGATTCCTTCTGGCCGTGCACGCCGTGCCACCGAATCTGCCAAGGCAGAATTCGAAGCCAAGCGCGCTGAGTTGGAAAAAATTGCCGCTGCAAAATTGGCCGAATGCCAAGCCCTGGGCGCCAAGCTCGGCGGTACAACCATCAAGCTGACCCAAAAGGCCGGTGTGGATGGCCGTTTGTTCGGTTCCGTGACCAATGCGGACATCGCTGAAGAGTTGACCAAGAACGGTTACAAAGTGGCGAAATCGCAAGTGCGCATGCCCAATGGCGTGATCAAGGTCGTTGGCGACAACACCGTCAGTGTGTCTTTGCACACCGATGTGGCCGTCGATATCACGGTTTCCGTGTACGGCGAAACTGCCTAATCTATTGGATCTTTTCAGGACCTGAATACCAGGTTCTGATTCGGTTCAAAAAAGCCGCCAGGGCCTGCCCCTAGCGGCTTTTGTCTTTTGGGGTGCAAGTTATCCCATCATTTGCACAGCTTGCCCACAGTTTGTTCCCAGCCATTCACTCGACGGACTGAGTCTGCCCGCGTAGCATGGAGAGATTCAAGGAAAACACCATGTCAGCCGCACTTTCGACCAATGAAGACTACGGTTCAGACCGCCAAATCGCCCAACTGCGCATTCCACCCCATTCCATTGAAGGGGAGTCCAGTGTATTGGGTGGCCTGCTTCTGGACAATGCGGCATGGGACCGGGTCGGCGATATATTGATGGACGAAGATTTCTACCGGTACGAGCACCGTCTTATCTATGCTGCCATTGGAACTTTGGTCAACGCAAGCAAACCAGCCGACGTGATCACGGTGTTCGAGCACATGCAAAACCAGGGCAAGGCCGAAGAAATCGGTGGTCTGGCCTACCTGAATTCCCTTGCCCAGTATGTGCCAAGCGCCAGCAATATCCGCCGCTATGCCGAGATCGTGCGTGACCGCTCCACGCTGAGAAAACTGGTATCGGCCAGTGACGAAATTGCCACCAATGCGTTCAACCCCAAGGGGCGCCCAGTTGCCGACATCGTGGATGAGTCCGAGCAGAAAATCTTCAAGATTGGGGAGCAGGGCAAGCGCAACAAACAAGGCTTCCAGGGCATGGATACGCTGGTCGTCAATTTGCTGGACCGTGTGACAGAGATGGCCGATAACCCGAACGAGGTGACCGGCGTGCCTACGGGTTTTTACGACTTTGACCGCATGACGGCTGGCCTGCAGGCGGGGGACTTGATTGTGTTGGCGGCGCGTCCCTCCATGGGGAAGACGGCGCTGGCCATCAATATTGCGGAACATGTGGCCCTGAACGAAGGCTTGCCGGTCGCGGTGTTTTCCATGGAAATGGGTGCCGCCCAGTTGGCGGTGCGTATCGTGGGTTCGATCGGTCGTATTGACCAAGGCCATTTGCGCACCGGAAAGCTGAGTGATGACGAGTGGCCGCGCCTGTCCGAGGCCATTGAAAAGCTGCGCAATATCTCTCTGCACATTGATGAAAGCGCGGGCCTGACCTCCAGTGAGTTGCGGGCCAATGCCCGCCGCTTGTCCCGTCAGTGCGGGCAACTCGGTCTGATCGTGGTGGATTACCTGCAGCTGATGAGTGGCACCGGCGGAGATGGCGAAAACCGGGCGACCGAACTGGGTGAAATCTCCCGGGGACTGAAAATGCTGGCCCGTGAGTTGAAGTGCCCGGTGATTGCACTGTCGCAGCTCAACCGCAGTGTGGAGCAACGCCCCGACAAGCGCCCCATGATGAGTGACTTGCGCGAGTCAGGCGCCATCGAGCAGGATGCCGACATCATCATGTTCATTTACCGTGACGAGTACTACACCAAGGACGCTTGCAAGGAGCCCGGCGTTGCCGAAGTGATCATTGCCAAGCAGCGTAACGGCCCCACCGGGACCGTCAAGCTGGCCTTCCTGCGCCACATCACCAAGTTTGAGAGCTTGGCCAGTGGTGGTGGGGGTGACTACTAAAAAGTGTTGCTAGCCTGCACAAACATTGCGCAGGCAGCTACTTTATTTATAGCACGTCGCTTGCAAAGTCGGCCAAACGGGAGCGCTCCCCGCGGGCCAAGGTGATGTGGCCCCCGTGTGGCCAGCCCTTGAACCGGTCTACGGCAAACGTGAGGCCAGAGGAGCCTTCTGTGAGGTAGGGTGTGTCAATCTGCGCGAGGTTGCCCATGCAAATGATCTTGGTGCCGGGGCCGGCGCGGGTGATCAGGGTCTTCATCTGCTTGGGCGTTAGGTTCTGCGCCTCGTCAATGATGACGTATTTGTTCATGAAGGTGCGCCCGCGCATGAAGTTCATGCTTTTGATCTTGATACGGCTGCGGATCAACTCGTTGGTGGCGGCGCGTCCCCATTCACCGGCGCTGGTGTCACTCTTGCCCAAGACTTCCAGGTTGTCGTCCAGTGCCCCCATCCAGGGGCCCATTTTTTCCTCTTCGGTACCTGGCAGAAAGCCGATGTCTTCGCCTACGCTCACCGTGGCACGGGTGACGATGATTTCTGTGTAACGGCGATCATCCAGCACCTGGGTCAGGCCTGCTGCGAGGGTCAGCAGGGTTTTTCCGGTACCGGCTGTGCCGGTGAGCGTGACAAAGTCGATTTCCGGGTCCATCAGCAGATTCATGGCAAAGTTCTGCTCCCGGTTGCGGGTGGTGACGCCCCAGACAGCATTCTTGAGGTGTGTGAAATCGCGCAGGGTCTTGAGCACGGCGGTGCTCCCACGAATTTCGGTGACGCGGGCGTACAGGCTGGGTTCACCGGGGGCCTCAAAGTAGACAAACTGGTTGATCAACATATTGGGGACAGCCGGCCCGTCAATTTTGTAGAAGGTGTGTTGCCCTTGTTGCCAGCTCTCAACGGCCTGTCCGTGGGTAGCCCAAAAATCTGCGGGGAGGGCAAATGAGCCCGAGTACAGCAGATCGCCGTCTTCCAGGGTCTTGTCATTTTGGTAGTCGTCGGTCGCCAGCCCCAAAGCACGGGCTTTGACGCGCATGTTGATGTCCTTGGACACCAGAACCACTTCCCGGGGGGCGTAGGTTTTGCGCAAGGCTTCCACGACACCCAAAATCTGGTTATCAGCTTTGCCCTGGGGCAGGCTGGTGGGCAGGGAGTAGTCCAGGGGTTGTGTTTGGAATAGGAGCTTGCCGCCCGCATCTTTATGGCCCGTGCTGTTCAGCTCGAACCCAGCCGAGATGTCTGCTCCGGGCGTGCCAGCAAGCGCGTCCAGCGTGCGGCTGGTTTGGCGGGCATTGCGGGCTACCTCGGTCATGCCTTTTTTGTGCCCGTCCAACTCCTCCAGCACGATCATGGGAAGGTAAATGTCATGTTCCTCAAAACGGAAGAGACACATGGGATCGTGCATGAGCACATTGGTGTCGAGGACAAACAGTTTGCGTGCGCCAGAGCGTGCGAGCTTTCTGGAGCGGCTGGCAGGGCTGGTGGCTACGCTTGCGGGAGCAGGAATGGCCGTAGGGGGAATTGGCTTGGCGACGGGTTCCTTCAGCAGCGCTGGCGCTTTGGTGGGTTTGCGCGCGCTTTCTGTAGGGATGGCCTTTTTCGCTGCCGGGGTCGTGGCGCGCATGGTCTGCTCTACAACGGAGCTGTCCGGTTTTTTCGGCATACGAGGGGTTCCGCGGGCGGTTGCTTCAAACGCCTTGGCTGGAAGCTGGTCAGCACGTTTTTTGGGGGCAGTGGGCAGTGGCATGAAGTGGAACTCAAGTAGAAGAAAAGGGGAAAGCCGGTGCCGAAAAAACAAAAAAGCCGCCTTGAGCCAAGGCGGCTTTTTTGGGGAAGGCGGTTGCAAAGTTT
>Ga0209343_10008415_pt1 | contig 12011 bp, 6 predicted proteins | sample RifCSPlowO2_02_FD_184026 | JGI IMG/M metagenome (GOLD analysis project Ga0209343, IMG submission 184026) | Groundwater microbial communities from Rifle, Colorado - Rifle CSP2_plank lowO2_0.2 (SPAdes) (version 2) | ecosystem: Environmental > Aquatic > Deep subsurface > Groundwater | place: Rifle... | reverse complement strand
TGATCCCCACGTTCGCCGATCTCACCGCGCGCTCCACGCAGGCCATGCGACGCGTGGCCCTGGGCGTGGACGTGAGGGAACGGGAGTACCTGTCGCATCTGCTCGACGCGCTGGGCGAGCTCCGGACGCGGGGCCATCGGGTCGAGGTGCTCTTCCTCGAGGCGAGCGAGGAAGCCCTGGTCCGCCGATACAGCGAGACGCGGAGGCGCCATCCGTTGGCGAGCGACGGCGGCGTGCTCGATGGCATCCGCACCGAGCGCAAGGCGCTGTCACACGTGCGCGAGGTGGCCGACCGGGTGCTGGACACGTCGGCCCTGACGGTGCACCAGCTCAAGGAGCTGCTCGTCGAGCTGTACGGCGCGCAGCGCGCCCGGCCCGGGCTCGCGACGTCCCTGGTGTCCTTCGGCTTCAAGCACGGCGCCCCCTACGACGCGGATCTGGTCTTCGATGTGCGCTTCCTTCCCAATCCGCACTTCGTGGAGGCGCTGCGCCCGCTGGACGGCCGGGACCCGCGCGTGAGCGACTTCGTCCTCGAGCACCCGGAGGCGCAGGAACTGCTCCGCCATCTGGTGGACTTCCTGAAATTCCTGCTGCCGCTGCACGAGCGTGAGGGCAAGGCCTACCTGACGATCGCGATCGGCTGCACGGGCGGTCGACACCGCTCGGTCGTGCTCGTGGAGGAGCTCAGACGGGTTCTGGAGGGCCTCGGGTACGAGCCGACCGTGACCCACCGGGACGTCGAGCGTGGGTAAGGCGCGGTCCAGGATGGCTCCGTGAGCCTCGACGACGCCACGCTCTACGAGCGTGTCGATCCGCACCGCGCCCGCGACGTCCTTGCCGCGTTCCCGGAGCATTGCCGGGCCGGCGCAGCGCTCCGGATCGAGCCGTCCCTGCCGGTCCGCCGGACCGACCTCGTGGTCGTCGCTGGCATGGGTGGGTCGGCCGCCGGTGGAGACCTGCTGGCGGCGTGCGCCGCCGGACACCTCGACGTGCCGGTGCTCGTCCACCGGGGCTACGGCCTGCCGGCCGCGGTGGGCGAGCGTACGCTCGTCGTCGCGTCCTCGTATTCTGGCGGCACCGTGGAGGCGCTGTCCGCCGCCCGGACCGCCCTGGCGCGTGGCGCGGCGCTCGTGGTGGTGAGCTCGGGCGGCGCGCTCGGCGCGCTCGCGCGTAGACACGGCGCCCCGAGCGTCGCGCTCCCGTCGGGCCTCATGCCGCGGATGGCGCTCGGGTACCTGTTTTTCGCCGTCGTGCGGGTGCTGGAGGAGGCCGGGCTGGCCGTCGCCAGCGCGGGCGAGGTCCGCGAGGCGATCGACGTGGCCGCCGTGCTGTCGGGAGAGCTCCAGCCGGCCGTTCCCACGGCGGCGAACGAGGCCAAGCGGCTCGCTCTCGCGCTCGACGATCGGATCGCCGCCGTCTACGGGGGCCCTCTGACCGGCGCGCTCGCGTACCGGTGGAAGACGGATCTCGAGGAAAACGCCAAGCGCTTGGCGCTGGCCGGAACGCTGCCGGAAATGAACCACAACGAAGTCGAAGCGTGGCGACTCCCGATCGCCCGTCAGCTCCACGCGGTGCTCCTGCGCGACGCCGGGGAGCTGCCGCAGATCGCGCGGCGGTTCGCGTTGCTGGGCGAGCTGGTGGCCCCGGTGGCAGGAGGCCTGAGCGAGTGCTGGACGCGCGGGCGCGGCGTGCCGGCGCGCCTCCTCTCGGTGGCGTGCCTCGGTCAGTGGGTGAGCTATTATCTGGCCGTCGCGCACGGTGTCGACCCGTGGCCGGTTCCGGTGCTCGACGAGCTCAAACGGCGTCTCGGGAGCGTTCAGCTCGAGGAGTTTCCGTGTTAGAGTGGCACCGATTGCGTCGCGGCGGTCACGACGACGCTCTGGAGGCTGGGAATGGCGGGCGAAGAGTATCTGTTCACGTCGGAGTCGGTGACCGAGGGGCACCCCGACAAGATCGCCGATCAGGTGTCCGACGCGGTGCTGGACGCGATCATCGGCCAGGACCCGACGGGACGGGTGGCCTGCGAGTCACTGCTGACGACCGGCCTCGTCGTCGTGGCCGGTGAGATCAGCACGTCCTGCTACGTCGACATCCCACGGATCGCCCGGGACACGATCCGGGAGGTCGGCTACACGCGCGCCAAGTACGGGTTCGATTACGAGACGTGCGGCGTGATCACCGCGATCGACGAGCAATCCTCCGACATCGCCATGGGCGTGGACAAGCTCGGTGCGGGCGATCAGGGCCTCATGTTCGGCTACGCGTGCAACGAGACGGCCGAACTCATGCCCCTGCCGATCATGCTGGCGCACAAGCTCGTCATGCGGCTCGCCGAGCGCCGGAAGTCCGGGGCGCTCGAGTACCTGCGGCCCGATGGAAAGTCGCAGGTCACGGTGCGCTATGTCGACGGCAAGCCCCGCGCGGTCGAGACCGTCGTGATCTCGACCCAGCACGGCCCGGACGCCACCACCGAGCGGGTCCGCGAGGACATCATCGAGCAGGTCATCGTTCCGACGATCCCCCGGGACCTGCTGGACCGGAAGACGTGTGTCTTCCACGTGAATCCGACCGGGCGCTTCGTGACGGGCGGTCCGATGGGTGACACGGGGCTCACTGGCCGGAAGATCATCGTCGACACGTACGGCGGCTCGTGCCCTCACGGCGGCGGCGCCTTCTCGGGCAAGGACCCGACGAAGGTGGACCGTTCGGCGTGCTACATGGCCCGTCACGTGGCCAAGAATGTCGTGGCTGCGGGCCTCGCGGAGCGCGCGCAGGTCCAGGTGGCGTACGCGATCGGCGTGGCGGATCCCGTGTCGATCATGGTCGAGACGTTCGGCACGGGCAAGGTGCCGAACGCCGTCCTCGAGAAACTGATCCGGCGGCACTTCGACTTCACGCCCGCGGGAATCATCAAGTACCTCGACCTGCGCCGGCCCATCTACAAGAAAACCGCCGCGTACGGCCACTTCGGGCGCTCCGAGCCCGAGTTCGCCTGGGAGCGCGCGGATCGGATCAAGGATCTGCGCGACGACGCGGGCCTCTAGGCAGGCTGCGGCGGCCTCCCGGCTCGACCACAGACAACGCGAAAGGAACCCATCGGATGGTTGCGCATGACGTGAAGCAGCCGACGCTCGCCCCCGAGGGCCGGCTCAAGATCGAATGGGCCGAGCAGTCCATGCCCGTGCTCAGGCAGGTGCGGGAGCGCTTCGGCAAAGAACAGCCCCTCAAGGGGCTGCGCCTCGGCGCGTGCCTCCACGTGACCAGCGAGACCGCTGTGCTCATGCTCACCCTCAAGGCGGGGGGAGCGGAGTTGGCGCTCTGCGCGTCGAATCCGCTGTCGACGCAGGACGACACGGCCGCCGCCCTCGTCAAGGAGTACGACATCTCGGTCTTCGCCCACAAGGGTGAGGACCACGCGCGCTATTACCAGCACATCGAAGGGGTACTGGCCACGCGACCGCAGCTCACGATGGACGACGGCGCGGATCTGATCTCGCAACTCCACGGCGCGCGCAAGGACCTCGTCGGCAACGTGATCGGCGGCACCGAGGAGACCACGACCGGAGTGATCCGACTGCGCTCGATGGAGCGGCAGGGCGTGCTCGCATTCCCGGTCATCGCCGTCAATGACGCGGACACCAAGCACCTGTTCGACAATCGATACGGCACCGGGCAGTCGACGATCGACGGGATCCTGCGTGCGACGAACATCCTCCTCGCGGGCCGGACGGTCGTCGTGGCCGGGTACGGAATGTGCGGTCGCGGGGTGGCCACGCGCGCCAAGGGCATGGGGGCTCACGTCATCGTCACCGAGATCGAGCCGATGCGGGCGCTGGAGGCCGTCATGGACGGCTTCCAGGTGATGCCGATGGCCGACGCGGCCGAGGTGGGTGACGTCTTCGTCACCGTCACCGGAAACACCTCGGTCATCCGGAAAGAGCACCTGCCGCGGCTGAAAGACGGCGCGATCCTCGCGAACTCGGGACACTTCAACGTCGAGATCGACCTCGATCAGCTCGCGGCGCTCGCCAAGTCCCGTCGCACCGTACGGCCGCTCGTGGAGGAGTTCGCGCTCCCGAACGGGCGGCGTGTGTACGTGCTCGGGGAAGGCCGCCTCATCAACCTGGCGTGCGCCGAAGGACACCCGGCGTCGGTCATGGACATGAGCTTCGCGAACCAGGCGCTGGCGGCCGAGTACATGCTGAAGCACGGGCGGAGCCTGGAGCGGAAGGTGTACGTGGTGCCGCGGGAAATCGATCTCGAGATCGCGCGGCTCAAGCTCGCCGCGATGGGCGTCCGGATCGACGACCTGACCTCCGCGCAGCGCGAGTACCTGGGTTCCTGGACCCACGGCACCTGAGTACCGCGGAGCAGGGCGGATGAACCGGCCGCAGCCCGTCGTCGTTCTGCTCCTGGCGTTCCTCGTCCTCGGGCTGATCGCCCAGGCCGTGCCCTTCTACACCGACTGGCTCTGGTTCCAGGAGGTCGGCTACACGCAGGTCTTCACGGGGATCCTCGCCCTGCGAGGCGCCCTCTTCCTCGTGATGGCGCTCGGCGTTCTGGTCTTCCTCTACGCGAACCTCTCGTTCGCGGCGCGGACGGCGGCACCCGATGTCATCTGGGAGCTCGAGGACCAGCTCGGCCTTCCCGGACGGGTGGTGATCGAGCCCCTCATCCGCCGCTTCCTGCCGATCGTCCTCGCCCTGATCGCGCTCGCCGCCGGGCTGCGCGCCACCGTCCACTGGCAGATCCTGCTCGCGTACCTGAAGGGCGGCTCGTTCGACTTGGTGGATCCGCTGTTCGGGCGGGATCTGTCCTTCTTCGTCTTCGTGCTGCCGCTTTGGCGCCTCGTCCACGGCTGGGCGTTCACCCTCGTGACCGCCACGATCGCGCTCACCCTCGTCGTCTACGTGCTCCAGCGGAGCCTCGTCCTCACGACGCGCGGACCGCGGCTCGCGGCCGGCGCGCGCACGCACCTGCTCGGGCTGGCGGCGCTGGGCCTCGCGCTCCGGGCGGTCGGTTTCTGGCTCGACCGGTTCGAGCTCGTCTATTCGCCGCGTGGGGTCGTCTTCGGCGCTGCCTACACCGACATCTACGGCTCCTTGCCGATGCTCGGCGCGCTCGCGGTCCTCGCCGGGCTGTGCGCCGCCGCCTGCCTGCTCCAGATCTGGCGACCGGGCCTCCGGCTGGTCGTCGGGGGCCTCCTGGCCCTCGGCCTCGTCTGGATCGCCGGCCTCGGGATCTATCCCGCGCTCCTGCAACGCTTTCGCGTCACGCCGAACGAGTTCGCAGCCGAGCGGCCGTTCATCGAGCACAACATCCGGATGACGCGGAAGGCCTATGGCCTCGATCGAATCGAGCAGCGCGTCTTTCCGGCCGAGGAAAATCTCGACGCGCGGGCGCTCGACCGCAACGCGGCGACGATCCGGAACATCCGGCTCTGGGACCATCGACCGTTGCTCCGCACGTACGGACAGCTGCAGGAGATCCGGACCTACTACAAGTTCGTCGACGTCGACAACGATCGGTACACCCTGAACGGCGAGTATCGGCAGCTCATGCTGTCGCCCCGTGAGTTGTCCTATCCCCATCTCCAGTCGCCCGTGTGGATCAACAAGCATCTGACGTTCACGCACGGTTTCGGCGTCGTCGTCGGGCCCGTCAACCGCGTGACGCCCGAAGGGCTGCCCGACTTCCTGGCGAAGGACATCCCGCCCGTGACGACCGACGGGTTCCCGAAAATCACGCGACCCGAGATCTATTTCGGCGAGCTCTCCACCGAGTATGCGATCGTCCGGACGCGCGCGCAGGAGCTCGACTACCCGGCGGGCGACCAAAACGTCTACTCGCGCTATGCCGGCCGCGGGGGTGTCCGGCTCGATTCCTGGCTCCGCAAGCTCGCGTTCGCCGCGCGCTTCACGGAGAAGAACATCCTGCTCTCCGACGACCTCAGCGGCGAGAGTCGGCTCATGATGAACCGCGCGATCGGGCGCCGCGTCCGCGAGATCGCGCCGTTTTTCCGCTATGACCGCGACCCCTACATCGTCGTGACACGCGACGGTCGGCTGGTCTGGATGCTCGACGCCTATACGACGAGCGATCGCTATCCGTACTCGGATCCGGTCCCGGGTGTCGGCAACTACATCCGCAACTCGGTCAAGGTGACCGTGGACGCGTATGACGGCGCCGTGACGTTCTACATCGCCGACGTGGACGATCCGCTCGTGCGGCTGTGGGCCAAAGCGTTCCCGGGCCTCCTCAAGGCGCTCACCGAGATGCCCGCCGACCTGCGTGAGCACGTCCGTTACCCGGAGGACTTCTTCGCGATCCAGGCGCGAAAGTACGCCGTGTACCACATGAACGATCCGCAGGTGTTCTACAACAAGGAAGACCTCTGGGCGATCCCGCGACGCTCGATCGAGGGGCGCGACCGCGAGATAGAGCCGTACTACACCATCATGCGGTTGCCGGGGGAACAGCGGGAGGAGTTCATCCTGCTGACGCTGTTCAACCCGAGTCGGCGCGACAACATGATCGCGTGGCTCGCAGCCCGCTCGGATCCGCTCCACTACGGGCGTCTGGTCGTCTTCGACTTCCCGAAGCAGAAGCTGGTCTTCGGACCGCGCCAGATCGACGCGCGCATCGACCAGGACCCGGTCATCTCGCAGCAGCTCTCGCTGTGGAACCAGCGTGGCTCCAGCGTGATCCGCGGCTCGCTGCTCGCCATCCCGATCGAGCAGTCCCTGATCTACATCCAGCCCCTGTACCTCGCGGCCGCCGAGCAGGGCGCGCTGCCGGAGCTGCGGCGCGTGATCGTGGGCTACGGCAACCAGATCGCGATGGAACCCACGCTCGAGCAGTCCCTCGCGCGCATCTTCGGCCTACGCGCGCCGCCGACGGCCGGCGGGCCCCCGGCCGCCTCGCCGTCCGGCGGTGCGACCGACACCGGGGCGCGCGCGCTGCGCGCGATCGGCCGTCAAGCGTGGGAGGCGTGGACGCGAGCCCAGGAGGCACTGCGCCGGGGCGACTGGACGACGTACGGCACGGAGCAGAAACGGCTGGAGGAGACGCTCCGCGGGTTGACGGAGGAGCGGCGCTAAGAGGCGGGCCGCCGACGCTCAGGTGCGTGCGCGGAGCAGGAGCGAGACGCCGATCCCGAGGAAGATCACGTTCGCCGTCCAGGCCGCGAGCAGCGGCGGCAAGAGATCCGCTCGCGCGAAGGCGATCGCCACGTAGTGCACCACGAGATAGCCGGCCATGATGGCGATCGCGAGCCCGATGCCGAAGAGGCGGCCACCGCGCGGCGACTGGATCGCGAACGGGATCGCGACGATGACCATCACCAGGTTGACGAGCGGGAAGGAAAGCTTCGAGTAGAGCTCGACGAGGTACTTCCTGATCTGGAAGCCTGCCGCCTCGAGCTGGCTGATGTAGTCCCGGAGCTCGCGGTAGCTCATCGCGCTGACCGGTTTCTGGATGCGCGTGAAATCCGCGATCTCCTCCCTCAGGTCGAGCGCGGTCCAGACGAAGGGCACCGTCTGCACCTGTCCCTGGGGCCCGATCTCCCGATAGGCGCCCTCGCTGAGCTCCCAGCCCGCCGGGGTCCAGTGGGCCCGTCGTGCGTCGAGGCGGCTCACGAGGCGGAAGTCGCGATCGATCTCGAGGACGGTCACGCCGTACATGTCGTTCGTGCCAGGGTGCAGGAGCTCGACGCGGTAGAACCTGCTGTCGGAGCTCCGAAGCCAGAGGCGTTGGCGCGACTGCAGGTGTCGAGGGGCCTGGCCACGGATCTTCACCTGATCCACTTCTTCACCGCGCTCGTTCAGCCCCGGCAGCACGAGCTCTTGGAACAGCCCCGAGCCGAGCGCGGCGGCGAGGCCGAGCCCCAGGATCGGCACGCTCACCCGGTAGAGACTCACGCCGGCGGCTTTGAGCGCCGTCAGCTCGTGATAGCGCGACAGCGTGAGGTAGAGGAAGATCGTGGCCACGAGCATCACGACCGGCAGCCCGTCGTGGAGGAACGCCGGCAGACGATAGGCGAAATGCTCGAGGATGTACACGAGAGGCGGATTCACGCTGAGGTAGCGGTTGATCTGATTCGCCAGGTCGAAGACCACGAAGAGCGCCGCGGCCACGAGGAGGCCGATCGCCATGAACGTCAGGTGCTCGCGCAGGAGGTACCGGTCGATGATGTGCGTCGAGTCGCGCGCCGTGGTCGGCGGTTGGGGGTGGGCCTCCCGGATGCCGCGCCGCTTCCGGCGCGCGCCGACGGCGGCCAGCGCGCCCCAGAGCCACGGCATGGCCGGCCAGCGCCACTCACGGACTGCGGTTGCCAACAGGACGAGGCCGGTGGCCGCGAAGACGACGTTGGGTGTCCAGATGGCGACCCACGGACGGATGCGCAGGCGGAGGGCCGAGCTCTCCAGCGACGCCATGAGCATGTAGTAGCTCACGAGGATCACGAGGCTCCCCAAGAGCGCGACGCTCCGGCCCCCGCGGTGTGAGCGGATCGCGAGCGGGAACGCGACCAGGACGAACACGAGTGCCGCGAGCGGCAGGGCGTAGCGCTTGTTCCGCTCGATCTGGAACGGCGCCCGGCTGTGCGGATCGTCGCGAAATTCCTCGATCCTGGCCGCGAGCGTGCCCAGGCTCAGGTCCTTCTCCGGCTTCTCGACGCGGGGAGCGCCGGACAGCGGTGAGTCGACGGACAGGCTCATGTCGTAGATGCCGAAGCGCGTGTGGCGGTATCGCGTCGGGCCGGCCGCTCCCCCACGTGGAGATGAATCGCGCGTCACGCCTTTGGGCGGGTCCGCCGGTGTGACGTCCGCCTCGTTGACGGCACCGTCGATCAGTCGGAGCGTGATGCGTCGGTTGACTTCGTCGGTGAGCAGCCGGCCCTCACGGGCGGTGACGATCCTCGAGAGCTTCGGATCTCGTTCGTCCGACACGAGCAGACCGCGCAGCGCGACTTGCGAGGCGCTCACGTCCTCCACGTAGATCGTCATGTCGCCGAACGTCGCGTTGAACACCCGCTCCTGCACGCCGCTCACCGCGCGCGATCGGAGGATCGTGAAGAGCTGACGCTGGAACTCGCGGTTCGCCACCGGGTTCAAGACCAGCGTGAGCGCGGCGGTGGCCAGGGAGACGGCCATCGCGGCGACGAGCACGGGCCGGAGGAGGCGCAGCGGGCTCACACCCGCTGACTTGAACGCGACGACTTCGAGGTCGCCCGCGAGGCGCCCGCCGGCGAGCAGGACCGCGACGAGCAGCGCCATCGGCAGCGTGTGTGCGAGAAAGGAGGGGAGCATGTACACGAGGAGCTGAACCACGAGGTAAAAGGGCACGCCCTTCGTGATCACGAGATCGGTGAGGTGATAGATCCGGTCGATGACCAGGAAGAACGTGAAGAGGGCGCCACCGAAGAGGAATGGAGAGAGGAGCTCGCGCAGAATGTACCGATCCAGCAGGAGAAGCCTCACGCGTCTGTTGTACCATAGGGCCGTGCGGCGACGATCGCCTTGTCGGGTTCGATGCGCCGCGGCCGCGCTCGGCGCGTTCGCGCTCGGCGTGCTGTGCGCGACGGCGGCCGCAGCCGACGAAGGGGATCGCCTCGAGCGGTTTCGCCGACTGGCGCTGACGAGTCAGGGCCTCGCCCTTGCGGACGATGAACTGCCCGACGCGTACCGTGAGATGTACGCCCTCGTCGACGAAGAGATCATCGAGAGCCTCGCGACGGGCAGTGTGTTCGCCTCGCCGGCCTTCCTGCAGGATCGCCTCGACGGATTCAGCGAGGTCTGGGGCGCCGCCGCGCTCGGCGTGATCGGCGTCGGCCCGCTCGTGGTCGGGACATTCCAGTTCAGCGACGCATCGGCCGCGAATACCGTGCGCATCTACGGCCCGCTGCGCGGTGAGGTCGCGCTCCTGACGACGGTCCATCGCGAGGGACGACCCATCGTGTCCCCACTCCGGCCTGGCCCCGACGGCGCAGCCCAGTTCGTGAGTGCCTGGGAAGGTGCGCCGTCCGGGCGCGGCACGCGCAGGCTCCGGGTGGAGCTCTGGCGTCAGACCGGCGATGCTGTGCGCATGGTGTGGAGCACCGCCCAGCAGTACGCCGAGGACCTCGTCGTGCGCAACTGGTCGTTGCGCGAGGGCGTCCTGCGTGTCCGCTACGAGCTGCGGTACCCCGGGTGGACGCCGGGCTGCGCGGCGCAGACCGAGTCGGAGGATGCGTGGCGCCTCTCGCCGACGAGGACGACCTTCGTGCTGGCGGGCCGGGCTCCCCACCACGCGTGGCACCGCGAGCTCCGCGCCGCCGTGGCGCGCTTGCTCGGAGCCCTCGCGAGCGGCGATCGCGGGGCGATCGCCGCCCTGGTGCCGGACGCCCTGGTGCGCCGGCAACTGCCGGCACGGCTCGGCGCGGAGCCGGCGTGCGACGCGCCGGACGACCCGGCGAACCCGCGCCGGGTTTCCGTGGCTGCGAGCGACCGCGGCTCGCCCTGGGAGCTCGTCTGGGAACGCGTGGGTGTCCGCTGGCGCCTGATCGCGGCGAGCCCGGTGCTACAATGACGGCTCCGTCATGACCGAGATCCCGGATCGCTACGACCCCTCGGCGGTCGAGGCGCGCTGGTACCCCGAGTGGGAGGGGCGCGGCTACTTTCGTGCCGAACCCAGCGCGCCGGGCAAGCCGTTCAGCATCGTGATCCCGCCCCCGAACGTGACCGGCTCGCTCCACATGGGTCACGCCCTCAACAACACGCTTCAGGACGTGCTCGTGCGGATGCGGCGCATGGACGGCTTCAACACCGTGTGGGTGCCGGGCACGGATCACGCGGGCATCGCCACTCAGTACGTGGTCGAGCGGCAGCTGGCAGCGGAGGGCAAGACGAAGCAGGACCTCGGCCGGGAAGCGTTCGTCGAGCGCGTCTGGCGCTGGCGGGAGGAGTCGGGCGGAACCATCATTCGTCAGCTCAAGCGCCTCGGTGCGTCCTGCGACTGGTCGCGCGAGCGCTTCACGATGGACTCCGGCCTCTCGCGCGCGGTGCGCGAGGTGTTCGTGCGGCTCTGGGAAGAGGGGCTCATCTACCGCGACGACTATATCGTCAACTGGTGCCCGCGCTGCCAGACCGTGCTCGCCGACCTGGAGGTCGAGCGCGAGGAGCGCGACGCCGAGTTCGTCTATATCAAGTACGGCCCCGTCACGCTCGGCACCGTCCGGCCGGAGACGAAGCTCGGCGACACGGGACTCGCCGTGCACCCGAGGGACAAGCGCTACACCCAGTACGTCGGCCGAACGCTCGAGATCCCGTCGGTGGACGGCACGATCGCGGTGAAGGTGGTCGCGGACGACGCGGTGGACCCGAAGTTCGGCACGGGCGTGATCAAGGTCACGCCCGGTCACGATCCGGTGGATTTCGAGATCGGCAGGCGCCACGGCCTCCCCGTGCGCACCGTCATCGGGTTCGACGGCAAGATGACGAGCGCGGCTGGCCGCTACGCCGGCCTCGACCGCTTCGAGTGCCGGAGGCGGATCGTGGAGGACATGCAGGCGCTCGGCCTGATCGAGCGCGTGGAGCCGTACCGGCACGCGGTCGGTGTGTGCTACCGGTGCCGGACGGTCGTCGAGCCGCTGGTGTCGAAGCAGTGGTTCGTGCGGATGCGACCGCTCGCGGAGCCGGCGATCAAGGCCGTCCGCGAGGGACGGATCCGGATCGTGCCGCGAGGCTGGGCGAAGACGTATTACCACTGGATGGAGAACATCCGCGACTGGCCGATCTCGCGCCAACTCTGGTGGGGGCATCGGATCCCCGTGTGGTACTGCCCGACCTGCGCGGCCACCCACGTTTCCCGCACGGAGATCGAACGGTGCCCCGGGTGCGGCGGTGCCGTGCAGCAGGACGAGGACGTGCTCGACACCTGGTTCTCCTCGGGGCTCTGGCCGTTCTCGACGCTGGGCTGGCCCGATGACACGCCGGAACTCCGCCGCTACTACCCGACGTCGGTCCTGGTGACGG
>Ga0209343_10008413_pt1 | contig 12011 bp, 13 predicted proteins | sample RifCSPlowO2_02_FD_184026 | JGI IMG/M metagenome (GOLD analysis project Ga0209343, IMG submission 184026) | Groundwater microbial communities from Rifle, Colorado - Rifle CSP2_plank lowO2_0.2 (SPAdes) (version 2) | ecosystem: Environmental > Aquatic > Deep subsurface > Groundwater | place... | reverse complement strand
CGCTCTCACGACTCCTGGCAGCGGGCACCATTCGGCGCGTCTATCGCGGCATGTACGACTATCCGAAGTACAGCGAGTTGTTGCAGCAGGCGCTCAGCCCGGATTTTGATCAGGTGGCGCAGGCCTTCGCCCGCAAGTTCAACTGGCGCATCCAGCCTTCGGGCGACGCGGCGCTGAATCTGCTGGGGCTGTCCACCCAGGTGCCCGGCCGGCTGATGTACCTGTCGGATGGGCCCAACCGCCGCTACGAGATCGGCGAGTGCTTTCTTCTCCAGTCCTTCGATCGTGTCGGAGTTGTACTTCTGCGCCGCCAACATCTCCTCCGAGAGAATCTTCTGCTGCTCCGGCGTCAGGCCCTGGTAGAACTTTTCGTTGATGATGACCTGGCCAGTGGAGCTTGAGATCCCCCACATGTAGAGGTTCTTACTCACCTCGTACAACTTCGAGGACGCGAGGCCCATCGTGTCCATCTCGGCGCCATCCATCACCCCCGTCTGCAGCGCGGTGTACAGCTCTCCGAACGCCATGGGGGCCGGGCTTGCATTCAGCAGCCGATAGATCTGAGTGGTGATCTCCGCCTGCGGGACCCGCAACTTCAGGCCACGGAAATCCTCGACCTTCAAGACCTCCCGCCTGGACGTCTGGATGTTTCGGAGCCCTTGCTCGAGCCAGGCCAGCGTTCGAATCCCGGTCGTCTGAAGTAGTCGATCGGCGATCTTTTTCCCCGGCTCGCCGTGCAGGATCTTGCGCATCTGGGGGAAGTCCCGGAACACGTATGGCAGCATCGTGACGCCCACCGTCGGCTCGAACGGGGCCACCAGCACCGTGTAGGCGAGGGCCATCTCGATGGTGCCCTGCTTCACGCTCTGGACAATCTCCGACCCGGAGCCGAGTTGAGAGTCCGGAAAGTATTGCACGTCGATCTGGCCCTGGGTCCGCTGCTTCACGCCAGCGGCAAATTTCTGAATAGCGACGGAGTGATTATGGCCGAGAGCGATGAGGCTTGCCACCCTGATCACCTTCGGCTGTCCGGCGCTGCTCGGAAGCGGCGAGAAACACATCAGCGCAACCACCCCAAGCAGCAGTACTGCAGAACTTCGGAGAGAACACCGGCAGCTCTTCTGATCGCCCATGTACATTGGACTCCCCTCCTTTTCAGCGCGAGCATAGCGGAGTAGCACTGGCCAGTTCTCCATATTGAAAATTCTGTTGCGGATTCACACTGTCATTCTCCCATTTTGCCAACTCCCCCGCGGAGCGCGACAGGTGTTCGTGCGAAATGGCCTCCGCCAACCCGAGATGCGTGAGGATCGCTTCCCAAATAAATCGGCGCAGAGGTCACTTCGCCGGTATCCGTGTCGCCTGGCGAACGAGCAACTGCCAGCGGCTAGCCTGCTTCACCCAGACCAGCGTAAAGAGCAACTGAAGAGGGGTCTTTGGTTCGCCGGCCGGGCTTACCGACATCTCGACTTGCCCAGTCACGACTGCTGCCTCTCCGCACATTCTGATCTTGACGTCCTTGCTCTCGACGCGATCGTACTCATAAACACCATTGGCAATCCCGGCGAGATACTCAGCCTTCGACTCCACGAACCCCGGCGAATGCACGTAGACGAGATCCTCGGAGAGCAGATTCTGAAGAGCCTTGAAATCCCGCTTGACCATTGCTCGATAGAGCGATCTCTCCAGCTCCAGAATCTCGTCCCCCGCACGCCGCCCTGTGTTCGGAAGCGGATCCTGGTCCAATTCTCCCGCTCCTTTCATCTCATGTTAGCCGCCGAAGCCGTAGAGTTCGGCGGGATTTTCGACCAGAATACGACGGAACGCCGTTCGGTTCGGAACCCAGTCGCTCAAGAGATTCAGCAACTCCCCGTCGTCGGGCATATGGCCTTCGACGTTCGTGTGCGGCCAGTCACTGCCCCAGACGCACCGTTCAAGCGCGTGCTCTACGAAGCGCCGCGCGACAGGTGCGACATCAGCATAGGGATGACCGGCAAGGGACACGCGGTAGCCGCACAACTTTACCCAACAGCGGCCCGTCTCGAGGAGTTTCATCACGGCTGCCAATGCGGGATCGTCCCCCTTTCTATCAGGCGTTATGTGTCCCATATGGTCGAGGACAACAGGAGTGGGCAGGTCGTAAACCTTCTGGTATAGCTCCGGCCACGCATTCGTGGGCACGAACATCTCGATGTGCCACCCCAGTGGCGCGATCTTCTTGGCCACGCCCTCCAGGTGCTCGATGGGTGCGCCGCCCTTCGCCATCGTGATGAATCGCGCGCCTTTGAATCCCGCCGCGTCGAGTTCGCGTAGCTCCGACATGCCGACGGATTCCTCTACCATGGCGATGCCTCTCGCGCGATGCAGCCCGAGCTCGATGAGGGCGGCGAGGGTGCGGGAGTTGTCTGTGCCGTAGACGCTCGGCTGGACGATGACCATGCGTTCGATGCCCAATGTACTGAGCACGGCTAGATAATCCGGTACCAGCGCATCGGGCGGCGTAAAGCTCCGTGGCTCGACAAACGCAAAGCGCGGCACCGATCCGATGATGTGCGCATGGCAATCACAGGCGCCCTTCGGGACGCCAAACCCCGGAGCGGTGATGACCTTGCGGGGACTCTGGCAGAGCGCAGTCACGTGTTCCTCCTCAGATCGTCAAAGACCTTCCGAAATTCGGTCCACTGGTAACATTCGTGGGAAATTCATCAGGCGCCTCCTGTCATCACACAGGCCCCGTATGCGAGGCGCCTGCAGAAGCCTCCGTGTCGGTGGTGACGTTCAGGGCAAACCCGTGGAACGTCACCCAGCGGCGAACCGAGATCCCCAGCGAGGCGATCTTCTTCCCGCGCACCCAGACGCCCGCTTTTCCGGGGACCGCCTCGGCCGCGATCCCGAACTCTGCTGATAGGTCAAGCCCTCATTTACTTTGGAGAATCGCCTCGATCAGATCCTTGCCAAGCTGGGGCTCAAACTGCTTGTACACATCGGCCATTTTCTGTTGGAATGGTCGCTTGTCTACCTCGATGAATTCGACCCCAAAGGCACGCAACTGTGCTTTTTGCTCCTCCAGTGACTTGGCAATTAATGCACGCCCGGCTAGTGCAGCCTCCTGTGCAGCTTTCAGGATGGCTTCTTGCTGCGCCTTTGACATGCTGTTGAAGACCTTCAGGTTCATCAGGAGGGGGGTCGGCGTATACGCATGTCCGGTAAGCGCCACCAGCTTTGCGACTTCGTAAGCCTTGATGGTCTTATAGGCCTGCACCGGGTGTTCGTAGCCATCGACGACCCCACTCTGAAGGGAGCTGTAAATCTCCGCCGGGGCAATGGGTACCGCTGAGGCGCCGAGGCTCTTGAACATCGCGACAAACACGGGGCTTTCCATCACGCGAAATCTCAGCCCTCGCATATCGTCAGGGCCCATTACCTTCTTCTTGACTGTGATCATGTTTCGGAACCCATTCGAACCCCAGGCCAGCAGTTTGATCCCTTTAGGCTCCAGTAACGCCGCAATCTTCTGGCCGACTGGTCCGTCGAGCACGCGCAGTCCTTGTGCCTCGTCTCGGAACAGAAACGGCAAGTCGAACACCATAAACTTTGGCTCAAAGCCCGCGATATTCCCGCTAGCCACAATTGTCGCTTCGACCGTCCCGAGCATCACAGCTTCTGTCAATTCTCGATCGCCGCCCAATTGGCCGCCTGGGAACACGCGGACGCGGACAGCCCCATTGGTGTACTGGGACGCCAATTCGGCGAATTTCGTGGCGATGACATGATAGGCGTCCTCGGTACCCATGAAGTGCCCGAGCTTGAGTTCGGTGGCGGCCTGGGCCGACTGCGAGACGGCCAGGATGATGGAGACGAGCAGGAACACGAACCAGGTGATTCTTTGACGCATGGCCATCCTCCCGCGGAGACTGCCGCGACAGGTACAACGGGTTTCTTCCACTACTACCAACGTTTCATCCTGCACTCGCCTAGTCCGAAGCTCGTTTTCAGCTCCCTTGACGTTCGACCGCGACCAAAATGTCCAACCGCCTTGCGCTGTAAATGCCCAACTGGATTTCATCCAGTCAGAGCACAGGAACTAGAAATAGCCGAACATTTTCGGGACCCACATGGCCACTGCAGGGATGTACGTGGCAAGAAAAAGTACCACCAACTGCCACACAAGGAATGGGAAGACCGCCCGCGCCAATGTCATAAGCGGGATTTTGGCAATCGCGGAGACAACGAAGAGGAGCATTCCAAATGGCGGCGTAAGCAATCCAAGAACGCCGTTCAGGACAAAGACGAATCCAAAATGGAGCGGATGGATCCCATAGGTGCCCGCGATAGGAGCGAGGATTGGAGCCACCATGATCATAATGGCCAAATTATCCAAGAGGCACCCTAGAATCAGGAGCACAATGTTGACCATTAGAAGGAACACCCAGGGGCTCGAAGAGACAGACCGCACTAAGGCTCCGAGCATTTGGGGCACTCCCCCCGCTGAGAGAAGCCACGAAACCACGTTGGAGGTGGCGACCAAAATGAACACGATGGCAGTGGCGATACCGCTCCTCAGCAGCGCGTGGGGGAAGTGCGACCACCGGAGTTCCTTCGTGACAAAGAACCCCACGAGAACAGCGTATAGCACGGCCAGCGCACCTGCCTCTGTCGGCGTTACGACCCCCAACAAGATCCCACCGAGAATGATTCCTGGCATTACCACAGCCGGGATCACTTTAAGAGTCCGTCCTCGAATCTCGGGCCAAGGGATCTTTTCCGTGCGCCGACTGTATCCTCGTCGCCGGGCGATGACATAGGCGATGCCCATCATCCCTAGGCCCATCAGGATGCCCGGAATGACGCCGGCCAGGAATAACCCTGCAATAGATACATTCGCCGTCAGGGCGTAGACCACCATCGGAATGCTGGGAGGAATGATCGGGCCAATGATTGCGGCTCCTGCGCAGACTGCGGAAGCGAACTCGTTATCATACTCCTCACGCATCGACGGAATGAGGGCTGACCCCAATGCGCTAGCATCGGCCACCGCGGAGCCTGACACACCCGCAAATATCATGCTGGCCACAATATTGACGTGTGCTAACCCTCCGCGTATCCACCCCACTAGCAGGTCCGCGAATCGGATCAGCCGGCCCAAAATCCCTGAGGTCCCCATCAGTTCCCCAGCTAAAATAAAGAAGGGGACGGCCATCAGGACGAAGCTATCCACTCCGGTAAACATCCGCTGAGGGATGATGACAAGAGAAACCTTCCCCCATACGACTAAGGCGATCAGGCCTGCCAGTCCCAAGCAAAAGGCTATGGGAACTCCGATGGCCATAGTGAATATGAAGGTAAGGGTCAGGCTGGCCAGCATGAATCAGCTCTCCTATTCACGCTTTGCGGCATGTGGTGGATCGGTGCAATTCCCTCGGCCTTCAGGATCGACCAGCATCAGCGCGACCATTTCAAGAGCGATCAGAAGAGAGCCTATCGGAATGGCAAGGTAGGGCCATGCCATGCTGATGCGCAGGACGGGCGTGCTCTGGGAGCTGATCGATGTGACGAGGACCCCTCCGGCCCAGATCACCCCAATGAGGAAGAACAGGCTGAGACCTCGGATCACCTGAATCATCACGCGTCGCAGGGGGGGCGGCGCCTTGTCGAGAAAAAAACTCATTGCCACATGAGACCCTTCTCGCAACGCCACTCCTGTCCCAAGAAAGCCCATCCAAATCATCATGTACCGCGACGTTTCCTCGGTCCACGTTAGGGCATCTCCAAGGACATATCGGAAGAATACGCCCAACAGGACATTCACCGTCATGGCAGCCACTAGAACCATCACAGCGACTTGCGCGGCCCAGACCAGGGCGTCGCAGAACTGGAGATAAGATTCCCGCACTCAGCCTCCCTCCCCGCCTTCCGAGCGGGCACCTCTCGCGGGTTCTGACTTTCTGGAGCGCATGAACCGCATTCTCCCCTTAATCCGGAAGCTAGATGGAGAAATCATCAGCCCCAAGGTCAACCCCGGAGTTACTTCTTTACCGCCGGCACCCGGTGGAACACCTCCCGGGCGGTCAGACTCTTGATGATCCGAACGAGCCGGGTGGGACTTTAGGGCGGGATCGCCTGCACGAGGAAGTGCACGTCGTCCCGATCCGTCCCACTCTCCAGAAACGCGATCTTTTGCCGCGTGGCGATCTCCGCGCAGACGTCCCGAAGCACCGCATCTACCACCGCCGAGACCACCGCCCGGCGGTACTTGGCAGGACAGACAATGTGGTAAGCAAGACGGAGAAATTGTGGTGAACGTGGATATGCTCACTTACATCCTCAGTTTATCACACCACACAGACGCGGCAAGCTGCGGGGAATGAACCCACCGTGGTTCAAGCCCCCTCCCGTCGTTCATGTCGCTTTCGGAACCACCACACCGGGCCATTGCCTGCGATACGGAGCGTAGACGTTAACCAAGTCGACGAACTGCGACGCATCACCGAGCATTGAGACATTGACGGGTTCCGGCATCCCCGGCGCGTGCAATTCGACGATTGCGATGTAATCGGTACCATCGGGTTGTTTCGTAACGAACAGTCGTAGCTGGACCGTTTCGGCTCGCTGTTCGTAAAGTGCTCGGAGGCCCTTCAGGATCTGCGTTTCAGCCGATGAAGGGACCTGTCGAAAACGCCATAGGACGATGCGAGCGGAAACACCCCTCTCTCCCAGGAGAGCGTTCCCCGGATAGAGTTGGATTCCTTCGGCTCGGTACTGCCCCCAGACTCTTGATACAATGCGCCTTGTCCACGCGGAGTACCGGTTACCGGAAATCGCTGCGTAGGCCGGGCCCCGCAGCACCTCGACGTCTGCCAGGTCGTAGAGCGCAAGGTACCGCGGCCAGCCATCGAGGCAGATGAATCGAGAGGCGCTCAGAAAGCCTTCCGTGTTAGCGCGCTCCGGGAAGTGTTCGGTATCGTACCAATCCTGGAATTCCTCCTCCATTGTCGGAGGAGGCTCCATCATCGCAAGCAGCAATCCTTTGCGCTGTGCGGCCGTTTCGTTCATCTCGTAGCCTTTCTTAAATCACAGTGGAAGTCTACAAGGAGTGGCTCGGCATCGAAGAGCCGGAAGTAGCGCAACTACGTCAGGAGGAGGTGATCTAGGAAGCGGAGCACCGCGTCAAGAGAAAGCCGCCGCCATTCATCAAGAGCAGTGATCAGGAAACGATCACTCCATCCTGATAATCAGTTTTACTATCTCTCCCGGCTCGGCAATATCTCCAAGAGCTATAACTTTCCGCCCAACAAGGATTCGATGGTTGACAGAATCGCTTCCGACCGCCAGAGGCATAACTTTCGCGCGTTCAAGGCCTCTCACAACAAACCAATCTTTCGTGCTTCGATCCAGATCATCCGGTACGGGCCCTTCCGACTCCCCGTCCCACGGCAGAACATGATAGCGCTCATATCCGGGATACGAAAGCAGTGGATCCCGCGAGATCAATTCCGACATATATAGGGGGCCTTCTCCTCTGACCTCATATACCTCTAGGACGGGGACCTTTTCCACGGAATGGTTATACACTATGGTGACTTTCTGACTTACGCGCACTGATTCCTTCATGACCAGGCGATCGTCCATACTGTGGATGAAGAGATATAATCTCTCCCCAGGGTCTTGCGCATCTCCCTCAATCCACACGCACATTAACAACAGCGAAACCGCAGCCGCAGTTACTTTCACCGGTCGCCTTGTCGCCCCCCCGCACAGTATGATCGCCATATCCTTCATCCGGCAAATATCTGGATCATACATTCCCTCCGTGACCGGACATCCGACTACGCCTTTGAATTATGTATATAGACCCCAGAATTAACCAGCCGACCACATCGGTAACGAATCCTGGGTCAATCAACAGAAATGCGGCAGCAAAAAGACCTATCCGCTCAATCCATGATAATGGCTTGAGAAAGAATCCCATAGCTGCTGCCGACAGAGCAATAACTCCGAATGCAGCGCTAACGGAATTTATTATAATATCCATAGGGTTGCCGAACAGGAGCAGTGTTGGGGCATAGAAGAACATGTAGGGTACGATGAACCCCGACAGACCGAGACGGGTCGCAATCCACCCAGTCTTCCACCAATTCGACTGCGCGATCGCTGCGGCAACATATACGGCAGCGCAGACAGGGGGGGTTATGGCCGAAATTATGGCAAAGTAGAAAATGAACAGATGTGCGGTAAATGGCGAGGCCCCGAGAGAGCTAATGGCAGGTCCGACTACCGATGCGGCCAGTACGTAAGCGGCTGTGGTTGGGATGCCCATGCCGAGTATCAGACAAATAATCATTGCCAGAAAGAGGGTCAGGAATAGATTGCCTTGACTCAGATCAATGATCGATGCGGTAAACTTAACCCCAATGCCAGTCATGTTGAACATCGAGACTACCAATTGAGCACATGCGCACAGTGCGGCTACCATAACGATCGCCCTGCCACCAGCGTCTAGAGCGGCGATCACCTGCTTTAATCGAATCTTAAAGGTGTCGAAATTGCGGCAGTTAACGAGATGCCATGTGACAGAGATTACAACCGAATATAGAACTGATAATGAGGGGGTATAACCAACCGACAGTAAGTATACGAGGATAGAGACTGGAAAAATGAAAGGGAGAGAATTCGGGAGGATCTTCTTTCGAAATGAGGGAATCATGTCAGCCGGGAGAGGCTTTAGATGCAGTCTCTGTGCCTCAAAATGGACCGAAGTGTAAACACCGAGATAATAGAGGATAGCGGGGATAGCCGCCCCAGCCGCTATTCGTGTGTAGGAGATTCCCAAGAGCTCCGCCATGATAAAGGCCCCTGCTCCCATGACGGGGGGCATAATCTGGCCGCCAGTCGAAGCGGTCGCTTCCACTGCCCCTGCAAGCTCTTTCCTATATCCGAGGCCTTTCATGAGTGGGATATTGAACACTCCATCTACCACGACATTGGCTACAGCGCTACCAGAAATAGTCCCAAAGAGAGCGGAGGAGAAACAGGAGACTTTGGCGGGGCCGCCATGAGATCTACCTGCCAGTTTCAAGGCAAGGTCCACAAAGGTTGCCCCTCCGCCTAGCTTCTCCAACATTACCCCAAAAATAAGGAACCCTGGAATGAGGGACGCCGAGATTCCGGTAATCATTCCCCAGATCCCATTTTGTCCTGTGTAAAGGGTTTCAATGAGCATCTGGATGCTGAAGCCTCGGTGCCCCCAGGTGCCTGGAAAATATTGCCCGAATACTGCGTACAACATGATCGCGATGAGGATGGTGGGAAGTACTGGCCCGAGAATTCTCCGAGTTCCCTCCATCACTATGAGTATCATCAGGGTTCCAAGGACTAGGTCTAAGGGGATGGAAGAAAAAGTCTCTAAGAACCGGTCCACATTGATCATAACCCAGGTGGTGCATATGAGGGTTGAGCCGGCAAGGAACCAATCGATCCATAGGATCTGGTCCCTCTTGACGCTTCTGCTTTTCAAAGGGTAAAGAAAAAATAGAATGGTAAAAACGAACGCGATATGCACGGGTCGTTGTATATAGACGTCGAAGGATCCTCTCCATGAGGTATATAGCTGGAAAAGCGATAAGGCAATCGCAATGATTCCAATACTAAACTCCATACGTGGTTGTAGTGTTCTGGGTTGAGACTCATATTCATCCAGTTGAATATCTGCAGGCCTGATTTCTTCAAGCTTGATCTCTGAGTTCATATTGCCATCCTCTACTTGCGTGGATATGGCAATACAGCATTCGGATTGCCTGAAATCCGACGAATCTTTCTGGGAGGGGCTTGTACCCAGTACCTGCATGCCTAGCGCTGGCTGGCAGGCTTCGGCTACACGCGGTCTGCGCAAACCGCGGGGTGTTGCATCTAAGCACGCCTAGCCCTAGAGTTCAAAGGTTGCCGGGCCCAGAACCGCCCGACGGCCTTTACCACCCTCCGCAAGACTCGGACCCCTCTGGTGAATCAATCTCAAGGCCATACTCCCATCAAATTATGCACCTACCGTTTATATTCGGGCGGTATGAGATGCGCCGGGACCTTCATCCCGATTTCCTCCAGGTAACGTACAGCACCCGAGTGTAGGGGAACCGGAAACGTTTTGATCATCTCCTGCCAGTCAAAGTTCCCGCCCTGGAATGTCTTCACCATCTCTTGTTTATTTTCGAATGCTGCCCTCACAACCCAGTAGGCCATCTCTTCAGAAATCCCGTCTTTTGTCGTTTGGGCTGTGATATTGAAAGAAGGGACGAGAATATCGGGGGCACCCTTTGTGTACACCGACACCTTTAGTGGCACCCAAGTAAGTTCGGGCATGGCTTCTCTTACCTTCTTTATCTCCGCTTCAGAGGTCACCATTGCCCGTAATGGACGTCGGGTGTTGGCATCCAGAACCAAGGCATCTGGCAAATCGAGCGCTACGCCGCCTTTGGCAAAGCCGACTATCCTTCCATCCTGGTATGCGTTTACGATATCGCTGTATCCCGCCCGATAAAGCTTTGGCTTGACCCCTAATGCATTAAGAATGGCCACCCAGGTGATTTCCGTCGTCGAACCTCGCGCGCCGGGGGAGAAATCCTTGCCGTCGAGATCCTTGAGGCTTCGTATCGGGCTATCCGCTCGAACAAAACTGGCTTGGGGGCCATACATCAGGGGTAGCAGTTCTCGGATGTTCTGGTTCTTCTCGAAACCACTCAACCCATTCCAGACATAGTAACTGTTGGTTGTAGTCTGGTGGATGATTTCGAATTGTCCCATCGCCAACCGCTTCGTGTTTTCCACTGCAGCCCCTGACTCAACCACAGTGAAGTTAACGCCGGGGATGGTCTTTTGAACCGCCCTGGCCATGGCTACCCAGTACGCATAAGCGCCAGAAGAGGTCCCTGTCGTTCCAGCCCTCACACTCTTATCCTTAGGATAGGGTACATTTGTCTCCTGCCCCGCTGCAAACCCTGGTTTGGCAGCCACCACAAGACTCATAATACCTACTACAACAAACGAGAACATTTTTCTGTAAGTCATCTCAACTCTCCTTTCTGAGAAGACAACTATTGAACGAGCGCTATACTAAATCGTAGTTAAGAAGTCACGAAGCCGTTGCAACTGCCTCATGCGTACGGAGGAAGTCGTCGCTCCTCGCCGCCAGGCCTAGGTCACAGAAATGGATGGAAGAGCCCGCTGCGGCCTCCCGTCGATGAAGACCTCGCGATATTCGAAGAGCCAGTGATCACCCACCTTCTTCAACCGACAGTCGTAGTGACCCGCGTGGAAGATCGACGTCTTGCCGTCCTGCGCTGAGGTTACGACGAGGTATGCGCGCGCGCGGGCCCGTTCACCGTTGAGCTCGACCTCGAGATTGGTGAAAAGGTGGCGCATCTGCATACCCTCGCCCGCCTTCCGGGCGTTCCTCACGAACTGGCGCTGCCCGTCACGGCCGCGAAAAGTACCGCCCAGGACTGGCGTTTCAAGTACGCCGTCTTCCGTGAAGCAGGCGAGCAGTTCCGCCTCGTCATAGTTGTCGATCGTACGCATGTATCGCGCGAAAAGATCGTGAATCTTGAAGCGATCTTCTATCTCAGACAGTTGCACTGTTTTGCTCTCCATCGCTGATCGCGCATTCGGCTACTTCCGCCGCCTCCCACGGTGCGAGGGACGCTATCGAGAGCGCGAGCTGTGTCAAACGGAACTGTGGACCGGCTTGTGAGGAATCTCCAGCGGACACGAGGCCAGCGTGCGAGAGAGTCGGGAAGGTGAAATCGTGTTCTTCCGTGACCGCGATCATCTTCATCCCCCGGCCAGACTCCGAGCTCCAACGGGTGCGTCATAGACCTGGTGCATGACGTGGTGTAGATCCCACCCATCAGTATGCCCGAGATGAATACCTAGTCGAGCATCAATTCCACCAACGCGGCCCAACAGAACGGATCGCGAAGTCCCAGGGGGAGAGGTGTCGCTCTCTCCCCCTGGCCTCACCC
>Ga0209343_10008409_pt1 | contig 12016 bp, 9 predicted proteins | sample RifCSPlowO2_02_FD_184026 | JGI IMG/M metagenome (GOLD analysis project Ga0209343, IMG submission 184026) | Groundwater microbial communities from Rifle, Colorado - Rifle CSP2_plank lowO2_0.2 (SPAdes) (version 2) | ecosystem: Environmental > Aquatic > Deep subsurface > Groundwater | place: Rifle... | reverse complement strand
ATCAAGCTGATAATCGTTCTGCCGTTCCTGTTCATCACATTCTCTCCCCGAATCGAGTTGAACATCCCGTCTGCCGAAGCCGGACAAGCCGGAACCAGACAGGTCGGCTCGCTTCGCCCTTCTGCAGTTCCCGAACTTGCGCAGTTGCAACTGCGCAAAGACTGCACGATCACCTTGATGTGGTATTGGGTTGGCCCGAAATCCTTGGCCTTACGGTCCCCCTCTGATGTTCATTCTGGAGCGTGGTGAGCAACGTCGGTGTGATCTGCATCAAAGTCCAGGGCGATCGGGTAAATGCTCACCCGCACGTGCAGGTGTTCGCAGCGCAGGGTTTGCGGTAAAGTTCCTGTCGCACCAGGTCCGTTCAACAGGCTGCGCAACAGAAGGGAGTCCCTCATGCCGCGAACTTTCATCCGTCCGATCGCTTTTCTGGCGCTGTGCGCGGCGAGCGCGCTTGCCCAGGCCCAAAGCTGGCCCGCCAAGCCGATCCACTTTGTCGTCCCCTTCGGGCCGGGCAGCACCGACATCCTGGCGCGTATGCTGGCGCCTAAAGTGAGTGCCGCACTGGGTCAGCCGATCGTGGTGGAGAACCGCCCCGGCGCGACCGGGAACGTCGGCAGCCTGCAGGTGGCGAAATCGCCCGCCGACGGCTATACGATGTTGTTCGGCGCTGCGGCCGCGCAGGCGGTCAACCCGTCACTGTTTTCGAATATCGGCTACGACCCGCTGAAGGACCTGGCGCCGGTGATTCTGGTCGCGAGCATCCCGAACGTGGTGATCGTGAATCCGAAACTGCCGATCAAGTCGATCGCGGATCTCATCGCCGCGGCCAAGGCGCGGCCGAACGCGCTCAACTATTCGTCGAACGGTTCGGGCAGCTCGCAGCACATGGCAGCGGCGCTGTTCGAGTCGTCGACCGGCGTGAAGATGGTGCACATTCCTTACAAGGGCAGCTCGGAGGGCATCGTCGCGGTCGTCCGCGGCGACGTGAACGTAATGTTCGCGAACCTTCCCCCGGCGATGCCGCTGATCAGCGACGGGCGGGTTCGTCCCATCGCGGTGACCTCCCCGAAGCGGGTGGGAGCGTTCCCCAACCTGCCGACCGTGGCCGAAGCCGGCGTGCCGGGATTCGACGTTTCGGCATGGTTCGCGATTTACGTGCCTGCCGCGACGCCCCAGGACATCGTGCAGCGCCTGAACAAGGAGTTCGGCGCTGCGCTTGCGGATGCGGACATCCGCGGCAAGCTTACGGCGCAAGGCTACATCGTCCACGGCGGCTCGCCGCAGGAACTCGGCGCGTTGCTGCGCAGCGAGACCGTCAAGTGGGCGAAGGTCGTGAAGGAGTCCGGCGCGAAGGCCGAGTGACCGGCCGCCGCATCGACGAGCGCCAGTCAGGCCCGGCCGGCGAACAGCCGGCGAAGGCTTGTGTTATCCAAACAGATGTGTGTAGAGTGCGGCACTTGGCGGTTACTTTCAAACTTCTACAAAGGGAGCTACCCATGCGTGTCCTTTCCATTCTCGCGGCGCTGCTGGCGGCACTGGCCCTCCCGAGTCAAGCCCAGGTGCAAGGCAAACGCGTAGCACTGCTCACCTCACCGATCCAGAACCCGTACGTGGGTGCAATGAACGCGGCGTTCATCAAGGTGCTTGAACCGCAAGGGGTCAAGGTCACCAACCTCACCACGCCCTACGACGCGGCGATCCAGTCGCAGCAGGTCGATGATGCCATCGGGCAGAAGTTCGACATCATCTCGATCCAGGTGGCGAATCATGTCGCCATCATTCCGGCACTCGAGCGCGCGGCCAAGGCCAAGGTGCCGGTGGTGCTGATGATCGCGCCGTTGGCGCCGGGCCACGACAACCTTTACGTCAGCGTGGCCGGCAACGACCAGTCGGAGCTTGGCCGCATCGCAGCCAATCAGCTCATCAAGGCGCTTGCAGGAAAGCCGGCGAAGGTAGCGCTGATCGAAGGAACGACGACCCAGAACATCGTGCAGTTGCGCACCGAGGCGTTCAAGCAGACGATCGCCAAGGTTCCGACCGTCCAACTCGTCGCGGTCGAAGCGGCCAACTGGCGCACCGACTTGTCCGAGAACGTCGCGCGGCAGCTCTTCGTGCGCTTTGCTCCGCAGGGCGGCTTGCAAGGCATCTACGCAATGGCCGACAACATGGCCTTCGGCGTGATCCAGGCAGCGGAAGCGGCCGGCCTCGCCCCGGGCAAGAATCTGGTCGTCGTCTCAAGCACCTGTCAGAAGGAAGGAATTCAGAACATCCGCAGTGGCAAGCAGTTCTCGGCGGTCGATCAGGTGCCGACCCGCGAAGGCGAGCATGCCGCTGCGGTCGTGCTCAAGGTGCTCAAGGGCGAGCCGGTGAAAAAGGCCGAGATCCTCCCCGCGCGGGCGGTCGACAAGTCGAACGTCGATCAATACGCGCAGGCTTGCTCGTTCTGATTCTGCGCAACTGCGCCGGGCGGCGCCAATGCGCCCGGCCTCCGGCAGGGCGATATGGCCCTGCCGCGGCGTAGTTCCGTGTCCATGCGAGCCGTCTTTTTTGCGCGACGCGATTCATGACCCCTCCCTTGCTCGCAGTCGAGGGGATCTCGAAGCATTTCGGCGGCATCCAGGCGCTCAGCCACGTCACGCTCGACATCCAGGCCGGCGAGGTGCTCGCGATCTGCGGCGAGAACGGTGCCGGCAAATCGACCCTGGTCAAGATCCTGATGGGGATCTACCAGAGCGACACCGGATCTATTTTCAGCGAAGGCAAAGAGGTCAAGGTCCGCAGTCCGGCCGACGGGCAGGCGCTCGGCATCGCGCTTGTGTCGCAGGAGCTCTCGCTCGCCCCCGATCTTTCGGTTGCCGACAACATCTGGCTCGGTTCGAGCCGGGTGCCGCTTTTCCATCGCCGGGAAGCGTTGCGCCGCAGGGCTGCCGATACCATGGTGATGCTCGGCTTCGGCGGGGACTTCATCGATAGGCAAGTCGCTTCGCTGTCGTTGGCCGAGAGGCAGTTGGTCGAAATCGCACGCAACCTCTGCCGCGATGCCCGCGTGCTGATTCTCGACGAGCCGACCGCGATGCTCTCCGACAGCGAGATCGAACGCACATTTGCGGCCATACGCCGGCTGCGCTCGCAAGGCACCGCGATCGTCTACATCACCCACCGGCTGGGCGAGGTGTTCACCATCTGCGACCGGGCGACGGTGCTGCGCAACGGCCGGGTGGTGGGCAGTGCGCCGACCGGCGATCTCAGCCGCGAGAGCCTGGTCGAAATGATGATCGGCAGGAAGATCGAGAACGTCTATCCGCCCTCGCGCCGCGAATTCGCCGAGCCGCTGCTCGCAGTCAGGGCTCTGCGCATTCCGGGCGTGGTCGATGATGTCGCGCTTACCGTGCGCCGGGGAGAGATCGTCGGCATCGCCGGCCAGATCGGCTCCGGCGCCGCCGACGTGATCCGCGCCCTCGCGGGGCTCGTGCCTGATTCGGCAGGCGCTGTGGAAATCGGCGGCAAGCGGATCGCGCTTGGTTCACGGAGCCGGATGCTCGCTGCCGGGATCGCGTTCATTTCGGAAGACCGGGGCGCCGAGGGTCTTTTCCTCAAGCGCGAGGTGCGCGAGAACCTGGTCGCTTCGCGCTATGGCGAGTTTTCGCGTGCCGGCGTGATCCACTGGCGCAAACTCACCGAAGGCGCAAAGCGCCTAGCCTCGAGGGTCGGCATCGACTCCAGGCGCTTGCTGCACAAAGCCGAGGACCTCTCAGGGGGAAACCAGCAGAAAATCGCTTTTGGCCGCTGTGTCGATCCCCCCAAGTCCGGTCTGGTGCTGATGAATGAACCGACGCGCGGTGTCGACGTGGGCGCCCGCACCGATATCTACACCATCATGTGTGGATTCTGCGAGCAGGGTTTTGGTCTGCTCATGCATTCCACCGATCTGGAGGAGCTGCTTGGCATGTCCGATGTCGTTCTGACCCTTTATCGCGGCCGTCTCGTAGGGAGATACGACCACGATAGAGTGGATCTGCAGCGCGTGCTTGCAGACATCACCCACGCTGATAGCCACCCTGTGACAGAAGCGAGCGCAGCGTGATGAGCGGAGGATCCAGCAAGCTTGCTTATCGGACAAGTGTTAACGAAGTGGGCGAAGATTTGGTTTTCCAATTCGTCTCCCCTTTTTCGTTCAGTTGCGTGCAACTGAACGAAAAAGGGGAGATTGATAACGGCAAAAACACCTTGTCTGCTTCCGACTCGTGCGGCTTGGGAAGTTGCTCATGACGCGCCAGCACGCCATCAACGCAGTTCGCGCGCTGCTCATCGTGCTGCTCGCGGTGGCAATGGCGACGACGCCCGGATTCTTCAGCGCGCCTTCGATCATCGCGACGCTGGACTACGCATCCTTGATCGGCCTCGTTGCGATCGGCATGGCATTCGTCACCATCTCGGGCAGCATCATGTCGCTCGCGCTCTCGGCGACCATGGCGACCTGCGGCGAGATATTCCTGCTCGCGAGCGGACTGGGAATGTGGACCGCGATCGCGATTGCGCTTGCCGCTGGTGTCGTCATCACCGGCGTCCAGGGATTCATCATCGGCATCATCCGCGCCAACCCGATCATCGTGACCATCGCCGCATTCGCGCTGCTCCACGGGATCGTCTCCGCGCTGACCGGAGGCGCGCGCGCCTATCCCGATTCGGCAGCGGAGTATTCGCTGCTGCGGGCTCGCATCGGCATGGTGCAGGCGCCGCTCATCGTGTTTGCCGCCGGCGCAGTCGCTGCGCAACTGGTGCTCACCTTCACCCGGTTCGGGCGCAATCTGTTTCTGGTTGGAAGCAATTTCCGCGCAGCCGAAGCAGCCGGAATCGTCACCTGGCGCACCATCAGCATTGCCTATTGCGTGGCGGGGCTCTATACGGCGTTTGCCGGCATCATGGCGGCAGCGCGCTATCAGACGGCCGATCTCGAGCTGGGGGCCGGATACGACTACGAGGCGATCGCTGCGGTGCTGATCGGCGGTATCGCCATACAGGGCGGAATGGGATCGGCGTGGCGCGTCGTCATCGGTGCCGTCGTTTTCGCTGCCGCGGGGACGCTGCTCGTCCTGCGCGGCTACAGCACCGAGATGCAGAAGCTGTTGACCGGCGTGCTCATATTCTCCGTGGTCTGCCTGCAAACGGGCGGAGCAAAGCGATGAGCGGCGTGCGCTTTCTTCACCTGGCCGGGGCACCCAACGTGCGCCCGTTCACCATCCTCGCGGTCACCTTCGCGGCCATCGCCTTGGCGGATCTTGGATTCGGCACGCTTTTGCACAGCGCAACAATCTTCAGCGTGACGCAGCTTTTTGCCACGCTTGGGCTGGCGGCGTTGGGCTTGGGGCTCACCATGATCGTGGACGAGTTCGACCTTTCGATTCCGGGATCGTTTACCGTCGCCGGCGCAGTGGCGGTTCTGACCGGGGCAGAGTACCCCTGGCTGGGACTTGCCTGCGGTGTGGCATCGGGCTTCGCCGCAGGGGCCATTCAGGGCGCGCTCATTGTTAGTCTGGGTGTCAGGGCCGTCGGTCTCACCCTCGGCGGCTTTCTGACCCTGATCGGGATCACTTACGTTCTGACCGGCGGATCGACGATCGCCTATCCTAATCACGCCGTATCCAGTTGGCTGTACCAGCCGACGTTCTTCGGGCTGATTTCCAATCGCGGATTGGTGGTGTTGGCGATATTCCTTGCCGCTGCGGCGATCATGTTCTTCACCCGATTGGGGCGCGACATCATCGCCACGGGGAGTAACCGCGCCGGCGCGCCGGTGGCGGGCGTCAACACTTCGGCCATCATCATCGGCGTCTTTTCCGCCGCGGGAGCGCTCGCGGCGCTCGGCGGTGTGTTGCTCTCTTACAGCCTTCAGGCGGCCTCGGCGACGCAGCTCTCCGACACCCTGGTGGCGGCGGCTTCCGCGGCGATCCTCGGCGGTGTTTCTCTCAGCGGTGGAAAGGGCAGGGCGCTCGGCATCGCAGCGGGCGTGCTCACCATTTGCCTTCTGCGCTCAGGACTCTCGGCGATTGGAGCCAAGCCCTATACGCTTGAGATCGTCACCGGCACGTTGCTGCTGGTGGTTGCGATTTTCGATGCGCCGCGGTTCCTGCAGCAAATGAGACGGCTTCGCCCGCGCGGATCTTCCGCAGCGCCGGGGAAAAACTGATTCTGGAACACCGGTGGAAAAGCCTCCGCGCTACTCGACCTTGGCCCCGGAGATGGCGACCACCTTGGCCATTTTTTCGAAATTCGAGCGCAGCAGCCTGTCGAATTCCTCGGGCGACAGGGTAAGGAGTTCCAGGCTCTGCTTGGCAAGCCGCTCGACGATCACCGGGTCCTTCGCCAGCTTGTTCACTTCGGCGTTGATGCGGGCGACCACGTTCCTCGACGTGGACGAGGGCGCAAGCATGCCGTACCAGGTATCGAATTCGTAGCCGGGCAGTCCGTTGTCGTTGATGGTGGGAACGTCGGGCAGGAACTTCGAGCGCTTCATCGAAGTCACGCCGAGCATGCGAATGCGCGGTTCCTTGGCGTACTGGGGGCCGCCTGCAAAGATCATCATCTGCGCGCGCCCGGCGACCACTTCGTTTGCCGCCACGGCCATGCCCTTCATCGGGACATGCACGAGATTGATCCCCGCCAGTCCGGCGAAATACGCCATGCTGAGATGTCCCGCGCTGCCGATGCCGGCAGTCGTGTAATTAAGCTTGCCGGGGTTCGCCCTGGCATAGGCGATCAGATCCGCCACGTTCTTTATCGGCAAATCGGCGTTGGCGAGAAGCTGATAGCAGCTGGTGCCGACGACCGCGACACCGGCGAAGTCCTTGATCGGGTCGTAGGGCAGCTTGGTGTAGAGCGAGCCGTTGATGGTGTGGCTCGCGGCCGTGAACAGCAGCGTCTGCCCGTCGGGCTCCGCTCTTGCCACCACTGCAGTGCCGATGGTGCCGCCGGCTCCGGCTCGGTTCTCGACGATTACGTTCGCGCCAAGCGCGGTTCCAAGTTCGGTGGTGAACGAGCGCGCCACCAGGTCGATTACGCCGCCCGCGGGAAAAGGCACCAGAATCCGCACCGTCCTGCCGGCAAACCCCTGCGCCGCGGCATGCGAGGCAGGCGCGAGCAGCGCCGCCCCGATCACTGCGGCCTGCAGCCATTTGTTTCGTATCATGTTCGCTCCTCAGCAGGGGGACTCGTTCACTGAAGTACTTGACCGTGCCCGCCGATGTTACCGCAATTCTGCATCGGTTCCCCGGCCGGGGATCCGGGCCTACATCGCCAGGTGAAAGTGCCGGACGTCTTTGCGCTTGGCCACTTCCCGCACCAGATCGGCCAGCGGCGTGGAAACCGCATTCTCGAGCGGCATCGGACCGGCTGCGCGCAGGGCGCGGATGTGCTCGGGCATGAACAGGTACTCCAAGAGCATCTCCTCGTCGGACGCGAACGGTCCGCTTTCCCTGCGGAAGCGATCCACTCCGGACTCCAGCGTGAGGCCGGGCCGCTCGGTGATGGGTTGCTTGCCCGTGCGCCGCACGATGGAGTCGAGCAGGTTTTGACTCACCGGCGCCGGTGTCTGGCCGTAATAGCCCAGTACCAGTTGATCCACCTCGTTCAACGTCACCTTGTAGCGGCCATACAGCACGTTGAGCGCTGCTTGCGTGCCGATGATCTGCGAGTACGGCGTGACCATCGGCGACCAGCCCAGGTCTTCGCGCACGACCGGGATTTCTTCGAACACTGCCTCCAGCCGGTTCTCCAGGCCCAACTGGGCCATCTGCGCGCGAAAGTTGGAAATCATCCCGCCGGGCATCTGGTGCTCATAGAACGAGGGGTCGTACTCAGCCGGTTTGCCGATGGGCTTGTTGTGGCGCTTGGCCACGGCGTAGAAGTAATCCTCGATTTGCTGAATGCCTTCCTGGTCTAGATCCACCTCGTAACCGGCGCGCTTCAGGTGCCGCAGCATCGAACTGGTGGCCGGCAGCGAGGAACCGTTGGCCAGCGCGCGCGAGGCGGTCCAGATCACCTCGGCACCGCACCGGACGGCCTCCAGGTTGGTGGCCGGGCCGAGGCCCGTGACGCAGTGGGAGTGGCAGTAGAAGGGGCGCCCGGCCGAGGCCGCCTTCATCGCCGGTGCCAGGGTGCGCACCCGCTCCGGGGTGAGGATCCCGTTCGGGTCCTTCAGCACCAGGATATCGGCCCCCAGCTCGACCAGTTCCTTCGTCTTCTGCACGAAGTGCTCATCGGTGTGCACCGGGCTGATGGAATAGACGACGCTGCACAGGATCTTCGCACCCGCCTTGTGGACGGCCCGGATCGGCACCTCGAAATTGCGGATGTCGTTCAGACCGTCCAATATGAAGAACCGGTCGATCCCGCCGGCGGCGCAAGTACGATAGTAGAGTTCAAGCATATCGTCGGGCATCAGCGCCTTGCCGACGCTGAAACCGAGGCAGCCGCCGATCGTCTGCAGGGGTGTTCTCTTTACCCGCTCCTTGAGCAGGCGCAGGCGCTGCCACGGGTTCTCCTTCAGGTAGCGCACACAGGAGTCCATGCCCGAGGTGCTCATGCACTCGATGGCATCGTAGCCGACGCGGTCCATCACCGGCAGCATCGGCAGCATCATCGCGGTGGTCATGCGCGTCGCCCACAGCGACTGCTGTCCGTCCCGCAAGGTCGTGTCGATCAGGTTGACTTTTCTCGCCATGGTGCGCCTCCTGCGCCGATAGCCAGCGGGCGATTTGCGAACACGCCCAGCCGCGCGATACGGTCCGGGAGTGGCTACTTGTCGAACTCGGGCATCTTGTAATCGCGCCAGCCGGGGACATCGGCGACTTCTGCGAAGGGCTCTCCCACCGGGCGTGTGGCGTCGATCCCGACGCTTGACGAGGTGTGAGTCTCGACCGGTCCACTCTGGTCGACCGATGGATCGCAGTGGGCTGCCGGCACGTGCTCGATCACGAACACGTCGCGGTCCGGCCTGACGCGAAATGCCATCGCCCATTCCACCTCGGAGGGATTTTGAACGTCGATGTCCGGTTCGACAGCGACCACCCATTTCGGGCGTACGTTGCTTGCCATTGCCGCCATGATCGCCTGGCGCGCCTCGCCTGCGAAGCGGGGCCGCATGGAGAACACCATGTAGAACTGAACGCCCCCCGAGGGGCGAACTGCGACCGTCTCGACCGTGGGGAACTGCTGTTTGAGCGTACGCCAGAACGAGGCTTCGAACGGAATTTGTTTGAGAATGTGATTCTCGTTGACCGGCGTGCCGGTCAGGAGGCCCTGAAAATAGGGCTTGCGACGGTGCGTGATCGCCGTGATGCGCACCGTCGGCTTCTCGGACGCCGGGGTGTAATAGCCCGTAAACTCGCCCAGCGGACCTTCGAGCACCTTGTGCGCGAGATCGACTTCGAATTCGATCACCACCTCGGCAGTTGCCGGAACCTCGAGGTCGGCGGTCTTGCAGCGCACCAGTTCAACCGGCGCTCCGCGCAGGCCGCCGGCGACCTCCCAGTCGTTCGTCGCATCGGTACCCTGCACCTGGCAGGCATAGGCAATGACCGGATCCACGCCGATCAGGATCGCGCCCTTCAGGATGACGCCCAGGCGCTCGCATTTCGCGATGTTCTTTCCGAAGCGATGGAAGTTCAGCGCATAGAATGAAAGTCTGTCCTTGCCCACGACCTGAAAGCGGTAGTGGCCGATATCGGGGGCGCCGGTTTCGGGATCCTTCGAAACCACGATGGACGGGGTGATGTAAGGGCCGCCATCCTTTGGACTGTAGGTCGGAATCGGAAAGCGCCTGATGTCGATCGCGTCCCCGGTGAGCACCACCTCCTGACACGGTGCCTTGCCGGAAAACATCACCGGCGCAATCGGATGGTCCAATCCTGACAGCACCTTCTGAAAAATGGTTTCTTCAGTCGCCTCGAAGGCGAGCAGCGCCTTGCTGCGTGTCGCGTAGATGCCTCCGACCAGCGGGTACTCGGTTCCGTTGTTCGTGAAAATGAAAGCGGGCCCCTGACGGGTATAGGTCTGTTTCAACGCCTTGGGAACATCGCTGTCCAGATGCATGGGACGATCAATGTCGACCAATTCACCGTGCCGGCGAAGGACATCGAGAAACTGGCGAAAATCCTGGTACGGCATCTTGGTCTCCTTGGCACTGTTTCGGGATGGTGGGTCAGAACGACGGGCGCGCTGCCGGAGCCGACCGGGTACCTGCTCGGGCCCTGATCGGTTCCCCGACCAGGGTTCCGGGCCTACATCGCCAGGTGAAAGTGCCGGACGTCTTTGCGCTTGGCCACTTCCCGCACCAGATCGGCCAGCGGCCCCGTGGAAACCGCATCCTCGAGCGGCATCGGACCGGCTGCGCGCAGGGCGCGGATGTGCTCGGGCATGAACAGGTACTCCAGCAGCATCTCCTCGTCGGAGGCGAAGGGCCCGTTGTCGCGGCGGAAACGCTCGACGACCGGCCCGACCAGGGCGCCGGGGCGCTCCTTGATCGGCTGCTTACCGGTGCGCTTAACGACCGAGTCGAGCAGGTCCTGGTTCACCGGCCCCGGCGTCTTGCCGTAGCGGCCGAGCAACAACTGGTCCACTTCGGAGAGCGTCACCTTGTAGCGGCCGTAGAGAACGTTGAGGGCAGCCTGCGTGCCGATCACCTGGGAGAACGGCGTGACCATCAGCGACCAGCCCAAATCCGCGCGCACCGCCGGGATCTCTTCGAACACGTCCTCGACCCTGTCCTCAAGGCCGAGCTGTGCCATCTGCGCGCGGAAGTTGGAGATCATCCCGCCTGGCATCTGGTGCTGGTAGAACGAGGGATCGTATTCCACCGGCCTGCCGATGGGCTTGTTGTGGCGCTTGGCCACGGCGAAGAAATGGTCCTCGATCTTCATGATGCCTTCCATGTCGAGGTCGATGTCGTAGCCCTCGCTCTTCAGGTACCGCGCCATCGAACTCGTTGCCGGCAGCGAGGAACCGTTCGCAAGTGCGCGCGACGCGGTCCAGACGACGTCTGCCCCGCACCGGATCGCCTCCAGGTTGGTGGCGGGGCCGAGCCCGGTGATGCAATGGGAATGGCAGTACACGGGAATTTTCCCCGCTATCGCTTTGATCGCCGGCACCAAGGTGCGGGCGCGTTCGGGCGTCAGGATGCCGTTGGGGTCCTTGAGCACAAGGACGTCCGAGCCCATATCGATCAGTTCCTTGAACTTCTGGACGAAGTGCTCGTCGGTGTGCACCGGGCTGATGGAATAGACCACGGCGTTCACGGCGAGGGCGCCTGCCTTGTGGGCCGCTCGCACCGGCACCTCGAAATTGCGGATGTCGTTCAGGCCGTCCATCAGGAAGAGGCGCTTGATGCCGCCAGCCAAGCAGCGCAGGAAGAACAGTTCCAGCATGTCGTCGGGCACGAGAGACTTGCCGACGGAAAAGCCCTGGCAGATGCTGATCATCTGCATTGGCGTGCGCGTGATGTTCTCGCGCAGCAGGCGCAGCCGCTCCCAGGGGTTTTCCTTGAGATAGCGCACGCAGGAGTCCATGGTCGCGGTGCCCAGGCACTCGATCGCATCGTAGCCGACCCGGTCCATAATCGGCAGAACTGGCAGCATCATCGCGGTGGTCATGCGCGTCGCCCACAGCGACTGCTGTCCGTCACGCAAGGTCGTGTCGATCAGGTTGACTTTTCTCGCCATGTCGCGCCTCCTGCGCCGATCAGGTCGGCTCGATGTACATCAACGGCTGGCCGTACTCCACCATGGTCGCGTCTTCGATCAGAATGTCGGCGATACGGCCTTTGCACGGCGCAACCACACCCGTAAACATCTTCATGACCTCGATCAGGCACACGGGATCGTTCGCCGCCACCTCGCTGCCCACCTGCACGAAGGGCGCCTGGTCCGGGGACGGGCGGCGATAAAAGACGCCCACCGACGGAGCTGCTACCGTCACCCAACCCTCGCGCGCCACTGCGGCGGCCGGAGCCCTGGCGGGA
>Ga0209343_10008408_pt1 | contig 12018 bp, 16 predicted proteins | sample RifCSPlowO2_02_FD_184026 | JGI IMG/M metagenome (GOLD analysis project Ga0209343, IMG submission 184026) | Groundwater microbial communities from Rifle, Colorado - Rifle CSP2_plank lowO2_0.2 (SPAdes) (version 2) | ecosystem: Environmental > Aquatic > Deep subsurface > Groundwater | place... | reverse complement strand
CGGCAACTGCAAACGGGGTATGGAAAGATTGGTAACCGGCGGCTGGCGCCGCCATGGATTTGTTTGCTCGCTTGACCGCGGCCGGCTAATGGGTGTCCCCCAATATACCGGGCAGCGATTCATGATGAGAAAACCCCGGATATCGGCAGTTCTGGGAGTGCTCATTGCGGTTCTCGCAGCCTGCGACCAGTTGGCGCCAGCCTACAACGGCATCGACGTCACCGGTGCCAAGTGGGGCCGGGATTTTCGCTTGACAGACGCCGACGGGCACGAGCGCTCGCTCGCCGATTACCGCGGCAAATACGTGATGGTGTTTTTCGGCTATGTGTATTGCCCGGAAGTCTGCCCGACGGCGCTGATCCGGGCCGCCGAGGCGCGCAACGGACTCGGCGCCGACAGGGAAAAAGTCCAGGTCATCACGATCACGCTGGACCCCGAGCGGGACTCGCCGGCCGCCATCGGGAAATACGCCGTCGCCTTCGACCCGAGCTTCGTCGGATTGTGGGGCACGCCCGAGCGCATCAGGGAAGTGGCGAAGGAATTCCGCGTCTACTACCAGAAGGTGCCGATCGGACAGTCCTACAGCGTCGACCACACCGCACTCACCTACATCTTCGATCCCGAAGGCCGCCTGCGGCTCGCCATGGGGCATCAGCTGACCAGGGACCAGTACATCGCCGACTTGCGCAGGTTGATGAGTCCGGGTGCGTAAGCGTCCTTCGGGCGCCGCCTGCGGGCAATCAGGGTGCGATTCGCCCTCTTGTCAATCCGCGGAATATCTCCGCGTTGGGGCAGAAGTCATTGTCGCCCTCGACTCCTCCGGCGAGCCACCTGTCGCACAAGTCCTCGGACCGGCACTTGCCGCACCGGCTACGCACGTCCCGCATGATGGCGTCACCACGCCTGGCAACTTCGGGGTCCACACCCGCACGCGCCAGCATGTTCATCCTGCGCCTTCCCGAGGCAACCGCCAGGTCTCTTGAAAACCACGCCAAGAGGGCAATGCTCACGGTCACCATGAATATCGCCACGCCGATCTCGAACAATGTTGGGATCATGGTCCGGTTCTCCTTCTCCTGTTAGACGGGTTATCGTCCTGCCGGACCGCAGGCGCTGGTGTGAGATACATCAACAAACTGCGTGAAACGCCGGAGCCGGCGAATCGCGTCAGGAAGAACTCTCTCTCCCACGTTACAAAGGCACGATGAAACCTGGCGCAGCGCTGAGCAATGCGCGGGGAGGGAATGACATAGACCAGAAGAATCGCGGCGGCGTTGGAAACAACCCAACGCCGCCGCTCTAATTTGAAGCGCTACCGCTGACTGAGGACCGGGCTTCTATCCTGGTGGTCCAGAAGGACTTTGCGGGGCAGGATCTCCCTTCTCGCCTCGCGGCCCAGTCGGGCCTTGAGCCCCAGGCTCTCCCTTCGAACCTTGAGGGCCAGGTACGCCCTTCACGCCGGGAGGTCCCGACGGACCTTGCGGGCCCGGGTCGCCTTTGGGGCCCGGATCTCCTTTCGGCCCGGCGGAACCTGAAGCTCCCGGATCGCCCTTCGACCCTGCCTGACCTTGCGGCCCAGCGTCGCCCCTCTCTCCCTTCGGACCAATCGGCCCGGCAGGTCCTTGAGTTCCCTGGTCACCTTTGGGTCCGGTAGGCCCTTGTGGACCGGCGTCGCCCTTCTCACCCTTTGGGCCCGGAGTGCCCGCGAACCCTTGATGCCCCGTCGCGCCCGCGGCGCCGGCCTCGCCCTGGATACCTCTAGGCCCAGCCGGACCCTGAGGTCCAGGTTTTTGTTCGTTCGCCGAGAGCCGACGGGTGATTTCATCCAGACGAGTTTCAATGCCCTCAAGTCGCCTGGTCACCGAAGGTCTACGCGCCGCGGTCGGTTTCTTCCGGGGTGCCGCCGCCTGCTTCTTGCGCGGCGCCGCCTTGGCTCTCCTCGCGGAGGGCTGCCGCCTGACGGACTTCTTGATCGCTTTTTTCGCCATCTGCGCCTCACTGTTCCATTACTCGTGACTAACCACTTCCGCTTTTTATCTTACCCCCCTTTGTGACTCGGTGCGTATTTCACGGAATCGCCCGCGCGATACGCGGTCGCTCCCTCATTCATGTGCGCCTGCCGCGCCGCAACGATCGCAGGTTTTACGGCCCGCGGCGTGTTCGAGTACCGGATCGACTTTGGCCCCGGCTACCGGATCTACTTCGGCAAGGATGGCGCGGCGTTCGTGATTCTGCTCGGCGGCAGCGAAGCGCCAGTCGCGCGCGATTGCAAGGAGGAATTTATGGCACTGACCCGTCATTTCAGGCTGACTGTGGCGGCGCGCGCGCAGCGCGACCCGAAGTACCGCCAGGCGCAAAAAAGCCGGAATCCCGCATAAATATTGGCTTCCAAGGCGATTATGCCCTGAAATGTTGGTCGGCCCCCGACCTCTCCCCATTCGCGGGCGACACTGCGGCTGGGCTATGCTTCCAACACCTGTCGACCCGTTGGGCAGGCCGAACTTTAAGACTGATGGAAAAGTTACACTGACCCTAATTGTTTGTTGCTTTGACTAGGGTAAGGCGATGAACTCAAACTTTTACGACGAGATCGTCAAGCTTGACGCCGCGACGCGACTTCAACTGGCTCAGAACCTTCTGGACAGTGTCGCGAGCGAGGCATTCTCACCACCTGTCACTGACGCGCAGCGCGTCGAATTGCGCGCGCGCCTCGCCCATCATCGGGCACACCCCGAAGAAGAGACCGTCTCGCTTGCCGAGATCAAGGCCAAGCACGGCCTGTCGTAGTGCCCTATTCGGTACGCTACAAGCGCGCCGCGGCCGCCGAGATCCAGGTCGCAATTTCCCGGTACGCGCAGCCCGAGATCGATCAGGCGGCTGCATTCGTCAAGGATCTCGAACGGACGGAGTCGCATTTGCGGGCTCGGCCCGCGCTTTACCAGCAAGTCGAAGGCGATATCCGCCGTGCGGTGCTCAAGTCGAAGGGCCAGGAGCCGGGCTGATGTGGATTAGATTTCGCCGCAGTACGGACATCGTAATGGCGCTGACGACTTGCCTAATAGTAACGTATGAGTTACCATAGCCCGTGTCCGCGATTCGCATCGCCGAGTATCTTGATCCGTCCGGCCGCTCGCCCTTCCGCAGGTGGTTCGACGATCTGGACGCAGTGGCGGCGGCCAAAGTGAGCACGGCGCTGTACCGGCTTGGCCAGGGAAACTTCTCGAACGTCGAAGGTGTCGGCGGCGGCGTGTTCGAGTACCGGATCGACTCCGGGCCCGGCTACCGGATCTACTTCGGCAAGGATGGCGCGACGTTCGTGATCCTGCTCGGCGGCAGCACCAAGAAGCGCCAGTCGCGCGCGATTGCCGCTGCGGCCAGCGCCTGGACCGATTACAAACGCCGCAAACCGGCGCGATAGCAAGGAGGAATTTATGGCACTGACCCGTGATTTCAGGCTGACTGTGGCGGCGCGCGCGCAGCGCGACCCGAAGTACCGTCAGGCGCTTTTCACCGAAGCGATCAACGCCTATCTCGCCGGCGACGCCCAAACGGGCAAGGCGGTATTGCGCGATCTCGTGAATGCCACGGTTGGTTTCGAAGGCCTCGCGGCCGAAGTGAAGAAGCCAAGCAAAAGTCTGCACCGCATGCTCGCGCCGCACGGCAATCCGAGCGCCGAGAATTTCTTCGGCATCATCAACGCGCTGCAGAAAAAGACCCGCGTGCGCCTGCGTGTCATGGCCGACCTGCGATAAAGCAGCCGCTTGATTCCCGGCGAGCCCGCTGACATCGCCAAGGCGCGAACACGGTCGTCCCGGTTCAGGGCGCATACTGGAAAGGTGGCACCACTCGGGGAGGGTAGTCCATGCGAGTCCTGCGCCGCGTCGTCGCCACGCTTGTCATCTGTTTCGCGTTTGTTCCACCACCTGCACCCGCCCAGGAGTCGCCGGCGCGGGTGACGATCCTCTACGACGCCTTCGGCAAGGCTGCGGCGCTCAAGCACGGCTGGGGCTACTCGGCGCTCATCGAGTATGGCGGCAGGCGCATCCTTTTCGACACGGGCGCGAATCTCGACGATTTCGCCGCCAACGTGAAGTCGCTCGGCGTGGACCTGGGCCGGCTCGATTTCGTCGTCCTCACGCACCGCCACGGCGACCACACCAGCGGGCTGCACCACGTGCTCGAGGTGAATCCGGGCGTGCAGATTTACACCCCCGTCGAGCCGGCGCATTTCGATACGCCCGTGGGACCCGGGCTCGCCAACCTGATCCGGCGCCGCGTGGACGCCGCGCCCGATGACATGCACTACTACGACGGCAAGGTCCCGCAGCGGATCGCCGCGGGCTCGCCCTGGCCGGGCGCGAAGTTCGCGCAGATCAGGACGCCCACCGAGGTGCTGCCGGGGTTCTGGCTGTTCTCGACGCTGTCGGAGGTGACGGGAACCAAGGAGATGAACGAGATCTCGATGGCGGTGAGGACGCCGCAGGGGCTGGCGCTGGTGGTCGGGTGATCGCATCCGGGCATCGAGAAGGTGCTCGAGGCGGCGACGAAGATCGAACCGCGCGTCTACAGCGTGTTCGGCGGCTTCCACCTGGTGGACGTGTCGGACGCGGAAGTGAGCAGCATCGTCACGCGCTTCCGCGACAAGTGGAAGTTCGAGCGGGTCGCGGCCGGTCACTGCATCGGTGAATTCGCGTTTTCCGAGTTCAACCGGGTGTTCGGGGGGAAGTTCGACCGCGCGGGGGTGGGGGCGGTGATCGCGCTGCCGAAGTAGCGAATGCGGCGATCGGATAATTGATCGACAGGACCGCACATCAGCAAATCAGCGGGCAACTCACTTCGATCCCATTCGACCTCCAAAATTCTTCCACACGGAGACCCTCGCCTCAAAACCCCCAGCTTCATTCATTGGCACAATGTTAGGACGCCATAACGCCAATACAACCGAGTTGGCCTCTCGTGTGTCAAATTGACGCAGCACTGAGTTTTCATTTCCGCGCGAGTTATGGTGCGCATAATGCGCGCGGCCCCGTTACACATCGAACTGAGACACCGCCCGCGTGTTATTGTTCTTGCCCTTATTTCAGCGTTCTGCGCGGTTAAGACGATCTAAGATCATATCAGCTCGTCTTTCCTGAAGTTCTAACAAAGCGGAATAGCTCAGCGTAATCTTTGCCGTCTGCGGCACGCAACGCGCGAATGTAGCGATGTCGTATCTCACCATCACCAATCAAATCCCCGACGCCCCAAGTAAACCGCTCTGCGTCATTCTGAACAAGTAGGAGGTCTGTCATTGTGCGCGCGAACCGGCCATTTCCATTTGGAAAGGGATGGATATACACCAATCGATGATGAAATCGCGCAGCAATTTCATCAATAGGCCGACTTTTGTATTTTAGCTGCGCTTCTACGTCCTGACAAAGTTTCTTGATTTCGATTTCGATATTCTCTGGGGCAAGTCCGACAGGGAGTGTTTCTTTAGTTCTTGTTTTCCCCGCCCACCCCCAAGTGTCGCCAAACATGCGCTTGTGCAACGTCTGCATGAAGTCAATCGATAGAATGTTCTCTTGCTTCCTGGCGAATGCCCAATCCTCTCCTTTACGGACGTTCAGCATTTCCCACTCATTCAGTTGCTCTCGAGTCGTTAGATGACTTGGTATCAACGCGGCCGCGTCGTCAGGATCTAGCGGTGTTGCGCCGACTGGATATTCGAGATTTATTCCCATAGTTTCTTGGGATTGCCCGCCAAGAGTTCTTGGATCAGGAGTTCCAACTGTCTTTCTTCTTCCTCTGGGCTAACGCCTTGGGCTTCCAATTTCATGGAGTGAGAGACGTGTTGAAGCTGACGGCGCGCGATTGCGTGAGCGCGATCGCGCCGCATTTCGTCGAGAGGTTTGGGTGGGACCACCGCGTATACGACACGACAGCCGAGAGCTTCCGCAAGCTTGCGAAGGGTCTGCAATTTGATCGTTCCGCTTGCTTCGTATGTCTGCATATCTTCAATTGTCTGAGGCGCCTTCAGTTTTAGTCGTCTGGCAAGTTGCACATTGGTCATTCCTAGCGCCTCCCGGATTGCACGTACCCAACCGCCGCTGGGGGTGGGAGCGTCAAGAAGTTTGCGGAAGGAGCGGACGGCTTCCTCCACCTGCTGTAGCCTAAGAACATCCTTATCTTTCATGTACTTATCCTTCTTAGAAGGAAAGCCAGGGTATAACCTGGTTTTTTTGGAAATTTACCAGGTTGGGGCCTGGTTATCGTGCAATTTGGCCAGGTCATGGCCTGGCTTTCTGCTGTAAAAACCAGGTTATAACCTGGTATTATTACCACATCTCCCAACTGAAAGCTATCCTAATTTACCATAACCCGTTGACTTAATGCTTCAATGGGCCTACGCCCGTCGCACCCCCGAGGGGGGACCGGGGGGACAGCGGTGCCCTGTCGGCGTAATTCATCGGCAAGACGCCTACTTGTCTCCCGCCGCCCGCCGGCTGATCGAGGTACTCAAAGCCACAGCCCGGGAAATCACTGAAGGAAAAGCGTGAGGTCGGTTCTATCGCAACGAGCGTAGGGCCGCTCACCGCTGCATCGCCGCCCACATTTTCTGCAGCCGCTTCACCGACACCGGCACCGGGGTCTTCAGTTCCTGCGCGAATAGCTGCACGCGCAGTTCCTCCAGCAGCCAGCGGAACTGTTCCATCTGCGGGTCGTGCTCGCCTGACTTGTCGCGCCGGGCCTGCTCGCGCTGCCACTGCGCAAGCAACGGCGCGAATTCGGCGGCAAACCTCGCGTCGCGCGACGGATCAACGCGCAGCTTGTCCAGGCGCAGGCCCGCGGCCTTGAGATAGCGCGGCACGTGCTGCAGCCGCTCGAACGGCAGTTCGGCGACGAACCGTTTCGGCAGCAGCCGCTCGATGTTCTCCCGGATATCGCGGCAGGGCTCGGGAAATGCCTTGCCCATCTGCTGCAGCTTCTTCTGCAGCGCCGCGTATTCGGCGAGGATCGTCGCAAGTGATCGCGCCAGTTCGTTCGCGATCAGCGTCAGCCGCGAACGCCCTTCGTCGCGCCGCCGCTCGAACTCCGCGCGCATGCACGGCAACGGATCGGCGAGGCAGGCGCGGTCGAATGCCGCCTCCAATAGCTGCGCCTTCAGGTCGGAAGCGTCGCCGAACGCATTGAACTGCAGCGCCAGCGCCTGGAACCCCGGCAAATTCTTTTCGATGTACTTCGCCTGCTCCTTCAACTGCAGCATGAACAGGCGCCGCAGGCCGGCGCGGTTCATCTCCCGCGCCCTGTCCGCCGAGTCGAGCACTTCCAGGCTCACAGCGTTTTGGCGATCGACGATCGCCGGATAACCCACCAGCGTCTGCGTGCCGCGCCGGATCTCCATGACCTCTTCCAGATCCCCGAAGCCCCAGTCGGTGAAGGTCGCTGCCGGCGTCTCGTCCTTCACCGCCTCGGCGAAGCGCTGGCCCGCCGCGCGCCCCAGCTCGGCCTTGAGTTGGGCCAGATTGCGGCCCATGCCGAGCTGCCTGCCGTGCTCGTCTAGCACCCGGATGTTCAGCGTCAGGTGCTTGGGGAGCGCCTCGGGCCGGAAACCGTCCAGCGGCACCAGCAGGTTCAGCTCGCGCCGCGCGTAGCGCGCGATTGTCTCCGCAAGCGTCACCTCGCCCGGCTTTTCCGCGGCGAGGAGCAGGTCGGCGAACTCGGGCAGCGGACCGAGCTTGTGACGGATTTTTTGGGGCAGCGACTTGGCAAGCCCCATCACCTTCTCGCGCCGCAGGCCGGGCACGAGCCAGTCGCACAGCGCCGGATTCACCTGGTTGAGCGCGATCAGCGGCACCGTCATGGTCACCCCGTCGCGAGGGCTTTCGGGCTCGTGGTGGTATTCGAGCGCGAAGCTGCGCCCGGCCATCTCGATCTGGTGCGGGAACTGCGCCGTGGTGATGCCGGCCGCCTCGTGGCGCATCAGGTCGCGGCGCTCGAGGTAGAGCAGCTTCGGGTCTTTGGCTTCCGCCTCGCGGCGCCAGCAGTCGAACGCGGCGCCGTTGTGAATGTCCCGGTCGTTCGGAACGAGGCTGTCGTAGAACGCATAGATCAGCTCGTCGTCCACGAGCACGTCGGGGCGGCGCGACTTGTGCTCCAACTGCTCGATGTCGTGCACCAGCTTGCGGTTGTGCAGGAAAAACGCTGAGCGCGATTCCCAGTCGCCGTTCACCAGCGCCTCGCGGATGAAAACCTTCCTGGATTCCACCGGGTCCATCGGCCCGTAATGCACGCGCCGCTTGGCGTACAGCGGCAGGCCGTACAGCGTGCCGCTCTCGAAGGCCGCGACGTGCGCGGGCGTTTTCTCCCAGTGCGGGTCGACCTGGTGGCGGCGCACCAGGTGCGCGCCGATCGCCTCCAGCCAGTCCGGCTCGATGCCGGCCACCGAGCGCGCGTACAGGCGCGTGGTTTCGGTGAGATCCGAGCCCATGATCCAGCGCCCGGCTTTCTTTCCGACCCCCGACCCCGGGTGGACCCAGAACCGGATTCCGCGAGCCCCGAGGTAGTGGCCCTCCTCGGTCTTCATGCCGATGTTGCCCAGCAGGCCGGCGAGCAGCGCGCGGTGGATCTGTGGAACGCCGGAATTGAATTCGCCGACGCGCCAGCCCATCTCCGACACCAGCTCCTTCAACTGCGCATGGATGTCGCGCCATTCGCGCATGCGGTTGAACGACAGGAAGCTCGCGTGGCAGACCTCGCGCAGCTTGCGCCCGGACTTCCTGTGCGCGAGCGCCTCCTCGAAGAACTTCCACAGCTTGAGAAAGGCGAGGAAATCGGATTTCTCGTCGTTGAACTTCTTGTGCGCCTCGTCGGCGGCCTGCGCGCGCTCCAGCGGCCGGTCGCGCGGATCCGGCACCGACAGCGCCGAGGCGATCACCAGCACCTCGGCCAGGCACCCCTCGCCTTTCGCGGCGAGGATCATGCGGCCGATGCGCGGGTCCAGCGGCAGCCGCGCCAGTTGCCTGCCGGTCTCGGTGAGGGCCTTGTCGTCGTCCACCGCGTTCAGCTCGGCGAGCAGCGCATAGCCGTCGGCGACCGCCTTGGGCGCCGGCGGATCGACGAAGGGGAAATCCTCCACCTCCCCCAATCCCAGCGACTTCATGCGCAGGATCACGCTCGCCAGCGACGAGCGCAGCACCTCCGGGTCGGTGTACGCCGGACGAAGCGCGTAATCGTCTTCGGCGTAGAGCCGGATGCACACGCCGGCCGCCACGCGGCCGCAGCGGCCCGAACGCTGCATGGCCGCCGACTGCGAGATGTTCTCCACGCGCAGCTGCTCGACCTTGTTGCGGTAGCTGTAGCGCTTGACCCGCGCGAGGCCCGTGTCGACCACGTAGCGGATGCCCGGAACCGTGAGTGAGGTCTCGGCGACGTTGGTCGCCAGCACGATGCGCCGGCCCGGGTGCGATTTGAAGACGCGCTCCTGCTCGGCGGCAGAGAGGCGCGCGTACAGCGGCAGGATTTCCGTTTGCGGCGGATGGTGCTTACGGAGGGTCTCGGCGGCCTCGCGGATCTCGCGCTCGCCGGGCAGGAACACCAGCACGTCGCCGTCACCGGTACGGGCGAGTTCGTCGATGGCGTCGGCGATAGACTGGTTAAGGTCGTAGTCGTCGCCGGCCTCTTCAGCAGGCCGGTAGCGCACGTCGACCGGATACAGGCGCCCGGAGACTTCGATCACCGGCGCGCCGTCGAAATGCCTGGAGAAGCGATCGGCGTCGAGCGTTGCCGAGGTGATGATCAGCTTCAGGTCCGGCCGGCGCGGCAGCAGCGTCTTCACGTAGCCGAGCAGGAAATCGATGTTGAGGCTGCGCTCGTGCGCCTCGTCGATGATCAGCGTGTCGTACTGGGCGAGCATCCGGTCGCCCTGGGTCTCGGCGAGCAGGATGCCGTCGGTCATGAGCTTGACAAAGGAGCGCGGGCTGACGCGGTCGGTGAAGCGGATCTTGTAGCCCACCGCGCCACCGAGCTCCGCGTGCAGCTCCTGCGCGATGCGCGCCGCGGTCGCGCGCGCGGCGATGCGCCGCGGCTGCGTGTGGCCGATCATGCCCTCGACGCCGCGCCCCATCGCGAGGCAGATCTTGGGCAGTTGCGTGGTCTTGCCCGAACCGGTCTCGCCGCAGACGATCACCACCTGGTGTGCGGCGATGGCCGCGGCGATATCGCGGCGCCGCGCCGACACCGGCAGCTCGGGCGGGAACTCGGGATGCGGCAGCGATGCGCGGCGCGCTTCGATTTCGGCGGGAGTGAAACGGCTGCGGGATTGTGGCGCGATCATCGGGGCGCGCGAATGCTACCACCGCGCGGTGCGCTTGGCTTGACGTCCGCGTACGGGTCACGCATCGACCTTCTTAGGTCTTCGCACCCCTCACAAACTCGATTGAGGACTTGAATATCTCCATATCCTTCTCGTAGTCCTCAGAATTGTCGTGATTGATCTGTATCCACTCTCTGCTGCTCGGTCTGCCTCTTGGCTGAAATGGAACAACGTTACCCATGGAGAATGTCAGATTCGCAGCTTCCGACGCGGAGAATCGTATTCCGACACCGCCGTTGCAGATACAGGCGAACATCTTGTTGCCGACGTAATAGGCGGGAAGGCCCGTCATCTCTCCTGCTGTAACACCCGGAATCTTGAGAAGGCAAGAATCGAGTACGCCTTTGTGGCTCAAATCGAGAGGGCTGGGCGTCATGGTCAGGCTCTACCACCCCACCATCTATACATTTCCCAGTGATGCGTACCCGCGCCAAATATTGCGGCGAACGCCATGGACACCACCGCCCCGATGACAAGCAGAATAATCAATGCGGGAATGGCAGCGATGGCCCACTTGACCATAAGCATGACCATCGACCAGAACGGAATCCTGACATCCGTAACGACCACCTCACGCTTTTCATCGGCCATGCGAGTTCCTTCCGGATATCGTTAGCACATCGCAACGCCTTCAAGCGCCGTTTCGGTGCCCCGGCGCAATCTCACCCGGATCGCCCGCCGGCGTCTGCTGAAACCAGGCGCGGATTTTTTCCATCTCCGGTTCAATGGACAGACTGGCCAGCATGCTGCGCGCGTGCAGCGCGAGGAGCGCATTGATGCCGGCGTCGCGCTGCACCGCACGGTTCAGGCGGCCGGAGAAGGCGTGGTTGAGCCGGTCGATATCGGAGAAAAATCCTTCCAGCCCGTCCAATCCCGCGGGTTCGCCACGCAGGAAGCAACCCATAAGGTGCATCGAGGCGATGCGATACACCACTTCGGTCGGGGTGGCGAAGGGCATATGCGTTTGCGCCAGCGGCCGCATGCGCCCCAGTATCGGACATGCGCCGGTTGCAAGGATAAGCCCCATCAAGGCGGCGAGGGCAGTCTGAGTATCGGTGCGCTTGCGTGCTTCGTATTGCGGGGTCACCACGAGCACATCAATCCGGTCTATCGAAGACAGCGCGGAAAAACTCTCCACAACCGGCACCAGATCTGCGGCTGCCGGGCAATGCGCGCCCGGAGCGTTGGCCAACGGGCAATGCGGACATTTGTCCACCTCGAGGCGCGTCCACGCGGGCAGGTCACCGCCCGCAGGGGGACGGTCGAATTCCACGTCAAAGCGGTGCTCGACCCCGGACTCGAGCCGGAAACGATAGATGACTTTCTTGTTCAATGCACTAGGGGTAAGAAAACCAATCCGGCGCCCAAGCCAGGACGGCCCGGCGGTCCGCTGCAATCAGGTGCTTGATCTTGTCCGGAACGGCGCATAACCTGGCTCATGTTCAATTTTACTTCCCCCTCCCAGAGGATGTGTCTGGATTATGGAACCGCTCGGGGTGCCGGTGCAAGGTCCAGAATCTACCTATGAACCCATTCATCGTCATTAGCTTGCGCCGCCATACCCTCCACCGCGTAGGTCACGACGGGTTGCTCCTTGCCCTTGACCGGCACGGGCGGCAATTCCCTCAGCTTGAAGCGTGAGTCCAGCTTTTCGCGCACGGCCT
>Ga0209343_10008406_pt1 | contig 12020 bp, 11 predicted proteins | sample RifCSPlowO2_02_FD_184026 | JGI IMG/M metagenome (GOLD analysis project Ga0209343, IMG submission 184026) | Groundwater microbial communities from Rifle, Colorado - Rifle CSP2_plank lowO2_0.2 (SPAdes) (version 2) | ecosystem: Environmental > Aquatic > Deep subsurface > Groundwater | place... | reverse complement strand
GCAGTGCGCGAGCTGGCCGCGGCGCGCTTCGACGTGCTGATCGTCGACCTCCAGCTGCGCGAAGGTTCGGGTTTCGGCGTGCTGCGGGCGCTCCCGGAGTTGAAGCCCGACGCGCTCGTGATCGTGCTGACGAACTACGCCTCACCGGCGATCCGGCAACGCTGCGCCGAGCTCGGCGCCAGCTTTTGCCTCGACAAGTCGAGCGAATTCGACGAGGTTCCGAAGCTCATGATGGGCTGGGCCCGGCAGCGCGGACTGGCCTAGCCGGCGGCCGCCGGCGCCGCACCGCAGCGGCACGGAAAGGAGGCCGCAGTTCTTGTGCTGGCTCAATTCGGCGCTCACGACGCCTCCCAAGGTTCGCCGCCATCGTGCCGTGATTTTGCTAAGCTAGCGCGACAGGGAGGTCCCATGCATCGCTTCGTCAGCATTGCGTTGAGTTTCGCCGCGTTCGCGTTCTGCGCCGCAGCAGGCGCGCAACCCGACTACCCGAGCAAACCGGTGCGGCTGATCACGCCGTTCAGCCCGGGAGGCGCGATCGACATCTATTCGCGGCTGATCGCCGAGCCTCTCGGCAGGCGCCTTGGCCAGAACGTGGTGGTCGAGGCCATCGCCGGAGCGAACACGATCGTCGGCACCCAGGCACTGGCGCGCGCCGCGCCCGACGGTCACACTTTCATGATCACCACCATGTCGACCGTGGTGAACAACAGGATCCTGTTCGCGAAGTCGCTGCCCTACGACCCGGACAAGGACCTTGCGCCCATTACGCAACTGTCGTACGGCACCGTGCTGTTGTTGGGCTCGGCGAAAGCGCCGTACACCGACTTGAAGAGTCTCATCGCATGGACCAGGGCGCAGAACCGGCCCGTGACCTACGGCTCCTGGGGCATCGCCTCCTGGGGACACCTGGCCGGACAGATCATGAAGCGCGACCTCGGGCTCAATCTGGAACACGTGCCTTACAAGGGTGACGTGACTGCGATCAACGACGTGCAGAACGGCGCGCTCGACATCAGCTTCGCCAGCCCGACGAGCGCGAAGCCGCGCATCGCCTCGGGCGCGATCCGCGCGATTGCGATGACCGGCCCGCAGCGATCGGCGTCGATGCCGGAACTGGCCACTTTCAGCGAACAAGGCGTGCCGAACGTGGACCTCGCGATCTGGGTGGGCGCCTATGCGCCCGCGGGGACGCCGCGGCCGATCATCGACCGCCTGCAGCGCGAATTGAAAGCGGTGGTGGGCCTTGCGGAGGTGAAGGAGCGCATGGTCACCCAGGGCCAGACCCCGGTCGCCAATACGCCCGAGGAATTCGTGGCCAACGTACGCGCCGATTTCCCGAAATGGGACCAGCTCATCAAGGCCTCGGGAGCCAAGCTCGAGTGACGTGAACACCGACTATGTCCAGCGTTTCCTGTTCGAGCAACTCGAGATCCGCGGACGGCTGGTCAGCCTCACGGGCGCCTGGCGAAGCATGCTGGAAGGGCGCGTCTACCCGGCGAACATCGCCGCGCTGCTGGGACACACCACCGCGCTCGGCGTGCTGCTCGGCGCCAACCAGAAGGTCTCCGGGCGCATCACATTGCAGGTGATCGGGTCCGGCCCGGTGTCGCTGCTCGTCGCCGACTGCACCGCCGGCCTGAGGATTCGCGGCATGGCGCATTACGCGCCGGGCGCGAGCGGCTCGGAGCGCAGCCTGTTCGGCGACGGCCGCCTTGCGCTCACGCTCGAGGATGCGGCCAGCGGCCAGACCTATCAGAGCGTGGTGCCGTTCGAGGGCGACACGCTGGCCGAGATTTTCGAGCATTACCTCGCGCAATCGGAGCAGCTGCCTGCGTTCGTGCGCCTGCATGCCAGCCACGAGGCGGTCTGCGGACTGCTGCTGGAGAAGCTGCCCGGCGCGGATGAGCGCGACGCCGACGGCTGGAACCGCGTCACGCGGCTGGCCGAGACGCTCGTGCTCGAACAGACCGTGGACGCGCAGCCTTACGACCTGTTGGTGAAGCTGTTCCCCGAGGAGCTGCTGCGCGTGTTCCGGCTCGACCGCGTCGAATACCACTGCCCTCGCGACGTAGAGAGCGTCAAACGCATGCTGCGCGGCCTCGGGCGCGGCGAAGTCGAAGCGATCCTCGCCGAGCAGGGCGAGATCGTAATCCGCAACGAGATGTGCAATCACGAGTATCGTTTCGACCGCGCCGCAGTCGACGCGCTGTTCGCCTGATGCAAGGCGGCGCACGCACGCCGGAAGCGTTCGCGCCGGCGATCGCAGCGCTCGGCAGCGCCGCCTTCGCGGCCGAGCTGCTCGCGGCGCTCAATCGGATCGTGCCGGTGGACCACCTTTCGCTGATGCGCTTCGCCGACGGCACGCGCCCGCCGGTGCTGGAGTCCGCGGTCTGGCATGGCGGCGAGCACGTCTCCGAGGTGCAGCGCGCCTACCTGCAGGGTTTGTATCGGCACGACCCTAACCTGCAACTCGCCGGTACCCACGTCGAGGCCTGCGTGCTGCGCCTGCGACGCGACGACATCAGGCACCGCGCCTATCGCGAGAAATGCTATCTGCGGGCCGGTCTCATCGAACGGCTCACGGTGGCATCGTCGATGGCCGAGCACCTGGTGGCGCTCAATCTATACCGGCGCGAAACGAGCGGCACCTTTGCCGATGAAGAAGTCGAGGCGATCGAGGCACTGGCGCGTTTCCTGGGCGCGATCGCCGGCAAGCATGCGAGCCTGCTCGGCGCGCTGCTGCGCTCGCGCGAGCGCGGCGACCGGGTCGCTGCGGCATCCGCGCGGCTGCATGCGCTCGACGGCCGCTTGACCGGGCGCGAGTTGGACGTGCTTGCACGCATCCTCGTCGGCATGACCTCGGAGGGCATCGCTCTCGACCTGCGGATCCGGCCGAACACCGTTCTCACCTACCGCAAGCGCGGCTACGCGCGGCTCGGCGTCAGCAGTCAGGCGGAGCTGTTCTCGCTCTGCCTCGCCTGATCTGTCCCAAGCGCTTGGGACAGACGCCTGCCGCGGATCGGCGGATCCTCGCGGCAATGGAAAACGAACCCGTCGTTTACGCCACCCCCAATCGCCCGACCCCCGGCCGGCCGGTGCTGTTCGACCCTGCGGTGTGCGATGGCTGCAACCGCTGCGTCACGGTCTGCCTCGAGGACATTCTCATTCCCAACCCGGAGAAGGGCCGGCCGCCTCTGGTACTGCATCCGGAAGAGTGCTGGTACTGCGGACCCTGCGTGGACGACTGCCCGCGTCCCGGTGCGATCCGGCTGAATCATCCGCTGCAGCAGCGCGTGCGCTGGAAACGCAAGGGTGGCGGGCACTTCCGCGTCTAGGAGACCGGCGATGGCAATCTCCAACGAAGCCGGCCAGCTCCTCCCCTGGCCCTACAAGGTGAGCTACGGTGCGGAGCGCGCCTACGACTGCGACGTGCTCGTCGTCGGCGGCGGCATCGGCGGCGCCTGGGCGGCGATCGCCGCGGCGCGCTGCGGCGCCAGCGTGATCGTCCTCGAAAAAGCCGCCACCGAAAGGAGCGGCGCGGGTGGCGCGGGCGTGGATCACTGGCAATGGGTCGCGGACAACCCCTGTTCGCGCGTCACGCCCGAGGAGCTGACGCAAGCGCTGATCGACAATCACGGCGGCTATCGCGGCGGCATCGGCAGCTACATCCAGTGCGCGTCCGCCTGGGAAACGCTGCTCGAAATGGAGGCGATGGGCGGCAAGATCCGCGACACCGAGGACGCGTTCCGGGGCGCCGATTTCCGCGACGAGGAAACCAAGCTCCTGTTCGCCTACGACTACACGAACCGCTTCGTGCTGCGGGTCTGGGGCCACAATTACAAGCCACTGCTGCGCGAGGAACTGAAACGGCTCGGCGTGCGCGTGTTCGACCGGATCGCGGTGACGGCGCTGCTCAACGAAGGCGGCCGGCCTGGTGCGCGGGTGGTCGGCGCGACTGGCGTCAACGTGCGCAGCGGCGCCTTCATCACGGTGCGCGCCAGGGCGACGGTGCTCGCCACCAGCCGACCGCAGCGGATCTGGACCTATTCCTCCGAGTTGCGCGGCATTGCGACCTTCCGCCCCCCGTCCGTGTCGGGCACCGGCTACGCCATCGCCTGGCGCGCCGGCGCCGAGTTCACGATGATGGAAAAGTCGATGCGTTCGCCGTTCGGCAGTCCCTACTCCTATCCCGCGTACGGCAGCGGCAACGCGATCAACACCTGGTACCCCTGCAGCCTCGTCGACGCGAACGGCAAGGAGGTGCCCTGGGTGGATGCCTATGGCCGAATGCTGAAGACGCTGGACGAGCGCTTCCGCCCCTGCGAAGGACAGAAGTTCTTCATCATGGGCGGCGGCAGTTCTTCGCAGCCGCACCCCGGCTTCAAGCAGTACCTGGGGCCGAAACCGATTCCGGACCTCGAGCAGCGCATGCTGGCCGGCGAATTCACGCCGCCCTTTTATGCGGATCTCGCCGGCATGCCCGAGATGGAGCGCAAAGCGATCTGGGGCATCATGATCGGCAACGAAGGCAAGACGCGCATCCCGGTCATGCAGACCTACAGGGCCTCGGGATTCGATCCGGACAAGGACATGCTGCAGACCTATGATTTTCTGCGCGGGCATGGCATGCGCGAGCCAGTGGTGCCGCAGGAACGCACCTTTGGCGAACAGGGCGCATGCGGCGGCATGCTGACCGACTGGGACCTGATGTCGAACCTGCCGGGCCTGTTCGGCGCCGGCGACCTCGTGTTCGGCGGGCAGGACCATTCGCATGCGGCGGCGACCGGGCGATTCGCCGGCGCGCGCGCCGCCCTGTACGCACGGCGCAATGCCGCCGGCGCGGTGGACGTAGCGCAGCGCGCCCGTGAGAAGCAGCGCGCGCACGCGCCGCTCCACGCGCCCGAGGACGGACCCGATTGGAAGGAGCTGAACGCGGCCTCGGCGCGCGTCATGCAGAACTATTGCGCCGAGGTCAAGAACGAGCAGATCCTGTCGCTCGCCGAGCTGTGGCTGAAAGACCTCGAGCAGAACGAGGCGCCACGCGCGCGTGCCGAAAACCCGCATCAGCTGATGCGCGTGCTCGAGGTGCAGGACATCGTCACCTGCTCGCAGATGATCGTGGCGGCATGCAAGGCACGGCGCGCCTCCAGCGACTACCTGCACTTCAAGCGCCTCGACTATCCGGAGATCGATCCGCCCGACTGGAGGAAATGGCTCGTCATTCGCGCCGCCACGCAGGGCGTCGAGGTGAGCGATCGGCCGATCGCGTTCTGGGGCGATTTCGAGCGCAACTATCGGCCGCGCCACGCCGAGAATCTCGCGGCGATGCAGGCTGGTCCGCGGGTGCGCAAAGTCGCCGCCTGAGCAACGCGGCGGTAAGATGCAGGCCGGCATGGATACCGGCACCGCCTACGGCCGCCCGCGGCCGACGTATCGCAGGGACCTCACCGAGGTGAGCGCCGGTACGCCGATGGGCGAGCTGTTGCGACGCTATTGGCATCCGGTCGCGCTTTCCACGGACGCAGGCACGATCCCGTGCAGGGTACGCGCGCTGGGTGAAGACCTGATCCTGTTTCGTGACGGCCGCGGTCGGCCGGGCCTGCTCTATCCGCGCTGCGCGCACCGCGGCACGACGCTGTATTACGCAAAGATCGAGGACCGCGGCATCCGCTGCTGCTATCACGGCTGGCTGTATGACGTTCAAGGCCATTGCCTCGAGCAGCCGTGCGAGCAAGGTGGCGGCCCGCGCCGCGACAAGGTGAGGCAGCCCTGGTATCCGCTCGAAGAACGCTACGGTCTGGTGTTCGCCTACCTGGGACCGCCGGACAAGAAACCTCTGCTACCGCGCTACGATTGCCTGGAGGAACTCGCGCCGGGAGAGTTCGTCGAGCCGGACGATTCCTCCATCGGCTCGGGCGGACCCCTGATCGCCCCCTGCAACTGGCTGCAGCACTGGGAGAACGTGGTCGATCCGTTTCACGTGCCAGTCCTGCACGGCTCCTTTTCGGGCGCGCAGTTTACGGCACTGATGGGCATCATGCCCAAGGTCGAATTCTCTACCACCGCGCGCGGCGTCAAGGTTGAATCCTGGCGCGAGCTGGACGGCGGCCAGGTGCACCACCGCATCACTGAGGCGGTGTGCCCCACGCTGCGCGTAGTGCCCAACCCGCGCGTCGCGAGCTACCAGAAGGTCGAGTCGCTCGGCTGGGTGCTGCCCATCGACGATACGCACTACCGCATTTACACCGCCGGCCGCGTCACCGAACGCGGCGGGCTGCAGGAGATCCGCTCCCGCCAGGGAGGCAAGCGATGGGACGAACTCACGCCGCAGGAGCAGCGCCAGTTCCCGGGCGACTATGAAGCGCAGACAGGACAGGGCGAGATCACCTTCCACTCCGAGGAGCATTTCGCCGCGAGCGACAAGGGCGTCGCGCTGCTGCGCCGCTTCATGGAGAACCAGCTCATGGTTGTCGCTGCAGGCGGCGACCCCGCGGGCACTGCGTTCGCCGAGGCGGACGCCTGCGTCCGTTTCGACGCCGGCAATTACCTGATCGAGTCTGCAGCGCGATCCCCGGCGTGAACGAAGCGACCCGCGTCCGCGCCTGGCGCGACGCGGCTCCGGTTCGTCAGACCGCCGCCGGCTTCGGCACCTCCGGCGAATCGGCGACCACCTTGTTGCGGCCGCCGCCTTTCGCCTCGTAGAGCGCACTGTCGGCGCGCCACAGCAGCTTGCTCGCCGATTCCGGCGGATTCGAGCTTTTGGCAACGCCGATGCTCACCGTGATCGGGCGGCCGAGCGTCGCGACCTCGGGGACCGCCGCGCACGCCTTGGTCTCGATGTTGCGCCGCAGGCGCTCGGCGAGCATCACCGCCGTCGAGAGCGGCGTTTGCGGCGCGATCACCGCCATTTCCTCGCCGCCGTAGCGCGCCGCGAGGTCGGTCTTGCGCACCGTGTCGCGCACGATGCGCGCCACTTCCGCCAGCACCTTGTCGCCTGCCGCATGGCCGCAGGTGTCGTTGACGCTCTTGAAATGGTCGATGTCGAGCAGCAGCACCGAAACCGGCGCGTGATAGCGCTCGGCGCGCGACATCTCCTCGGCCAGGCGCAGGTCGAGGAAGCGCCGGTTGCGCAGCCCGGTGAGCGCATCGGTGATATTTTCGTGTTCGAGCAGCGCGACGCGCTGCACGTCGTGCGCCGTCGACAGCGTCAGGCGCGTCACCATCTGCACGAACCCGGCGCCGAGAAGGAACAGCAGCGGCGCCACCAGGTCGTAAAGCGCCCGGTGGCTGCCATAGAACAGTACCAGGTAGACCAGGTAGCCGACGACGAACACCGCGATCAGCCCCGTCAGCAGCTGCCAGCGGCGCCGCAACGGCGTCGTTGACGGAAGTTCCGCGATCAGCTGCAGCGCCGGCGCAAACGCGGCCAGCAGCACCACGATTCCTGCGGCCACCATCGCAACGGCAATCACGTTCAGCATGCGCAGTCTTCAGAGTTCGTCATCACGCCGCCAGAGCCTGCAGCGCGACCGCACGGCCCTGCTCCACCACCATCGCCTTCCAGTCCGCCGCATCGCAGTAAAACGCATCGCGCACCTGGCGTCGCAGCGCTTCCCGCTGCGCCTGCGGCGCGCCCGGATGGCGGCGCAGCCAGTTCTCGGCGCGCAGCGCCTGCAGCACCTGCATCACGGGCAGCGTGCCGAATTCTAGCGCGCAGCCGGTGAGTTCCGCCTGCGGCAGCTCTTCGTAGGCGGCGAACGCGAGCAGCCCCTCGAGCCGCGCCGACGCCGAGGTGCCCTTGTAGATCGACTTCACCAGGCCGCCCCACATTGCGGTCGCGCGCGCCAGCTCGGCGTCGTCATCCCTTCCCGCCTGGATCAGTTCGCCGTGTCCATAGGGTCCGAGCCCGGTATGGAAGTCGATCCAGCACAGGCGCCGTGCCCAGGCGCGATGCGCGGCCAGCACCTTGCGCAGCGTCCGGTTGGACCAGCTCGGCGCGCGGCCGCCGAAGAACAGACCGTGCGGAAACTCGTACTGCCCGCCGGTCACCGCTGCCTGGAACGCGAACTGGCCGCGCTCGGCGATGTAGCGCGCGATGCCGGCCTCCCCGTCCTGGTCCGGCGGCCACTGCGCGCCGGCGAGCAGCGGATGCACTTCGGCGTAGGCCGCGTTCGCCGGCGGCGGCCGCGAGTGGTCGACGAAATTGCGGTTGAGATCGATGTTGTCCTCGTTCGTGCGTCCCCAATGCGAGAATCCGTAGGGATTCAGCGCGTGCACGAACAGCACCGCAGCGCCGCTCGCGCGCGCCCGGGCGAGAAACCCCGCGTCGTGCAGCAGCGCAACCTGGACGCCCGACCCGCAGAAACCCTCCACGCCGTGCGCTGCGCTGGTGAGCAGCACCAGCCGCTCGGCTTGCGCCGGACCGAGGCGCGCGCAGTCGAGCGACAGCTCCTCGCCGTCGGCACCGCGGGCTGCGGGGTGGATGTGGCGCTCGAGCGCGAGTCCCTGCGCCGAGGCCGCGGCGAAGAACTTCGCCCGCGCTTCGCCGTAACTCTGCGCGAAATGCAGTTCGCTCATGCCGCCGCGCGTATCGCCGTACCGCCCGGACGCGCCAGCGCCGCCCCCGGCCAGACCGAGGGATGGCTGCGTGCGTATTGCGGCGGGTACGCCACGGTGGCGCCGAAGCGCTCCGCGGCGTGCCAGACCCAGCGCGGATCATCGAGGATGCCGCGCGCCAGCGCGACCATGTCCGCCTCGTCCGAGGCGACGATTCTCTCGGCCTGGCCGGCGTCGGCGATCATGCCGACCGCGCACACTGCGATCGGCACCGCCTGCTTGACGCGCGCCGCGAACCCGACCTGGTAGCCGGGCTCGACCTTGATGCGCTGGTGCGACACCAGGCCGCCGCTCGAGACGCAGACGTAATCGAGGCCGATCGCCTTCAGCTCGCGCGCATACGCTGCCGCATCGCCCGCCTCGAAACCGCCCTCGGCCCAGTCGCTCGCGGTGATGCGCGCGCCGAGCGCGCGCTCCCTCGGCCAGACCTCGCGCACGGCGCGCGCCAGCTCGAGCGCGAAGCGCATGCGGTTCTCGAGGCTGCCGCCGTAACGGTCGCTGCGGCGGTTGGCAAGCGGCGACAGGAACTGGTGCGTGAGATAACCGTGCGCCGAATGCAGCTCGATCACGTCGAAGCCGATCGCAAGCGCGCGCCGCGCCGCGGCCGCGAATGCATCGATCAGGCCGCGGATCTCGACGGTGCTCAATTCGTGCGGCGTAGGCCAGCCTTCGCCGAAGGCGAGCGCCGAAGGCGCCACCGCAGGCCACGGCGATTCGCCGCCGGCGAGCGGCTTGCCGCCGAGCCAGGGCACCTGGGTCGACGCCTTGCGGCCCGCGTGCGCCAGCTGGATGCCGATCGGCGACCGGGTGATGCGGCGGCAGGCGTCGACCACGCGCTTCATCGCGGCCTCGTCGTGGTCGCTGTACAGACCCGTGCAGGCGTGGGTGATGCGGCCCTCGCGCGTCACCGCAGTGGCTTCCACCAGCATCAGTCCCGCGCCCGAGCACGCCAGGCTGCCGAGATGGGCCAGGTGCCAATCGCTCATGCAGCCGTCATCGGCCGAGTATTGGCACATGGGCGAAATCACGATGCGGTTGGGCAGCGTGACGCCGCCGAGCGTGATGGGAGCGAACAGTCTTGCGGTCATGGCGCTTTCACCTCGATGGCGCGGGATTGGAATGCCTCGCGCAGCGCCTTCGCGAAGGCCGCCGCGCCCGGTTGATCGCCATGCAGGCAAAGCGTGCCGGGCGCGACCGGCACCTGCTTGCCCTGCAGGCTCGTGACCTCGCCCTGCTCGATCATGGCGAGCGCCTGGGCAACCGCCTTCGACGCCTCCTCGACCAGCCCGCCGGGACGGTTGCGGGCCGCGAGCGTGCCGTCGTCTTCGTAGCCGCGGTCGGCGAACGCTTCGCCGACCGCACGCACACCGAGACGCCCCGCGCATGCCAGCATGCGGCTGCCGGCGAGCGCATACAGGAGCACGCCGCCGCCCAGATCCCGCACCGCGCGCGCGCACGCATCCGAAAGCGCCTCGTCGTTCGCCGCCATGTTGTAGAGCGCGCCGTGGCACTTGACGTGGTGCAGCCGCGCTCCGGCGGCGCGCGCGAAAGCCTCCACGGCGCCGGCCTGGTAGAGAACGAATTCGTACATCTCGTCCGGCGTGATGCGCATGGCGCGCCGGCCGAATCCCTGCAGGTCGGGAAGCGAAGGATGTGCGCCGACCGCGACTCCATGCGCCACCGCGAGGCCTACCGTGGCGCGAATGGTCGCCGCGTCGCCGGCATGGAAGCCGCAGGCGATGTTGGCGGAGCTGATGAAGGGCATGACCTCGGCGTCGGCGCCCATCTTCCAGGCGCCGAAGCTCTCGCCCATGTCGCAGTTCAGGTCGATCGTTTTCATGTCTGGTATTTCCACGCGATGCCGCGTCGCGCCGCTTCGAAGCGGCGCCGCGCCACGCGGCGCAGCTCGAGCGCCTCGGTGAGCGTGCAGCGCGCGAAGCGCAGCGCCGCCCCGGGAGCGAGTTGCGCGAGCCGCGGCATGTCGGCGCCGGCGATTTCCGCGATTTTGGGATAACCCCCTGTGGTCTGATGATCCACCATCAGTGCGATGGGCGCGCCGTCGGCGGGAACCTGCACCGTCCCGAGACAGGTCGGCTCGGATAATATCTCATCCCGGTCGAGGCGCGCGAGCGCCGGCCCCAGCAGGCGAAATCCCATCCGGTCCGAATCCGGCGACACGCGCCAGGTCACATCGAAAAAGCCGCGCTGCGAGGCAGCGTCGAACCAGCCGAAATGCCGGCCCTGCATCGCATGAATCACGCTGAACTCCTGCTCGGGTAGCGTGAGCGAGGGCGCCGACCAGTGCGCGCTGCGCAGGGGCGCGCCGCCCGGATCCGGCAACTGCAGCGTCCTCGCGTGCCGGCTGGCGAGCGCCGCCGCATCCGGCGCCAGCGGCAGCACGTCGCCGGCGCGCAGGGCGCGACCCTGAAAGCCGCCGAACCCTGCCGGCAGGTAGGTGCTGCGACTGCCGAGCAGCGGCTCGAGCGCGATTCCGCCGGCCACGCCAAGGTAAGCACGGCTGCCGCGGTGGGCGCGGCCGGTGGCGAGCCGGCCACCGGCCTTCACCAGCACGGGCCGGTCGCGCGGCAGCGCCTGACCATCCAGGGTGGCGTCGAATTCGGCGCCGCACAGTGCGATGAGCGCGTCCGTTTCGAACGCCAACTGCGGCCCGAGCAGCGTGATCTCGAGCGCCGCCTCGCCTGCGTGGTTGCCGACCAGCGCATTGGCGAAACCGAACGCCGTGGGATCCATGGCGCCGCCCGGCACGATGCCGAGGTGCTGCAAACCGCGCCGGCCGCCATCCTGCACCGTCGTCAGCAATCCGGGCCGCAGGACGCGCACGCTCATTTCAGGCGTTCGTATTCTGCGCGCGCAATCGGCACGAAGCGCACCCGGTCGCCAGGTGCGAGCAGGCTCGGCGGCTCGCGCTGCGGGTCGAACACGCGCAGCGGAGTGCGGCCGAGCACGTTCCAGCCGCCCGCGATCTCGAACGGATACACCACGGTCTGCGCGTTGGCGATCGCGATCGAGCCCGCCGGCACGCGCGTGCGCGGCGTCGCGAGCCGCGGCACAGCGAGGCGCGCATCGAGCCCGCCGATGTAGGGCTGGCCCGGCGCGAATCCGACCATCAGCACGCGGTGTTCCGACGCCGCGTGCCGGCGGACGATCTCGGCGGCGTTCAGTCCGGTCTGCGCGACCACTTCGCCGAGATCGAGCCCGAACTCGGCGTCGTAGCAGACCGGCAGCTCCACCTTGCGTCCCGGCGCGCGGGCTCGCACCGCCGCCTTGAGGCAATCCTGCAGCAGGTCGCTGGCCGCTTGCAGCGGCGCCTGCGGCAACTCGGCGTGGTCGAGGTCGAAATGCATTGCCAGGCCGCCCAGCGACGGCACCACGTCGCGCACCCA
>Ga0209343_10008404_pt1 | contig 12021 bp, 10 predicted proteins | sample RifCSPlowO2_02_FD_184026 | JGI IMG/M metagenome (GOLD analysis project Ga0209343, IMG submission 184026) | Groundwater microbial communities from Rifle, Colorado - Rifle CSP2_plank lowO2_0.2 (SPAdes) (version 2) | ecosystem: Environmental > Aquatic > Deep subsurface > Groundwater | place... | reverse complement strand
TGGCTCATGTACAGAATCGTGACACGTGAGCAGGTGATCGAGACGTTCAAAGGAATGGCGGCAGTGGTCGACAGGCAAAACCGCGGCGATCCCAACTACCGAAACATGGCGGCCAATTTTGAAAAGAGTATCGCCTTTCAGGCGGCGCTCGATCTAGTTTTCAAAGGCCGTGAGGCGCCGAACGGCTACACCGAGCCGGTGCTGCACGCGCGGCGCCAGCAGGTGAAAGCGGCGCGGTAAGTATGTTTATTCTGGGTATCGGCTGCCTGGATTCAACTCCTGCCGAAACACGGTCTAGGGTTTGGAGTCTCGGGTTTAGCGTTAACACAAGACTCAAGACGCGAGGCGATTGCACCTTTACCGGTAAGCGTCATAGATGCCGTCGAACGTGGCAATCTCGAAGCGCACCATTTTCGAAGCTGAATTAGCCAGCTCTATTGGATGCTGTCATTTCGTTCGTCTAAGCATAGTAGTGGGATAGCTATACACTTATGATCGCAGGAGGAGGAACTCTTATGGTTGTAAGGTTTTTCGCCGTCGTATTGAGCGTGGTCCTATGGATCGCGGCGCCGGTTGCGGCGCAAGTGTACCCGAACAAGGTCATTACGATGATCGTGCCGTTCACTGCCGGTGGACCGACGGATACGGTGGGACGTTTGCTCGGCGTGCCCATGAGCAAAACGATCGGCCAGCAGGTGATCGTGGAAAACGTTGGCGGCGCCGGCGGAACCATCGCCGCCAACCGGGTATCCAAGGGGACCCCTGATGGCTACACGATTCTTATACACCACATCGGCATGTCCACCGCCCCGGCCCTCTATCGCAAGTTGCCCTACAACCCCGTGACTGACTTTGAGCATATTGGCTTGGTCAACGAAGTGCCAATGACCCTTGTGGCGAAAAAGGACTTCCCCGCCAAGGATCTTAAGGAACTGATCGCCTATGTCAAAGCCAACAAGGAAAAGGTTAATTACGCCAACGCCGGCCTCGGGGCTGCCTCCCACCTATGCGGCATGCTCTTCATGAGCGCGATCCAGACCGACGTCACCACTGTCCCCTATAGTGGTACGGCCCCGGCCATGAACGATCTATTGGGCGGCCAGGTGGACTTCATGTGCGACCAAACGACCAACACCACCAGCCAGATCAAAGCTGAAAAGATCAAGGTCTATGGCGTGACGAGTAAGAAGCGTGTGCCTTCTCTGCCCAACGTCCCGACCATGGACGAGGCTGGGTTAAAAGGTTTCGAGGTTTCGATCTGGCATGCTCTTTACGCGCCGAAGGGAACGCCGAAGCCGGTGATTGATAAGCTCGTGAAAGCACTACAAGCGGCGTTAAAAGACTCCACCGTCAAGCAGCGTTTTGCCGATTTAGGCACGGAGCCGGTGGCCGAGAACCGCGCCACTCCCGAGGCGCATCGCGCGCACCTCAAGGCTGAGATCGACCGCTGGGGGCCGATCATCAAGAAGGCCGGGGTTTACGCTGACTGATCGGAGATCTACGGAAGAGTTTTGATTACCAAGGCCGGGGAAAGCCCCGACCTTTTTTTTGCCGGTCAGTTGTTGTACAAAGCGGGGTAATGGGCATCTGCCTAAAACGATTCGAATGGGTGAACAGACATTAAACATGATTCGTGGCAGCAAAGATTTTTGGACCGGCCTAATCTACATCTTCTTCGGCGTCAGCGCGATTATTATCGCTCGCGACTACGGCATGGGGACTGGGGGCAAGATGGGCCCTGCCTATTTTCCGACGATTCTCGGCGGCCTGCTCTCTACCATCGGTGCTATTGCCGTGATCCGATCTTTCATCGTACCCGGAACCCCGATCGGCGCGTTCGCGTTCAAAGGGCTTGTGCTGGTGTGCGCTCCGGTTCTGCTGTTCGGTATTATCGTGCGCGGCGCCGGATTGGCGGTGGCCTTACCCTTGCTCGTGGTCATTAGCGCCTCCGCAAGCGTGCGTTTTCGTTGGCGAGCGACGCTTTTCATAGCGACGGGGCTCACGATCTTTTGCGTTCTGGTGTTCCTTAAAGGCTTGGGCATTCCGCTGCCGGTCGTTGGTCCCTGGTTTGGCGGTTGAAGACTGAAAAGCGGTAAACCCCGTACCACGGACTTACGTCCGTGGCTTTGGGGCGTTGCCCCTTGGGGAAGTTCGGAACATTCATCCCCGCACTCACGTGGGGAGCGTTCTGTGGTACGGGGTAAACAGGGCGGATAACCATGGAATTAATGGGTCATCTTTTGTTAGGGCTGCAGACGGCCGCGAATCCGGTCAACTTGTTCTACTGCTTCATCGGCGTGTTCCTCGGCACTGCAATTGGCGTCTTGCCCGGCCTCGGCCCTACGGCAACCATCGCGATGCTTTTGCCGGTCACCTTCGTTCTGCCGCCGGTAACTGCGCTGATCATGCTTGCCGGCATTTACTATGGCTCCCAGTACGGCGGCTCGACGACCTCGATTCTTGTCAATCTGCCGGGGGAAGCTGCGTCCGTTGTCACGACTCTGGACGGCCATCAAATGGCGAAGAACGGTAGGGCGGGCGCGGCGCTTGCCGCTTCGGCGATCGGTTCGTTTTTCGCCGGCACCGTCGCGACATTTTTGATCGCGGGATTCGGCCCGCCGCTTGCCGCGATGGCACTCAAGTTCGGACCGGCGGAATTTTTCTCCCTGATGGTCCTCGGCCTGGTGGCGTCTGTGGTGCTCGCGCAAGGTTCGCTCCTCCATGCCATTGGTATGGTCGCGCTGGGCCTGCTTCTTGGACTCATCGGCACCGATGTCAATTCCGGCACGCAGCGCTTCACCTTTGGCATCTATGAACTCGCCGACGGCATCGGCTTTGTGACCGTCGCGATGGGAATGTTCGGCTTGGGCGAGATCATTCGCAACCTGGAAAACGAAGAACAGCGCTCGGTGATGGTTAATAAAATCACCGGACTCTGGCCCACTCGCGAGGACTTCAAACGCATGGTCGCGCCGATCCTGCGCGGTACCATCATCGGCTCGGCATTGGGCATTCTGCCCGGCAGCGGTTCGATCTTGGGTTCCTTCGCCGCCTACTCCATCGAAAAGAAGGTGTCGAAAAATCGCGCTGAGTTCGGCAAGGGGGCTATCGAAGGTGTTGCCGCGCCGGAATCGGCCAACAACGCCGGCGCGCAAACATCGTTTATTCCTCTGCTCACCCTGGGGATTCCATCCAATCCGGTCAGCGCGCTGATGGTTGGAGCCATGATCATCCACGGCATTCAACCCGGACCGTCGGTGATCAACGAGCAGCCAGCGCTTTTTTGGGGCATGATCGTGTCGATGTGGATCGGCAATCTTTTTCTGGTCGTGCTTAACTATCCGCTGATCGGCATGTGGGCGCGGATGATCAGGATACCTTACCAGTATCTGTACCCGGGGATTCTGGTTTTCTGCGCCATCGGCGTCTTCAGCCTCAAAAATACCGAATTCGACATTTACTTCATGGCGCTTTTCGGCGTGATCGGCTATGTCTTTTCCAAGCTCGGCTGTGAGCCGGCACCGATGCTGCTCGCGTTTATCTTGGGCCCCCTGATGGAAGAGTACCTGCGCCGGGCCATGCTGCTGTCGCGCGGCAATCCCTGGGTTTTCGTCCAGCGGCCGATCAGCGCGACGTTGCTCGCGGTCGCCGCCCTGGCGATGTGCTCGGTATTGATCCCGGCTTTCAGTAAAACGCGCGAGGAGGCCTTCGTCGAAGGATCGGGATAGAACCGAGGGGTGGCCAACTGATTCGCCGGCCGGGCTTTCTCTTTGAGAGCAGAAAACTGATTGCTTAATATAATCTGGAGCGCTCCATGCCTCGAACTCAATCTGTTCAAATTTGTCTTTTACTGTTACCGCTGATCTTTTGTGATACGGCCCACGCGCAAAGCCCGCCCAAGATTCGCGCCGCCTACACGTCGATCGCCATTCAAATGGACCCGATTTATATCATGAAGGAACTGAACTTGACGCGGAAGCAGGGCCTCGATGCTGAACTGCTTTACGTGCCGGTGAGCTCAAGAGCGATCCAGGCCGCGCTGGCGGGCGAGATCCAGTTCTTGACCAGCGGCGGCGTCGCCAATGTCAATGCCAACATGGCGGGCGCCGACTTCGTCGGTCTGACCGCGACGCTGAATACTTTTGTCTTCAAGATCATCTCGCGCCCCGAGATCAAAGAGCCCGCGGCGCTCAAAGGCAAGAAGGTCGGCATTTCCCGCCTGGGCGGGGTGAGCGATGCGGCGATCCGTTTTGCGCTCGACCGTTGGGGACTAGTGCCGGACAAAGACGTGGCGATCATCCAGGTGGGCGGCGAGATCGAAGAGCTGATGGCGCTGCAGAACAAGGCGGTGGATGCCGCGGTGTTATCCGAACCCATCGCCTCGGTCGCGCTCAAATCGGGTTCTTTTCTGCTCTACGATTTGAGCCGGCTCGACGTGCAATACACGATGCACGGCTTCGGCACGAAAAAAAGCTATATCCGCGACAACCGCGATGTCGTGATCCGGTTCATGAAAGCCTATCTCGAAGGCATTTATGTTTTTAAGACCAACAAAGATCTCGCGTTGAACGTGCTGAAAAAATACACCCGCGTCGACGACGTTTCTCTCATGCAGACCGCCTACCAGGAAATGTCCCAACGGTTGATTCGCAGCGTTCCTCACCCGAGCCCCGAGGGAATTCAGACCATCCTGGATCAGCTCGGCAAAGGCCGCCCGGAGATCAAAAAATTCAAGCCCAACGATCTGATCGATCCGAGTATCTTGAAGGAGATCGAGGACAGCGGATTCGTAAAGCGTCTGTACGGGCAATAGGAATAAGTATCCGCTGGCGACGGACTCCCCGTGGAGCGCCGATTCTGCTTCAAGTAGCGGAAGTGCAGATGGTCGAACTCAGGGAATAGTTTCGCCATCTCCGTACTAGGTTCTTCGCTCAACGGTAAATACGGTGCGGGGAACGACGTCAAGAATTCGGCTCTCTCAAAGCGTTTTGACTGTTACCCGTCCCATGTTAATCTACGAAGCCATTGAGGATCGGTCAGGGGGTGTTATGCATCGAAAGATTAGCGCATGGTTCCTGATTTTCGCCGTCATCATAACTTCAAGCTTATGCTGGACTGCAAAGGTCCGGGCCCAGGCCGATTTTTACAAGGGCAAAACCATCACGGTTTACGTCGGCACGACGCCGGGGGCGCTTTACGATCAATGGTCGCGCCTGCTGGCCCAATATATGGGCAGGCATATCCCCGGCAAGCCGGATGCGATCGTGCAAAACATGCCGGGCGCCGGTCACAAGATCGCCGCCAACTATGTCTATTCCAAAACCAAACCCGATGGCTTGAGCCTGATCGGCTCCATCGTGCCGACGCTTTACTTCGACCAACTGGTCGGGCGGCCGGAGATTCAATTCGATTGGGGGAAATTCGTCTGGATCGGGGCCCCCGTACAGGGAGAATCGCAGATGTATATGCGCGCGGACACGCCCTACAAAACGATAGATGACGTGCGCAACGCCAAGGAAGCGCCGCGCTGCGGCGCGCAGGGGACTTCGGACTCGGCGTATTACCTGCCGAGACTTTTCGAGGAGTCTCTCGGCGCTAAATTCAATCTGGTGCAAGGTTATCCCGGCGGGCCGGAGATCGATCTCGCCGTGGAGCGCGGAGAAATTCATTGCCGCGCCTTCACCATCGAAGCTTTCCTATCGCGGGAGCCCTACCATACGTGGCGTAAAAAGGGCTTTGTGCGCAACATCATTCAAACCGGCAAGAAGCGCTACAGCAAACTACCCGAGACTCCGACCATCTGGGAGCTCATGGATAAGTATAAGACGCCGGAATCGAGTCGTCGTCTTGCCAGCGTGATGTTGGCCTCGGGAGCATTGGGAAGGCCGATGATCGGCACACCGGGGATTCCGCCCGACCGGGTGAAAATCCTGCGCGACGCCTTCGACGCGACGATGAAGGACGCGGATTTCCTCGCCGACCTCGACAAGCGGCAGTTCGACCTCGACCCGGTCCCAGGAGTGGAATTGGAGAAAATCGTCAAGGACGCGTTGCAGCAGACGCCGGAAACCATTGCGAGGATGAAAAAGCTGCTGGGTGGGTAAGTGGATATTGAACAACCCTGGGCTGTAAGCGAGGGATTTTAAACATGTCGGCTTGAAGCCGACCGGAAAATGGCCCCGTCCGTCATTCCCGCTCAAGCGGGAATCTAGTTCTTTCGCAGTCCAGCCTGGATGCCGCTGGAGTCTATCCTGAGCGCAGTCGAAGGGCGGGCATGACGAACTGAGTTGCCCCTTGCCGTTCTTGCGTGGAGGCTATCCATGAACATCTACGAGAGGAAAAACACCGAGCTGATCAAGGAATTCGATCGCTATGTTCGCGAGCATCCGGAATTTGCTGATGATATCTCCGAAAACGCTGTGGTCGTGATGCAATTAGAGGGGAATGCAAAGTTCAACCAGTGGAGCCGGAGGCTGGCTAAGACTCATGCCTCAAACAGCCAACCGATAGTCTATGTCCATATCCGTAAGCTGAAACCGCTGCGGTCTCGAATTGAAAGGCTCGAACTTAAAAGGGTGGCGTAGCGAAACTCACCTTTCCGCCTTCAGCTCTAATCCGTAACCTGTCGCGCCACGCTTACGACAAACCGTCTGGGGAAGTAGGTTGGCACCAGATTTAAATTCAAAAGGCCCGAGCCGCACAATGATAGGCGGACGGGCCTTGAGCTTTTTGTTGACAAGAATTTAAGCTAAGCGTATTTTTACACTATGAGGCAGGAAAAAAAAGTAGCCATCCGAATTGTCGACAGAGTAATAGGGGCAAGGAAACGGAAACCAAATGCCGCCTTCATGAAACCCATGCGTCCTGACGCTGCTCTGAGTGCAGTGGTGGGGACCAAAGCTATACCTCGCACGCAGGTGAGCAAGAAACTCTGGGCCTATGTCAAGCGGAGCGGGCTGCAGGATAAGAAGAAAAAGACCATGATTAACGTTGACGATAAACTGCGGGCGGTCTTCGGCGGGAAGAAACAAGTCACCATGTTTGAGATGACCAAATTGGTCAACAGGCACCTAAAGTAGTTAATCAAATGCCGAGTATCAGAAGATAATGGGGCGCCGCAGACCGCAGGTGTTCATTAATGTTCCATTTGACGAAAAATATGAACGTCTCTACGTCGCGTTAATCGCCGGGCTTGCTGGACTTGACGCGAATCCTCGTTGCTCTCTGGAGGTCCCTACTACCAAAGATCGATTACGTCGCGTTTTCAACCTGCTCCGATCATGCGACTTATCGATTCACGATCTCTGCCGCGTTCAGCTTTCCCGTGACAAACCGCGTTGCCCTAGATTCAATATGTCGTTTGAGACAGGACTCGCTGTTGCTTTGTTCTTATCCGGCAGTAGGAAGCCTTGGTACATTCTTGAAGAGGACCGTTACCGGCTACTGAAGTCCCTTAGTGATCTCAAGGGTTATGAAGTAAATGCTCACGAGGGAACCCCAGAGGGGATGCTGGGAGTAATGCTGGATATCTTTCCCTGGGATCCACACCAGCCAGACCCTGATGCATTGCGTCAAATGTACCAGGGGCTTAGGAAAGCATCCTCCCAAATCAAGAAAGAAAACGGCAATGACCTTTTCCGCCCCCGGTCGTTCCGCATGCTTCGATACGCTGCTGAAGATATTGCCAAGCGCGTTAAGCGCGAGACATCGAGCTACTAATCCCCAAGTTTTCAAATCTACAATTTTCGCAAAGAGGTCACGGGATTATCCACGGAATAGGGGTCATTGGAATTGGGAAAAGCTTTTGGCTTTACAAAATAATGGCAGTCCCGCTTCGAAATTCCGAGAATCTCTTTCTGACTGGGTCGCTAAGCCCTCCTTCGCCGATGGACCTGGAGGCGAACCACGGTCAATACTCGTCATCGTTCCCTCCGCGCTCGCTAGTGTGGTAGTCTCCGCCCATACATCAGTAGGGATCTGGTTACTCTCTGTTGACTTGGCAACCACTTGCGCGGCTCTGAAAGGCTCTATAGGGAAATGCATTTCGATTCGGAAGAGCTGCACCGCGAACTGGAGCGACTCCGCAAAGAAAATGCCGAGCTTCGCAGGCGTCTGGGAATTTCTGTCAGCGAGCCGACGCATCTCTACGAGACAAAACTGGAGCAGCGCCGGTTAGATGTCAGTTCCATTGCTTCACTGACCGCCGATTCTCCCAGTACGGACAAAATCGCTTTGTTCCAAAATCTCTTTAGGGGAAGAGAAGACGTCTATGCCGTTTTCTGGACCAACGAACGTAGCGGCAAGAAAGGCTATTCTCCGGCTCTAGAAGATCCTTGGAACTCTGGAAAAGGAAAGCCGAAGAAATATCTCCCTTTTACCGAACGTGTAATTCATGATCATCTTATCGGAGAAAAGATCATTGGTTGTTACCCACTGCTGAAAGACAATAGTTGCTGGTTTCTGGCTTGTGATTTCGACAAAGACGGATGGGTCTTGGATAGCTTGGCTTTTCTCGATGTCTGTAAACGCTTTGAAGTGCCGGCTTATCTTGAACGATCGCGTTCGGGAAGAGGTGGCCACGTTTGGATATTTTTTAGCTCGCCGGTGTCGGCGAGCCTGGCTCGTCAACTCGGTATGAGACTTCTAAGAGAAACAATGAACGTTCGTGCAGAGGTCGATCTGGCCAGCTACGACCGGTTTTTCCCCAACCAGGACTTCGTGCCGTCGGGTGGCTTTGGGAATCTGATTGCTTTGCCGCTTCAGAAAAACAGTAGAGCCGCGGGAAATACGGAATTCATAAATTCCGAAGACCCGGAACTACATTCCTACCCGGACCAATGGGCTTTTCTAAGCCGCGTTGAACGGCTTACTCCTGCTTGTCTCGAAGCTTTGCTTGAGAAGATTCCAGTGATCGCAGTCGGGCCGGGCATGGCAGGCACTGTGTCCCCATTTGCACGTAAGAGATATCCAGCGCCTAAGCAAATCCGTTGCGCCTTAGGAGCAACGGTAAGTCTGGAGAAATCCGGTATGCCACCGTGGATGCTATCGCAGATTAAGCACCTGGCGTCTTTCCATAATCCCAAGTTTTACGAGCGTCAGAAGTTGCGACTTTCCACCTTTCAAATCCCGAGGCTCGTCAAGTGCTACGAGGAAGACATCTATTATGTCCACCTGCCTCGGGGAATTTTCGAAAACATTCGGCAGATAGCCAAAGAGGCGGGCAGCGAGCTTTCTGTAGTTGACGAGCGGTCCAATCTCGAAACACTGTCTTTTCAGTTCCGGGGTTCATTGACACCAGCACAAGAGGGTGCAGTTCAAAATTTGCTCGCACACGAGATGGGAGTTTTGGTGGCTCCGCCGGGAGCCGGGAAAACAGTCATGGGTTGTTTTCTGGCGGTCAAACGAAATCTGCCGACACTTATTTTGGCTCATCGCAAACCAATCTTAGAGCAGTGGCGAATGCAGTTGATGGAGTTGCTGGGTCTTACCTCACGCGAAATCGGTCAGGTAGGAGGTGGGAGACAGCGTCGCAGTGGGATCATTGATTTGGCCATGATCCAGAGCCTGAGAAGCATCGACGACCTTGAAGCTTTCTTTGCAAACTATGGATTCATCGTTGTGGATGAATGCCATCATTTGCCTGCGTTTACTTTCGAAAGCTCGATCAAAAGGGCGCCGGCCCGCTATTTCTTAGGGCTCACAGCGACACCTTACCGCCGCGATGGTCTGCAAAGTATTATTACCATGCAGTGCGGGCCCATACGTTGCGAATTGAAGGATGTTCCAGCGGATTTGTCTCTGAGGCTGAGTGTTAGAGAGACACCTTTCGCGGTTCCGACTGAGGAGCGCCCGTCCATTCAGGACATTTTTCGTAACTTGGTTGGGGACGAGCCGCGGAATTCATTGATTGAAGAGGATGTTATACGGGCCTTGAACGACGGACGTCAGTGCTTGATTCTTACTCAGCGGACGGAACATTGCCGATCACTGGCCGATAGATTGATGCAAAAAGGGAAGGTTCCTTTCGTTTTGAGCGGTGCAGTAGGTAAAAGGGAACGATCATCGATATTGGCGGCGATCGAGAATGCTTCTCCGCAAAAAGAGCTACTTGTGATCGCTACAGGACAATACTTAGGGGAGGGATTCGACTGTCCACGAATCGATACTCTTTTCCTCGCCTTCCCGGTTTCTTTCAAGGGGAAAGTTGTTCAGTATGTTGGCAGAACGCTGCGGAGTCATCGAGGCAAAGATAGTGTTCTGGTGTATGACTATCTAGATGCGAAGGTGCCGGTTCTCAGCAGAATGCATGCCCGGCGTCTCAAGACATATAAAGCGCTCGGATTCAAAGCTGGCGAACTCGGCAATTGAGTCCTGCTGCGTCGATCGCACGATACGGTCGACGTCGTATTAAGAATTCATAACCTCAATTTCCGAAAAGGTTGGATCGGTTTTTGAAATCGGCTCAGCGGTAAAGCCCGTCGATGTAACCCGAGCGGTCGAGTTCTTCGAGCAAGCTGGTGTCCATGAATTCTTTCGGGTTGGCGGTCTTGGCTGCTGGGATGCGGTCGCTTACGTTTTTAAAAATTGTTTTAAATCCTTCCGGAGAGGGATAGGGCTTGGGCCTGACGATCTCGCGGATCGTTTGATAGGCCCCTCCAACGTTTTTTCATCGTTGGTCTTTCTCTACTTCACCAGCGCGGATTTGCTGAGTGTAGGGTTGGTTTGGATCGCGTGGATCGCCTCGACGCAGCTCTTGACGAAGCGGCGCGCGATATCGCGGTTGCGGGCGACGAACTTCTGCGTGGTTACCAATCCCGTGCCTTGATAGGCGATGTTGAAGTCGCGCATGTTAAATATTTTTTTCATGCCCGCCTGCGCTGCGGCGAGATGATCCGGCGGCGAGAAGCTCGATGGAATTTCCCACTAGCGGTTGGACTGGGTTGCAACGGGCGGCCGGCCGGCGCGATGGTTGCAATTTCCTTCCCTACTGCGCCTGTGCTAGGTTAACCAGCATCGATTACCGGATAAGGAGCCCTTATGTTCGACAGTTCAAAGATTCAACCGCATATCCCTTTTACCGACCTGCGCGGGTGGATGCGGGAAGCGGAGAAGCTCGATGAACTAAAAACCGTTCTTGGCGCCTCTTGGCAGGAAGACATCGGGTTGGCTTCGGATGTGATCGTGCCGGCCGACGACGGGCCGGCGGTGATTTTCGATGAAGTGCCGGGCTGCCGGAAAGGCTTTCGCGTGCTTGTCAACGTTTTTGCCGGCAAGCGGCGCGCCATGACGCTCGGTTTTCCTCAGGGCCTCACCAAGCAGGAAATCAGCCAGGCCTATTTCCATCACTACCAGCAGAAGCAAAATCATCTTCCCTCGGTGATCGTCGATGGCGGGCCAGTTTTCGAGAACACGCTTAGCGGCGACCAAATCGACGTCGAGATGTTTCCCACGCCCGTCTGGCACGTCAACGACGGCGGGCGTTACCTTGGCACCGGCTGCTATTCCGTGACCATGGACCCGGACGAAAAATGGATCAACGCCGGCTGCTACCGCGCGATGGTTCAGGATCGCAAGAGCGTGAGCCTGCTCATGGTGCCGGGGAAGCATGGCCACATGCACCGGCAGAAATATTTCAGCCGCGGGCAGAAGATGCCCCTGGCGCTGGTCGTCGGCGGCGACCCGCTGTTTTTTTTCATGGCGGGGACCGAGCACCCCTACGGCGTTTGCGAATTCGACATCGTCGGCGGCATGCGCGGGAAGCCGGTGGAATTAGTCCGGGGCAAAGTGACCGGCCTGCCCTTTCCGGCCAACGCCGAGATTGTCCTCGAAGGATTCTTGAACAACGATAACCGTCGAAACGAGGGGCCCTTCGGTGAGTGGACCGGTTATTATGCTTCCGAAGAAAGCGCGCAGCCGGTGCTCGAGATCGCAGCGATCTATCATCGCAACGATCCGATCATCCTCGGCGTTCCGCCCATCGGCGGCGGCTCCGACGAGATGGCGCGCTATCGGGCGATCATG
>Ga0209343_10008400_pt1 | contig 12023 bp, 7 predicted proteins | sample RifCSPlowO2_02_FD_184026 | JGI IMG/M metagenome (GOLD analysis project Ga0209343, IMG submission 184026) | Groundwater microbial communities from Rifle, Colorado - Rifle CSP2_plank lowO2_0.2 (SPAdes) (version 2) | ecosystem: Environmental > Aquatic > Deep subsurface > Groundwater | place: Rifle... | reverse complement strand
ATACGAGTTCATAAATAACTATAGAGACTTAATGTATACGGAAGAAAATATCACAAAATATGTTGATCTTGTATCATTTTTCCAATACGATATGGAAAATGATTTCGCTAATTATATTCTGTATACATATATAATAAAAAAGCAATTTTTAGATCGTATATATGGTTACGGATGTATTATAAATGCTGTGTGCGAACTTTGTGAAAAAGATGAATACAAAATTCTTGATGATGATATATTAATATATTTATCAAATTATGTTGAAATAGATAAACTGACCGCTTCAGAGAATAAGAAAATAACAGATGAAGGAATAAAACATATGCAACTTCATACTTTAAATGCAATGTTTAGTAAAATAACAGATGAAGGAATAAAACATATGCAACTTCATACTTTAAATGTATCATTTAGTAAAATAACAGATGAAGGAATAAAACATATGTTACTTCATACTTTATATGCATTCAGATCGGAAATAACAGATAACGGAATAAAACATATGCAACTTCATACTTTATATGCTTCGAAATATATGACGGATGAAGGAATAAAACATATGCATCTTCATACGCAAGTAATAATCAAATAACAGACGAAGGAATAAAACATATGCAACTTCATACTTTACATGCATCAAGACATATGACAGACGAAGGAATAAAACATATGGAACTTTATACTTTATATGCATTAAGACATATGACAGACGAAGGAATAAAACATATGCAACTTTATACTTTATATGCATCCGATAGTAAAATAACAGATGAAGGAATAAAACATATGCAACTTCATACATTAGATTGCTATAAATCTAAAATAACAGACAAAGGAATAAAACATATGCAACTTCATACTTTATATGCATTTAGTAGTAAGATAACGGACGAAGGAATAAAACATATGCATCTTTATACTTTACAGGTATATAATAGTAAAATAACATATAATATCGAAAATGGAATACGAAAAAATAAATAATTTTTTATAAAAATTGATATATATATTACTTCAGTTAGTAATATATAATAACTAACATGGATATATATTTGTCATCTGCGTTGTATAGGTTCTTTTTAAAAGAACATCCAGCTGAAACCAAAGATGAAATCAAAAAAAAATTCTTTGAAAAAGAATGGACGACAGAACAAGTATACAAGTTTATAAATAATTATAAAGACTTAACGTATACAGAGGAAAATATTACAAAATATATTGATTTAGTATCATTTTTCCAATACGATATGGAAAATGATTTTGCTAATCATATTCTGTATACATATATAATAAAAAAACAATTTTTAGATCGTATATATGGTTACGGATGTATTATAAATGCCGTGTGCGAACTTTGTGAAAAAGATGAATACAAAATTCTTGATGATGATATATTAATATATTTATCAAATTATGTTGAAATAGATAAATTAGATGTTTCAAATAATAATAAAATAACAGATGAAGGAATAAAACATATGCAACTTCATACTTTATATGCAGAATCGAGTAAAATAACGGATGAGGGAATAAAACATATGCAACTTCATACTTTATATGCATCAAGAAATATGACAGACGAAGGAATAAAACATATGCGACTTCATACATTAACTTGCTATGAATCTAAAATAACAGATGAAGGAATAAAACATATGCAACTTCATACTTTATATGCAATGTGTAGTAAAATAACAGATGAAGGAATAAAACATATGCAACTTCATACTTTAGATGCAAGATATAGTAATTTAACAGACGAAGGAATAAAACATATGCAACTTCATACTTTACATGCATCATTGAGTAAAATAACAGATAAAGGGATAAAACATATGCAACTTCATACTTTAGATGCATCACTATATATGACAGATGAAGGAATAAAACATATGCAACTTCATACTTTAGATGCTGTATTTAGTAAAATAACGTATAATATTCAAAATGGAATACGAAAAAATAAATAATTTTTTATAAAAATTGATATATATATTACTTCAGTTAGTAATATATAATAACTAACATGGATATCTATTTGTCATCTGCCTTATATAGGTTCTTTTTAAAAGAACATCCAGCTGAAACCAAAGATGAAATCAAAAAAAAATTCTTTGAAAAAAATTGGACGGATGAACAAGTATACGAGTTCATAAATAACTACAGAAACATAACATATACAGAAGAAAATATCAAAAAATATATTGATCTTGTATCATTTTTCCAATACGATATGGAAAATGATTTCGCTAATTATATTCTGTATACATACATAATAAAAAAGCAATTTTTAGATCGTATATATGGTTATGGATGTATTATAAATGCTGTATGCGAACTTTGTGAAAAGGATGAATATAAAATTCTTAATGATGATATATTGATATATTTATCAAATGATGTTGAAATAGATAAATTAGATGCGTCGGAGAATAATAAAATAACAGACGGAGGAATAAAACATATGCAACTTCATACGTTATATGCATCACCTAAGATAACAGATGAAGGAATAAAACATATGCAACTTCATACTTTATATGCAAATGGGAGTCAAATAACAGACAAAGGAATAAAACATATGCAACTTCATACTTTAAATGCAGAATTGAGTAAAATAACGGATGAGGGAATAAAACATATGCAACTTCATACTTTATATGCATCAAGAAATATGACAGACGAAGGAATAAAACATATGCGACTTCATACATTAGATGCAAGATATAGTAAAATAACAGATGAAGGAATAAAACATATGCAACTTCATACTTTATATGCAAGGTATAGTAATATAACAGACGAAGGAATAAAACATATGCAACTTCATACTTTAGATGCATCAGACTATATGACAGATGAAGGAATAAAACATATGCAACTTCATACTTTAAATGCTAAGTATAGTAAAATAACAGATGAAGGAATAAAACATATGCAACTTCATACTTTAGATGCAATGTGTAGTAAAATAACAGATGAAGGAATAAAACATATGCAACTTCATACATTAGGTGCATCATTTAGTAAAATAACAGATGAAGGAATAAAACATATGCAACTTCATACATTAGGTGCATCATTTAGTAAGATAACAGATGAAGGAATAAAACATATGCAACTTCATACTTTAGATGCATCAGATAATATGACAGATGAAGGAATAAAACATATGCAACTTCATACTTTAAATGCATTCTATAGTCGAATAACAGATAAAGGAATAAAACATATGCAACTTCATACTTTAGATGCAAGATATAGTAAAATAACAGACGAAGGAATAAAACATATGCTACTCCATACATTAAATGCATTCAATAGTCAAATAACAGATAAAGGAATAAAATATATGCAACTTCATACTTTATATGCATCACCCAATATGACAGATGAAGGAATAAAACATATGCAACTTCATACTTTACATGCATCAAGAAATATGACGGACAAAGGAATAAAACATATGCAACTTCATACTTTAGATGCATACAATAGTCAAATCACGGATGAAGGAATAAAACATATGCAACTTCATACTTTACATGCATCAGGATATATAACAGACGAAGGAATAAAACATATGCAACTTCATACTTTATATGTATACAATAGTCAAATCACGGATGAAGGAATAAAACATATGCAACTTCATACTTTATATGCATATTATAGTCAAATAACATATAATATCGAAAATGGAATACGAAAAAATAAATGATTTTTTATGAAAAAAATTGATATATATATTCTATATTACCAATATTGATAATATATAATAACTAACATGGATATCTATTTGTCATCGGCATTGTATAGGTTCTTTTTAAAAGAACATCCAATTGAAACTAAAGATGAAATCAAAAAAAAATTCTTCGAAAAAGATTGGACGGAAGAACAAGTATACGCGTTTATAAATAACTATAGAGACTTAACGTATACAGAAGAAAATATCGTAAAATATGTTGATCTTGTATCATTTTTTCAGTACGATATGGAAAATGATTTTGCTAATTATATTTTACATACCTACATAATAAAAAAACGATTTTTGGATCGTATATATGGTTATGGATGTATTATAAATGCAGTATGTGAACTTTGTGAAAAAGACGAAGATAAAATTCTTGATGATGATATATTAATATATTTATCAAACTATGTTGAAATAGATAAATTAAATGCGTCACGTAATGATAAAATAACAGATGAAGGAATAAAACATATGCATCTTCATACTTTGGATGCATCAATGAGTAAAATAACAGATGAAGGAATAAAACATATGCAACTTCATACATTAAATGCATCAAGACATATGACAGACAAAGGAATAAAACATATGCAACTTCATACTTTGGATGCAAGTTATAGTAACATAACAGACGAAGGAATAAAACATATGCAACTTCATACATTACATGCATCATATCTTATGACAGACAAAGGAATAAAACATATGCAACTTCATACTTTATATGCAAGATATAGTCATATAACAGACGAAGGAATAAAACATATGCTACTTCATACTTTAGATGCATCATATAGTCGAATAACAGATGAAGGAATTAAACATATGCAACTTCATACTTTAGATGCATATTGTAGTAAAATAACAGATGAAGGAATAAAACATATGCAACTTCATACTTTACATGCATCAAAACATATGACAGACGAAGGAATAAAACATTTGTTGCTCCATACTTTAGATGCATCCAATAGCCAAATAACGGATGAAGGAATAAAACATATGCAACTTCATACTTTATATGCACCCACATCGAATATTACAGACGAAGGAATAAAACATATGCAACTTCATACTTTATATGCATTATGTAGTCATATAACAGACGAAGGAATAAAACATATGCAACTTCATACATTACATACATCACCACATATGACAGACAATGGAATAAAACATATGCAACTTCATACTTTACATGCATCATATCTTATGACAGACGAAGGAATAAAACATATGCAACTTCATACTTTAGAGGCAATATATAGTAGAATAACAGATGAAGGAATAAAACATATGCAACTTCATATATTAAATGCAAGATGTAGTGCAATAACAGACGAAGGAATAAAACATATGCAACTTCATGCTTTGATGGCATCAAAACATATGACAGACGAAGGAATAAAACATATGAAACTTCATACTTTATATGCATATGATAGTCAAATAACATATAATATCGAAAATGGAATACGAAAAAATAAATAATTTTTTATTAGAAAATAATTTATTCAAAATTTACTTAATCCTCCTCAATTTTGGTTTTAATTTTTCTTTCTCTTGTGTTTCTATAGTTCTATATTGCTTTAACTGTTCTTGTTCTATACGTTGATCTTCTTTTTTCATAAATTGTTTGAATATATCATCTTCATCAGCATTATTTACATAACTATACTTATTCTTTATCTGTATCGGTAAATCAATATCGGAATACATTTTTATTCGTTCATCATGACTAACAATTAATATTAAATTAAACATTGTTTTCATATGTTCAAATAATTGCTGTATTTTTATAATTGATTCATCATCGCAATAACAAAATCCTTCATCTATTATGAAGAAATTTGTTTTATACAATTTATTGATATCATTTATCGCTAATCGTATTGATATATTTGCCATTAATGTTTCATATCCACTTAATTTCAATACATTTATTCGCTGGTCTTCTTCTTTCTTATATACATATACTTTTTTTTCATTATATTCCATATCTAAATTGAATTTTACGAATCGTTTTAATATATTATTAACATTATCACAAAAACTTGGTATTATTTTCTTCCCTAATAAATTATCTACAAAGCCACTTTTTATAATATCTATTAATTTATTTTTTATTAATAATTTTTTCTCTATTGGTATACATTCATCTTTTAATTGTATCAAATATTCTTTTCTTTGTTTTAATGTTTCTATTGTCGTCATTATATCGTTATATTCCTCTTGTACTTTTTTATAATTTGAGTAAATTGTATCATATTCTTTGTTTATTATATTAATATATTTTGTTAGGTCGTCATATTTTGCCTTTTTTTCAATTAATTCAATAATTTCTTTATAAATAGTTTTATATTCTATCAATTGTATTTCATTATTTTTTTGCCGTATTTCATATTTCTGTAATTCCGAATTGTAATTTTTTATTTCCGTCAATTTGTTTACATATTCATCATATAAAGTATACGTTTCTTTTTGTTTACTTGAAATATCTTCTTTTATTTTTTTTGTCTTCATTGTTATTTCTTCATTTTGTTTCTTATTTTTCTCGTATACTTTATATTCGTTCATTTTTTTGTTTTCGGTCTCCATAATCATTGTTTGTATTTCTATATCTTTTTCTAAACTTTGTATTAATGATTTATTTGCATTATATCTCTCTATATTTCTATTATTTTCTTCATATGTTTCACCATATTTTATATATTTATTATATTTTTGTTTCGTTTGATCTTTTATGTTTACAAGTTCCTCTGTTTCTTTGTTATAGTTCTCTAACATTTCTTTCTTTTGTTCGTATTCGTTAACTTCTTTATTTATTCGCTCTATATTCTTATTTATCTCTTCTTCTTTTTCTTTTAATATTAAATATTTTTTATATTCTTCCATTTGTTCATTTTGTATTTCTATTATTTGCTTTTTTAGTTCGTTAACATTTATTAATATATTTTTTGTTTCATTAATTCCAATAAGATACTTATTATATTCATCTATTTGGGTTTCTATTATCTTTATCTTTTCTTTATTAAGTGCAAGTTTATTTTCATTCATCTCTATTTTTTTCTGTTTTTCCTGAATTAAATTATTTATTTTTTCATTTTCCTGTATATTTTTATTTATGATTTCGTATTTCTTGTATTGTTCATATTGCTCTTCTATTTTATTATATTCTTCTATATATTTTTCAAATGTTAACGACATATTATTTATATTTTTTTCTGTTTCTATTTTATCTTTGGTTATATCATTTGACATACATATTTCACATTTTTCATTATATCTATGATTTTTCAGTAAGTCATAGTGTTTATTTAGATCTTTTTTATGTTTTTTTAAACTTTCTATTTTTTCTTCAGCTAATTCTTTTTCTTTTCGTATTTCCAAAAATTTTTCATAATTTTTCTCAAACTTTTTCATGTTTACATCTACAATTTTTTTTGTTAACTTCTCTATTTCTTTTTCATCGTTCCCTATATTTAATTTATCGTTTTCTTTTTCTATAATTTTCTTTTTTTCTTGTAAACTTTGTATATCTACTTCTTTTCTTTCTTTTTCGCATTTTAATAAATTTTTTTCTATTTCGCCGTTTATATTTTCTATTCTTTCTTTTTTACTTTGTTCGAATTTATGTTTTTCTTCTTCTATATTTATATACTTTTGTAAATCTTCAATTACTACATTTTTTATTTCTGTATACGTTTCTTTTTGTTTTATTTTTTTTTCGTATTCCTTTTTATTTTTTGATATATATTTTTCAATCTCATCTATTTTACTTAATATTATTTTTTCTTTTTCGTCATTTTCTCCTATTTTTTCAATCATTTCTTTATATTTCTCATATCCTTTCTTATTTTCTTTATCAGAATTATATTTATCTATATCTTTTTGTATTGTTTCCTGTTCTTTCTTTATTTTATATAATTTATCCTTATTTTCCTTTAACTCTATCATAACTTTTTTAAAGTTCTTTTCTAGCTCATCTATTGTTTCATCTGATTGTATAATGTTTACATATTGTTTCAATAATTTTTCTAGTTCATCATTTAGTTCTTTAATTTTTTTCTCTTTCTCTTTTTCGAATTCTTCATTTTTTTCTTTTACGTTATCATATATTTTTTTATTTCTCTTCTTTTTTAATTTTTCTTTATTTTCCATAATTTCATTTATTTTTATTTGTATGTCCTCCATTATTTTTTCTGTTTCCTTTATTTTTTTATTATTTTCTTCATTTTTCTCTATTTTTTCCCATTCATTATTTTTTAATTCTGATATTTTCATTTCGCTTTCTATTTTCTTTTTATTAATGATTTTATATTCCTCCTCTAATTTATTTAAATTAATATTATTCTTTATTTCTATCTTTTGCTCTATTTCTTTCTCTATATCATCTATATTTGATATCATTTTCGTCTTTGGATCTTTATATAAGATTTTATATTTTTCTGTTAACTCTAATGTATTTATTTTTGCGTCCCTTATTAATACATCATTTATTATATTGTAAACATCTAATTTTAGTATACTGCATATATAATTCTTTTTTTCTATATCCGTTAAACTCAAAAAAGTTGCTGTACGTTTTTGTTCCATTATACATAAATTTAATAAATTATCACTACTTCCTATATATTCTATTATTTGTTTATTTATTGTATTTAAATCTTTTCCACTTATATCTTCATTATTTCGGTATAGTATTACATTATGTTTGAAATGTGTCATTAATCTATCCTTATGTGTAAATTCACTCATTCTTAGTATACGATATTCCACGCCATTTACTTCTAATATTATTTGTGTTTCCATATTTCGCTTTTTAGAATTAATATAATCATATCTTCCAACTTGTGTATCCTCACAATATCCATATATAGCATATAATAATGCGTATACAACTGCACTTGATTTCCCTATTCCGTTTTTTCCACATACATTTATTACCCCTTTCAATTTTGTATAATCTATACAATTACCTCCTCCATATATATTAAAATTATTAAACATTAATCTTTTTATTTTTATCATTTTTTTTTCTGTATCGAAATTATAATTTATATCTTTTAATATATTTTCTAATATATCTTTCATTTTCTCTTTCTCTTCTTGCGTTATATTTTTTTCATCATAATTTTCGTGTATGTAATCCATTAACCTTTTTACCACATCTTCGTTACTATTTTTCTCATCCTCTATTTTATTTAACATATATTCTTCTTGTTCCTTATATTCTACATAACTTAATATTTCTTGATCTTTCCCTATTTTGTTATATATACTTTTAATATATTCTTCTGTACATTTTGTATACTTTATCCGTAAATTTATTTTTTTTGGTATTTTTTCTGGCTTATCTATTATTTTATTATTTGAAACTCTTATAGTAACATATCCATAGTCATTTTCTATTGGTATAAATTGTGATTTTCTTTTCCTAATATCCCACTTTATATATCCATGATTTTCTATACTTTCTCCATAATTTTGTTGTATTAAACTTCCACAATATGCCATTGTTGGTGTTATATATTGATGTTTATGTATATCTCCTAATAATACATAATCATACCCTTTGAAATCATCTTTTGTTATCTTACTATTCATCTCTCCAACTTCTGTTTTCGCTCCATTTATTGTACCGTGCCATAATCCTATTTTTATCTTTTTAGATTCTGGTATTTGATATATCTCTGTATCGTATACATCAGTATACCCAAATACTACATTTTCATACTCATAGCTTCCCGTTTTTTCTAATATTGTTATTTTATTTTTTGTTAACAATTTTGATAATATTGGCCTTATATAATCTTTTGCATCTTTATTTGTTTTTGATGCTTGATCATGATTCCCTCTAAATACAATCACCTCACTTTTTTCTGATAATCCTATTATCATCTCCTTCACTATCGTTATAGCTTCAGGTGATATTCCTGCATCAAATATATCTCCTACTATTATTATTATCGCATTTTCTGATTCTGGTATCGTATCTATTAACTTTCTTATTTGACTTTTGTACTCATCCTCCCTCTCTTGTCTATGCACATGTATATCTCCTATTTGATATATATATCGTAGCATCCTTTTTATTTTATATTATATATTATCTTTTTTATATCCATTTCTTTTTCGATAAAATAAACATTATATGATATCGTATATATTATATAATGAAAAATGAGTTAGAATCCAAACATATGTCAGTTGGATGGTATATTATTTTTCTTCCGACAATGATTGTATATATTTCATTATTATCGCACATGCAAGTTTATTTATAACATCCATTGATTCGTATAATTGTTCCATTATTTTCGTCTGCAATTCGGGGTTTTCAGCAATTTTCTTTTTTACAAAACCATCCATTTTTTCATAAAAATCATATAATTGCTTGATCATGCATTCTTCTTTTTTTTTACATATTATTCCATACATATATCCAATTGTCGCATGTCGATAACATTCTATATCATCAAACAATAATAATAATAAATCATGTATTATTTGTTTTGCATCTTTACCTTCATCTTCTTTTGTTTTTTTCTCATTTGTATCTTTTAATTTTTCTTTCGTTTCCTCTTCAATTTTCTTCTGTTCTTCTTTTATTTTCTTGGTTATATATTTTTTTCTTTTCTTCACACCTTGTATGTCTTCCGTTTTTTCCATTTATTATATATGTATATATATTTTTTGTTTTTATATATTTTTTGTTTATTTCATATCATTTTATTTATCATCTTCTTTTATTTCTTTTTTTTCCATTGCAATATTGATTTTTGTGTTATTCTTATTCTGTCTTTGTAATTTTTTATGAAAAAAATTGATATATATTCTCTTACTTATATTGATAATATATAGTAACTAACATGGATATCTATTTGTCATCTGCTTTGTATTGGGTCTTTCTAAAAGAACATCCAGCAGAAACTAAAGATGAAATCAAAAAAAAATTCGTTGAAAAAGATTGGACGGAAGAGCAAGTATACTATTTTATAAACAACTACAAAGATATAATGTATACAGAAGAAAATATAACAAAATATGTTGATCTTGTATCATATTTTCAATATGATATGGAAAATGATTTTGCTAACTATATTCTACATACTTATATAATAAAAAAACGATTTCTGAATCGTATATATGGTTATGGGTGTATTATAAATGCTGTATGCGAACTTTGTGAAAAAGACGAAAATCACATTCTTGATAATAATATATTGATATATTTATCTAATTATGTTGAAATAGATAAACTAGATGCTTCAAAGAGTAATAAAATAACAGATAAAGGAATAAAACATCTACAACTTCATACTTTAGATGCAAGGTGTAGTCAAATAACGGATGAAGGAATAAAACATATGCAACTTCATACTTTAAATGCATCACACAATATGACAGACAAAGGAATAAAACATATGCAACTTCATACGTTAGATGCAAGTAAAAGTAAAATAACAGACGAAGGAATAAAATATATGCAACTTCATACTTTACATGCATCACCATATATGACAGACAAAGGAATAAAACATATGCAACTTCATACTTTAGATGCAAGATATAGTAGAATAACGGATGGAGGAATAAAACATATGCAACTTCATACTTTATATGCATATCTGAGTAACATAACAGATGACGGAATAAAACATATGCAACTTCATACTTTACATGCTTCTAAACATATGACAGACGAAGGAATAAAACATATGCAACTTCATACATTAGATGCAAGTGGTAGTGAAATAACATACAATGGAATAAAACATATGCAACTTCATACCTTACATGCAAATTGTAGTAACATAACAGACGAAGGAATAAAACATATGCAACTTCATACTTTAAATGCTTCGGATTATATGACAGACGAAGGAATAAAACATATGCAACTTCATACTTTACATGCATCATTCAATATGACAGACGAAGGAATAAAACATATGCAACTTCATACTTTACGTGCTTCGCAATATATAACAGACGAAGGAATAAAACATATGCAACTTCATACTTTGGATGCATCATGGAGTAAAATAACAGACGAAGGAATAAAACATATGCAACTTCATACATTATATGCAAATTATAGTCGAATAACTTATAATATTCAAAATGGAATACGTGAAAACAAATAATTTTTTATGAAAAAAAATTGATATATATATATATCATGAATTATATCGATAAAATATATAATAACTAACATGGATATCTATTTGTCATCTGCCTTATATAGGTTCTTTTTAAAAGAACA